>ERZ1645192.40-NODE-40-length-71250-cov-10.339490_pt1 | contig 71250 bp, 48 predicted proteins | sample MGYA00575354_ERZ1645192 | MGnify/ENA primary metagenome ERZ1645192 (study PRJEB40844, sample SAMN11349763) | freshwater sediment metagenome | isolation source: river sediment | host: Sediment | place: India: Faizupur Khadar , New Delhi | collected 2017-02-21 ... | reverse complement strand
AAATGTTCGGATATTATACCCGCAAATTATAAATTTGTCAATTCATTCTATAATTAAAACGATTATTCAGGAAAATTAATTATCGTATCGAGGGAGGTTATATGCAGAAAAAAAATGTAATAATTATCGGTGCTGCAGGAAGGGATTTCCACAATTTCAACACTGTTTACAGAGACAATGAGAACTTTAACGTGGTAGCTTTTACTGCGGCCCAGATACCGGATATCGATGGCAGAAAATACCCCGCTGAACTCGCGGGCAGGCTTTATCCTGAAGGTATACCGGTTTTTGCTGAAGAAAATCTCCCGGAACTTATCAGGAAGTTCAAAGTCGATGATTGTGTTTTTTCCTACAGCGATGTCACATATCAGAAAGTAATGGCTGTCAGCGCAATTGTAAACGCTGCCGGCGCTAATTTTGTACTTCTTGGTCCGGATGCAACCATGGTCAGAAGTACCAAACCCCTGATTGCTGTCGGAGCCATAAGAACAGGATGCGGTAAGAGCCAGACATCAAGGAGGGTAATTGAACTCCTTATGGCCAGGGGATTAAAAGTGGTCGCAGTACGTCACCCTATGCCCTATGGCGACCTTGCTGAACAAAAAGTGCAGAGATTTGCTGCTATAGCCGATCTGAAGAAACATAAATGCACCGTTGAGGAAATGGAGGAATATGAACCACATGTAGCCAGAGGCAATGTAATATATGCCGGTGTCGATTATGAAGCTATACTTCGGGCTGCTGAGAACGATCCCGACGGATGCGATGTAGTGGTCTGGGACGGCGGCAATAATGACTTTCCCTTCTACAAATCAGATCTGATGATCACCGTGACCGATCCGCACAGGGCCGGTCATGAACTGAGATATTATCCCGGTGAGGTTACTCTTCGTCTTGCCGATGTGGTAGTGATAAACAAAATTGACAGTGCCTCTCCGGAATCAGTACAGGTGGTCAGGGAGAGCATCGAAAAAGTAAATCCACAGGCTGTTGTTATCGACGGAGCTTCACCGATAAGGGTCGACGATCCCTCGGTGATAAAAGGAAAAAGAGTGCTTGTTGTCGAGGACGGACCCACCCTTACCCATGGCGAAATGAAACTCGGGGCAGGTGTCGTTGCCGCCCGGAAGTTCGGAGCTGCAGCCCTGGTCGATCCGAGACCTTATACCGTAGGTAAGCTTACCGAGACTTTCAGTATCTATCCGAATATAGGAACACTTCTCCCGGCAATGGGGTACGGAGACCAGCAACTGAAAGACCTTGAAGAAACAATAAACAACACAGATTGCGATAGTGTGCTCGTGGCTACTCCGATAGATCTTAACCGGATAATTAACATCAGAAAACCCAATACCAGGGTATATTATGATCTGCAGGAGATAGGCGATCCGAACCTGTCGCAGGTTATGGATGAGTTCGTGAACAAGTTTTGCCTGAAAGGCAGGAACTAATCAGTAATAGGTTTTTTACAAATAGCCCCCATTTTATTAATGAGGGCTATTTTTTTTAGGATTTATCTTCTTACCCTGGCATTGCCTTTCCAGATGCTCCATACCTGCTCCTCGTCGGCCGGCTGGCCGTAATCTGTAAGCGATGTTGTAGCAAGTGCGCCGGTAGCCCATCCAAACTGTATCCATTTTTCGGGTTCCCATCCCCTGAGTATTCCGTATAACAGTCCTCCCACAAAACCGTCACCTCCTCCAATACGGTCGAGTACATGGATCGGACGCGGCTCAACAACATGCCATTCATCACCTTCAAGCATAATGGCTCCCCAGAGATGCTCATTGGCATTTATGACCTGCCTCAGAGTGGTCCCGAACACAGAGGCCGCCGGAAATTCTTTCTTAACCCTTCTTATCATTTCCTTGAAACTCTCGATCTTGGCTGTAATATCCCTGCCGCCTTCCTCCGGACCGGCAATTCCAAGGCAAAGTTGAAAGTCTTCCTCGTTGCCAACAAGGATATCAGCAATTCCGGCTATCTCCCTGAATGTGGCAGAGAGTTCCTTTTCCCTGCCCTTCCAGAATGTAGCTCTGTAATTGAGGTCAAAAGCAATCCTTGTTCCATGTTTCTTTGCCGATCTTGCCAGTTCGAGGCAGAAATTACTTGTTTCGGGCGACAAAGCTCCTATTAGCCCTGACAGATGAAGTATCTGAACCCCCTCTTTTTCGAAAAGCCTGTTGAGATCAAAATCCTTCACATTAAGTGTCCTTCCAACCTCACCGGCCCTGTCGTTATGAACTCTGGGTCCCCTTGAACCGTAACCGCTGTCAGCAATATTGAACTGGTGGCGGTAGCCCCAGGGCCCGCCCTGCTCAAGTTCAACGCCTTCGTACGCCATATGCCTCGATGCAAGATTGTCCTTGATCATTCGTGCAATCGGACTGTCTTTTACAAAAGTTGTCAATACCTTTACAGGAAGTCCGAGATAGGAAGGAACACTTGCCACATTGGTTTCAGCGCTTGTAACCTGCATGTGAAACGTATCACTGCAATGAACCGGCTGTCCGTTGGCAGGAGTGATTCTTATACCCATGCTGGTAGGGACTACCAGCGACCAGTGGTAATTTTTTCTAAGATCTATCTTCATATTGGTTTATTTAAGTCTTTCCCTTAGCAGCTTCCCTGCTTCTTCATAACCGGGCTTACTGAGCAGGGCGAACATATTTCTCTTGTATGCTTCAACACCGGGCTGGTCGAAGGGATTTACATCAAGAATATACCCGCTGACGCCGCACGCAAGTTCAAAAAAATAAAACAACTGACCTACATAGTAAGCTGTAAGTTCCGGAACAGTGATGTGAATTACCGGTACATTACCGTCGTTGTGAGCCAGGATGGTTCCTGCTTCAGCATTATGATCGACCTGCGACAGCCTCTGTCCTGAAAGGTAATTAAGCTGGTCAGCGTCATCCTCTTCCTTCGGAACTGTAACCTTCCTGGCAGGTTCTCTTACGGAAATAACCGTCTCAAACATTATCCTCTGTCCATCCTGAATATATTGTCCGAGCGAATGCAGGTCGGTAGTGAAATCGACAGCAGCCGGAAAGATCCCTTTTTTGTCCTTGCCTTCGCTCTCCCCGTACAACTGCTTCCACCATTCAGCAAAATAATGCAGTTTTGGATTGTAGCTTACCATTATCTCAGTTGTCTTTCCCGATTGAAGTATCAGGTTCCGGGCGGCTGCATACAGCAACGGCAGATTGGATGACCCGTTCCTGTTGGTACGTGATATCTGTTCCATCGACTTGGCGCCTTTAACCAGCGATCTGATGTCGAACCCGCAAAGTGCAATGGGCAGCAAACCGGCCGGAGTCAGAACCGAATACCTGCCTCCAATGTTGTCGGGAATGACAAAGGTCCGGTATCCGTTCTTTTGCGCAAGAGGTCTGAGAGCTCCCTTTTTACTGTCGGTGATGGCAATTATCCTTTTTCCTGCTTCCGCTTTCCCTACCTTGTGCTCCAGATGATTACGGATGATCCGGAAAGCAATGGCCGGCTCCGTAGTCACTCCCGATTTTGAAATAACAACTATGGAATAATTGACATTATCAAGGATTTCAAGAAGATCGGCAATATAATCCTCCGACAGATTCTGCCCGGCAAAAACCACTTCATGATGCTTCTCCTTCCTCAGTGACGAAAAAGTATGTGAAAGAGCGTCTATTACAGCTTTCGATCCAAGATATGATCCTCCAATACCTATCACCACAGTGAAATCTGAAACTGATCTTAGATATTCCGCACTCTCTTCAATATTGTCAAGCTGGGGTAGAATGTCATCAGGCAAGGTCATCCAGCCCAGAAAATCACTTCCCGCCCCGCTCCGGTTGTTAAGGCTGTCAAGATGCCTTACCGACTGCTGGGCCAGTGCTGTGACCTCTTCAAGCGAAATGAAATTTTCTACATTCCTGAGACTTAAACTTATGGTTTCATTCATCTGTCAATAATTTTAAAAATTAAGGTTACTAACCGGCAAAGTTAAAAAAAAGCCGGCAGTATTTACCTGCCGGCTTTTAAGTGAAAGCAATTTGTATATGAAGAAGAACTATTTCCGGTTAACGCTTCCGGCGCTCGATGAATGTGCGTCGATGTACTTCGGATTGCCTCTGTAATTTATGTCTCCGGCACTCGAGGAACGCGCCCTGAGCCTCTCGGAAACATTTATATCTGCATCTCCCGCACTGGAAGCCGAAACATCAGCTTCCCTTACCTCCAACCCGTATGCATTCAGGTCCCCGGCGCTGCTTAGATTTGCAGTAAGGATTTCTGCTTCCCCTGTCAGGGTAACGTCACCTGAACTGCTTACTCCTGCCTTCAGCTCCCTTACATGGACCTCGATCTTGATATCCCCCGCACTGCTTGCCGACAATTCCAGGCGATCGCCTCTTACCGGAGTCTGTCCAATTATGTCACCCGCGCTCGATGTACTGAGCGATTCAATATCTTTCATCGTAACGTAAACCCTTTTCTCTTCAGCTTCCCTGATATTGGCTTCTGAATAAATTTGCAGGGCGCCGTTCTTTATCTCAGTTAATATATATTCATGGAGATTTTCATCAGCTTCAACCTCTATCGATTCTTCGTCACCCTGAGAAAGATAGACATCAATGCCACTGCTTACCCGGAGAGATGTAAACTGTCCAGCATCTCTTTTTTCCTTTACAACCTTGTTGTTCCCGTAAACCGTCCGGCGAAACTGCCCGTCGGCACAGAAGGTCATTACAACAGAAAGTATCACAATCATTCCCAACTTCAGACTTTTCATGGTTTTGTTATTTTTTTGTTGCTATAAAATTAATCCATCATAAAGACATAGAAAAAAACATAAGGTTGCATGCTCCCTTCAAATCTTTCCTGCCGGAATAAAACAAATTAGTTTGTATCTTGCTTGTGTGAAACCTTATCTCCTCTTATCATGAAATCATTTTACCTTATCCTTGTTTTATCCGGATTCGCTCTGTTTTCAGGATGCAAAGGCAGCGTGAAAGAAAATGATAACCTTAAGCTCTGGTATGAACAACCGGCCTCAGTGTGGGAAGAGGCTCTCCCGATAGGAAACGGACGGCTCGGAGCAATGGTTTATGGCGGAAAAAGCACCGATCATATCCAGTTCAATGAAGAAACTTTATGGACAGGCGGCCCGCATGACTATTCAAATAAGGGAGCCTCACAATACCTTGAAAAGATAAGGGAACTGATCTGGAAAGGTAAACAGGAGGAAGCTGAAAAACTGGCGCTTGACAAGTTTATGAGCGTCCCCCTTTACCAGGAGAAATATCAGCCTTTCGGAGACCTCTGGCTTGATTTTGGAGAAAATGACTCAATTACTGATTTCAGGAGGGAACTTGATATTTCAAATGCAATTTGCAAAACCACTTATAAGGCAGGAGGGAAGTTGTTCACACGGGAATATTTTGCCAGTTTCCCTGCAAATCTTATTGTTATCAATCTGTCATCCAACAGAAGACAATCACTTACCTTCGATCTGAGAATGACAGCCCTTCATGAAAATTTTACAGTAACTTCAGGTAATGACAATACACTTACCCTCCGGGTCAAGGTGAAAAACGGTGTCCTTTACGGCATTTCCACTGCCAGGATTCTGTTAAAGGGAGGAAAGATTAGCTCTTCAGCTGACAGGCTTCATATAGAAAATGCTAATGAAGCTACAATTCTGTTGTCGGCAGCCACAAATTTCATCAGCCCCGGGGATGTCTCGGGAGATCCGGCCACATTATGCGAGAAGTATTTTGAAGATGCGGAAGGTAAGACCTATAAAATGCTGAAAGACGAGCATATTAATGATTACAGGAGATATTTCGACAGGTTCTCAATTGATCTGGGTTTGTCAGGAAAGGAAAGCATGCCGACCGACAGGAGAATAAAAGAGATACCCGGGGAGATGGACAATTCCCTTGCCGCCCTTTATGTTCAGTATGGGCGGTATCTTCTTCTTTCCTCAAGCCGCGAGGGAACCTATCCTGCCAACCTTCAGGGGATCTGGAACAACAAACTGAACCCGCCCTGGGACAGCAAGTACACGGTAAACATAAACATCGAAATGAATTACTGGCCCGCAGAAGTACTTAATATCGCCGAATGCCACGAGGCTCTTTTCAGGATGATTGACGAGGTCGTTCCTGCCGGCGCAAAAGTTGCAAGAGAACATTACAATGCACCGGGCTGGGTTCTTCACCATAACACCGACATCTGGAGGGGGGCGGCCCCGATAAACGCCTCCGACCATGGGATCTGGGTTGCAGGCAGCGGATGGATGGCGCATCATTACTGGGAGCATTTTCTCTTCGGAAGGGATACTGCCTTTCTCAGAACCACTGCATGGCCGGTTATGAAAGGAGCCGCCTCCTTCTACGCAGGTTTTCTTGTCCCTGATCCTGAAACGGGATGGCTGGTATCATGCCCTTCAAATTCGCCCGAGAACGGAGGCCTTGTTTCAGGCCCCACCATGGATCACCAGATCATAAAGAGTCTTTTCAGGGCTTGTATCGAAGCGGACAAGATCCTCAGTACCGGGGATCCGCTGGCAGATACATTGTCTGATCTGCTGCCACGCATAGCGCCTTACAGAACCGGAAGCTTTGGGCAGCTAAGGGAATGGATGGAAGATATTGACGATCCTCAAAACAAACACCGTCATGTTTCACACCTCTGGGGTGTCCATCCCGGAAAGGAGATTAACCCGAAGGATACCCCGGAACTCATGGAAGCAGCAAAAAAATCCCTTGAAGCAAGGGGTGACGAGGGAACCGGCTGGAGCCTGGCATGGAAAATCAATTTCTGGGCAAGGTTCAGGGAAGGAAATCACGCCTGGCAAATGGTCAGAATGCTTCTAAGACCTCAGGGCCAGGCTTCAGGAAAGGCAACAGGAGGCGGTTCTTCAGGCGGCGGTTCATATCCAAATCTCTTTGATGCCCATCCGCCTTTCCAGATCGACGGGAATTTCGGAGGAGCTGCCGGTATAGCTGAAATGCTTCTTCAAAGTCATCTTGATGAAATAGAGATACTCCCATCATTGCCCGATGCAGTCCCGAATGGAAAAATCAGGGGTATCAGGGCAAGAGGAGGATTTGAACTCGACTTTGAATGGGATAATGGAAAACTGACAGATCTTAAGGTAACTTCGGTCTCGGGAATGCCTCTCTCACTGATTTACAAAAATTTAAAATTCTCCTCTCCAACAGTGAAAGGTGAAGTGCTTCACTTCGACAGCGAACTGAACAGGCTCTGAGCTTTGAACAGGAGCCTGATATAAGTGAAAGGGCGGATCAGGGATTTGTGACTCTTTCAGATCCTTTTGTGGCAATAATAAAGGCATCGGGATAGCCTTCCTTCATAATCTGTTTCTGCAGGCCGGAAGCTGCAGCCGGACTACTGAATTCGCCGGCACATGCCCTGTAGGCACCGTTGAACATATATTCAAATGTCATGTATCTGGTGCCCCCGAAGGTAACTTCATAGCTTCCCCTCGGATTCATGTAAGAGGTAAACTGTACACGGTATACAAGCCCGCCCTGTGCCTGAGCAGAAACCTGCACGGCAGTTTTCGCCGGCTCCTGCACCGGCCGCTGAACTCTCTGTGTATTGACTGCCTCACCGGCAGGTTTGCCGGTACCGGCCTTAGCTGCAGGATTTTGCCAGGAGCCTGTTACCCGCTCATTGTTCCTGAAGGCAGCAACGAAAGCATCAGTGTATCCATCGCGTCGGAGCTGTGCCTGCAGTCCGGCCGCATCTGCCGGAGATGAGAATTCACCTGCGCAATATTTGTAGGTGCCGTTAGAGAAATATTCAAAAACATTGTATTGTTTTCCACCCGCAGTAATGGTTTTGCTATCACGTTTTGCCGAGACGGACTGGAACTGCACACGGAATACCACCTGATCGGGATCGGGAGCGGGTTGAGTTTTCGCCTGAACAGCTTCAGGTGCAGCGACCGCCTCTTTGGCTGCTTCGGCAACTTTTTGTGCAGGAAGGTCAGAAGAAGGCAAAGCTTCCTTTACGGCTGGTTGAAGGGTCTCTTTCTTAACTGCAACACTAACAACTTCTTCCTCAGGTGTTATTTCATTCAGGGCAATCAATGTGAATGCATCCTGAAGGTTGACAGTTTTACCATAAGCAGTCCGGTCATCAAGAGTGACTCTGAACAACTGAGGTTCCTTTCCTGCAGCCTTGTAACGTGTTGTGAAGAAAGCAGATCTGCCGTCAGTCCTGCTAAGCTTGAATGCAAGATCATCATCCGGGGTATTGATCATTCCGGTGAGATTGGCCGGCTTTTCCCATTTGCCCCCGTTGTACCTGCAGAAAAAAATATCATATCCTCCCGAACCAGACAATCCGTCGGATGAAAAATACAGATTATTGTTCTGATCGAGAAACGGCGTCAGTTCATTTCCTTTTGAATTTATCAGGTTCCCCAGATTTAACGGTGCCGACCATTCACTTCCCTCCCTGTAGGAAATGAAAAGATCGAGCCCGCCCACACTTTCACTCCTGTTACTGCTGAAAACCATCTTTTCACCGTCGGGCGAGAGTGCAGGGTGAGAATACAGCGACCTGTCGGAACAGAAACTCAGCGGACCGGGATCGCTTATCCATTCATGTTTTTTGTTCTTTGAAAGCTCATACCTTGCCTGGTAGATTTTCTCCGGCTCCCTGTTTGAAGGTTTCCGGGTATAGTACATCACTGTGTAGTCGTTGTTAAAGGTCATGGCTTCGCACGGAAACTGCCACGGAAGAGTAGGGGAGAATAATACGGCAGTTCCGGCAGCAGTATCAAGCGGAACTGCATAATAGGTATCGATCCTGCCAAACGAGGTATGACTCTCAAGCATCCGCGCTTCGCTCTTTGTAGTGGATAGAAAAATGATGCCGTCGCGGTAGAACTGAATTCCCGATGACGGAGAAATAATATCCAGCATGAATTTGTCAACTTTTACCAGCCCCCCTGTATTCTGCTGCCCTGATAAGCTGACAGGGACGAGAACTAAAAGAGATGCCGTCAACATTAGTGAAGACACTATAGACAATATTTTTCCTGACATATTTTTCATAATACTTGCAAAAACATACTACCAGTGTCCGCTCTTGGTGTAACCCGATTTGTTGGGCGAGAAATTTATTCCCACTGCAATCTCCGAAGTTAAGGCTTTTTTGTAGAAAGGTGAATCCTTGGGCAGGGCAAAATAGGTTCCGATATAGAATTTGGGATACCTGTACTGGAAGAAAAATGACACCTTGCTGTAATCATTGAAATAGGTCCCGAGGCAGAAATTGCCCACATACAGTTTCAGTAGGGGTTCTATGCTCTCCTTTATATCGAGCGACAGCGAATCGTCGGTATGAATTAAAAGGGAAGGCTCAAGTACAATATCCAGAGCTTCACTCAGCACAAATTTGTAGCCTCCGATAAGGTGATATTGCCTCGATACAGGCAACCTGTATTCGTTAAGAGTTGCTGTATCCTTCGGCGGATTAAGCAGATTGGTCGCGGAAAGACCTGCATAGGCTTTTGGATTGTAAATGTAGACTCCAAAATCGATGTTTGGATACCGGAATTCCTTGTAAGGGATTTCCTTTCCGGGATTCCCCTCCTTGAAATGATACATTCCCTTTACCGATGCGCCGATCGAAACGAACGACAATCCCCTTTTGCTCAGAGGTATGTGATACGCAGCCGAAGCGCTCACTCCTGCATTGTGTGTGGAATCGGATGCTTCGAATTCATTGTATCCGTATAATCCGACACCAGTATTCGAATAAGCATAGGTTCTTCCGGAAGGAAGATAGCCAATTACTTTTTTTGCAAGCCGTGTATTCCCGCTCAGGATCTGGGAATTGGATTGTCCCCTGAACCCTGCATTCATATCTACCGAGAAATAATCCTTGCTTCCCGCAGCTGCCGGATTCAGAACAAAAGGAGTATAAATCCTGTAAGAAACCGGATTGAAGGGTGATTGTTGCCCGAATGTTGATTCACAGGCTATTACGGCTAATAAGAAGAGTAGAGTTTTTCTGAATAATGTCATTTGTTTTTTATAAATAATTTACTTAGTTACCTATTAACTAACTAAACGTAAAAACATCAAACTAATTGCCGGAAATACTCCCTAAAATAATCTTTATTAAAGATCGCCAGTTAAAATCATTTACCGCCTGGTAACCGACTCCGGATTACTCCCCGGGCGGTATACCGGTACAAAGTTATACCGGCTAAAGATCAAAGTCAATTTTTTTCAGGATACTTTCAGCCATTCTTCAACTGCCTGCGGACTTAATCCGGCAAGCCCAAGCTTGTTTTTTTTGTTGTATCCGTTAAGATCATTTGACAACTTGCCTGCCTTTGCCGTCTCTCTCAGTTTTTCGAGTGTGGTATATCCCAGCTTTTTCAGGGGGTCAATCCATTCCTGGGGGATACCTGCTTCAAGGTATTCTTCAGGGGCGCTTTCAACCGGGGCTTTCTGGATCAGGGGTTTCATCTGTGGGAACAGAAGAACATCCTGGATCGATGGCTGATTGGTCAGCAGCATTGCCAGCCTGTCGATACCGATTCCCATTCCGGATGTAGGAGGCATTCCGTATTCCAGGGCTTTTACAAAGTCGAGATCGATGAACATGGCCTCATCATCACCCTTTTCAGAAAGCTTCAACTGGTCCTGGAACCTTTCAAGCTGATCCACAGGATCGTTCAACTCTGAATATGCGTTGGCAATCTCCTTCCCGTTTATCATAAGCTCAAACCTTTCAACGAGTCCGGGCTTACTCCTGTGCATCTTGGTAAGCGGTGAGGTTTCAACGGGATAATCGATAATAAAAGTCGGCTGGATATAATTGTGCTCGCATTTCTCGCCGAAAATGGAATCGATAAGCTTGCCTTTCCCCATTTCAGGAGTGTGAGGCACTTCCAGCCTGTCGCAGACCTTCCTCAATTCCACTTCATCCATCCCTGTAATGTCGATGCCCGTGTGCTCCAGGATAGCGTCAGTCATGGAGATCCTTTTGTAAGGGGGTGTAAGGTTTATTGTATGGTCTCCATATACTATCTCGGAAGTACCGTGAATATCCATGACTGCCTTACGGATTATCTCCTCCGTGAAACTCATCATCCAGAAGTAATCCTTGTAAGCCACGTATATCTCGAGAACAGTAAATTCAGGGTTGTGACTACGGTCCATTCCTTCATTGCGGAAATCCTTGGCAAACTCGTATACCCCCTCGAATCCTCCAACAATAAGCCTCTTCAGGTAAAGCTCATTCGCAATCCTGAGGTAAAGCGGTATGTCGAGAGTATTGTGATGGGTAATGAAAGGCCTCGCTGAGGCTCCTCCGGGAATGGGCTGAAGAATTGGTGTTTCTACTTCAAGATATCCCTGCGAATTGAAAAGCTCCCGCATCGACTGAACTATCCTCGTCCTGTTACGGAATACATCGCGGACATGCGGATTCACAATAAGATCAACATAACGCTGACGATAGCGCATCTCCGGATCCGTGACGGCATCATAGAAGATACCGTCCTTTTCCTTAACCACCGGAAGAGGCCTGATGGATTTGCTCAGAATGGTGAATTCCCTTACGTGAACCGTTATTTCACCCATCTGTGTCCTGAAAACATGACCTTTAACCCCAATGAAGTCTCCTATGTCGAGAAGCCTCTTGAATACGGTGTTGTAAAGGGTTTTATCCTCACCCGGACAAAGGTCATCCCTTCTGGCATAGATCTGTATACGCCCCGATGAGTCCATAAGTTCGGCAAAGGAAGCATTCCCCATTATCCGCCGGCTCATGATCCTTCCCGCAAGGCATACATCCCCGAATCCGGATTCATCCTTTGCAAATTTATTCAATATGTCGGCAGCAAATGCATTTGTTTTGTACTCGGCTGCCGGATACGGATCGATTCCAAGTTTTCTGAGCTCCGAGAGAGCTTCCCTCCGTATCCGTTCCTGTTCACTTAACATCATAAACCGGTCGGTTAAAATTTGTGCAAAGATATTAAAATTCAACTATCGCCGGAATGTGGCTTATGAATGTTTGTAGGAGCAGATCTGATCATTGAATCTCTCCCTTAGTATTCTGGTAACCGGCCCGGGAATGCCTCCCCCTATAACGAAATTGTCGACCCTGACAACGGGAGTGATCTCCCCTGAGGTGTTGGTGATAAAAATTTCCTGAACACCTGAGAGCCTTCTGAGAGCAACGGCCTCTTCCTTTAAGGGAATACGCTCACGGCGTGCCAGCCTGATAATATTTTTCCTTGTAATACCTGACAGTATGCTTTCCGATTCCGGATGAGTGTGAACAATCCCTTTCTGGACAAGGAATATATTTGAATGAGAACATTCGGTTATCATCCCGTTCCTCACAAAAGCACATTCAGAAAAGCCTTTGCTGACAGCATCCTGAAATCCAAGTGTGTTTGGAAGCAGAGCTGTCGACTTGATGTCACATCGCGCCCACCTTATGTCTTCCCTGACTGTGATGGCAACTCCCGACTCCCTGCCCGTATTTTCGGGTGTGAATTCTTTTGCAAAAGCATATACTGTCGGATTTACCGGAGGTATTGGAAAAGCGTGGCTGCGAATCGCTGCTCCTCGTGTAACCTGCAGATAAACCAGTGATTGTAAGTTTTCAAGATGGTTAAGCCTTATAAGATCATGGGCTATAGCAGGGAATTTATCCTCATCCGGCCATGTGATGAACGTTTCCTTAAGGCTTCGTTTCATCCTTGCCAGATGGCCGTCCATGTCAAAAAAGAATCCCTGATACCACCTTACCACTTCATAAATGCCTTCCGCAAAGAGGAAGCCGCGATCATCAGGACTTATCCTGATCTCATCCCTGGGCATGTAGGTGCCGTTAAAATATGCTATATCCATTTTCTTCCCACTTAACTTATTTATAAACATACCGGTTCTGAAAATGTTTAATGCCTTTTCTTCTGCATTGGTACTTTCCGGTCATGCAACTGCCTGTTATCCTGGCTCAATCACCTCAATGTTATAATCAATATGCGACCTGGCATCCTCAGGAGAGTTGAAGTTTCCGCAGGCCGACTGAACGAAAAGGGAAGCTCCGAGAACGGTTGTCTCCTTTTGTTTAATTATCCTTAACGGCACACCGGCTGATCTGGCTCTGAGCTTGTTCCACAGACGGTTACGCGATCCGCCGCCCACGCACAGGATACTTCCGGCCCGGAATCCGCCTGCATTTTCCAGAGCTGCTTTTCCTTCGGCCAGCTTTTGAGAAAGGGATTCAAGAACTGCCCTGAAAATCTCATCCCTGGTCGATTCCATGCTTAAACCCAGGATCTGGCCTCCGGACCTTCCTTCTCTTTCCTCGTAGAACTTCGGGATCACCTTAACCCCGTTACAGCCTTCAGCCACATTTTCAGCTCCTTCTATCATCTTCTCATAAGCGCCGTCACCGAGTTCGCTGTAAAGATTCCTGCGTACCCATTCAATAATTCCTGATGCTACCCACTGGGTTCCAATATTGAAAAGACCTGGTTTTGAATCAAGTTCGGAGGTTATGCCAAGGTTAAGCTGTTCCGGGCCGGCACTGAATGTTCCGGCTCTGACCATAAGTATCTCCCAGGTCCCTGAACTAAGTACAGGTTCGTTTTTCAAAGCTCCCGATCCGAATATGGCGAACTGGGTGTCGTGACCTGTAGCAACAACAGGCGTACCCGCAGGTATTGATGTAGCCTCCGAGGCTTCTCTGCTCACGGTTCCGACTATGGTCCCGGGTTCAGCCAGTGTTCCCATCAGATCCCTGCTGATACCTGTCTTTCCGAGAATCAGGTCAGAAAAATCTCTCCCGCGCTGATTCATCATCATCGATGTTCCGGCCATAGTGCTGTCATTAACCATTTCACTTGTAAGCTTCAGTATGAATATGGATGGCATAAAGAGAAAATGACGGCTTTGGCTGACGATTTCCGGCCTGTTTTCAAGAAACCATATCAGTTTGTAGATGGTGTTGAAACTGTATGGAAGCACTCCGCTCTCCCTGTATAATTCCTCAGGCGGGATGTATTTCCCGATATCTGACATAATCTGCCTGGTCCTTTCGCACTGCCACGAGACAACAGGGTATAGCATCCTGCCCTCACTGCTGAACAGGGTACCGTCGACGCCGAAAGTTGTTACAGTCACTCCGGCTATCCTTTCAGGTCTGACAGTTTTCATTACCCTGCCCGAAGCAAGGCACATCTTGTCCCATATTTCATCAGTATCCCATATCCTGTAATCCGGATACCATGGGTCGGGCCGTGTGGAATTCGGAAAAGATTCCGAGGCAAGAATGCTTCCGGAGGCATCGATGGCAATCACCCTTACGTTTGTCGCCCCGCAGTCAAAAACAATAGCCGTATCGCGCTGCATCAGTCAGGCTCCCTTGAGAAATGTCATAGATGCTCCGGCATAGATCAGGCCCAATGCATAGGCGGCAAGGGCAATTATGACAAGTATCCCGATAAAAGTGAAATACTTCTTCAGATTCCTTATTCCCCTGTCAAACTTCTGCTGGTCCTTGTCCTGGACGGCATCCCTGATGTTTTTTGAGAAGCGGAAAAGAAAAAGCACCGGGAAGAGCGAGATGGCTCCTGCTACCAGCAGAAGAATGACTACCATCGATTCGGGAATACCCAGAGTTTCCCTGGTTGTGCTGAATGTTGTGAGAAACATGCCTGTGGCTATTCCTGCAATAATGAAAATGCCAATAAGAATAAAACCCAGAACCGAAAGGAACGTGGTCCATATTCTAATAGTGTTTAGATTTTTAAGGGCATCACCGCCTATTTCAAGTTTCCTTTCCTCAGAAGATATTTCCATTGTTTTCAAAAGTTGAAACTATTGCTTGCAATACAAAATTCGCTTCCGGCTGGTCATTATCCGTACAGAGGTCCATAGCTTTTGCATGCCCTGTAATCCGAAGCTTCCCTGTCCATTCCGAATGCATTCCAGGAGGAAGGTCTGAATATCTTATCTTCAGCCACATTGTGCATACATACCGGAATTCTGAGCAGGGAAGCAAGGGCTATCAGGTCGGCTCCTATGTGACCGTAACTCGAAGCTGAGTGGTTGGCTCCCCAGTTTGCCATCACTGAATAAACGTCGGTGAATGGTCCGCTACCGGTAAGCCTGGGGGCAAACCATGTGGTCGGCCATCCCGGATCGGTCCGGTCAGTAAGTATCTTGTTCATTCTTTCCGGAAGGTCGACAGTCCACCCTTCGGCTAACTGCATTACCGGCCCCAGCCCCTTTACCAGGTTTACTCTCGATATGGTTATGGGCATCACATCGACTGTTGTGAACTGTGACGAATAACCGCCTCCCCTGAAATATCCGGTATTGGCCGGCGACCATTGGGTTGAACTCAGGCAGTCAGCTGCATCTTTGGGGCTTATTTCCCAGAAAGGCTTTATGCATGCTGCTCCCTTGCTGCGCTCCCTGCCTGAAAAATCAAGAGCGGAAGCTCCGGAGTTGATCAGGTGAATAATCCCGTTAGAAGCAAGTCCTTCCGGCTTCATCCCTGTCACCCTCTCTATGGCAGCCGCACTCCAGTAAGTCCGGATATCGGAGAACATCTGTGCGGTGTTTGTAAGCAGATATCCAAAGAGCATGGGCACTCCGTTCATGGCATCATTTTCAGTTGCAACAAGATATGGCGGCCTTATCCCGTTCCAGTCGAAGGAGGAACATAAAATAGCCTCAAGAAAATCTCCGTTAGGCATGTGATCGGTCCATTGACGCTGCCCCTGGAATCCTGCCAGTATGGCATTGTGACCCAGCGATTCTTCCCCAAAGCCAAGCTTTTTCAGCGCCGGGTTCCCTACCATGAGGTCGCGGGCTATCAATGCCATTTTTACTACAATTTCCCATTCCTTGTCCTTTCTTTCCCTCGATGAGGGTTTTTCATTGTAGTCCCTGCCCTCCTTGCAATATTTCTTCGTCCAGGCAAGCGCCCTGACAAATTCCTCCCTGTCGTAGATATTTTCATTCAGACGGCGGTTGAATTCGCTCATGTCAACATATTCATTTCTCATGCCAAGGTACTCCTGGAAGAAATCCTCCCTGACTATTGACCCGGCAATTCCCATCGAAACAGAACCCATAGAAAGGTAAGACTTGCCTTTCATAAAGGCTACCGGCAAAGCTGCCCTGACAAACCGAAGTATCTTTTCCGAGACATCTTCAGGAATACTTCTGTCGCCTGCATCCTGAACATCCCTTCCATATATGCCGAACGCCGGAAGCCCTTTCATGGCATGTCCGGCAAGTGCTGCCGCCAGGTAAACCGCCCCGGGCCTCTCGGTTCCGTTGAATCCCCATATTGCCTTAGGCATCAGCGGATCCGTGTCAATGGTTTCGCTTCCATAACACCAGCATGGGGTAACAGTAAGAGTAAGCCCCACCCCGTTCTTCCTGAAAAGTTCGGAGCAGGCTGCAGCTTCTGCCACCCGTCCTATAGTGGTGCCTGAAATGATGCATTCGACAGGGTCCCCGTTCGGGTATCTTAAGTTCTTGCTGATAAGGTCGGCAGCAGCTTTGGCCATACCCATGGTCTGCGCTTCAAGCGACTCCCTTACTCCCCTTTCACGGGCATCTATCACCGGCCGGATACCTACTCTGGGAAAATCCCCGATGACAGTCTGATAGTCTTTACTGATTCTGAAATCGTTCTCTGACATACTGGCTTTTTATATGTTTGACGGATAAAATTGTCACTTAACAAATATAGTTTTTTTTGTTATCGTTCTGTTCGGATTCACTTCTCATGCTGATAATGATTTTAGTTACCCGGCTGTATTCTCCGGCAGCTAATTTTTAGTAAATTTGCCGTTCATAATCCGTGACATGCAAAAAGGGAGAAGACTGCCGGAATGGCTGAAGATGCAAAGAGCAAGCGGAGAAAACTATTCCAGGGTGAAGAGGATAGTGGAGAATAATCATCTCCATACGATCTGTACCAGCGGGAACTGTCCGAATATAGGCGAGTGCTGGAATGCAGGCACAGCTACTTTCATGATACTTGGAGATATCTGTACCAGAGCCTGCAGGTTTTGTGCAACCCTGACAGGCAAACCGCTGCCTCCCGATCCTGAAGAACCGGCCCGGCTGGCTGCCGGCATAAAGTCGCTCGGACTAAGGCATTGCGTTATTACCTCGGTCGACCGTGACGACCTTCCCGACCGGGGATCATCAGCCTGGGCCAATACGGTCAAGATGATAAAAAAGGAAAATCCGGGCATAACCATCGAAACACTTATTCCCGATTTCGACGGAGAGGAAGCTTATCTGAGGAATGTAATTGATTCCTCACCCGATATAATCTCCCACAACATTGAAACTGTAAGAAGGCTGACTCCGGTTATCAGGACCAGAGCCCGTTATGATACAAGCCTGAAAGTTCTCAGGTTCCTTTCAGAAAACGGAGTGAGAACAAAATCGGGACTAATGGTCGGGCTCGGAGAAAGCGAATCGGAAGTGGCCTCCACAATAAAAGATATTCGTGATACCGGTTGCAGCATTCTGACGGTAGGACAGTACCTTCAACCTACAATGAAACATATGGAGGCAGTAAGTTTCGTCAGTCCTGCAAAATTCACAGAGTATAAAAAGATGGCGTTGGACCTGGGCTTCAGATATGTCGAATGCCATCCGCTGGTCAGGTCCTCCTTTCATTCCGAAAAACAGATGTACCCTGAGGAAAAATAACTATATTGTACGGAATTAACCGATCTTTCCGGAATTGAGCTATAAAGTTTTATATCACGACATTGGAGTAAAGAACTACAAGGAAGCATGGGATTTGCAGGAGAGTGTTTTCAGAAAGATCATCGACGGAAAAGTCAGTCTTCAGGAAAATACCCGCGCTGTAGTTCCTGAGCAACCCGGAACACTCATACTTGTTGAACATCCTCATGTCTATACACTTGGAAAGAGCGGTTCGGAAGACAACCTCCTCATAAACCATATCCAGCTGCAGACCAGGGATGCGGAATTCTACAGAACAAACAGGGGAGGCGACATAACATATCATGGGCCCGGGCAGATAGTCGGCTATCCCATTTTCGACCTTGAAAAGATAGGCATAGGTCTGAAGGAATATGTCTTCAGACTTGAAGAATCCGTAATCCTTACCCTTGCTTCATTCGGCATAAAGGCTTCCAGACTGACGGGTGCCACAGGTGTATGGCTCGATACGGAACAGGGAAAGCGGCCAAGGAAGATTTGCGCCATTGGAGTCAGGGCAAGCAAATACGTCACTATGCACGGTTTTGCTTTTAATGTCAATACCGATCTGACGTATTTTAACTATATTAACCCCTGCGGCTTTACCGACAAGGGTGTTACTTCGCTTGAGAAGGAACTCGGCGCAAGACAGGATTTTGAAAGTGTTAAGTTGCTGGTAAAAAAGAACCTCCGGGAGGTTTTTGACCTTAAATGGATAAATTGACTAAGAATGGATAAGAGATGGGTGATTAAGGAGAAGGGAGATCCGGCGGTTGTCAGGCAGCTTGCAGGTATGGAGAAAATATCGGAAGCTCTGGCTAACCTGATGGTGCAGAGGGGAATTACTACACCCGAAGAGGCAAAGGCTTTTTTTGAACCCGACCTGGGATACCTCCACGACCCCTTTATGATGAAGGGCATGACAATAGCAGTCGACAGGATCTCAACTGCAATAAAGAAGAATGAGAAGATACTGGTTTACGGCGATTACGACGTTGACGGCACCACGGCAGTAGCCCTGATGTATTCGTTCCTGAGAGAACAGTATTCAAACGTAGAGTATTATATCCCCGACCGTTACAAAGAGGGTTATGGCGTCTCAATTCTGGGAATTGACTTTGCCCAGCAGGTAAACTGCAAGGTTATGATCACTCTCGATTGCGGTATCAAAGCTGTGGAAAAAGTGAAATATGCCCGGTCGAAAGGGATAGATGTCATTATCTGCGATCATCATTACCCGGGTGATGAGATCCCTGCAGCCATAGCAGTTCTCGATCCCAAACAACCAGGGTGCAGCTATCCCTATAAAGAACTTTCCGGTTGCGGAGTCGGATTCAAACTTGTTCAGGCTTATGCAAGGGTACATAATATACCATTCAAAGATATATGCGCTTACCTCGATCTTGTGGCCGTAAGCATAGCTTCCGACATAGTGCCCCTCACAGGAGAAAACAGGGTGCTGGCCCATTTCGGCCTGAAGCAACTTAACGAAGCCCCCAGAACCGGATTCCGCGAAATAATACGTGAAGCTGAAGTAAACCGCTCCCTCACAATAGAAGATGTGGTTTTCAAAATAGGCCCGAGAATAAACGCGGCGGGCAGAATGGAATCCGGAAAAAAGGCAGTCGAACTCCTCGTCTCAAGCGACTCCCGTATTGCAACAGGAATCAGCAAGGAGATAAACAACTTCAATATAGAAAGAAGAAGTGTCGACAGATCGATAACCACCGAAGCCATGAGAATGATCTCGGAAGACCAGAGGCGGGTCAATGCCAAAACTACTGTCCTCTATAATCCATCATGGAAAAAAGGTGTGATCGGAATTGTGGCTTCACGGCTTATCGAGACTTACTACAGGCCTACAGTGATCCTGACCGAATCGAACGGTTTTGCAACCGGTTCGGCCCGCTCGGTGCAGGGATATGACCTCTATCAGGCCATAGAAGCATGCAGCGACCTCCTCGAGAGCTTCGGCGGCCACATGTTCGCAGCCGGCCTTACGCTTAAAAAAGAAAACATAGCCCCTTTTATCGAGAGGTTTGAACAGTATGTAAACGATACCATTAATGAGGATCAGCTCGTACCCAGAGTTTTTATCGACTCCGAGCTCTCATTCTCCGAGATAACTGTTGATTTTTATGGCTTCCTCAATAAATTCCAGCCTTTCGGCCCTGATAATATGTCGCCGGTATTTGTTTCCCGGAATGTGTTTGACACCGGAACCGGACGTATGGTAGGTTCCAGCGGGGAACATCTCAAGCTCGACCTTTGCCACGAATCGACAGGCAGCCTCAGCTTCCCGGCCATTGCATTCGGCCTGGCTGAACATTATGAGAATATCAGGGCGGGAAAACCATTCGACATCTGCTATTCAATAGAGATGAACGAATTCAGGGGGAACCGTAACCTTCAGCTGAATATCAGGGATATAAAATCACACGGAGAAAGGCGCTGACCATCCTGCTCCTCATCAATACCCCTTCAATTCAGAATCTTACCCTGACCTGGATTTTCATTTCGCCGGAGTTCTTGTTCCCTTCGGAACCGTAACTGTCCCCGGAAGCAAACTTGATTCTCAAATCAGTGGATTTCCAGGCCTTCACCGTAAGCATAATGCAAGTCCGGCTGCCATTACCCCACAGAGCAGGAACACTGAAACTGTTAACCAGATCGTTCTCATAAGCGTATATCCTTGAATCCCAGTCACCAGTTCTTATTATACAGTGCCTGAACCACAGTGTTGCCGGAATTCCGCTGATCCTCCAGCTTACATCCTGAAGCATTATTATGCCTTCTGAACCCGATGGACTTACCCGTTTACAGTCAATCCTGGTCGTCAGAGTCAGGTGATCCGAAGCGAGGTAACGGAAGGACAGCTTTAGCAGTGAGGCTTCAGTTTCGTTCTGCTTCTTTATCCCGGTCGATTCAGTTATGTCATATACCGACGCTCGCTTACTGTAAACAGCTTCAAATGAGAAATTTTCTGTGGGCAGGTACCTGAGCCTTATCTCCCTGCCAAAGGTGGTTGAAGGGGCGGAACACCTGTACCTCAGCCAGGGATGGGATCTGACATCGGCGCCGGCGCTCAGGAAGAGATGCCTGGCAGCTTCGAATATGAAATTTCCGAACAGCCCTTCCGAATTGTCACCCGACGAACTGCTGAACAGGCCTTTCCCATGGAAACTGAAAAAACCCGGATCGTAATGCCTGTAAACCATGTTCACCGACAACCTGTCTGACGGTCTGAAGGATATTCCCTGTACCCAGGCTTTCCGGTCCGGAAGGTTAAGGGAGATTTCTCCATACAAAAGTAACCTTCCGGGCATGTACCTGTAGGCAGCCGAGGCGGTTGAGCTTGTACGTCCCGAGAAGTCATATAGTTCCCCGGGTGAAGGATCATTGTTCATCACAGGAACCGAAAATCTGTTTTGTACCCATAACAGGTTCAGTCTTAATGCCCTGATATCTGTAGAAAAACTTATTCCGTATGAACTTTCGGCAACGGCATCCTTCGAAGCCAGGGATGAAGCTGTTGTATGCAGACCTGATCTCTGGAAAGTTCTTATGGTAACCATCTGAGAATTTTCAGCGGTATCGGTTGAGGCATCAATCCGGTTCCGTGAACAGAACATTGTCATTCCTGTGTTCCCCCTGCGCAGCTGAACAGCAACTCCCCTGAAAAAGAGGTTCTCATCGCCTGAAGTGTAAGGCCTGATCTCATCACCACCCGTAAGGTAGCCAGTCTGAGTAAGAGATAATCCGGTACGGAGACCGGTGTTTATTGCTGTTCCCAGTCCATACCTTGCTCCGAAATCGCCCGCTATCACTTTCCTTACAAGACCTGCTCCTTCCCAGACCAGGCCCGCTGAAAGGAAGTCGGTGACCGGCATTTTTCCCGGGAAGAGTTTTTCACCGGCATCTTTCTCGGAGGTTATATGCCCTGAGAATTTCCCGGCGCTGAACCTGTACCTGGCAAGTATCTTCCACGACTCCCCCGGAGCAGAAGTATCCGCCTCCGGATACTTTAAGGTAAAATTTGAAAGCAAATCGTTTCTAAAACCTGAAGGTTTTCCGTTTATCTGTTTATAATCATCAAGAGAAACAAAGGGTGCGATCATCCTTGCAAGCGATGCATCAAAACCCGGAATAGCAGCAATTTCATAAATTGTGTAGATCTTTCCGGTCTTACGGATGTAATCAGCCAGCGACTTTATCTGGAAATCTGTCAGGAAAAACAAACCCGACAACTCATTTTCATCAGCTGTGTTGATCCTGATAGGTTTTTCAGCGAGTTCAGATAGTCTTACTGCAAATTCCCCCGCTGCATCGGCATCGGTATCATACTCCGACAACTCCTCAGCAGCTTCCATGATGTAGTCAGGAATCTTTTCCTCCTGAGGGTAAGCGGCAGTTAACCTGATCAAAAGGAAAAGAAAAATCAGCCTCTGTCTTACAGGTCTCATTTTAGCGAAAATATAATCGAAGCAGAGGACGAGATTCCCAGGCTGTAATGAGTGCTGAATCCCAGATCGATCTGTACTTGTTTTAATCTGTAACCGACACTGAAGCAAAAGGAGTTCCCCTGGCTGCTGAATCCGCCCCTGAGTCTCAGACTCCCTGACGGGCTATATTCAAATCCGGTTCTGATGTCAGGCCCTCCGTCAGTCGACAACTCAGCTTCAGATGAAACGCTCAGTTCGCGGCTAAGCATGATCCCTGCCCCGATCCTTAATGATGACGGGAGATAATCTCTCCGGAGAGCCCCCGGAACCGGATTGAAAACATGGATTCCAAGACATGCCTGCTCAGATATCATTATATGCAATCCGGCTTCAAACGACAGAGATCTTCTTTCCCTGTACTCCCCGGCTGTCTTCTCGGCAAAGAAATCTGCCTGAACCCCGGCGGATATCTTTTCAGAAAGCTTCAGGCCGCATGCAAGCCCGGCTGAGTGCCTAGCTAGATCGCGGCAGCCAAAATGGCTGTAAATAATTCCGAGCCCGGCATTCTCAACAGGAACAATAAGGGCAGCCGACCTGGTTCCCAGTTCGCTGATGCCGAACCTGCCATGATAGTTTATCCCGGCTGAAGCCGTACTGTTGAAAGGCAGAAGGGCCTGGTTGTGAAATGATGACCAGAAACCCGGTTTCGTTACGCACGACCACCCCATCCCTGCTTCTCCGGCACCGGCGGCAGGAAAAAATGGATCACCGCCGGAGGCTGAGGAAAAGAGAAAAATAAAAATGGTCGAAACAGATATTTTGTGCAGCGAGTACAAACTGTTTCAGTTAACAGACACAAGTTAGGCAAAAGTTATGAAAAAGGGACCGGGGTGGGATAATTATTTTTTGGGAAATTGAAACCGTGTTAAGACGAAGGTGAAAAGGAGAAGGGGTGAGGGGGTGAAGACGAGAATGGAAGACACTAAGGGACGAATTATAACTCCGTGTTCCTCCGCGGTTGAAAAAAGGACAATGAGAATTAGTTGGTCTTGTACGGGAATTTGATCTTCTTCAACTCCTCATTCGCTTCAACGATCTTTTTCTTGAGGCCTTCCTTGTATTTGACAACTGCTTCCATCACAGCGGGATTGCCTGTCCCGATGATCTGGGCTGCAAGTATGCCTGCATTCTGGGCAGCATTTATCCCGACAGTTGCCACAGGTATCCCGGGAGGCATCTGGATTATTGACAGCATCGAATCGAGCCCCTCGAGAGAAGCTTTTATCGGAACCCCGATGACGGGAAGTGGCGTCATGGCAGCAATCACACCCGGAAGATGAGCAGCCATTCCTGCAGCCGCAATTATTACTTTTATTCCCCTTCCTGCAGCTTCTTTTGCAAACTTTTCAACCTCTTCGGGAGTCCGGTGAGCTGAAAGAGCGTTGATCTCAAAAGGAATGCTGAAATCATTGAGTAACTGCGCTGCTTTCTCCATTACGGGAAGATCGGATGTGCTCCCCATTATTATGCTGACTACTGGTTCCATTTTATTATTTTCATTTAACTTACTGATGAGTACAAAAATAAGCTATTATTTTCATATTTTCGCAGGGGCTATTTTAAGCGGTTTACCAGACCATGAAGAGCAGCGAAATCCAGATTCTCGATAAAAAATTCAGGGAATATATCCCTGAGGATGTCATTAACAACAAGGTACTTGAGCTTGCAGAACGGATAAATTCCGATTTTGCCGGCAAGGAGGTGATCTTTGTTGGAGTGCTTAACGGATCGTTCATATTTGCAGCCGACCTTTTCAGAAGGATCCGCCTCAGGGCAAGGATAACCTTTATTAAACTGGCATCCTATGCCGGAACAAGTTCCACAGGCGAAATCAGGGAGCTTATCGGCTGGAATGAAGACCTTAAAGGCAAATCGGTGATAATTATTGAAGATATTGTCGACACGGGAGTTACCCTCGAACATACTGTTGACAACCTGATAATACGCAACGTGAAGGAAATAAGCATTGTGACCCTGCTGCTGAAACCTGAAGCCTACGGAAAGAAGATAAATATAGACTATACAGGCTTCGAGATACCAAATGAATTCGTAGTAGGATATGGTCTCGATTACAATGGAGAGGGAAGAAACCTGCCTTCAGTTTATACGCTGGTTAAGTGATTCAATTTTAAAACTTTAATAAACAATAAATTAATGTCTATGCTCAATTTTTTGATTTTTGGCCCTCCCGGATCCGGTAAGGGAACTCAGTCGGTAAGACTGGCTGAGAAATTCAATCTTACTCATCTGTCAACGGGTGACATGCTCCGCGCTGAGATAGCAGCAGGAACTGAACTTGGAAAGAAGATGAGTGCAATTATGGCAAAGGGTGAGCTTGTTCCTGATGAGGTAGTTATCGAAATGATAGCAGCCAGGATAGACGGCGCCAGAGATACGGCCGGCTTCCTGTTTGACGGATTTCCGCGCACAGTGGCACAGACCGAAGCTCTGGAAAAGATGCTTAATGAAAGAGGAATGAAGATCGACAGCATGCTGGTGCTCGACGTTGATCATGACGAACTTGTAAAAAGACTTATTCTCAGGGCTGAACTTTCAGGCCGTGCCGACGACAGGGATCCCGCTGTGATTGAAAACCGCATCGATGTGTACAGAGCTAAAACTGAACCAATTATAGACTTCTGCAGACAAAGGGGCATTTACCAGCCGGTGAACGGAGTGGGATCGATAGAAGACATCTTTGAACGGTTAAGCCGCCTGGTCAGCGGACATATAGGCTAATAATGGCAGGCTCCAACTTCGTCGACTACGTTAAGATCTATTGCCGCTCAGGTAACGGAGGTCCGGGTTCAACCCACCTGAGAAGGGAGAAATTCATTCCAAAGGGAGGGCCCGACGGAGGCGACGGAGGCAGGGGCGGCCATATAATACTCAGGGGAAACAGTCAGATGTGGACTCTGCTGCATCTGAGATACAAACGGCACATCTTCGCTGAGAACGGCGGCCCGGGAGGGCAGCAGCTCTCCACCGGAGCCGACGGTAAGGACATTGTCATTGAGGTGCCCCTGGGCACAATAGCTAAACAGGAAAGCACAGGAGAGATACTTTTCGAAATTACCGGTCACGGCGATGAAAAGATACTTGCAATGGGAGGTCGGGGCGGACTCGGAAACAACCACTTCAAGTCTGCCACGAACCAGACACCCAGATACGCCCAGCCGGGTGAACCGGGAATCGAAGAAGCATTTATTCTGGAACTTAAAATATTGGCTGATGTAGGACTGGTGGGCTTTCCAAATGCCGGAAAATCAACCCTTCTGTCGGTCGTTTCAGCTGCAAAACCCAAGATTGCCGATTATCCCTTCACCACACTGGTCCCTAACCTGGGAATAGTATCCTACCGCGAAGGCAAGTCTTTCGTGATGGCCGACATCCCCGGTATAATAGAAGGCGCTCATGAGGGAAAAGGCCTGGGAATAAGGTTCCTCAGACACATTGAACGCAATTCCATCCTTTTGTTCATCATTCCTGCCGACAGCAGCAACATTATGAATGAATATGACATCCTGGTTAACGAACTGCTTATGTATAATCCCGAACTCCTCGATAAAAAGAGACTCCTGGGAATATCAAAAGCAGATCTGGCCGACGAGGAGATCAGGAATGAGCTGAGGAAGGACCTTCCCGAACTTCCCAGGGTATTCTTTTCGGCCCTGACCGGAGAAGGGATCACCACGCTGAAGGATATGATCTGGAAATTATTGACGGGTTATTGATGATTATGGAACAGATTGATCAACAGCTTTTTCTATTTCTCAATTCAACCAATTCACAGTTCTGGGACAGCATTATGTATTTTCTCAGCATGAAACTTGTGTGGGCGCCTCTTTACCTTGCCATACTATTATGGATGGGAAGAAAATACGGAAGGAAATTCTGGATTCTCCTGCTGTTCGTTGCACTTTCAGTGTTCCTGGCCGACAGAATATCGGTGCTTATAAAATATCTCGCCGACCGGCCGCGGCCATGCCATGAGACTTCGCTGCAGGGATTGGTTCATATGGTTAACGGGGTATGCGGAGGAAAGTACGGATTCGTGTCATCCCACGCAGCCAACTCCTTTAATGTCGCATTCCTGAGCCTGATGTTCATAAGAAAAAGATGGTACACTATCTTTATTATCCTGTGGGCCTCGGCTGTCAGTTATAGCAGGATCTATCTGGGGGTCCACTACCCCGGCGACGTTCTGGGAGGAGCAATTCTTGGGGCTGTTATTGGATGGAGCGTTTATAAACTGTTCATTTTGTACCAAAGGAAGACCTTGTCGCAGGCTTAACAACTCGCAATGCAGTGTATTATCCTGCCTTCGGGCGATCCCTTTTTCAACCTTGCAACCGATGAGTTCCTCCTCAGAAATTCATCGGGAGAATATCTTATCCTCTCGATAAATGAAAGATCGGTCATAATAGGAAAACATCAGCTTCCTCACAGGGAAACCGACACAAGGTTTGTTACCGGACATGAAATTCCCGTTATAAGAAGGATCTCGGGCGGCGGAACAGTTTTCCATGATCCGGGAAACCTGAACTTCAGCTTTATCCTCAACAGCACGGAAGGAAAGCAGGTGGACTTCAGAAAATATACGGCGCCAGTGATTTCATTTCTTGCTTCGCTGGGAATAGATGCCCGCCTTGAAGGGAAAAACGACCTTAAAGTGGGAGGACTTAAGATATCGGGCAATGCGGAACATGTATTCAGGAACAGGGTTCTTCACCACGGTACGCTTCTTTTCAACGCCGACCTGCATTTTCTCGGAAAATGCATAAGGCAAGACACATCAGTCTACGAGACCAGGGCTGTGAACTCCAACCCCTCACCGGTGACCAACCTTTGCGGAATGCTGGGAAGCGTCAGGGATACGAGGCATTTCAGGGATCTGATGCTGGATTGGTTCCTCCGGAACTACCCCGGCACTATGGTTTCAACCCTATCGGACACCGAGGTCAGGCTTATTGGTGAACTGGCGGGAAACCGATACAGGAACTGGGAATGGAATTTTGCTTACGGGCCTCCTTATATTTTCAGAAACCAGTTCCGGTACGGAGATACGGAAGCCGGGTGCGAGATTTCAGTGAAGAATGGAATCATATCTGATTGCCGGATAAGCGGTCATCCCGATCTTGAACAGGCCGGCTTGAGACTAAGGGGATGCAGGCACATGATAAGCGATGTCAGGGAAATTCTGGGAAAAGAGGGTATCTTTAACCGCGGATTCGATGTTTTTAATCTCTTTTGATAAAGGTAAATTGCTATGGATGTTCTGAAATCGGTCTTTATCTGGTTGACGGGAGTGATCATGATAGTTATTTTTTTCCCTCTTACCTTCCTGGTATGGACCGCCACACTGCCCTTCGATAAAAACAGAAAGGTAATACACCGCCTTCTCAACCTGCAGAGCAGGATAATGGTAGGACTGATGCCAATCTGGAAACTGACTGTAGAAGGAAGGGAGAAAGCTGAGGGAAAAGGTCCTTTTGTAATAATATCAAACCACCAGTCAATCCTCGATATTCTGTTTATCAACTGCCTGTGTTATGACCTTAAATGGGTGTCGAAGATCGAGAATATGAAGGTGCCGTTCCTGGGCTGGTATCTGAGAATGGCCGATTACATTATTATTAACAGGGGAGATTCTGACAGTAAGGAACTTATGATGAAAAAATCCATGAGGTCGCTCAGACTGGGCACTTCCGTTATGATGTTTCCCGAAGGAACCAGATCGGTAAACGGAGATATTGGCTTTTTCAAAAGAGGCGCATTTCAGATGGCGATCGACGCCCGGGTGCCCATCCTGCCAGTGGTGATCGACGGTTCCGGAGGAGTACTCCCGAAACACGGCCTTATTTTCACCACCGGACACAGGGTTAAACTGAAAGTCTTCGACCCGGTAACACCCGATTCATTCAACACCACAGATCCTGATACTCTTGCCGTGAATTTCAACAGCTTTATGACCCGGGAACTCAGCCAGATCCGAAAAAGATCCTGAGATGACATACGACCTTCCATACCGCCGCGTGCTCCACAGAATGGGTTACTATAACTACCAGCGGGGACTCATATATCATCATCTTGATGAGGAAGGTAGCTGGAACAGTCACCTGGCAAATTGCAGGGCATTCATACTCAACGCGGTAAAGGCGCATCAGCCGTCCAGGGTGACGGTCCTTGGAAGCGGCTGGCTACTCGACTTTCCTCTCAGAGAAATTGTTGACACAGGAGCAGAAGTATTCCTGGTAGATATAGTTCATCCGCCCGAGGTGAGGGAACAGATCAGAGAACTGCCGGGAGTGACCCTGGTTGAGGATGATGTCTCGGGAGGGCTTATTCGGGAGATATGGGAAAAGGGGCGAAGGAAATTCCTGTTCAACAGGCTAAAAACACCTGACGAAATAGATGTCAGAGAGTTCAGGCCTCAGACCGATCCGGGCATGGTTGTTTCACTTAATATCCTTACACAGCTCGAGAACCTTCCGCTGGAATTTCTGAAAAAAAGATCAGGAGGAGACGAGGAATCCTGGCTCAGGTTCAGGATCCGGATACAGGAAAAGCATATAGGTTTCCTGAAAAAGCACAAATCGGTACTTATAACCGACGTTTCCGAAATAATAACTGAAAGTTCAGGCAGGGTAAGCGAGCTTCCTTCCGTTCTCGCAGATCTGCCAGAAGCCGTACAGTCTGAAGAGTGGACATGGCATTTCGAAAAGAAAAGCCGGGATTTCTTCAGAAAGAAATCTGATTTCAGGGTGAGGGCAATGATGTTTTAAAATGGACAGGAACCAGATAAGGGCTACGTATGTACGGCTGAAGCAGGAGCAGATACAACTGCTTTCTGAGTTAAGGAAAAAGCATCTCCTTATATCATTGCTCAGACTGCTGGTGTTTTTCGCCGGTACGATCCTTTCTGCCCTGGCTTTCACCCGCTCGGCAATAGCCGGAACCGCCGTAATGCTTTCATCAATAACACTATTCCTGTTCCTCCTTAAGATATTTGAGGATTTCACTTCCCGGATTGCCATGGCCGAAAACCTGGTACAGATAAATGGCAGCGAAATCAACGCCCTCGACGGTGATTATTCTGCTTTCGACGGAGGTAAGGATCTGTCTGACCCGCGGCATGATTTCTCGGTCGATACGGACCTGTTCGGTGAATCTTCTCTGTTCAGCTATCTTAACCGGACTGTAACGGGTTCAGGAAGACGGATACTTGCAGGCTGGCTTCTTGATCCTTATGAACTCAGGAACGATATACTCCCGATGCAGCAAGCCGTGAAGGAACTCGCGGTTAAGTCGGAATGGCGGCAAAAATTCATGGCATGCGGACTGGGAAAGCCCCTTGACGATGATGAGATAAAAAGCCTTGAGGAATGGCTTGCCGGAGACAGCGATTCAATCACCTCACACTTTAAAAGAATTGCTTATTACATCCTTCCGGCAGCAGCGCTTGTAACTTTTGGATTGCTTATTATGGGGATGATTCCCTTCTCGGGCTTCATGCTGGTCTTCCTTTTAAATCTCATGCTGGTCGGCCTGTCGCTCAGGAGGATAAACAGAATACATGAGATGGTCTCGAAAAAGCACCAGTTCCTTACTTCCTTCGGGAAACTTGTGTCAGCATTTGAAAAGGAACAGTTCACTTCCGGCATACTGTCGTCAGTAAAAGACAAGCTTTGTTCTGCCGAAGGTTCCGTGGCAGGAAGGATAAGGGATCTGAACAGGATCATCAGTAAGTTCGACAACAGGCTTAACATCATTGCAGGATTTCTGCTGAACGGATTCCTTCTCTGGGATTTTCATTGTATTATGCAGCTTGAAAAATGGCGGAGGTCGGCAGAGCACAGGCTTCCTTTATGGCTAAACCTTCTCGGCAGGGTTGACGCCCTCAACAGCCTGGCCAATCATGCCTATAACAACCCCGGCTACTGCTACCCTTCAGTGTCAGACGGAGAACCTGTCTTTGAAGCCGCCGCCATGGGCCATCCCCTGATTCCCGGGCAAATGCGGATATGTAACGATTTTTCAATCAGAGGTAAGGGAATTATATGCATTATAACCGGGGCAAATATGGCCGGCAAGAGCACCTTTCTGAGGACCGTTGCAGTGAATATGATACTTGGGATGACAGGGGCGCCGGTATGCGCCGGAAGCATGAGGCTTGCTCCCGTGAGGCTCTTTACAAGCATGCGGACCGTCGACTCGCTCAGCCATAACGAGTCCTATTTCTATGCCGAACTTAAGAGACTTAAGATACTGAAAGAGAGGCTTGAAAAAGGCGAAAACATATTTTTTGTCCTGGATGAGATCCTCAAGGGGACCAATTCTACCGACAAGAGCCTGGGCTCAAAGCAATTCCTGGGAAAACTGGTTGAACTCGGCGGAACAGGGCTTATTGCAACTCATGATATCTCACTGGGAGAAATGGAGTTTGAGCACCCGGGCAAGGTAATGAACAAATGCTTTGAGATCGGTATAGATGGTGAAAACATAAACTTCGACTATCTTCTCCGCGACGGCATCACCCGCAAGATGAACGCAGCCTTCCTTATGAGACAGATGGGGATAGTCTGATTGTCCACCATTTATTAACATCGTATGGAACCAGGCAGAACGATATGATGTTCAGCATAAGAATCAATTAATCAGATAAATATTTCAGACCGGCACCTGAGGCGTTTCAGGACGTTTCAAAAACGTGGCCTATTGTTGAAAATTAGGGGGAACGGCCAATCTCTAAATGACTATATTTGCGCAAAAATTCCGGAAAATGACAGTTGTCGGATATTCAGAGGAACATATAAAAACCCTTGAGTGGCGTGAGCATATCAGACTCAGACCCGGTATGTACATCGGGAAACTGGGCGACGGCTCATCCCAGGATGACGGAATTTATGTTCTGCTGAAGGAGGTTATGGATAATTCCATCGACGAATTCATGATGGACTTCGGTAAGAAGATCGATGTATCCATCGAGGGAAATGAGGTAAGGATCCGCGATTATGGCCGTGGAATTCCTCTGGGAAAGGTTACTGAAGTTGTTTCCAGAATGAATACAGGAGCCAAATACGATTCCAAGGCCTTCAAGAAATCCGTTGGACTAAATGGTGTTGGTGTTAAGGCAGTTAATGCCTTGTCGAGCAAATTCATGATCAGATCATTCCGCGACGGCCAGGTTAAGGTGAGTGAATTCGCCCATGGACTGCTCGTCAGGGACCTGCCGCTCGAACCGACAACCGAGGAGAATGGCGTTGAGGTTGTTTTCCAGCCGGATGAGGCAATGTTCGGGAAATACTACTTTATCTCGGAATACGTAGATTCCATGCTAAAAAATTACGTATACCTGAACGCCGGACTTGTCATAAACTTCAACGGTACCAGATTCCTTTCCAAAAACGGTCTGGTCGACCTGCTGAACGAAAACATGAACAAAGAGGGACTCTACCCGATCGTCCACCTTAAGGGAGAAGATATAGAGATTGCTTTTACACACGGTTCACAGTACGGAGAGGATTACTACAGCTTCGTAAACGGACAGAACACAACACAGGGCGGAACCCACCTTGCAGCCTTCAAGGAGGCTTTCGTGAAAACAATACATAATTTCTACAAGAAAGACTTCGATCCTGCCGATATTAAGGCATCAGTAATTGCTGCGGTCAGCATCAAGGTGGAAGAACCTATTTTTGAATCTCAGACCAAAACCAAACTGGGATCCAGGGATATGGGCCCCGAAGGTCCTTCAGTAAGGAATTTCATAGCGGAGTTCATAAAGAAACAACTCGACGATTATCTCCACAAGAACCCTGAAACAGCCAGAATCCTCCTTCAGAAGATCCAGGATTCGGAGAAGGAAAGAAAAGCGATCTCCTCAATACAGAAGCTTGCCAGGGAAAGGGCAAAGAAGGTCAGCCTCCACAACCGCAAGCTTCGCGACTGCAGAATTCACTTCAATACCAGCGACTCCCGTAAGCTCGATTCAACCATTTTCATTACGGAGGGAGACTCAGCCAGCGGTTCCATTACCAAGTCGCGCAACGTCGAGACTCAGGCTGTCTTCAGCCTGAGGGGAAAACCCCTTAATACCTACGGACTCACAAAAAAAATAGTCTACGAGAACGAGGAGTTCAACCTCCTTCAGGCTGCTCTTAATATTGAGGACGGTCTTGAGGACCTTCGCTATAACAATGTGGTTATCGCAACCGACGCCGACGTTGACGGAATGCATATCAGGCTTCTCCTGCTCACCTTCTTCCTGCAGTTTTTCCCCGACCTTGTAAGAAAGGGACATGTTTATATTCTCCAGACACCGCTCTTCAGGGTGAGGAACAAAAAGGAGACGAGATACTGCTATTCTCAGGATGAAAAGGCAAAAGCCATAAAAGCGCTGGGACCTTCACCCGAGATAACAAGGTTCAAGGGCCTCGGAGAGATATCTCCCGATGAGTTTAAAAACTTCATTGGAAAAGACATGAGACTCGAGCCGGTGAGAATGAAAAAGAACGACACGGTCAACGGTTATCTCGAATTCTACATGGGAAAAAATACACCCGACCGGCAGGAATTCATAATTGAAAACCTGAGGTTAGAGGAGGATCTTGTCGAGCAGGAAGTGTAAGGTACTAAAATGTTAAGCAGAGGATGGAAGATCAGGATCTTGAACTGAACAGGCCTGAAGATAAAGATGATCAGGCTCAGGGCCCGGCTGCCATGCATTCGGTGACAGCTTTGTCGGGAATGTATCAGGACTGGTTCCTCGATTATGCTTCATATGTAATTCTCGAACGTGCCGTACCTCATCTTTACGACGGCCTGAAACCCGTACAGAGACGCATCCTTCATTCAATGAAGAGAATGGACGACGGCCGCTTTAACAAGGTGGCCAACATCATAGGCCATACCATGCAATTTCACCCGCATGGTGATGCTTCTATCGGCGATGCACTTGTTCAGCTCGGACAAAAGGACCTTCTTGTTGATACCCAGGGAAACTGGGGTAACATACTTACCGGCGACGGAGCTGCTGCACCACGTTACATCGAAGCAAGACTTTCGAAGTTTGCACTCGACGTGGTCTTCAACCCGAAAACAACAGAGTGGAAACTATCCTACGACGGAAGAAACAAGGAACCGGTAACACTGCCTGTCAAATTCCCCCTTCTGCTGGCAATGGGAGTGGAGGGAATCGCAGTTGGGCTCGCATCAAAAATTCTTCCTCATAACTTCAATGAGATTATCGACGCATCAATCGATCACCTCCAGGGAAAGGAATTCTTTCTGTATCCCGATTTCCCTACGGGAGGACAGATAGATGTTACAAAATACAACGACGGACAGAGGGGAGGAGTAGTCAAGATAAGAGCTAAAATTGAAAAAATCGACAAGAAAGCCCTGGTCATCACTGAAATCCCCTTCGGTAAAACTACTTCGAGCCTTATTGATTCTATTATAAAAGCTAACGAGAAGGGTAAGATAAAGATCAGGAAGATTGATGACAACACTTCTTCAAATGTGGAGATTGTAGTTTATCTGATGCCCGGTGTTTCTCCCGATAAAACAATAGATGCCCTCTATGCACTGACCGATTGCGAATACTCTATTTCACCCAACACCTGTGTTATTACCGGCAGCAAACCATCTTTCATGGGTGTCAGCGATATTCTCAGGTTTTCGACCGAAAATACAGTAAAACTTCTCAAAACCGAACTCGAGATAAGGCTTCACGAACTGATGGAAGAATGGCACTTGTCATCGCTCGAAAAGATATTTATCGAGGAAAGGATCTACAGGGATATCGAGGAGTGCGAAACCTGGGAGGCTGTGATAAAAGCAATCGACGACGGTCTGAAACCATTCAGAAAGAAATTGATGAGGGATGTCACAAGGGATGATATCATAATGCTCACCGAGATAAAGATCAAACGGATATCAAAATACGATGCCAAAAAGGCCGATGAACACATCAGGTCGCTCGATACGGAAATGGAAGAGGTCAGGAACCATCTGAAGAACCTGATTCCTTTCGCTATCAACTATTTCAGACAGATAAAGAAGAAATACGGAAAAGGAAAAGAAAGAAAAACCGAGATCAGAAGCTTCGATACCATCCAGGCAACAAAGGTGGTGGCAAACAATGCACGGCTTTACATAAACTACAAGGAAGGTTTTATAGGCACCGGACTCAAAAAGGATGAATTCATATGTGAGTGTTCCGATATCGATGATGTGATCGCGATAAGGAAGGACGGCAGCTATCTTATCACAAAGGTGGCCGAAAAGGTTTTTGTGGGTTGTGACCTTATCTACGCCCAGGTTTTCCGGAAAAACGATGAGAGAACTATTTATAACATAGTGTATCAGGACGGAAAAGATGGACCATACCTCGTTAAAAGATGTGCAATCTCGGGACTGACGCGGGATAAGGAGTACAACCTTACCAGGGGAGTTCCCGGTTCGAAGATCATTTACCTCAGCGCCAATCCCAACGGCGAGGCTGAAGTGATAAAGGTTCATCATAAGCCAAAGGCAAGGATAAAAAAGCTGATCCTTGAGTTTGATTTCGGGCAGCTTGCAATCAAGGGCAAGACATCGATGGGAAATATTCTCACCCGGAACCCTGTTCACAAAATATCGCTGAAGGAAAAGGGCCTTTCGACTCTCGGAGGCAGAAAAATATGGTTCGACGATGCAGTATTCAGGCTTAATGTCGACGGAAGAGGTATCTTCCTCGGGGAATTCAGCGCCGACGACAAGATTCTTGTCATAACCAAGAACGGATTATTCAGAATCACAGGTTTCGACCTTACAAACCATTTCGAGGAAAATATTCTTGTTATTGAGAAATACCGCCCCGGAACAGTGTACTCGGCTGTCTACTGGGACGCGGAACAAAAATTCTATTATGTTAAAAGATTCACAATAGAGGAATCTGAAAAGCCGCTTAGCTTCATCAATGAAGATCCGGAGTCGAAGCTTGTAAGCCTTACTGAAGTTGAGTATCCTCGTTTTGAGATTCAGTTCGGGGGCAAGCACAAGGAACGAAGCAACGAGATCATTGAAGTGGCCGAGTTCATTGGAGTAAAGAGTTACAAGGCCAGAGGCAAGCGCCTTACCAGCTTTATGGTCGAAAACATCCAGGAGCTTGAACCCATAGTGAAAAAGGAATCTCAGCCGGTTACCGGTAGTGTTCAGGAAGAGGAAGAAGAGGAGGAGGAAACACAACATACCGAAAAACCGTCTGACCCGGCACAGATGAAGTTGGAACTCTGATGCATAATGCCGACAAGATATTCCTGATCGGATTCATGGGAAGCGGTAAAACCACCGCCGGCAGAAGACTTGCTTCCTCCCTTGAATGGGATTTCGTCGACCTCGATGAACTCATTGAAAAGGATAAAGGAATGCCTGTCGCTGAATTATTTGAATCCTTTGGCGAAGACTGGTTCCGGATCGTGGAATCAGAGACACTGAGACGGACAGGAGAACTTAGTAATACGGTAATATCAACGGGAGGGGGCACTCCGTGCTTTTTTGAGAATATGAACTTCATGATCCGGAACGGTATTACCGTTTATCTCAGAATGACCCCCGAAAACCTTGCCCGCCGTCTCTCCCGGGAATCCTCCGGAAGACCTCTGCTGAAAGGTATTGCGAAAAAGGATCTTCCTCAATTTATCGCGGACAAACTGTCAGAACGCGAACATTGGTATTCCATGGCTGAAATTATTTCTGACACCGCAGCAGAAAATTTTTCTCATTTGCTTTCGTTGATAAAGAACAGGTTGAGTAATTAATTATTCTGCCGGATTTCTTAATTTCGATTGTTGAATTAAATAAGTCAGGTTTATGGGAATCAGACATTTCATATTACCTCCTGCAAAAATGGAAGTCTTTCCCTCAACCATCGACTGGGTAAACCTTTCAAGCAGGTTTTCCGGGAAAATCCTCTTCAGAAAGAAACTTTTTTATCTTGAAACCGGCGACTTCAGCGTAACTGAGACTGTCAGAAACCCCTGGTTTTATAAGGAACTGTTTAATTATGCCATTGCTTTCGGAGACAGAAACCTGCTCCCTGCCATTAAAAAAATTGCTTCCTCGGAAACGACCGGAGAGGATATTCGCAGACTTGCTTCAGATACCGCAGCCAGAATACCGGTGAATGATGAAGCTGAGGAAATTCCAATGCCGGGGAACACAGGTCATAGCGGATTTGCCAGAGCTGAGATTGCCAGGAAAACTCTCGCAGGTTCACGATATCCTCAGACAACAGAAATACTGAAATTGCTGAAGGATAAATCTCCCGAGCTTAAAAGACTGGCGCTGTTCCTGATAGGGAAATTCAGGATGACCGACATGATCCAGGAAGCTTGCGAATGCCTGACTATAAACGGACTGGAGGACGATGCATACGCCGTAATGAAAAGCCTTGGACCTGCTGTCGCCAGGGATATAGACAGATGTTATCTGAAAACATCAGGGAATGTGAGTACCGGCAGGGTGCTTCTGCGACTGATGTCGGAATTACACCAACCGGCCGACCTGTCATTCCTCATTGACAGATTGTCTTCCAGCTCAAGACCTGTCAGGGAAATGTCGCTTGACACTCTTTGTTACTCCGGATATCACCCGACAACTTCTGAAAAGGAAAGACTTAAACCCGTCATAACTGAGACATTCGGCACCCTGGCATGGATAATCACCCTGCTTTCAGCCGCTGAGGAGGATCCTAACGGACTCCTGGAAAACCAGCTCGGCAGGGAATATGACCGCTGGAAAACTTACCTGCTTCGCACACTTCATCTTGTTTATGACGGGAAGGTGGAAGAGGAGGCGGGTAATCCCATACCGGAATTATGCTCCCTGATCTTCGGTGATTCCGACGGGAAAGAAAACCGGAGAAAAACACTCAGGAAACTTCGGGAATGGTTTCCCCTTGAGATACCCTCTGTTGACTCCTTATCGGAGGATATTATCAACTGCGACTACAATCTCCTGGGTGTATGGACAAAAGCATGTGTTCTGAGAGGCATCTCCGGAATCGACGATCCAAACCTCGGAGAATCAGTGGCTGCACTCCTTTTCAGCCCGGAGCAGATACTCAGGGAGGAAGCGGCGCGCCTTCTGGTCCGCTCATCCGGGGAACTCTACCGCTCAACCTCATCGAGGATCCCCGACAAGTCCAGGACACACCTCGACAGGATGGTTTCCGATCAGATACTGGTCCATGAACTGTTATTCGAAAAAGTCAGGTTTCTTGCTTCTTGCTTCAGCGAAATAAAAGAGGATGACCTTTTGTTCCTGGCTGAAAAGATGGCTTTTGACAGAAATGACCAGCGTGGCATTTTTTCTCAACCCTCAAATACCATAATGTGGTCTTTTCCTGAAGATAACAGCGAACCTGATATATTTGTCAGCCATGAAGACATGACTGATCCCGGCAGGGTGGGGCGTGATATACGGACAGCCTGCTATTACTGCTACGTGCTTCCGCTGAACAGCGTAAGTGAGTTTGACTTTCATCATCCTGAAAGTTCCTTCGGAATTTTCCGTTATATTGATAAACACGATAGATAATCCTGCCCCTGTATGGCTTCCGGTAATAAATTTGACGAATCGTTCAGCCCCTTCCCCGGATTACGACCTTTTACTCCGGAGGAGAGTGACTTTTTCTTCGGCAGGGAGAGAGAAAGCGAGGAGATTTTCCTCAAACTGCTGAGAAGCAGATTCGTAGCAGTCACAGGAGCATCGGGAAGCGGAAAGTCTTCACTGGTCCTCAGCGGCCTTATACCAAGAATAAAAAGCCTGTCGGATGCCGGAGAGGCAAGGTGGAGAATATTTACCGTCAGGCCGGGAAGCGATCCGCTGGGAAATCTGGCTTCCGCACTGGCAGAATTCAGCCGGCTTGAGAATGATAAAAACGGAACCCGTGATGAAATTCTGAGATTGCTGCGTGAGGAACCTGACGCAATCGGTGATATATTGAGGAACGCTACCCCTCAGTCATCCGGAAAAACCCTGCTGTTTATCGACCAGTTCGAAGAGCTCTTCAGAGACGGCTCTTCCGGTTCAAATCCCGCAAATGAGAAGGAAACTGCCAGATTCATTAACCTGATTACAAATTCAGTCTCACATAATAACCCCGATGTTTATCTTGTGATCGCAATCAGGTCGGACCTGATCACCGAATGCTCCCGTTACAGGGGATTCACAAACCTGATAAACGGCAGCAGCTACATGGTCTCAAGGATGAACAGGGAGGCAATAAGGGAAGTGATCTCCGGACCCGTAAAGACCATAGGAGCCGAAATAGATCCCGACCTGGTTGAGCTTCTTGTGGATGAGATCACCGGCGGCCCCGATTATCAGCTCCCTATACTCCAGCACGCCCTTATGCGGACATGGCTCCGCTGGAAAGAACTCGATGAACCTGACAAACCCATAGATTTCTCAGATTATTTCGCTATCGGAACTTTGAGAGATGCAATTTCAAGACATGCTGATGAGATATTTGAAAAGCTCGATATAAGCGGGAAAAAAGTATGCGAACGCCTTTTCAAAAACATTACCGGCAGCGGACCCGATAACAGGGGAATACGGCTGCCGTCCTCAATAAAAGTGCTCAGATCGTCAGTTCAGTGCGGTTATGATGAACTGATAAAAGTGGTGGAAGAATTCCGGAATCCTGCAATTTCGGTTCTTACTCCATATTACCCGGTTCCCCTCGACGACAACTCGGTAATAGACCTTTCTCACGAGAGCATTATCCTGCTCTGGTCACGCCTGCGACAGTGGGTTACAGAGGAATCATCCTCGGTTAAGATGTACCTTCAACTGTCAGAATTATCCGCCCTGTATCAGCAGGGGAAGACAGGACTGCTTAAAAACCCTGAACTACAGATTGCCCTGAACTGGCGCGACCAGAACAAACCGGCACTTCCCTGGGCAATACGACACGACCCTGCTTACGAAAGGGCCATGGTCTACCTGAGAACCAGCGAAAAGGAGAACATAGAATCAGAGGAGAGAAAAGTAAGACACGACAAATGGAGAATCAAAAAGATAAAGATGATTTCCTCCATTTTAGGAAGCCTCGCCATACTGGCAGGATTGATCACGCTTATAGCAGTAGGTTCGAAACTCTCAGCCGATAAGCACCGGAAGATTATCGAAGAACAGAAAACGGAAGCCGAAGCCAGGGAAATCGTTGCAGAAGAATTTGCATCCTCAGCCCTTCTGCAATCAATGTTGTCCGATTCTGCCGTATCAGTGTCCAAAAGGGAACAGGATGCTGAAAAAATGCTGAGGCTGAGAGCAGAAAGTGAACTTATTTCCGGACGTATGCAGATGGAGTACCTTGTCAGGGAATCGGAAAACGCCATCCGGAAGGGTGAAGCGGCAAAAATGACAGCCGATTCTGCTCTGAAACTAAAGGATGAAACCAGCCGGCTGAGAATGATCTCCCTGGCGAAATCCATGTCACTCAGATCATTGCAGGTCCCGTCGCAGGATGAGCTTCAGCCATTGCTGGCTTACCACGCTTATCTTTTCAATACATCAAACAAGGGTAACAGGAATGATGCCGATATTTATGCCGGGCTCTATAATATTGCCAAAACCCGGGGAAGCAGCAAAGTAAAGAATTTCACCGGCCCCGGAGTTCCGGCAGTCAGCATCGCTTTCATACCGGGAAAAAATGAGTTCTTCTCTTCCGATTCCAGGGGAAACATAACAAGATGGGATATGAATGCGGAAGACAATAATTTCAGGGTAGTCTACTCCGGGGATGCTGTTATCGATGTGATGACGGTGAGCCCGGGTTCCGACTGGCTTGCTTTTACGGGAGAGAATAACTCGATAGGTATGCTTCCTGTTGAAGGTGATGAACCCGGATATGAACTTAAAGGACATTCAGGGAAAATAAGATCGCTTGTGTTCTCTTACGACGGGAAATTCCTCTACTCAGCCGCTCTCGACGGAATGGTGCTTAAGTGGGATCTCACTGCCAGAACCTCAACCAATGTCGGAACAGGTGGAATGCAGGTTACTTCAGTGGTTCTCTCACTTAATAATAACTATCTGGCCGGGATAAGTGATCAGGGAAAAGGCCTTGTATGGGATCCCGGAAGAAATGAGAGAAAGCTTACGATCGAATCTGCAGGAAAGAAAATACTTAATATCCGCTTTAAACCAGGTGATGACAGGATTGCTGTGGGCTATGATGACGGAACAGTGGAGCTGTGGGATGTGGAGCTCGGTGAAAGGATATCGGCCTTCAGAGCTCATCAGGGAGCAATCAGCGATATACGCTTCAACGGCAGCAACCCGCAGATGGCTACAGCCGGCTCTGATGGCTCCCTGAAACTTTGGGATACGGATGATTTCACAGCTGCCCCGGTGTCTTTTACAGACAACGGAGGCGCTGTGGTTTCGTTCGACTTCAGTCCTGACGGCACTGTGGTCCTGTCGGCAGCTGCTTCGGAAAAACCGGTGATAACAGCGCGTCCTGCTTTTGCCGACACTTTTGCTGCCGACGGTTGCACTTACGTCACCAGAAATTTCACCCCGGAAGAATGGATCGCCTATGTAGGCAAGGACATAGCCTACGAAAAAACCTGCCCCGAAGCAGACTTTAAGATCAGGATAAAACAAATAAGATAGAAAGTCACAACACATCCTCTTATCCGTCCAATCCATTTTTTATCTATTTTTGTCTCCGCCCGAGTGAACAAGGATCATCAGGTTATTGTTTATTATTGATTGTCCAGTTTACTGATACACAGGAGAAAGAAATAAATTATTGCTTAAATGAAAAACAAAAAGACTCTTCTTATGATACTCGATGGCTGGGGAATAGGCGACGGATCGGTCGCTGATGTCATCAGCCAGGTCGAAACACCAAACCTCACTGCCCTCAGGAGAAAATACCCAAACTCACGGCTTCATGCATCCGGCGAAAACGTGGGGCTGCCCGACGGACAGATGGGAAACTCGGAAGTTGGACACCTGAACATAGGAGCAGGAAGAATAATATACCAGGATCTGGTTAAGATCAACATGGAATGCAAAACCGGCGACATTAAAAAGAATCCTGTACTTTCTGCTGCTTTCTCTTATGCCCGCGACAACGGCAGGCAGGTGCATTTTATGGGATTGCTGTCCGACGGAGGAGTTCATTCACTCGACAGACACCTTTATTCCCTGTGCGATATGACAGGGGAATACGGAATTAAAAATGTCTTTATTCATGGCTTCGGCGATGGCCGCGATACAGATCCCCGGAGCGGAAAAGGCTTTATGAAAAACCTGCTTGATCACCTCGAAAAATCGAATGGCAGAGTGGCTTCATTCATCGGAAGGTATTACGCCATGGACAGGGATAAAAGATGGGAGAGGGTCAAAACTGCCTACGACCTTATTGTCGGAGGGGAAGGGACCAGGACCTCCGACATTCTCGATGCCATTCAAAAATCATACGATGAAGGCGTTACGGATGAATTTATGAAGCCAATTTCCGTAGTGGGTGAGAACGGGGAGGCAATCGGTCTGCTGGAACCCGGGGATGTCGTTGTTTTCTTCAACTTCAGGAACGACAGGGCCAAGGAACTTACCATTGCCCTTACCCAGAAAGACCTTCCGGAATTCGGAATGAAAACCTTGCCCCTGCATTATTGCACCATGACACCTTATGATGCCACTTTTACGGGACTTCACGTTATCTATCCCAAGGAAAATGCAGACCATACAATTGGAGAGGTTCTTTCTGAGGCAGGAAAGACTCAGCTCAGGATAGCAGAAACAGAAAAATATGCTCATGTGACATTCTTTTTCTCCGGCGGACGGGAAGAAGTTTTCAGGAATGAGGAAAGAATACTTATCCCTTCACCCAAAGTCGCCACCTACGACCTTCAGCCCGAGATGAGCGCATATGGAGTAAAGGATGCTGTAATCAAAGCAATAAATACCCGGAAATTCGATTTTATCTGCCTGAATTTTGCTAACGGAGATATGGTCGGACATACAGGGATCTATGAAGCCATCAGGAAAGCTGTTGCCACTGTCGACATATGTGCAGGCGCCGTCGTGAATGCAGCCAGGGAAAATGGATACGACGTGCTTATTATTGCAGACCATGGCAATGCCGACAAAGCTTTGAATGAGGACGGCACTCCGAATACAGCACACTCTCTTAACCCAGTCCCCTGCATACTGGTAAGCGACGATTACAAATCCGTCAGGGAGGGAATCCTTGCCGACGTGGCTCCAACACTGCTGACCATTATGGGAGTCGGGATCCCCGCGGAAATGACCGGGAAGGTACTCGTAGACCAATGATCCGTATTAACGACATCATTTTCAGTCTCGATCTTATAGAGAAAAAATTCAGGTGCAACCTGCCCCGTTGTCTTGGAAACTGTTGCCGTTACGGCGATTCGGGAGCTCCTGTTGCAAAGGATGAGATCAGAATTCTCGGGGAGATATGGCCTGAGGTAGAACCGTATCTCAGACCTGAAGGTATCAGGACCATCGAAAGGGAAGGAACCAGTGTGATTGATTTTGAAGGCGACAGGGTGACACCACTGGTTGGGAATGAGGAATGTGCCTATGCTCTCATTAAGGATAATATTTTCATGTGCGGTATTGAAAAAGCTTACCTCGACGGTAAAATTCCTTTCAGAAAACCGGTCTCATGCCATCTCTTCCCTGCCAGGGTGAAGTATTTCAGGGACTTCACTGCAGTAAATTACCAGGAATTGTCAATATGCCACAGCGCTGTCGATACCGGCAGAAAAGAAGATGTCCGTGTCTATGAATTTCTCAGGGAACCTCTTATAAGAGCTTTCGGCGAAGAAACCTACAGCCAGCTGTGTATTGCAGCTGAAACGATCAGAAAGAATCCCGGAGCCTTCGGAGTGTCATAATTAACGTTATAACATTGTTATAACATGATCTGTGGCCTCAGTTTTAACCGGCGGTGCAGGAAAATTTGCTATCTTCATCAAATTAATAATTGCAAGGGACCGGCGACCCGCCTCCGCTATACCTGTGCCGGGTAAAAGCCGATAACCTGTAAAATGAATCAGTTACAAAGACGTGATAGATTAAATAATAAAGTGGTACAAAATATTTCATTCCCATGACAAGCATTAAGACCTTTATCGACAGTAACCGCGACAGGATTCTTGAAGAGTTGTTTGAACTGATAAGGATCCCTTCGGTAAGCGCTAAACAGGAGAATAAACCCGATATGATAAGGGCAGCAGAGTACCTTAAGAAGTCCCTTGAGAAAGCCGGAGCAGGAAAGTCTGAGATTTACCAGACTGCCGGGAATCCTGTGGTTTATGCCGAAAAGATTATTTCAACGAAGCTCCCCACAGTGCTTGTTTACGGCCATTACGATGTCCAGCCTGCCGAGCCTCTCGACCAGTGGAAGTCGCCACCTTTCGAGCCTGAAATTCGCGATGGCAGGATATGGGCGCGGGGAGCTGACGATGATAAAGGCCAGTTGTTTATGCATGTAAAGGCTTTCGAGTACATGACTTCATCAGGGACTCTTCCCTGCAACGTGAAATTCATGATCGAGGGAGAGGAGGAAACAGGTTCGGGCAGCCTTGAAAAATTCTGCCGCGACAATAAGAAAATGCTTGCAGCCGATATGATCCTGATATCCGATACGACAATGATAGCACCCGATATTCCTTCAATAACTTCGGGACTGAGGGGGCTGTCGTATGTGCAGGTTGAGGTGAGCGGACCTGATCACGACCTTCACTCAGGGATTTACGGCGGAGCGGTGCTTAATCCCTGCAATGTTTTGTGCGAGTTGGTGGCATCGCTCAAGGACAAAAACGGTCATATTGCCATCCCTGGTTTTTACGATGATGTGCTGCCGGTAAGCAGGAAAGAACGAAATGAAATGGCAAAACGGCCCTTCGACAGGGAAAAATACATGAGATCAATCGGAGTGGACGAACTCGGAGGGGAAAAAGGTTACACCGACCTTGAACGAACAGGGATCAGGCCGACACTCGACATTAACGGGATCTGGGGAGGATTTACAGGAGAAGGTACAAAGACCATACTTCCTTCAAAGGCACGCGCCAAAATTTCTATGAGGCTTGTGCCGGATCAGAAAGCCGAAAAAATAGCCGGTCTCTTCAGGGATCATTTCCTTTCGATTGCCCCTGCAGGAGTTAAAGTGAAGGTTGAGTATCTTCACGGCGGTGAAGCTTATGTCAGTCCGCTGGATACCCCCGAATACCAGGCAGCCGCACTTGCAGTGGAGGAGTCGTTTGGCAAAAATCCGATCCCTGTCCGCAGCGGAGGCAGCATCCCCATCGTGTCGACTTTCGAGAAAATACTTGGTATTAAGTCGATTCTGATGGGCTTCGGCCTCGATACAGATGCAATTCACTCTCCGAACGAAAACTATCCGCTTTTTAATTTCTTCAGGGGAATTGAAACAATACAGATGTTCTATTTACATTATACAAGGCTGAAAAGCTGATAAAAGCTTTCAATTTTTCTCTCCGTATAGTGATGTAAGTCCCGGATCAGGCACCCGCTTTTTAAGTGTAAAGACGGGATTTTGCTGCCTGATTAGAGGAATTTTGCTTTTTTCACAGAATATCTTCCATTTTTTTGGTAAAAAACAGTTTGGGAATTTTGTTTTTATTCTCAAAAAGTTATCTTTGGACTGTTTACACATCAAACCTAATACCAAATCGTATGAAGAAACAACTACTGTTGATTGTTCTTTTTGTGTTTATGGGTGTCTCAACCCTTTTGGCACAAACAAGAGTTATTACAGGTACAGTCACCTCTTCGGTTGAAGGGGAGGGGCCGATCCCCGGAGTATCTGTCACAGTCGTGGGCACCACCCTTGGCGCCTATACCGACATGGCAGGAAAATACACACTGAATGTACCTGCGAATGCAAGAAACCTGAGCTTCTCCTTTATCGGGATGAAAACGAGGTAAGAAGAAATCGGGGGAAGAAGTGTTATCGATGTAGTCCTGGAGCAGGACCTTCTGAACCTCGATGAAGTTATCGTGACCGGTGTGGCTGCAGGAACTCCGAAAAAGAAGCTTGCCGTATCAGTCGAACGTGTTGACGAGAACAAGCTCAAGGAAGTTTATGCAGGATCTGCTTCATCAGCCCTTCAGGGCAAAGTTGCCGGTCTGACAATTATCAATTCCACCGGTGAACCCGGAAGCGCAGCCACGATACTTGTACGCGGCGCTACCCAGATAACCGGATCACAGGCACCCCTTATTATCCTCGACGGGGCCATCATGGAAGGAACTCTCGGTGATATAAACGTCGACGACATCGAATCGATAGAAGTCGTAAAGGGCGCATCAGCATCAGCGCTTTACGGTTCACGTGCCGGAAACGGTGTTATTGCTGTAACAACACGCCGCGGTAATCTGCTCGTTGAAGGAAGAACAGAGATAATAGTAAGGAACGAATACGGTTTCAACGCTCTGGCTAAAAAGTATGACCTGGCCACCCATCACCAGTATCAGCTGGCAGAGGATCAGGGCAGCTTCCCCTATACCAGATACCTGGGTGTCACCTACCCTGCGAATTATCCGGGATATGGTGGCGACGGTGTTGACGGATCCAGAAGCATAGAACCGGATCAGTATCTCGATAATCCCTATGCCCGTCTGTATGATCATGAGGATGAAATCTTCCCCGGAAGCAACTACTACACCAACTACGTTTCTGTCGGATCCAACCTTGGAAAAACAAACTTCCTTCTGTCATTTGAGAATAACCGTCAGTCAGGCCTTGTTGCCGAAACCGATGGCTACAAGAGAAACAGCTTCAGACTCAATGTCGACCATAAGCTTACTCCGAAACTCTCAGTTTCAGCATCTAACCTTTATGTAAAGTCCTCAACTCAGGACCCGGGAGGTGCAAACTACTATAACGGCGGTGTATTCTTCAATACCCTGCTTCTTGAACCTGATGCTGATTTCAATTCTCCCAACCCTGACGGCCAGCCCTACCTTTTTATTCCAAACATCTGGCAGGATGAACAGGAAAGCCCGATATACAACCTCTGGAAAGTGGAGGATCTTACAAAGCGCGACAGAATACTGGGTACCTACAACGCCAGGTATAACCTTACCAATTCAATAAGCCTTGAAGGAAAATATGCCTTCGAATATTCGCTGGGTGATTATACAACCTATAACCCCTACGACACATGGTCACGCGGCGGGGAAGGACCAGTCTATTCCCAGGGTTCATACTACAGGGCAAGTTCGGCCGATTTCTCGCAGAATTTCCAGGCAACGGTGAACTTCAACAGAAAATTCGGAAACTTCAATACAAGGGCCAAACTCAGCTACCTCTTCGAAAAGGAAGCTTATAAAAGTCATTCGGCAACCGGTTACGATTTTAGCCTTGGCGGCGTTCCCACCTTTGATGCCATCTCAGGAAACAAATCAATCACAAGCTATCAGGATGAGATCATAGCCAAAAACTATTTTGCAATCCTCTACCTCGACTACAAGGACAAATACATCTTCGACGGAATGTATCGCTATGACGGATCTTCATTGTTCGGTTCCGAAGCCAGGTGGAATCCTTATTACAGGCTTTCTGCCGCATGGAGAATCACAGAGGATATAAAGATCCCGGGCGTTCAGGAATTCAAACTGAGGGCAGCATACGGTACAGCCGGCCAGAGACCGGGTTTTGCAGACCAGTATGAGGTTATGTCGATAGGAGGCGGTCTTACTTCAAAATCCCAGCTGGGTAACATTAATCTGAAACCTTCTCTTTCAAAGGAATGGGAATTAGGGTTGAATCTCGACTTCCTCAACAGGTTCAGCCTCGAAATAATAAGGTCTATCACAAATACAACAGATCAGATTCTTGGTGTTCCCCTTGCAGTACAGTACGGAGGATGGCCAAGCCAGGTGCAGAATGCCGGTTCGCTTAATTCAAAGGTTTGGGAAGCCTCATTCAATGCAGCTGTGGTAAGAAAAACCAATGTAAACTACAATGTAGGCTTTATCTTCGACAGGGTAAGGACAAAGATCACCGAACTGACCGTTCCTCCGTTCCAGACAGGACCCCAGGGACAGGAAGCCAACAAGTGCTTCTATATCCGCGAAGGTGAAGTTTTCGGAGCCATGTACGGATATAAATTCCTTACCTCACTCGAGGAACTTGCACAACAGCTTGGAGAGACTGATGACATAAGCAACTACGTTATCAACAGCGACGGTTACGTGATCGCCAAAGGAACTGAAGGAACTACATCCGAGAAACCAATCAAGAAACTTGGGGAAACAGGAGCAGCATGGTATGGCAAGACGGGTGATTCAAATCCGAAGTTCAAGATTGCCATGACAAACAACTTCAGCTATAAGGGATTCGGCCTGTATGCCCTTCTTGAGTGGAAAAACGGAGGCGATATCTATAACAAATCAGCCCAGTGGCTCACCAGGGACGACAGACATGGAATGATGGACCAGTACGGTAAGCCCGACTACCTTAAGAAAACCCTTACCTACTACAAGACTTTCTATGATGTGAACGACTTCAACGATTTCTGGGTTGAGGACGGAAGCTATCTTAAACTGAGGGAAGTCTCTTTGTCATATACAATTCCTGCTGCTTCTCTCAGCAACTTTGCCAATGGATATGTCAAGGGGATCAAGTTGTCGATACTCGGCAAAAACCTGTGGACACTTACAAATTATTCAGGATATGATCCTGAGGTTGCTACCACTGACGGAACCCAGTATTTCTCATATGATTTCATGGGATACCCGAACTACAGATCGTTCGCCGCATCACTTGAATTGAAGTTCTAATTAATAAACTGAATGATTATGAAAACAATCAAATATTTCTTACTCTTTACGGTTCTGACTGCATTCCTTGTTACGGGCTGCGAAAGTCTGGAGGTAAAGAACCTGAACGATCCGGATTTTGCAACCGCATTTTCCAAGCCTTCCGACGTGAAGGGAGTTGCAGGAGGACTTATCAACACCTGGTTCCAGGCAACCCAGGAATACGATGGTCCCGCACTAGCTCTCTGGGTAGGCGCCGATGCCGGTACCTGCTCACATGGTAATGTTGCAATGTGGCATTTCAGCATGGAGCCCAGAATAACCTGGGATAATACACCGTCTTACGGTAATGCGACTGTCAATGAGAGTTTATATAAATCATTGTATTCCCTGCTCTCATCATCCAACGAAATCCTTGATAAAGTTGTTGGCGAGGGTATGGTTATCACCGCTGATGACGGTACCGATGAAACACCGATGGTGAAAGCTATGGCTTACCTCGGACAAGGTCTTGCTCTGGGTTATGTCGGACTCTTTTATGACAAAGGTTTCGTTGTTACCGAGGAAACTGACCTTACAGTCGAGATCCCGATAGCACCCTATACAGACCTGATTACCGCAGCAGTTGCAAGCCTCGACAAATGTATTGCAGCCTGCTCCTCGGCTGAGTTTACATTGCCGGGTCCCTGGATCCCTGGCATGACATACACAGAGGTGGAAATCGGGCAGCTTGCCAATTCGATGGCGGCCAGATTACTTTCATATTCTCCGCGTAACAAAGCAGATAATGCTGCAGTCGACTGGGGCAGGGTTCTGGCATATGCTAACAAGGGACTTACTTTCGATTTCGCCCCAAAAATGGATGATGTCGACTGGTATGACCTTTACCATACCTACGCAAACTACGCAGGATGGGGAAGAACTGATATGAGAATCGCAAATATGATGGACCCCGACATGCCGGCACGCTGGACTCTCGGAGCTGATCAGTGGGCTGCTCTTCCGGCTCCCACCACTGCTCACGAAAACGGTGTCGATGACCGCATCTTTACCGATTTTCAGTATCTGTCATCCTGTACATTCAGGGTTGAAAGAGGTTACTACCACTATTCATGCTACAGATTCAAAAGGTTCGACGATTATCTCGCCACCTGGACCACTCCTTCTCCGGTCTTCAGAAAAGCTGAGAACGACCTGCTGAAAGCCGAGGCAATGATGCATCAGTCGAACTTCACTGGCGCAGCTGACATTATCAATGCAGGCGAAAGAGTTACAAGGGGAGGGCTGGCGCCTATCGCCGCTACTGCTGCCGAGGTTGAGGAAGCCATATTCCACGAAAGGAATATTGAACTTTACGAGACCGGCCTTGGTGTTGAATTCTGTACCATGCGCAAGGCTGACAAACTTCAGAAAGGAACTCCGCTCCATTTCCCGATACCCGGTCAACAGCTTGAAGTCAACCAGATTGAGTATTACAGCTTCGGAGCCGATAAGGGCGTGGCAGGACAGGATTATTCAAACGGAGGTTGGTTTTAGTGCCTTTTAAACATAAACCAGTAAAATACAAATTATGAAAAACAATATTTTAATAAGGTTGATCACACTCCTGGTGGCCGTTTCACTTTTCACAGCCTGTGAAGAGACCGCAATGGAGAAGGCACAAAACGCCTATGACGCTTCTATGGTGGTCCCTGCTGTCCTCAGCACCGCCGGACCATCACTTGTACTTCAGACTTTCAGCTATGACTATTCGGTCAGCTATTTCCGCGCAGGTTCCACCTGGAGCTGGAGCGCCGTTGACGCTACCGTCGAATCAGTTACCGATGATACAAGAGGCGCAAAAATAAAGTTCAACACTCTGCCGGCAAACGGGAAAGCACAAATCAAAGTGACCGAAACAACTGCCGGGGGAACTACTTCGCCTGAGAAAATCATTGAAGTTACGGTCAATCCCTTCTGCCCCCTGCCTGTCGGTGACTTTGTTGGCAACTGGACCGGAACCGACGGACAGGCCGACGAGACCTACCCTGCAACAGTTACAGCCACTCTTGATGGTGACAAGATCGTCCTGGATGGATTGAACGTTGGCTTTATGGCCGGTTTCTGGGGTGAAACTATAGTTGAGGGAGGAACCTGCCTGGTTACAATCAATGCAAACGGAACTGTTGTGGTTCCCGAACAGTACTTCTGCGATACCGATTATTCACCAGGGTACAAGATAAAGGGAAGCGGAACATGGGATAACTGCGGCGCTAAACCCACACTGAAAATCGATTATGATATCTGGTTTCCCGATAGTAACTATTGGATTGCAGCACATTATGCAGCCAGCTATTTCGGAGGCAAAGCTTATCTTACTGCCAGTCTTACAATGGAATAGAGCTGACGGTGATTAACTGTTAAAGACAGGGTGTTTCAGATCGAAACACCCTGTCTTTTTTTTTGGAATCTTTGTTTAGATACGGCAAACTCATTGTAAATCAGTAAGTAATTGCAATTCCTGATGCCGCTGATGCGGCAGCGGGATTGGAACAGTGCTTAATTTCATTCAATTTTTCCGGAGATTTGTTAACGAATATTAATATAATGATCATAAATATCCTTTTTTTGAAAAATCCATTATCTTTGGCGGGTTAAATTCAAACCTAAATTAATTTCTTATGAAGAAACTATTACTGATGATTGTATTGTTTGTGTTTGCAGGAGTCACGACCCTGTTTGCGCAGACAAGAGTAATTACAGGGACCATCACCTCCTCAGTGGAGGGAGAAGGCCCGATCCCTGGTGTCACGGTACAGGTTAAGGGCACCACAATTGGTGCCGTTACTGATGCAAACGGGCGCTACTCTATAAATGTACCGGCGAATGCAACCACCCTTGTGTTTTCTTACATAGGGATGAAATCGCAGGAGGCTGCCATCGGAAACCGAAGTGAAATAAACGCTGTCCTTGAATCCGATCTCGTGGGATTGGATGAGGTCGTTGTTACAGCTCTCGGTATTTCCCGTGAGAAAAAAGCCCTTGGTTATGCCGTTCAGGACGTGAAAGGTGAAGAACTTGCAAAAGTCCGTACAACAAACCTTATCGGTTCTCTCTCCGGTCGTGTTGCAGGTGTTCAGATTACCTCTGCTACAGGTCAGATGGGCGGCGGCGCCAAGATAAATATCCGTGGGAACACTTCCCTTACAAAGAACAACCAGCCGCTTTTCGTGGTTGACGGTATTCCGATCGATAACTCTGACTACTCTTATGGCGCAACAGGTGCGGGAGGTTATGACCTCGGTAACCTTGCATCCGACATCAACCCCGACGATATTGAATCAATGACGGTTCTGAAGGGAGCAAGCGCTTCAGCCCTTTATGGGTCAAGAGCTGCCAACGGTGTCGTAATGGTAACAACCAAAAAAGGAAGAACCACTGCTGAAAAGGCCTTCGGAGTTTCAGTCAACTCAAGCGTAAGCTTCGAGGAAGCCAAGTATTATCCTAAATATCAGAAACTCTATGGCGGTGGCTATGGAGGTTTCAATGAGATTGAGATCAACGGCCAGACCTACAACTATCCGTCGTACGAAATCGACGAAAGCTGGGGCCCCAAGCTTGATCCGTCCGTAATGGTGCTTCCCTGGAATGCATTCGATGAATATGATACTGAGAACTATCTTAAGGAAGTACCATGGGTATATCCTGAGAACGATTACACCTATTTCTTCAACAGGGGTGTAAACTATACAAACAACATTGCTGTCAATGCAAGCAACAGCAGGGGAGGCCTCCGTGCTTCTTTCACCAACATGGATGTAAAAGGGATTTATCCAAACAGCACACTTAAAAAGAATACGGTTAACCTCAGCGGCAACATCAATGTAAACAAGTCACTGGATGTCTGGATCAATGCAAACTATGTTCAGAACGTTGCTGTCGGTCGTCCCGAAACAGGCTACGGCGACAGGAACCCTGTTCAGAAGATGTGGCAGTGGATCCATTCCAATGTCGACTACAAGGATCTTGAGGATTATAAAACTCCCGCAGGAAACCAGAGAACCTGGAACAGGAACTGGTACGACGATCCTTCACCTGCCTATACCGATAATCCATACTGGTCGAGCTATGAGAACTATGAAAATGACAGGCGCGACCGCTTCTACGGCAACTATGGCGCTGACCTCAAAATCACTCCATGGCTTAAGCTTACCGGAAGAATGGGTATTGACTATTATAAGCTCCTTACAGAGGAGAGAATGGCAATCGGCTCACAGGCTACTTCGGAGTACTATAAGAGCGTTTATACCAATAACGATGTAAACAGCGAATTCTTCTTCACAGTCGACAAAAGATTCGGCGGTGATATGTTCGGCCTGACAGCTCTTTTCGGTGGTAACCGTCTTGACAGGAAATACTACAGGGATGGAGGTATCTCAATCGGCGGACTACTGGTCCCCGGCCTTTATAACCTATCCAATTCCTTCAACAAACCAAACGTATATGACTATCAGTCATGGAAGAGGATCAACAGCCTCTATGCCAACGCAAGCTTCGATTATAACCGCACAGTTTTCCTTGAACTTACCGGCCGTAATGACTGGTCTTCCACTCTGCCTGAGGGGAACCGCTCTTATTTCTATCCTTCAGCAACCCTCAGTTTTGTCCTTTCTGAACTTGGCGGACTCAAGGGTAACAACGTCATTTCTTTCGCCAAACTGCGTGGAGGCGTCGCCCAGGTTGGTAACGATACCGGACCTTATGACCTGCTGAACTATATCAGTGTCAATCCGTCGTTCCTGGCCAGTGACCTTATTCTTCACCCCAGAATGGGATTCTCAAATACACTTGCTAACCCTGATCTGAAGCCGGAAAAAACCAATTCATGGGAAGTTGGAGCTGAATTCAAATTCTTCCAGGACAGGATCAACCTCGACGTATCATACTACTACAAGGAGACCATCGATCAGATCGTTCCTGTAAGGGTATCAGGCGCCAGCGGATATGGCTTCAAGAATATTAATGCCGGTAAAATGGTTAACAAAGGTCTCGAAATCGCTCTTGGCGGAACCGTTGTCAGAGCAGGCGACTTTTCATGGGACCTGATGCTTAACGTTGCAACACTCGACAACACTGTTGAGGAGATCGGCCCGGGCCTCGATTACCTGACTCTTGGAAGCGGTCCTTTCAAAGTACAGAGCGGAGCATTCGTAGGGATGACTTACCCGATCATTTACGGTACAGATTATGTGAAGGATGACCAGGGCAACTTAATAATCGGCACCAGCGGAAATTACGTTCCGTCAGAAATCAAACCACTTGCCAAGGTAACACCTGATCTTACTGCCGGTTTGACAAACACCTTCAGATTCAAGGGTTTTGATCTTAATGTTCTGTTCGATGCACAGAGAGGCGGCAACATGTATTACCTTTCATATATGTGGGGTATGTACTCAGGCATTATTGAAGAGTCAGCTGCTATTAATGAAAATGGCAAAAACATAAGGGATGACGTTGCCGATGGAGGAGGTGTCCTTCACGACGGTGTCTACGGATCATACAACAGCGTGACCAAGGAAATTACATATCTTACGGCCGACGGTGATGTAAGTGATACCCCTGTTCAGAACACAACCAGGGCTGACGGCCAGGCTTACTCAGAGTGGTTTTATGACGGTCCCGACAGGCAGAGCATCTTCAGCACCGATTTTATCAAACTGAGGGAGATTAGTTTTGGATACAATTTCCCGTCAAAATGGACCGGTCCGATCAAGGGTGTTAGACTTTCAGCATTTGCACGTAACCTGGCAATCTTCGGCGCTGCTACTCAGCATTTCGATCCTGAATACCTGCAGATGGCCGGAAGCAATGCCCAGGGTATAGAAGGCGGATATCTGCCAAGTACTGTATCATACGGTTTTGGCTTAAACTTTAACTTTTAATCAGAAATAATATGAATACGGTAATGAGATATAAAATTTTGATTACAGCCCTGCTCCTGGTTGCTTTTACAGGATGCGAAAAGGATTTCGACAAGATAAACACGAATCCGAATGCAGTCACAGAGGGTGCTACGTCTGCAATGCTCACTCAGGCCATCCGCGACTTTGCGTTTAACGACTTTGATGTGTGGTACGCCGGACGTCAGGCTTCACTTTCATCACAGCAGTTTGCTCAGAGAAACTATACATCTGAAGACAGGTATGCCTTCAGATCAGGTACCACCGATGGGTTCTTCAGGAACAACTACATTTACATGAACAACCTTCAGACGATCATCAAGCTGAATACAGATCCTGCAACCAAAGACAGGTACGCCAGTCTCTTCGGCGATAACAACATGCAGATTGCAATTGCTGAAATTGTTAAAGCATGGGTGTTCCAGCTGCTTACCGATTACTTCGGAGATATTCCCTATTCACAGGCTCTCGACATTGATAAATATCCTCAGCCTGTGTACGATACACAGAAAGCAGTATATGACGGACTCATCGCCAAGCTTAACGAAGCCCAGACTATGCTGGAAAATTCCACAACCGATGGTTTTGCGACCGGTGACGTTTTTTACGGAGGTGATCTGAGCAAGTGGATTAAATTTGCAAATTCACTGAGATTACGTCTTGCACTGAGGGCTTCAAACGCTGATCCTTCTTACCTTACCGAAGCACAGGATGCAATTGCGGACGGTGTTATGGAAAGCAACGAAGATAACGCAGTGTTTGGATTTTCATCAGCCGGAACTCCTAACGAAGCTCCATGGTATAACGGCTTCATTGTCGGCGGCAGGAATGACTTCAGCTTCACCGCAGGTTTCATGGAACTGATAAAGGGCAATAACAACCAGGCTTTTGTAAACCCGTTCCTCGGCCTCAGAGACCCGCGCTATCCTGTCTATACTTCTTATACAAGCGACAGGAAGGGAGTTCCCTACGGTATGTCTGACGTTCTTACCCAGAAATGGTGGTCAGGAAATTCATCTTCAAGGGTGAGCCTCTATGCAAGATACCCGATTATTATTCAACCGAATTTCCCGACAACATTCCTCGACTATCCGACTGTCTGCTTTATGGTATCGGAAGTAGAAGGCTGGGATGCCGATTGGTTCCAGGAAGGAATTGTTGCTTCACTTGAAAAATGGGGAGCAGTCGACGCCGGCGGCGCTTATGTAACCGAGATCATGAACAGGTTCAACGCTGCAACCGATGAAGGCAAGAAGGAAATGGTAATAACCCAGAAATATATCCACCTTCTCATGCAGCCTCATGAGGCATGGGCAGAGTACAGGAGAACGGGATATCCCAAATCGCTTGTTAAACCAGGTGATGTAACTGCAGTTATCGATGGCGCTGATGTTGTATTTACACCTGCAACCGGAGCTGAATCGGGCGCTGATGTTGTAGCAAGATACAAATACCCGACATCTGAATTCACACTCAACAAAGCTAATGTTGAAGCTGCCGCTGCCCGTATGGGTGAAGACAGCCACAGACAGAGAGTATGGTGGGATGGAGGCGGATTGCAGTAATGCGAATACGCTGACTTAATATAAGGAAAGGGTGCATAAGATGCACCCTTTCTTTTTACAGGACTGTCACTACTTCTTCTGCAGGGGATTGAACGTGAAATCAGTCTTCATCATTTATATAAATGGTAGCGCTCAGATTTTTGATTTTTCTGCGTGTAAGACGCGGATCTGATTCAAGACCGTAGCCCTGTATTATCTGATCCTCCGTGGTGATCTTGACAAAACGGTCAGTGTAAATCAGGTCTTTCCTCTGATCCCAGAAAAGCAACTCGGTTTCCAGTTTTTCACCGGCTTCGTTAAAGGCCACTACACTGTCCTGAAGCTCCCACTCGTTCCTGTCATCATGGAATTTTGCATATTTGGCCGTAACAGAAGCCACCGGCTTAGGGTTGCCGTCATGAAAATTAACATCAATACCCGATCTGAATTCAGTGTAGGGAGGTTCGGCTTTTTCATACCTCTCCATTACCGGAGCCGAGAATACCAGTTGTAACTTTCCTGAATCAGTGTAGGTTGTGGTAAAATCCTTCGCAGTCTGAGAAGGCAGACTGAGAATATCCATCTTTTCATATTCGATGGATTTCTTTCCGCATGAAATCACGCTTATTGCAAGGGCAGTCAGCACCGCCAGGTAATTAAGCCTGATTTGCATTGTATTCCAGAATATGATTCAAACCGTCGAGAACAAGATCGGGCTGATGATCTACCTCACAGTAAAGCCTTTCCCTGAGATATGCGCTGTCGCCTCCGGTAAGTATTACTGTTGAATCAGTCTTTTCTGCCCTGAAGGATCTTATGTAACTGTCAATTTCAAAAATCAACCCATCGGTCACTCCTGCCGAAATTGCTTCCATGGTACTTCTCCCCGGCGAAGAGTATTTCTGAAGAGTGGAACCAAGCGGCAGCCTGCCTGTGAAATGATGCAGGGCCTTAAATCTCATGTTCAGTCCAGGGGAGATGTTGCCTCCCTTATATGATTTGCCCGAAAGATAATCATAGGTAACCGCACTGCCGGCATCAATTATGAGGACATTCCTGCCGGGATACAAAAAATAAGCACCTGTCACAGCAGCAAGCCTGTCAGATCCCAGTGTCGCAGGCGTTTCATATTCATTTCTGAAAGGCAGTTTTGTATGCTGAGAGAAAACAAGGGTGTAGGGTATCCCAAGCAACGCTATGTCTATTACAAAATCGGGTGTGTCCCTTACTGTGGAAATAATGGCACGCTTCAAATCACCCATCAGAGGCGCAAACACCTCCTCAAGCTTTTCAACCCTGTATTCCCGGGCAGATAGAGCAAACTTCTTCTTGTTCCCATCATATACGGCTACTTTGGTAGACGTGTTTCCAACATCATAAATCAGGTTCATATTGATCTATATATAGATACAAATTTACTAAAGGGAATAATAATGAGGAAATTTATTTATGAGGCCGTAGTCAACAGCGCCTCCCCTTTATTCCTCTTTTCAGCTGATCGGAACCCGTAAAATGAACGTTATAACAATGTTATAACATGCCCTGAAGCGTCATTCTCTATGTTCTGAAGAATCGTGATGGCTGACCTGACACCGTCTATATCATTGATAGTAAGGCTGAGTCGCGACTCTCTTTGTTTGACAGACATTCTTTTCTGGTTCCTGTTAACAAAATTCATGAACGACACAAACAGGGAACTCCTGTAATACCTCGAATTTGGATCGGAAATGAAAAAAGCTATAAGAAGGTTGTTCTTTAGCAAAATCTTTTCAATTCCCAGCCGTGAGGCAATCCACTTTATTCTTACAATATCGAGAAGCGATGCTGCCGACCGGGGGAGTGGTCCGAACCTGTCGGTAAGCCTTGCCTCGTATTGTTTCAGTCCTTCTTCATTTGAAATCTCATTGAGTTCTTTGTACAGTCTTATCCTTTCAGAAATATTAGGCACATACTCGTCAGGGAACATTATCTCAAGATCGGTCTCAATCTGGAAGTCGGAAACGTAGGTTTTTGGTTTTTCGGTGTTTTTAGGCAGCTCGGGTGAAACTGTTTCCTGTTCATGCATCTGAGGTTCCGATTCCCTCAGTTCAGCCATAGCTTCATTAAGTATTCTCTGGTATGTCTCAAATCCCAGATCGGCAATGAAACCGCTTTGTTCGGCTCCAAGCAGATTGCCCGATCCCCTGATGTCGAGGTCCTGCATGGCTATGTTAAATCCGCTTCCGAGTTCCGAGAATTCCTCTATAGCCTTCAGACGCCGGCGGGCTTCATGCGTGAGATTGTCGAAGGGAGGTGCAAGCAGATAACAGAAAGCCTTCCTGTTTGATCGTCCGACCCGTCCCCGGAGCTGATGAAGCTCCGACAATCCGAACCGGTGTGCTTCATTTATAAAAATTGTATTGGCATTGGGTATATCGAGCCCCGATTCAATTATGGTTGTTGCAACAAGTACGTCATAATCACCCTGGATAAAGTCAAACATCACATTCTCAATGTCCACACCTTCCATTTTCCCATGTACTACAGCAGTTCTTACGTTAGGACAGATACGGTTTATCTTTGCCTGAACTTCCTTTATGTTTTCCACCCTGTTGTGAATGAAGAATACCTGTCCGTTCCGGCTGACCTCATATTCGATCCCTTCCTTTATTATCTCCTCGTTGAAGCCGTGTATCTCAGTGATAATAGGCATCCTGTTGGGCGGAGGAGTGTTTATTATCGAAAGGTCGCGGGCGCCCATAAGAGAGAACTGAAGGGTTCTGGGTATTGGAGTTGCAGTAAGTGTAAGAGTGTCGACATTCGACTTCATCTTCTTTATCTTTTCCTTTACCGACACCCCGAACCTCTGCTCCTCATCTATGACCAGCAACCCCAGGTCCTTGAATTTCACTTCCTTTCCGGCCAGCTTATGGGTTCCGATTATAATGTCGATCTTCCCCTCACTCAGTTCCTGAAGTATCCTTTTCTGATCAGCCGGCTTCCTGTGGCGGCTTACATAATCCACTTTGCAGGGAAATCCCTTGAGCCTTGATGAAAATGTCTTGTAATGCTGAAGCGCAAGGATGGTAGTGGGAACCAGGATTGCTGTCTGCTTGCTGTCGGCGGCTGATTTGAATGCAGCCCTTACCGCTACTTCGGTCTTACCGAAACCAACATCTCCGCACACAAGCCTGTCCATGGGATGCTCTCCTTCCATATCCTCTTTCACAGCCACTGTGGCGCTCAGCTGGTCGGGAGTGTCCTCGTAAAGGAAAGAAGCTTCCAGTTCGCGCTGAAGATATGAATCAGGTGAATATGAATATCCCTGAACCGACATCCTTTCGGCATAAAGCCTGATAAGATCCTTTGCAATGTCTTTTACTCTTTTCTTCGTGTTCTGCTTAAGCTTCTGCCATGCACCCGAGCCAAGCTTGTATATCCGGGGCTCCGATTCGTCCTTCCCCTTGTATTTCGAAATCCTGTGTAGCGAGTGAATGCCCACATACAGTATGTCGTTGTCGCGGTAAACCAGCTTGATGGCTTCCTGTATCCTGCCGTTGACCTCTATCTTTTCAAGCCCGCCGAACTTGCCAATACCATGATCGATATGAACAACATAATCACCCGGATTCAGACCGGTCAGTTCCTTGACCGAAATGCTTTCCTTCCTTGTGAAATAGCCCCTTATGCTGAATTTGTGATATCTGTCGAATATCTGATGGTCGGTGTAAACAGACAGCCGCAGATCATGATCGGTAAATCCGCCGTGAAGGTTCAGAAGCAGAGGCGAAAACCTGAGCCCCGGACTGATTTCAGCAAAGATGTCTTTCAGCCTGTCGATCTGCGATTGACTTTCTGAAACTATAAAGGATACATATCCTTCAATGTCGTTGGCAGTCAGCCTGTCGGCCAGAATCCCGAAATTTTTGTTGAATACCGGCTGCGGCTCCGTGCGGAAAGCAAAGCTCTTATCGGGCACGAAAATGCTGTTTCTTCCGAATTCGGTTGTCCGGAATTTGCCGCATTCATCAAGAAACCTTGTCCCGGTCATGATGAGGTCCTTCCTGCCGCTGGTCTGACCGGCTTCATCCCTTGCCACGATCTGCGAAAAGATACTGTTCATCTTTTCCTTTACATAGGATGCATCCTCAATCCATATCATCGATGAAGGCGGAAGGAAGTCGGTGAAAGAATCGGTGACCTCTTCTATTGAAATATCCTGTATGTTGGGAATGATTGAGATCTGTTTCCTGGGTTCTATTGAAAGCTGATCATCAGGGTTGAAAGTTCTTATTGAGTCTACATCCTCTCCGAAAAAATCGATCCTGAAAGGGTGGTCGGCTGAATAGGAGAAGACATCCACTATGCTTCCCCTTATTGCATATTGCCCCGGTTCATATACAAAGTCAACTCTTCCGAAGTTATACTCATGAAGCATTTCCTCAAGGAATTCCAGCGAAAGCCTGTCTCCCCCGGAGATGGTCAGGGTATTCTTTTTGAGATTACGGCGGCTAATCACCTTTTCCATAACTGACTCGGGATAGGTGATTATTATACCCTTTCTTTTTCCCGACGAAAGAAAGTTAAGGACTTCAGTGCGCAGAACGATGTTGGCTGGTTCCGTCTGCTCATACTGTACAGAACGTTTGTATGTTGACGGGAAAAAGAAAATAGCATCATCCCCGGTCAGAGCAGAAAGATCGTTATAAAGGTAAGCAGCATCTTCTTTTTCGGGTACCACCACAAGGTGAGTAAGCGGCGTTTTGTGATAAACCATTGCCAGCGCGATCGCTTTTGACGAGCCCGACAGGCCTTCGGCGCTTATCCTGGTTGAAGTGTTTGCCCTGATGGCTTCAGTCAGGGCGGAAAGGACCGGATGACTGTGGAACAGCCCTGTTAGTTCATTTTCCTTCATCTGCAGAAATGTGGCTGCAAATTTAACATCTATTTGCGGGAAAAAAATTCATTCCTGAAAACTCATGCAGAAGATTGTTTCGATTCCGGGCAGCGACCGGACTTTCAGACTTCCTCCATGTGCCCCCATGATCTGCTTTGAAATAGTAAGCCCTATTCCTGATCCTTTCTCCTTTGTCGTAAAAAAAGGTATGAAAATCTCTTCAAGATTCTCCCCGCTTATCCCAGGACCATTGTCAACTACGCAGATCTCAGGATTAAGATTGATACCCCTCCGGGACCCAATCCGGATATTACAGGCGGGATTACCTTCATTGGCTTCAATAGCGTTCTTTATAAGATTAAGAAGCACAAGCGAGATGAGATTTTCATCACCATAAATCTCCAGGCCTGGCTCGGCATTATCGAAGAAGATCATTGTACCAGGTCCTTTTTCCAGTGAATCACTCAGAATCCTGACCCTGTCGAAGAGATCAGTCACTCTGAACAGCTTCAGTTCAGGCCGTGGAATGCGTGTGAGTTTCCGGTACGACTCCACAAAGGCCGACAATCCTTTCCCCTGTTCAACTATAACATTAAGTCCCTGGAGGGCGGTCGATATAGTCTTGTCACTGACTTCCCCGGCTGTTATGGGTGCATCGCCCTTCCTGAAAATCCTGGTCAGCGATTCGGAAAGCGATGTTATCGGAGTGATTGAATTCATTATCTCATGCATCAGCACCCTGATAAGTCTCATCCACGAGTCAACCTCCTTTTCATCAAGTTCATGCTTGATATCCTGTATTGACAGTATTGTCACTTTATTATCCTCGGTTCCGTAAATCGTTGATTTCAGCAGTAGTTGCACTTCTTCATGATTTGTGTGTATCGGAACAAGTTTTCTTTCCTGCGGTTTGATATTAATAATGGTCCTGTAAAGCTTCGCATCGACCCTTTCGACCTGACGGAGATGTGTTAGCGCTTCTGTCGAGAGAAGTCTTCTGGCAGAAGTATTGGCATGATGAATAAAGCCTTTGTCATCATAGGTAATAATTCCTGTAGCCAGATGTTCGAGTATTCTGCTGAAATAGTGCTCCTGTTTTCTGATCTCCAGTTTCAGGGTTTGCAACTGCATGTTGAAAATGTTCATGCTCTGGTGCAATTCCCTGACTATACCGCTTTTGTTGTCAACAGGGAATGTGAAGCTGGAATCTTCATCAACCACTGAATCGAAGAAAAACCTGATGTTCCTGTTGGTTCTGTTCAGATATGAAACCAGACCGGAAGTGACGATTATAATGGCAAGAATGCAGATGATCGACAAACGGACGGAACGGGCCGAAAAAATGACATAACCAAGCAGGACCGAAAGCGCTGCAATCGCCAGGACTCTGATTATGATGTTCATGTATAAGTTCCTGCTTATCATTTTTTATCTTTCTTTAACCTGTTGTATAAAGTCTGTCTGGTTATCCCGAGCTGTTCGGCTGCGGCCGTAAGGTTTCCGTTATTCTTTTCAATTGCCATGGCTATCATTTTTTGCTCCATATCCCCGAGTGTCACAATTGAATCGAAAGCAATGCTTTTAGAGGCAGGTCTGAGGTAAAGGTCTTCAGGTTTTATTACAGCCGTATCGCTAAGGATAACGGCTTTTTCTATAGTGTTCTGCAGTTCCCTTATGTTCCCCGGCCACGAATAGTCCATCATTTTGTCGAGAGCCTGCTGATTAATCCTCAGATTCCCCTTGTTATACTTATTTGAATATTTCCTTAGAAAGAATTCGGAAAGCACTATTATATCCTTTCCCCTTTCCCTTAGAGGAGGCAGTTCGATATGTATCGTGTTTATGCGGTATAACAGATCTTCGCGGAACAGACCTTCGCTTACCATAGAATCAATATTCCTGTTTGTAGCGCAGATAAGTCTTATGTCAACCGGGATCGGTTCGTTCGAACCAATCCTGGTTACCTGCCTGTTCTCGAGGGCAGCCAGCAGTTTGGCCTGAAGGTGGAATGACAGGTTCCCGATCTCATCCAGGAAAAGGGTACCTCCGTGTGCAATCTCAAACTTGCCCTGCCTGTTTTCCCTGGCGTCGGTGAATGCTCCCTTCACGTGCCCGAATAACTCACTTTCAAAGAGTGTCTCGGTAATGGCGCCCATGTCAACACTTATCATCAGTTCCTTCGACCGACCTGATAAGCGGTGTATCTCCCTTGCAATAAGCTCTTTGCCGGTGCCGTTCTCGCCGGTGATAAGGATGTTGGCATCTGTTTTCGCAACTTTTCTTACGAGATTCATTACATGCATTATCGATGGCGAAGAGCCTATTATGTGCCTGCCTTCAGGAATGAGGACATTTTTCAGCTCGGTTTCCCTTCTTCTGAGATGGTTCACTTCTTTCTTCGAGAGATTAAGCTGAATTGCAAGTTTTAATGTTGCAAGCAGCTTCTCATTGTCCCAGGGCTTGACTATAAAATCGCAAGCTCCTGCCTTAAGCGCCCTGACTGCCGTGTCGATGTCTCCGTAAGCCGTGATCATAACCACCGAAATGTCGGGGTTCGACTCCCTGATCTTTCCAAGCCAGAAAATACCCTCATTCCCCGATTTGATGCCGGCGGTAAAATTCATATCCAGAATTACAAGGTTATAATCCTTTCGGGTCAGTTCGGATATTATCTGGTTCGGATTGGAAAGGAGTGTTACTTCTCCGAATTCAGGGACTAACAGGATCTCGAGGGCGCTTAAGATGCTCCTGTTGTCGTCAACTACCAGAATACTCGTTTTCTGTACAGACATTCTTCAAATGTTTTTTTTACCACAGAGGTCACAGAGGGTCACAGAGATCAGATAAATTACATATTATGTTTATTATTTCTTTTCTTCTCTGTGCTTCTCCGTGTTCCCCGTGGTTAAATTTTATCTTGTTCTCCGTGGTTAAAATTACCTGAAACAGAAGCTAAAGTCAAGAATGTGTTAAAAAATTTTACGCAAAAACGTAAAATATATTAACTTCATGCACGAAGACATAGTAAGAATACATTGAATTTCAGCAATATATAATAATGGCATCATTTTAGTTCATTATGAAAAAAAAAGCCATGATAAAACAGGAATTTACAACGGCATTCAGAAGCATACTGAGAAAGAAAGTAATTTCCTCGATAAGCATTCTCGGCCTGGGAATAGGGCTTGGATGCATTATTGTTCTTCTGGCCCTCGTAATCCATGAAAAGTCGTTTGATACTTTCATTCCTGACCACAGGAATGTGTACCGCATAATTTCAGGTACAAATTCTCAGGTTCATTATCCGCTCGCAGAATCGATGAAAAATGAATTTCCCGAAGTAAAGGATTATTTCAGGTATTATGAGTCCGGCCCGGTTCAGCTTAAAACCCCGGGAAGTGAAGTGGTGAGGGAGGAGGATTTTGGATTTGCCGATCCGGCGGTTTTCAGGATTATGGGTATTGATTTCATCTCGGGCACACCGGCAGGCTCAATGAGCGAAGTGGCCATATCTGAAAAATCGGCCATGAAATATTTCGGGAATCTTTCAGCTCCGGGGGAGGTAATTGAGGTACGATTTCCGGAAGGATTTCTGAAGCTTACCGTCTCGGGAGTGTACAGGGAATTCCCTTCCAATTCGACGCTTTATCCGGCATTAATTGCCGATATTAAACTATCTCAGAAAATGATCGGACAGTTTCAGAGAGACCTGGGTGATTACGGGACATCAGAAACTCAGCCGCTGGGATGGAGGGATAATGAATTCCTTTCCCTTCTGGTCCTTGATAAAAATGCCGATCCCGCGGTGTTGCCTGCAAAAATGGAAAAATACAAGGAATTGATTGCCAGTCCCGGACAGGATACATTGAGATTTAATTTGCAGCCTGTTGCTGATATATATCTCGGGTCTGAGGATATCACCGGAAGCTTTTTTCTCCGGAGGGGGAATGCCGATGAGCTCAAATATTATGAAATAATATCACTGATGATCCTTCTGATCTCACTCGCGAATTTCGTTCTCCTTTCACGGGCAGGTGTGTCTGAACGAAACAGGGAACTGGGTACAAGGAAGGTCTATGGCGCTTCTCAGGGCAGGATCAGGAGAATGGTGATCCTGGAATCGTTTCTGATAGTATTGCTTAGCCTCATTCCGGCCGCTTTTGTTATTGAGTCCGGGATTCCTTTTATCAATAACACTCTTGGGAAAACGCTTTCCGGTCAGATCTTTCTGACTCCCCGGCTCTGGATCTTGCTTGTGATGCTTATTCTTCTTACCGGGTTAGTGTCGGGCTGGATTATCGGGACAAAGTATTCAAGGATGCCTGCTTATAAAATGTTATCGGGAAAGATTCCGGGACAGAACGGGTCAAGAAGATGGAATTACTCATTTCTTTTGCTTCATTTCACAATCTATATGATTCTTGTGAGCGGACTTCTTGCAGTCTCAAAACAACTTGACTATTCAAGGAGCGGTTACAAAGGAATTAATCCTGAGAATGTTCTTGTTGCTGATCTTAATTCTGATGAGTTGAGAAATAGTTTCCTTACCCTGTGCGATGAGATCAGGAAAATACCGGGGGTGATAAGAGTTGCCGGTGGCTCATTCATTCCCCCGTTTGGAAATTTCCTGCCAATCAATCTTGCAGACGCTTCGGGAGAGAGAATAAGGTTTGATGGTCTGATAATGGGTGAAGGTATGACCGAGTTGCTGGGAATAGAGGTCATCGACGGATCATCATTCGGTCAGTACAAGGAGGGAATACCGGAGGTTCTGATAAATGAATCGGCTGCCAAACTGCATAAGGTAGGCGCAGGAGGAAACCTGCTTGCTTTCAAAGTGAGAGGAGTAGTAAGGGATTTTAATGCACATTCATTGCATACCACCATTCAGCCAATGGTTATCCTCCCCCAGAATCCTGCCAGGATGGGGCTTCTGGCAATCAAAACCGACGGAGTGAATGATGAAAAGATAATTAAGCAATTCAGGGATCTCTATTCCCAGATCTCACCGGATGAAATTTTTGAAGTCCGCTATCTTACCGATCAGGTCGAAAATTTCTATGCACGTGAAAGAGACCAGAGCCGAATTATAAAGGCATTTTCACTTCTGGCCCTGGTGCTGTCAGTGATGGGATTATTCGGGATCTCGCTCATGAGCATAGCGAAAAGAGAAAAGGAAATAGGGATAAGGAAAGTAAACGGAGCATCTGAATCTGAGGTTTTGCTGATGCTTAATACAGCTTATCTCAAATGGGTTCTGGCAGCAGTTGTTGTTTCAGTTCCTGTTTCATACTGGCTGATTTCAAAATGGATGGAAAGATTTGCATACAGAACTGAAATCAGCTGGTGGATCTTTGTTCTGGCTGGTTTGTCGGCACTGGTAATATCAGTACTGACAGTGAGCTGGCAAAGCTGGAGGGCGGCAACAAGAAATCCGGTGGAGGCGTTGAGGTATGAATGACACCAAAATCCTCCTTTGGGTTTTACCCCCAAACCCCCCAAGGGGGTTCCACCCCCCATCCCGAAAGCTTTCGGGACCCCTGAAGGGGGGCTAACCTGCCGGAGCGGCAGCGCAGGCAGGGATTTAGGGGTGGATTTCAAGGGTGGCTTGAAGAAGGAATAATCGGTTAATCAGAATACTTGTAATGGTTTATTTGAATCTGATTTTAGCTTTCCGTAACCTGGTGAAGAATAAGGTCTATTCTTTTCTTATCATTGGAGGTTTTGCAATAGGTTTTGCAGCATGCATACTGATTGGTCTGTTTTACCATACGGAAACTACTGTCAATAAAGATTTTGCAAATCATAAACAGATATTCAGACTGTATGATGTGAAAAAAAATCGCTGCAACATCAACTGGGATCTCCATCCGGTTCTGGTGACCGACTATGCTGCAGTAGAAAATGCCTGTCCTCTGGACTATAACATAAGCGACGATCTGATAATTAAGGATGAACCGACAAATACTTCTGCGAAGTTTACCCACCTGCTTACCACAACCGAAAACTTTTTTTCGATCTTCTCGGTAGATCTGACTGAAAGCCTTTCAGGCAAGCCATTTACCGGAAGAGAATCAATTGCGGTTTCCTCTACTCTGGCAGAATCATTATTCGGAACTCAGGATCCACTTGGCAGGCAGGTAAATATTGGTAATTACTTCTTCGGAACTGTCACATCCGTATTCAGGGAATTACCTGTCAATTCGAGCTTCAGTGCCGATATCATACTGAACAGTGAGAATGAGAAATTCCGGATTTCATCGACAACCATCAATGGTTTCAGATACAATCCCACAAATCATTTTGTTCAGTTAAGGGAAGGGATCGATCCGGCTGATTTTATTCATGAGCTGAATGCCACCGATAAAATTAAGGCACTGGATATCGACAGCCTCTCCCTGCAAAGTCTTGATGATATTTATCTGTCTGAACTGACAATGAAAAGCAGACACGCTAAAGGGAATCCGTTTTTGCTTAAGATTTTCCTGGCGATCGCATTTCTTATACTTGTGCTTACAAGCATAAACTACCTGAACTATTCTGTTTCAATTCATTATGCAAGGTTAAGGGAGACCGGCATAAAAAAGACTTTCGGTGCGGGCAGGAGAGACCTCGTTAACTACGCTCTTACGGAAGTGATCCTTGGGATGCTGATAGCGCTTCTCCTTGCAGCCGCCATTACAGACTTTGCACTTCCTTATTCAGAAAGACTGTTCGGGAAAGCGATGTACATTAACTGGTCAGATCTGATTGCTGTTGCCCCTGTTTTTCTGGCAGTTGTATGTGTGGTAACACTTATTAACAGTCTGGCTCCCATACACATACTTTCCAGATTCAGCATAAACGAGTCACTCTCCGGTTTTAAAGGTAGCACGAACAACAGGCAGATATGGAAGAAGACCCTTCTTACTTTCCAGCTTACTGTATCCATTGCTTTGATAGCAGTCGTTATAATTATCTTTCGCCAGCTTCATTTTGTAAAGCATTCTGATCCGGGCTTTGAACGCGAACTCCTTTTACGAATTAACATTCCATACCGGTTTCAGCAAACTGAGGCATTCAGAAAGGAACTTGGCAGCCTTGCTTTTGTAAGGAGTACCAGCCTGAGCAGCGGATGTCCGGGTATGATCAATCACAGAATGGACAATGATTTTGAAGGCAGACCAGTTACATTTAATTGCATATATGTTGGTGATAATTACCTGAATACAATGGGAATGGAACTCATTCAGGGTCGTGATTTTCTCGATGGTGACATAAACAGATCGTGCCTTATTAATGAAGAAGCCTGTAAACAGTATGGCTGGGAAAGCATTGAGGGGAAGAGATATAACAATGGGCAGGAAGGCGGCTTTGAAATAGTAGGAAAAATTAAGGATTTCAAATTCGAATCATACCATAGTGCCGTCGAACCGCTTGTTCTTCTTTTTACCGGGGCGGAATCCGGGAACGTGCTTTCAGTAAGACTATCACCGGGGAATACCGGACAGCAGATCGATCAGATCAGCAAAGTATGGAAATCGGTTTCACCTTATGAGCCATTCAGTTATATTTTTTACGATGATTTTTTCCAGTCGTTCTATGAGAAAGAAGAGAAACTGGCTGGTTCAATCACCTTTTTTGCACTCATCGCAATTACCCTTACCTGTATGGGCATTCTGGGACAGATTTTTATGATCTGTCTGGGAAAGGTCAAGGAAATTGGCATTCGTAAAATCAATGGAGCAACAATATCTGAAATTCTCATTATGCTGAACCGTGAATTCATTTTCTGGTTCTTTATCGCTTTTATTATTGCCAGTCCTGTTGCCTGGTACATCGGAAATAAGTGGCTTAGGAATTTTGCATACCAGGCATCCCTCGACTGGTGGATCTTCATTATTGCAGGATTGGTGGCGCTGATAATAATACTGCTGACAGTCAGCTGGCAGAGCTGGCGGGCAGCAACAAGAAATCCGGTGGAAGCTTTGAGGTATGAATGACTCAGGGCGCAGGGCACAGGGCGCAGGGCACAGGGCCTAACCTGCCTCGGCGGCAGCGCAGGCAGGCCTGTCTGCCGGAGCGGCAGCGCAGGCAGGGATTCAGGGGTGGATTTCAGTGAGGCTTTAAGTAGGATAATTAATTATTGAACACCATGTTACGGAATTTTTTCAAAGTAGCTTTCAGGTTCTTCTGGCGGAATAAATCATACACCATTCTGAATTACCTGTGTCTTACTTTCGGACTCACCTGTGCAATTGTTGCGGCGCTGAATATAACCCGTGTTGTAAGTTATGACCGGTTTCATGCTAATTATTACAGGCTTTATGAAGTCGAAGCCAATGTTACTTACTTCAACGGTGACCAGTTTCCCAAGGAACTTCTTTCTGCATCCCTTCCCGATGTGCTTAATGAGAAAGTGCCGGAAATAGAGTCAATTACGAGAGTCGTTCCTCGCGAACATACATTCATTAACGGTAATGAGTCTTTTTCAGAGAATGGGATTTACGCCGATCCGGATTTCCTTGATATATTTTCATTCCCCCTGGCATCAGGTCCGCATTCAGGTGCCCTTTCTGAAAATAATTCAATGGTCATTTCAGAAAGAATGGCAACTAAGTTTTTCAAAACCACAGATTGTATCGGGAAAACACTGATACTGAAAGAAGATTCCGGACAGGAGGTTTTCACTATTACAGGCATCATGACAGATGTTCCTTCACAATCGTATCTCAGTTTCGATTTTATAATTCCGTTCTCAAAATTCCTTTCAGGAAATCCCTGGGCTTTTGAAATCGGCGCAACTGCGTGTCAGACATGGGCCTTGCTATCGGAAAATGCTGACGTCAAAGCTGCAAACGAAAAGATGAAAAACCTGATAAGAGAACAGGAGACTACTCTTAACCAGGAACTCTTTCTTTTTCCTCTTAAGGAGAAGATCCTTTATTATTATTCGGGAGGCCGGAGGATATGGAGGGAAATGCGGAACCTGGTGTTGATAGGAAGTATAGGATTCGCCATACTGCTTATTGCATGCTTTAATTTTATCAATCTTACAATAGCACTGAATATTAAGCGATACCGCGAAGCAGGAATTAAAAAAGTTGTCGGGGCACGGAAGTCAGATATCATTTCTCAGCACCTGGGAGAGACTTTTTTAATTACTTTTTTAAGTCTTGTAACTTCAATTGATCTGGTAAGCTTATCCGTGGAGGTTTTAAACAGGGCTTTTAATGGTGATGTGCAATTTGATTTCACTGATTTCAGAATCATAATGATCTTTGCAGGTATTGCATTATTTACCGGAATTGCCTCGGGCCTGCTGCCTGCAATCTATCTCTCTTCATCAAATCCTGTAAGCATCCTGAAGGGCAGGATCCTTACAAGTAACAGCTTTTCAGCATTCCGGCAGGGTCTCATTGTTTTTCAGTTTACCATACCCATTGTCCTGATTATTTTTGTTCTGATAGTCAAGGTGCAGGATGGTTTTTTCAGAAATTATGATCTTGGTTTTGACAAGGACCGGCTTATGATCATTTCCGGTTTGAAGGAAAATCAGGCACATTCGGAAAGTATCAGGACCGATCTGCTTTCTATTCCGGGCATCGGAGCGGTAAGCTTTTCAAACTGCGTCCCTGCAAGGGGTGCAACGGTTACAAATGAAGTAAGCTGGGAAGGGAAGGACACGGCTCAGGAGATTCATTTCTGGAATATAAAAAGCGATTTCGATTATGATAAGGTGGTGAAACTGAAAATTTCAGACGGGAGATATTTCGACAGATCATATCCTTCTGATTCAGCCGGATTTGTGATAAATGATATTGCAGCGGATGTATTGAACTATGATAATCCGGTTGGCCGGACAATTACTCTGGATGGTAAAAAGGGAACAATTGTGGGAGTTTTCAGGGATTTTCATACAATCGACCTTACCGGGCCCTATACCCCGACTATTATTTCCCTGTCAGGGGAAGGCAGCAGCAATCTGCTCATAAGTATTGAAGAGAGAAAATATTCAGATCTGCTCGGCAAAGTGAAAGAGGTTATAGGCAAATATGAAACGGAAAGTACATTTCAGGCAAGTCTGTACAGCGACATGCTGAAGCGCACGGAACTGACCACTGTCTCTAATCTCGTCGGCCTTGCATTTATTGTATCAATACTTCTTGCCTGTCTCGGATTATTAGGTCTCGCGGCATTTACTGCAGAAAGCAGGACAAAAGAAATTGGGATAAGAAAGATAAACGGGGCATCAGTCTTTTCAATAATAAAATTACTTGGGTTAAACTATTCAAAATGGATGTTAATTGCATCGATAATATCAGTTCCGGTGGCATTTATTCTGGGAAGTGTTTTTCTCTCGAGGTTTAATTTCAGAACACCAATGCCATACTGGGCCTTTATTGCCGGTCCCGTCATTGCCTGCGCTATTGCTTTGGCCGCAATCAGCTGGCAGAGCTGGCGGGCGGCAACAAGAAATCCTGTTGAGGCATTGCGCTATGAATAAATATAACACCTATATTTATAGACGAAATATGCGTGATGATTACCAACTACCTGAAAACAGCACTTAGGTTCCTGAAACATAATAAGGTTTTTGCTTCAATCAATATAGCCGGCCTTTCAATTGCACTGGCTGCTTCGTTCATTATCCTGCTTTATGTGATAAATGAACTCAGTTACGATACCTGTCATAAGAACAGGAAAAATGTATACAGGGTACTTAACTATTATAAGGAATTCAAACAGGTTCAGGCCGGAACTCCTTATGTGCTGGCCTCCACGCTTAAGGATGAGTTTCCCCCGGTAAAGAAGGCATGTACA
>ERZ1645192.39-NODE-39-length-71428-cov-13.388887_pt1 | contig 71428 bp, 67 predicted proteins | sample MGYA00575354_ERZ1645192 | MGnify/ENA primary metagenome ERZ1645192 (study PRJEB40844, sample SAMN11349763) | freshwater sediment metagenome | isolation source: river sediment | host: Sediment | place: India: Faizupur Khadar , New Delhi | collected 2017-02-21 ... | reverse complement strand
TTGGCCCGCTCGTTTACTGTTCAGTTTTCAAAGATCAATTCTTGTGAGCGCTTGGTGCGCCATGCTGCACTTGTTATTTTAGCAGCTTTTGTTTTTCTTGTCAAAAGAAAAATTATTCCGCCAGCCTTTTTTTTACCGGCTCAACGCTGGTGAACCAAGGCGGCGAGGCGGATATTTACTCTGATTGCCGGGGAGCGTCAATGAAAAATTTGTTTCTTGATTCGTTTTCCACGCCCGGCGGGAACGCAGTATTCGTTAACTAACTGTTGTTCCATGTGAAAGAAAACTGAGCCCTTCCTCTTTACGCTGCGGCCAACCAGGCCTCCAGGGTTTTGACGATCTTCTCGGCCTGAGCCCGGCTGGAAATATTGAACTTGGACTTGGCCAGAAACTGCCCGTTCCTTTTTTGATAACGTCGTATGGTGAACTTATCCGGGCCGTAGGTTCCGGTTTGCCGGTCGTATTCCTGATAGCGAAAAAGGACAGTCGCCCAGGCTCCCCTGCTCAGGACTTCCCGGTCCAACTCTTTGACGACGAGAACGCCGTCCTCCTCGTAGTTGATGGTCAGGCCTTCGATATCTTCAGACATGCAGTTCCTCAATCGTTGCGCCCGGAAGTCCGGGCAGAGAATCCCGGGTTCAATCCAGCAGGTCGAACTGGTCGGTCGATGCATAGCACATGGGACAGACCCATGCCTCCGGCAGGTCCGAAAAGGCTGTTCCGGGCGGCACACTGTTCATCGGGTCGCCCGCGGCCGGATCGTAGATATACCCGCAGTTGGCGCAGATATGGCGTTCGGTGGTGGTTTCAGACATCTTCCTATACCGCGAAATATTTTGCCTGGGGGTGATGGACGACGATGGCCGAGGTGGTCTGCTCGGGGACCATCTGCATGTTTTCGGTGAGGGTGACGCCGATGGTCTCGGGCTTGAGAAATTCGAACAGGGGCCGGTGCACATCCAGGTCCGGGCAGGCCGGATAGCCGAAGCCATACCGGGATCCCTGGTACTGTTGGGTAACGGCGTCCTGAACATCCCCCAGCGCCGCTCCTATGCCCAGTTCCCGGCGCATGACTGCGTGCCAGTACTCGGCCAGGGCGTCCGTTACCTCGACACTGAAGCCGTGCAGCATAAGGTAGTCATGGTAGGCGTTTTCCCGGTACAGCCGGGCGGTTTCCTCGCCGATAAGGGCACCGATGGTCACGACAAAAAAACCGGCCACGTCCCCGCCCTCTTCGGCCGACTTGAAATAATCGGCAATGCACAGGAAAGGCGGCTCCCCCTGCCTGGGGAAGGTAAACACATACTCCCTCCCCTCGGCCTCGACGTGCAAATCGTTTTCCCTGGAGTGGCAGCGGAAATACCCGTAGGACACCCTGGGCTGGATCCAGCCTGCCGCCACGGCCCGGTGCTGCAGGTCTTGGTAGAGCGGGTGCACCGTGCCGTCGATCAGCTGGCGATACTCCTGGGCCGACATCTTGCCGCGTCGGTAGCCCCACCGGCCGCGGAACAGGGCCTGGGTGTTGACCAGCGGGAAGAGTGCCTCCGGATCGATATCCTGCACGTAACGCCGGCCGATGAACGGCGGTTCGGGGACCGGGTTGCTTCGCTCCACCACCGCGTCGCGCACCCCGGGTTTCATCGGCTGGACCGCGACCGCACTGTCATAGCGGGTCGATTGCAACCGTCCTTCCTCGAACTCGCGCACCGCCTTCAGGCCGGCAAAGGCATCGCTGCAGTAGACCACTGGACCCGGATAGTTCGGCACACAGGATTCGGCGACGAACTTCGGGGTCAGCGCCGCCCCGCCCAGCAGCACCGGCACGGTCAGGCCGGCGTCACGGTACTGGGGCAGCGATTCCTGCATGACGATCGCCGATTTCACCAGGAGGCCGCTCAGGCCGACGAGATCGACCCGAAGTTCCCGGGCCTTTTCGATCACTGTTTCGGCCGGCACCTTGATACCGAGGTTGTAGACCGTGTAGCCGTTGTTGGAAAGGATGATGTCCACCAGGTTCTTGCCGATGTCGTGGACATCCCCCTGGACCGTGGCGAGCAGGATCCGGGTGGCGCTACCGCCGTCGGTGCGGTCCATGAACGGTTCGAGCAAAGTGACCGACCCCTTCATGACCTCGGCCGACTGGAGCACGAACGGCAGCAGGATCTCGCCCTTGCCGAACAGTTCGCCCACGTGGCGCATGGCCGGCACCAGTATCTGGTTGATGATGTCGATGGGTCTGAACCGTTCCCGCAGGATGGCGAGCAGATCCTCCAGGCCGTCCTTGTCGCCGTTCAGCACCTTGTGGAAGAGCTGCTGCTCGGGCGGCCTGGTCGATTCCTGCTCCTCGTCCTCGGCGGTGTTCGATGCCGTGCTGAAGTGGTCGATGAACCGCATCAACGGGTCCTTTTCTCCCGCCACCTGCCGGTTGTGCAGGAGGTCCAGGCAGACCTGCCGGTCCTCGGTTGAAATCCGGGCAAGGGGCAGCACCCGGGCCGCATCGACGATGGCCGCATCGAGTCCGGCTGCCACCGCCTCGTGCAGGAACACGGAATTGAGGATGCGTCGGGCGGCCGGGGCCAGGCCGAAGGAGATGTTGCTCACCCCGAGTACACTCAGGCACCCGGGCAACTCCGCCTTGATCCGGCGTATGCCCTCCAGGGTTTGCAGGGCCGCGTCGCGCAGGGTGTTGTCGCCGGAACCGACGGTGAAGGTCAGGCAGTCGAAGAGCAGATCCTCGGGCCGCAGGCCGCACTCGTCCACCGCTATGGTATGGATGGCCCGAGCGACCCGCAGTTTGTCGTCCGCACTCATGGCCATGCCCCGCTCGTCGATGGTCAGGGCGACCACCGCGGCGCCGTATTTCTTCGCCGCCCGGCAGACCCGGCGGATGTTCACCCCGCCGTCCTCGAGGTTGATGGAGTTGACGATCGCCCGGCCGGGGTAGATCCGCAGGCAGGCCTCGATGACCTCCGGGGTGGTCGAGTCGATCATCAGCGGCGCCTTGAGCCCACCCGCGCACAGGCGCACCAGCGTGGTCAGGTCGGCCATCTCGTCGCGGCCGGCGTAGGCGGTGCACAGGTCGATGATGTGCGCGCCCTTCTGTTCCTGCTCGACCGCGATCTTGAGACAGGACTCGTAATCGTCGGCGAGCAGCAGTTCGCGGAACTTTTTCGAGCCGTTGGCATTGGCCCGCTCACCGATCAAAAGCGGCGGGATCTCCTGCTGCAGTTCGACCGCCTGGTAGAGACTGGCAACCGACGGCTTCATCGCACCACCTCCCGGTGCGCCGGCCGCACCCCGTCCAGTTCCGCGACCAACCTCCGGATGTGGGCGGCAGTGGTGCCGCAGCAGCCGCCGACCACGCTCACCCCGTACTCGGTGACGAAGCGTTTCATCTCGCGGGCATAGGCCTCCGGGTCAAGCGGGTAGCAGGTGCGGCCGTCGACCACCTCGGGCAGCCCCTGGTTGGGCACGCAGGAAATGCGGCCCGGCCAGTTGCGGCTCAGGTAGCGGATGTGCGACTCCATGTCCTGCGGGCCGGTGGCGCAGTTGAGGCCAAAGGAAAACAGCGGGTACGGCTCGAAGGTGACCGCGGCCGCGGCGATGTCCGAACCGACCAGCATGGTGCCGGTGCGTTCGATGGTCACCGACACCATCACCGGGATGTCCGCCCGCAACGCCTCGAGCGTTTCGTAGCAGGTGGTGACCGCGGTCTTGATCTGCAGCAGATCCTGGCAGGTTTCGATGATGATCAGGTCCACCCCGGCCTCGATCAGGGCGCGCAGCTGCTCCTCGTAGGCCCGGGCCAGGGTGTCCACCGGGATGTGGCCGAGGGAGGGCAGCTTGGTGCCCGGGCCGACCGAGCCGGCGATGTAGGTGTCGGGCTTGCCGCCGATGGCCCGGCGGGCGTTGTCCACTGCGGCCCGGTTGATGGCAGCCACCCGGTCCTGCAGCCCGTACTCCTCGAGCACGATCCGGTTGGCGCCGAAGGTGTTGGTTTCGATGACCATGGCGCCGGCCTCGACAAAGGCAGCGTGGAGTCGGACGATGGTCTCCGGGGCGGTCAGGTTGAGCAGTTCGTTGCAGCCCTCCCGCCCTTCCCAGGCAGACATCGGGATGATCATTTCCTGAAGATTGGTGCCGCAGGCGCCGTCCAGGATCAGCACCGCGTGGTCGTGTGGTCGCATTCGTTCGCTCGTCGGGATGGGTCAAATGGGAACCGGAAAAAACAGGACAGCGGGACGATCCTGCCGCTCCGCCGGGGCTGACTGTCCCCCGCAATTGCCACGATCATCCCGTTCCTGCAACCAGAAAATGGGCTCGGCCCGCACCGCGCGGGCCCGGACAGGGCCGCGGGCGAGGAGATTCTTGTCAAACCGCGGTTTTTTTTCTACAGTGCGGCGGTCTCAGACTTTCTCATTCCTTCTCACAGGTTATTGCCATGTCCCGATCAATCGCCGGCATCGTCCTTGCCGCCGGCAAAGGTACGCGAATGAAGTCCGAGCGCGCCAAGGTGCTCCACGAGGTTTTCTTTCGGCCGATGGTCCACCACGTGCTCGACGCGGTCACGGACGCCGGTACCGACCGCTGCGCGGTGATCGTCGGCCACCAGCGCGAGGCGGTGTGCGCGGCCCTGGCCGGTTACGCGGTCACCCCGGTGGTCCAGGAAGAACAACTGGGCACCGGCCACGCGGTGCGCTGCGCCGAGGCGGCCTGCGCCGGCGCGGACCTGGTGCTCATCCTCTGCGGCGACACGCCGCTCATCCGCGCCGAGACCCTGCGGGCGCTGATCGAGGTCCACCGCCGCCACGGGGCGACCCTCACCCTGATGAGTACCCTGGTCGAGGAACCCTTCGGCTACGGCCGGATCCTGGTCGATGCCCGGGGCGCGGTGCAGGCCATCGTCGAGGAGAAGGACGCGACCGATGAGCAGCGGGCCATCCGCGAGATCAACGCCGGTATCTACCTGGCGGACCGGCGTTTCCTGTTCGACGCCCTCCGCCGGGTGGGCACCGATAACAGCCAGGGCGAGGTTTACCTCACCGACATCGTCGCCATTGCCGCCCGCCAGGGCGTGCGGGTGGAAAAATGGTGCCACCCGCAGGCCATCGACGTGCTCGGGGTCAATTCCCGCATCGAACTGGCCCAGGCCCAGGCGGCCCTGCAGCAGCGCCGCAACCGGGAACTGATGCTCGCCGGGGTCACCCTCGAGGCGCCGGCGACCACCCTGGTCGGACCGGACTGCACCATCGGCGCCGACACCGTGCTGCACGGCGGGGTGCGCATCGAGGGTGGCGCGGTCCTCGGCCGCGCCTGCCGCATCGAGGCGAACTGCGTGCTGCGCGGCTGCCGCCTGGGCGACGGCGTCACCGTCGGCGCCAACAGTGTGCTGCACGGAGGCGAGTTCCCCGCCGGCACGATCGTCCCGCCGCTGACCGCCCGGTCGGCGGCCTGAACCCCATCACCCCTCTGCCCCTTCGGCCGCGGCAGCACGGCGCCGACGCAGGCACTCTTTTCTCCCGGCCCCGGGCGGCCCGGATCACCCTAGCGGAGCGTTCCCACCATGACCGACCTGAAAAAAATGTATTCGACCCTGCTCGGCGACTCCTTCCCCATGGAGATGACCATCACCTTCGGTGACCAGACCCTGGTCTACCGCAAGAAAACCTGGAAAATCGCCCAGGAGGACGGCACCACCGAGGAACGCGGACTGCGTTACGGCGAGAACCCGGACCAGGAGGCGGCCCTCTATGAACTGGTCAACGGCAACCTGGTTCTCGGCGACTGCCGCTTCATCGACCCGGGCCAGGGGCTGGTGAGCGCCATCACCGCCGCGGACATGCTCCAGGTGGGCAAACACCCGGGCAAGATCAATCTCACCGACGTGGACAACGGCCTGAACATCATCAAGTACTTCGCCGACCGGCCGGCGGCGGTCATCCTCAAGCACAACAACCCGAGCGGCGCGGCCCTGGGCGCAAGCCTGGCCGAGGCCTACAACCGGGCCAACCGCTGCGACCGCATCGCCGCCTTCGGCGGGGCGGTGGTGGTCAACCGGCCCCTGGACCGGGAGACCGCGGAACTGATGGCCGCCAACTACCTGGAGGTGGTGTGCGCGCCCGATTTCGAGGAGGGCGTCCTGGCCATCCTCGCCCGCCGCAAGAACCTGCGGGTGATCCGCATGGCCGGCATCCACCGCCTCGCCGAGTACGAGCACCACCGCTTCGTGGACTTCAAATCGCTGATCGACGGCGGCATCATCGTCCAGCGCTCGGCGGTCAACTCCATCCGCACCGCCGCCGACCTGAAGCCCGCGAAGGCCACCTACAAGGGCGCCACTTACGCCTGCGAGCGCCAGCCGAGCGAACGGGAAATCGAGGACATGCTCTTCGGCTGGGCGGTGGAGCACGGGGTCACTTCGAACTCGGTCATCTACGTCAAGGACGGCTGCACCGTGGCCATCGGCGCCGGCGAGCAGGACCGGGTGGGCGTGGCCGAGATCGCCGTGCACAAGGCCTACGCCAAGTATGCGGACATCCTCTGCTTCGACGCCCATGGCCTGCCCTACGTGGACCTGGTGGCGGAGATCGGCCGCGGCCGCCGCGACCCGGCCCTGCAGCAGGCCATCGACGCGCAGGTGCGCGCCGACCGTGCCGGCCTGCCCGGCTCGGTGATGATCTCGGACGCCTTCTTCCCGTTCCGGGATGCGGCCGACGTGGGCATCCGTGAAGGCGTCTCGGCCATCCTCCAGGCGGGCGGCTCGATCCGGGACTTCGAATCGATCCAGGCCTGCAACGAGGCCCGGCCGCAGGTGGCCATGCTGTTCACCGGCCAGCGTTCGTTCAAGCACTGACCCGATACAGGCGCCCGCGGCCTACGGCTGGACCGGCTGCCAGCAGGCCGTGGCCGCCGACCGCAGGCAGGCCGTGGCAATCTGCACCGCGGCCTGCCCCTCCCGGCCCGGAACCGGGTTGGGGGCCTCGCCGCGGAGAAAGGCGAGCCAGTCGGTGAGCAGGGGGACGATGGTCTGTACCGGCGGACCGGGATCGACGGGCTCGCGCCGCGTGCCGCGGATCCACTCGGCCGTGTGGTGCACCTGGTCGCCGTGCAGTTGGCCGTCCGCACCGACGAATTCGAACCGGCCGGAACGGGCCGGGCCGATCTTGGCGCAGTCCACCGTGCCGAGCACCCCGTTGTCCAACTCCACCAGGGCGAGCAGCTGGTCCTCGAGACGCCGGGTGTGCACGCAGCGGCTGCGGGCGAACACGCGCACGATCTCCCGACCGGTGATATAGCGCAGCGCATCGAACACGTGCACGGCCGTGTGCAGGCTGACCCCGGCCCCGGCCTGGTCCGGGTCGTCCAGCCAGGTCAGCGTATTCGGTTCAAGCCGCTGGTTGGCGGTCAAGCCGTGCAGTTCGCCGATCCCGTCCAGGCAGCGGCGCAGGGTCCGGATCACCGGGTTGTAGCGCAGGGTCTGGCCAATGGTCAGGCCCAGACCGCGCTCCTCGAACAGGCGGAGGATCGCCGCCGCGTCGGTGGCGGTCACCGCCATCGGCTTTTCCAGCAGCAGCGGCTTGCCGGCGGCCGCGCAACCCTCGGCCACCTGCCGGTTGAGCGTAGGCGGCAAGGCCGCGATGACACAGTCCACGGCCGCATCCGCCACCACCTCCCGCCAGTCCCCGTACCAGCGGCAACCCCAATCCGTCGCTTGCTCCCGGCCCAGCGCGGACCGGCGACTGATCGCAACGAGTTCCAATCCCTCGACATCCTCGCCAATGTGGCGGGCGTAGCGGCTGCCGTGCTTGCCCGTGCCGAGGAGACCCACCCGCCAGGGCCTTCTGCATGCCGTCATTCCGTCCGCCCTCCCCTGTGGTCGAGCCGGTGTTTTTCGCGTCGCTTCCGTTCAATCATGAAAAAAAACCGGTACGCCACCGGGTAACTGGCCAGGGCCAGCGGCAGGGCCAGCACCAGGCCGCCGGTGAGCAGCACCACGGCCGCGTCCCAGCCCATGTGCGCGGCCACGGCCAGGCCCTCTGCCGGCGGCGCCGTGCGCATGGTATCGTACGAGGCGCGGAGCACGTCCCAACCGGCCCGCCCGGGCAGGAGCAGGTTACCGGTCCACCAGGCGAGGTAATAGAGGGGAAGGTAGGTCAGGGGGTTGCAAATGATGGTGCAGACCAAAAGCCCGGCCACCGTGCTTGCGCGGGTGAGAACGGTGAGCAGCAGGATGAGCATGGCCTTGAACGGCATCACCGGGGCGAAGCCGATGAACACGCCCACCGCCGTACCGCGGGCCAGGGCCGGCGGCGAGCCTTGCAGTTCCTTCAGCCGCTGGAACAGTCGGGCGATCTTACCGGCCATGTCGGCCGATCAGGAAGGCCGGGCGCACAGGCTGTCCCAGCCCGGCGGCAGGTCGCCGGCAGCGAGTCCGAGGGTGCGGGTAAAGGTGCGCAGCTCGCCGGTCGCGCAGTTGACCGAGGGCGTCCGCGTCCCGCTGCGCACCTCGGCCGCCTCGTGTTGCAGGTAGGCGAGCAGCGCCTCCGCCGCCTGCCGCCGGAACGGTTCGACCGGACGGCCGAGCCCCTCGCTGAAGCGCTGGTAGCGCTCCCAGTTGCAGATCGCCCGGCCGATGCCGCGAAAAAGCGACAGGTCGCGGTTGCCGGCATCCAGGTCGCGGAGGATGATCTCCCGGTAGCGGGCCAGGGCCGCCTCCTGCAGGGGGCGCAGTTCCTCGTCGGCCAGCACCAGGCCCGGGCCCTCCGGATCCTCGGTGAGATAGTGGACGCTTGCGTGCAGGGCCACCTCGGGAATCTCGCCCGAATGGCGCACGAGCAGGAGTTCCTCCTCGAGAAGAAGGGTGCGTTCGTCGCTGATCACGAGGCCTCCGGCCCGCCGTGGTTGTCGTCGAGCAGGAACAGGGTGCGCACCGTGTTGATGCGATCCTCCAGGGGCAGACAGTGGTGGTCGTTTTTCAGGTACTGCAGGGTCGGGTAGAGCATCTTGCCGGTGATGGCCGCGGCCATCCGCTCCAGCGCCTGGCGCCGCTCCTCGGGCAGTTCCTCGAGTCGGCCGAAGGTCTTGGCGACCTCGCCGAGCACGATCCGGTCGATATGGCCGCGCAGTTGGACGATGGTCGGCGTGGATTCCATGTTCTCCAGCCAGCGGCTGAACTTCATCCGCTCCTCGTCGACTATCCGCTGCGCCTTGACCGCCTCCCGGTCGCGCTCGGTCCGGTTCATCTCGACCACGTTGTGCAGGTCGTCGATGTCGTAGAGGTAGACGTTGGCCAGGTCGTTGATCGCCGGATCCAGGTCCCGCGGCACGGCGATGTCGATGAAAAAGAGCGGCCGGTTGCGACGCTCGCGCATCACCGAACGCACCTCCTCCTTGCGCAGGATCAGGTCGGGCGAGCCGGTGGAACTGATGATGATGTCCACCCGCTGCACCTGCCCGAGGATCTCCTCCAGGCCCACGGCACGGCCGTCGTAGCAGCGCGCCAGGTTGACCGCCCGTTCCAGGGTGCGGTTGGCCACGACCACCTCGGCCACGCCCTGGCCGACCAGGTGCTCGGCCGCCAGTTCGGCCATCTCCCCGGCGCCGATGAGCAGCACCCGCTTGTCCTTCAGGTCGCCGAAAATCTTGCGCGCCAGCTCCACCGCGGCGTAGCTGATGGACACGGCGCTGGCGCCGATGCGGGTTTCCGTGCGCACCCGCTTGGCCACGGAAAAGGCCTTGTGCATGAGCTTGTTGAGCAGAAAACCGGTGCAGCCGCTCTTGGCCGCGTGACGGTAGGCCTCTTTCAGCTGGCCGAGGATCTGGGCCTCGCCGACAATCATCGAATCCAGGCTGGCGGCCACCAGGAACAGGTGCTCGACCGCGGCCTCGTCCCGGTGCTGGTAGACGTGCCGGTCCAGTACCTCGTCGGGCACGGCGCCGGCGAACAGTTGGTCGAGAACCTGGGCGCGGGCCCGCTCCACGTCCTGGCAGGTGAACAGCACCTCGACCCGGTTGCAGGTGGACAGGAGGTAGTACTCGCCCACCGCCTCCAGCTGCCCCAGAGCACGCAAGGGTTCTTCGTAGCCGCTCGAAAGGGCGAGCTTTTCACGGATTTCCAGCGGGGTCGTCTTATGGTTGACACCCAGCAGCACTATGGTGTCATGCGGCATAGGAATGCACCCCTTCCAGCAGAAAGGAAACGCCCCAGAGGGTGAACAGCACGGACAGGAAGGCGATGATGCTGAGGATGGCCGCCCGACGGCCCCGCCAGCCCACGGTGAATCGCTGGTGCACCACGGCCGCGTAGAGGAACCAGGTGACGAGCGACCAGGTCTCCTTCGGGTCCCAGTGCCAGTAGGCGCCCCAGGCCTGCTTGGCCCAGATCGAACCGGTCACCAGGCCGAGGGTGAGCAGGGGAAAGCCGACGCTCAGGCAGTGGTGGTTGAGCTTGTCCAGGGTCTCCAGCGAGGGCAGGCGGGAATAGAACAGGCCGAACCGCTTGGACTTGATCTCCCGCTCCTGGAGCAGGTACATGATGCCGCCGACGCAGGCCAGGGCGAGAAAACCGTTGGCCACCAGGGTGACCGAGGCGTGCACCGGCAGCCACCAGGACTGCAGGGCCGGCGCCAGCGGCAGGATCGCCCGGGAGGAAAAGGCCGCCACCAGCATGAGCGCCACCACCGGCACGCTGACGAACACGCCCAGGTTCTTGACCGTGTACCGCCAGCGGAAACTGAGGTAGCAGACGGCCAGCGACCAGGCGAAGAAGGAGACGGTCTCGTGGTGGCTGGTGATGGGCGTGTGCCCGGCCTCCACGTAGCGGGCTACGATGTTCACGGTGTGCAGGAGGACCGCGGCGAGAAAGATCCCGTGGGCGATGCGCCGGACCTCGTTCCTGCTGGTCAGGAAAAAGACCAGGTAGGCCGCCGCGGCGAGCAGATAGGCGGCCAGGCCGGCCTGAAAGAGGAAAAAGCTCATCGTCTCTCCTTGATCACTCGCCCGGACCGGAACCTGCCGATCCGTCGGGCTGTTGGTCCCCGAGCACGTTGTCCAGGTGGCGCTCTATCCTGTCCCAGCGACCGGAACGCAGCCAGTCGAGCAGTGGTGCGGCGGACAGCTGCTGCAGCCGGGCCTTTCGCTCCGCCGGGGGCGACGGGCCGGCGAGGATGCGGTCGCGCGCCTCGCCCAGCAGGTCGGTGAGCAGACCGTACTCTTCGCCGAACTCGCGTTCGAGCTGCCGCCGGATCAGTGCCGAAACCGCCGGGCTGCGACCGCTGGTGGACACGGTCAGGATCAGGTCGCCGCGCCGGACCGCGGCCGGAATCTGGAAATCGCAGGCCTCGGGGGCATCGGCGATGTTCGCCAGCAGGCCGGCGGCCCGCGCGTCCCGCTGCACCGCGGCCTGCACCGCGGGCTGATCGGTGGCGGCGAAGACCAGCGAGGCCTCGTCGAGATCGCCCGCTTCATAGGGCTTGGCCCGCCAGGACACGGTCCCGCGGTCGACCAGCGCGTGCAGCGACGCGGTCAGCGCCGGGCTGATCACCCGCACCCGGCCGCCGGCGGCAAGCAGGCCGCTGACCTTGCGCTCGGCAACCTTGCCGCCGCCGACCACGACGCACAGTCGGCCGGTGATGTTCAGGCTCACTGGATACACGTTGGCTCCGTCAGGGCCGCTCCTGGAGGCCCATGGCCGCGCGGGCCCGCACCCGGCCGCAATCGGCGCAGGTCCGCCCGGCGGCGGCTCAGCGGGAGGCGGCGGTTGTCCCACCCCAAACCTCGGGGCGGGGCTGCAGCCGGGTCAGGAGGATGGTCTTGTCCGCCTCGAGACTCTTCAATTTTCTCGGCGAGGCCGAAATTTTATACTCTTTCTCCGCCATTTTCAAGAAAGGCTGGAGGCTGCGGCGCTGGACATCGTGGGCCAGGTAGACCACGCCGTCGGGCTTGAGCGCCCGGCGAAGCACCCCCAGGAGCGGCTGGAAGAACTCCTCGCGGAAGAGGATCTCCGCCCCGAGGATCACATCGTAGCGCTCCATCTCCGGCGGGGCAAGCCAGTCGAGCAGGGTGCAGCGCACCTGCGGCAGTTTGCTCGCCGCGGCGTTGACCCGCTCGAAATCGAGGATGAGCGGCTCGTAGTCGCTCAAGGTCACCTGGTAGCCGGCCGCGGCGGCAACCAGCCCGGGCGCGCCCAGACCGGCGCCCAGTTCGAGGAGCGTGGCCCCGTCGCGGCGGGGCTGAGCGGCGATGAACTCGGCCAGCACGATGGCCGCCTCCCACAGCCGGATCCAGAAGGGAAAGCTGGACACATCCTTGAGCGGGTCGCGGCCCTCGAGGATTTGCTCCAGGTCGGTGATCTTGAGCAGATGCAGGTGGTAGTCGCGAACCCTGAAGGGTTCGAAGGCCACCGTGTACCGCTCCTTGATGCGTGTGTACAGCGCCAGTGCTTCGGCGGGCAGGGTCTGCGGATCCATCGTCTGTTCCAGTGCGAAGAGGGGGCGCGCCGGCGGCACCATCGCAGGGCGCGTCCCCGCCTCAGTCGGCGCGGACCACCGGCGATGCGTACCCGGGGCGCGGACAAAAAAAGAGCGGACCGACTGGTGTCGGTCCGCTCCTGCAAACAGTGCGTGCCTTCAGGCTATCAGCAGCCTTCCAGCTTTTTGCCCTTCGCGGCCTTGATGGTTACTGCATCGCCGGCCTTCATATCGTCAGCCTTGTCGCAGGTAACGGTGACCTTGTTGCCATCCACGCTGTCCACGGTGCACTTGGCAGCAAACACCGCACCTGCACTGAACACAAAAGCCGCAATCATCACTGCCGTTACAATCTTTTTCATGATGGTCTCCTTTATGAAGTGGTTGTTCTAACCATACCAGTGGCCTCTTTCCTGTGCCACAGATTAAGAAATGCGCCCCTGCTTGTCAACAGCAATTCTCCAGCGGCCGGCCCGCCCCGGGGGCGGTTCAGAGCACCGCGGCGATATCCCGCTCGAGCAGGGTCCGGGGCATGGGCCCGGGATATTTTTTGACCACGTGGCCGCTGCGGTTGACCAGAAACGAAGTGGGCACGGCCACCACATTGCCGAAATCCCGGGTGGTAGCGCTGTCCGCCATGAGGACCGGGTAGGTGATACCGGCCTGCTCCACCAGCCGCGCCACCGCCGCCGTACCGCCTTCGTCGACGGACAGGGCCACGACCGCAAACCCCATTTCGCCGTACTTCGCCTGCAGCTGTTTAAGCGTCGGGATTTCCTGCAGGCAGGAGGGGCACCAGGTGGCAAAGAAGGTGATCAGGACCGCCCGCCCCCGATAGGTCTCGCTGGCCACCACCTGGCCGCCGACCGCCGCCGGCAGGGCAAAGGAGGGCATGACCACGGCCGCCCGGGCCACGGGGGCGACCAGGAGCGCACACAGCGCCGCTGCCAGTAGAATTGTTCGCTTCATCGTGTTCCGTCTATCATTACACTGTGGGGATGCAGTCCGACCAGGGCGCAGGGCGTCATTCCGGGCGGTTGCGGGGCTTCGCGAACCCCGCCTGACGCACTGCTTACCTTCCCGCCCGCCCACCTGTCAAGGGGTTGCGGTCCAGCCCGGAGGCCCGGTCGTTTCCCGGAAAACCGTTGCACCGGTACCGGCTTCCGGGTAGATAAGGGACGTCAGTGTCAACGTTTCTCCCCAGAGCCCGCCTCCATCCCCACCTGTGTACACGACCATGACCGCCAGAATCCTGCCGCTCTGTCTGTTCGCCCTGCTCCTCGCCCTTCCCGTCGTCGCCGCGGCCAGCGTGATCGACCGCAGCGTCGCCGTGGTCAACGAGGACACCATCACCCTGTCCGAGGTCAATGAAGTGGGCAAGTCCATCTTCCAGAAGGTGGCCGAGGAGACCCCCCCGGAACAGCTCAACGAGGTCATGGGGCAGGTGCGCCGGACCATCATCGAAAAGCTCATTGACAAGAAACTGGTGGTCCAGGAGGCGAACAAGCTCAACCTCAAGGTGAGCGACGAGGAGGTGGAGAGCGCCCTGCAGCGGATCCTGGCGAACAACCAGGCCACCATGGAGCAGTTCCGCCAGGAAATCGCCGGCGCGGGCATGAGCGAGAAACAGTACCGCGAGGACCTGCGCGAGCAGATCCTCAGCTCCCGGCTGATCAACAACGAGGTCCGCGCCAAGATCGTCATCAGCGAGGAACGGGCGCGCGAATACTACGACACCCACTACACCGGCCAGGCCGCCGAGGCAGGCGCCCATCTTCTCCAGATCGGCATCCGCTGGGGCGCCGCGGACCAGTCCGGCACGATCCTTGACCGTGCCCAGGCCAGGGCCCGGCTCGAGCGGGTGCGCGCCCTGGCCCTGGCGGGCGAGGACTTCCGGGAGTTGGCCAAACAGCACTCCAACCTGCCCACGGCCGCCGACGGCGGCGACCTGGGAACCTTCAAGGTCGACGAACTGGCCGCCTCCATCCGCACCGTGGTCGCCGATCTGCAGCCCGGTAAAATCAGCGACATCGTCGAACAGGACGACAGTTTCCAGATCTTCACGATCCTCTCCACCGGTGACGGCAAAAAAGGGGAGAAGAAACCCTTTGCCGAGGTACAGGAGGAGATCCGCGAAAAGCTTGCCCGGGAGGAAATGGAGCAGCGCTTCAAGGACTGGCTGAAAGGCATCCGCGAAAAGGCCTATATCAAAATTCTCTAGCTGCCACCACCCGCCGCGGCCCTTCGGCGGCCCACCGCCGAGGTGCGGGCGGCCCGCCCCTCCGCAGGCCCCATCCGATCGAGACCGACACCCATGACCGTTCACCCCGCCCCGGTCGCCGAATCCGAGGTTCAACCTTCGCTCGGCGATCGTCTCCGCCAGCTGCGCGAGGAGCAGAACCTGAGCCTCGACGATGTCTCCCGGGCCACCAGGGTTTCCCTCGCCAACCTGCGGGCCATCGAGGCGCAGGCCTACGACCGGCTGCCCGCCGACCCCTTCGCCAAGGGCATGGTCGTCCTCTACGCGACCCACCTGGGCCTGGACGGGTTCCAGGCCGGTGCCCGGTTCCTGGCGGAGCGCCACCGGGGCGGCGGCATACGGAGCGCCAGCCAACAGAACCTGGCCCGTTTTTCACTCCTGCCCAAGAAACTGGCCGAGCCCTCCCATGTCTCCTCCGCGGCCGTGGCCATGGGCCTGCTCATGGTCATCGTCCTGTCGTTCACCCTCTTCTGCCTGTCCACTTCCTGGAACCCCTTCGCCTTTCTCACCGAACGGATCTGGGTGACACCCCCCGCGGCGGGTGACTCCTTCCACCCCGCCGACCCATCCACCGGCACCGGCGGGCCGCGCCGGACACTGCACCTCTCGGCCCGTTTTCTCTCGGATGTCGAGGTGGTGGTGAGCGCGGACGGCAGCGAATCCCAGCGCCGGAGGTACAGCAGGAACACCAGCGCCACCTGGTGGGCCGAACGGCAGCTGCGGGTCGAATTCTCCCAGCCTGACAGCGCCGAGCTGTCCCTCAACGGCAGCCCCCTGCCCTTCCCCCGCGGCCGCGATGGCCTGCACGTCCTCCAACTGCCGGCCGATCCAACCGCTCCATGACCCTGCAGAGCACCTGCGCCATTGTGCTCAAGGTCGCCGAACACGGCGAGGCGGACAAACTGGTCACCTGTTACAGCCGGGAACTCGGCCGCATCACCGGCCTGGCCAAGGGAGCGAAGCGGAGCGCGCGCCGGTTCGTCAACAAGCTCGAGGAGTTCTCCCTGCTGCAGCTCTTCTATCGGCCGCCGCGCAGCCCGTCGGGGCTGACGTTCATCGGCGAGGCCGAACTGCTCCGCGCCCACCTGTCCCTGCGCACCGTGTACCCCCGATATGTGGTTGCCGCCTACCTGGGCGAACTGACCCTGCGCTTCACCCGCGACAACGATCCGGACCGGCGGATTTTCAGCCTGCTGCAATGGGCCCTGGACGCGCTCGACCGGGGCGAGGCCGCGGCCAAGACCGCAGCCCTCTTTCACCTGCTGCTCCTCGACGCCACCGGCTACCGCCCCGAACTGCACCGGTGCGGCCACTGCGGCCAGCCCGTCGGCCCCGGCCGGAGTTTCCTGCTGCTCCCGGGCACCGGCTCGCTGCTGTGCAGCGTCTGCCAGCCCTCCCCTGCCGCCCCGGGCAGCCGGCTGTCGGTGCAGACCCTGAAGTTTCTCGCCCAGGCCCAGCGCGCCGGCCAGGATCGGGTCAACCGGCTGCAGATGCCGGAACGTTCGGCCGGCGAAGCCCTCGAGGCCCTGTACCGCTACACCCTGCACCTGCTGCAGCAGGATATCCACTCCTGGAAATGCCTGCGCGTCCTCCTTGCCGAGCCCTCCCTCCGGCCGTGCCCCACCCCCCGCCGGGGTGGCACGGAACGTGCTTGAACCCAGGCAGGATCCTCCCGCCGGCCGGACCCCGGGCGGACGACAAGGCGCTTGACGCGCAGGGGGAATTGCTCTAATGATCCACCGCGTCGGCCCGGATCCAAGCCATCGGAGGCACGGCCGCCGTTGCCCCCGGCACACCAGGCCGGCAGGCGCGAACCACGTGTCAAATTTCCGGCGGTCGTCCCCAAACCGGTGACGATCGCTCCACCTTTTGAACCCGCCAACCCGCACCATCGACTATGAACCGTTCCGGTCTCATCATCACCCTGCTCATGGGGTGCCTTGCCCTTTTGCTCTGGAAAGTGGTCAACACCCCCAACCTCGAACCGCCCTGGCCGGCCAAGATCCAGGGGTTCTCGTTCTCGCCCTTCCGCGCCGGCCAGTCGCCCAGCGAGAACGTCTACCCCACGGTGGACGAGATCGACCGTGACCTCGCCCTGCTCGCCGGCAGCGCCCACGCGGTCCGCAGCTACAGTGTCGACAGCACCCTCGCCGAGATCCCCCGCCTGGCCGCGGCCCACGGCCTGAACGTGGTGCTTGGCGCCTGGATCAGCAACGACCCGGCCGCCAACGAAGAGCAGATCAACAAGCTCATCAAGGTCTACCGGGAACACCACCGCAACATCGTCCGGGTGATCGTCGGCAACGAGACCCTGTTCCGCACCGAGCAGAGCGTGGACGAGATGATCGCCCACCTCCGCCGGGTGAAGCAGTCGGTGTGGGCGCCGGTCAGCCTGGCCGAACCGCCGCACATCTGGGAGAAGTACCCGCAGCTGGCCGAGCACGTCGACTTCATCACCATCCACCTGCTGCCCTACTGGGAGAACATCCCGGTGGACCAGGCGGTGGAGTACTGCGTCAACCGCTACAACCAGATCAGGGAACTCTTTCCCGACAAACCCATCGTCATCGGCGAGGTGGGCTGGCCGAGCGGCGGGCGCACCCGCGGCCAGGCCGTGGCCAGCCCGGCCAACGAGGCCAAGTTCCTGCGCCGCTTTCTCGATGTGGCCGAAAAAAACGGCTACACCTATTACCTCATGGAGGCCTTTGACCAGATCTGGAAGGGCAAGGATCTGGAAGGCGAAGCCGGGGCCTACTGGGGCGTATACAACGAAGCGCGCCAGGCCAAGTTCGAATTCACCCAGCCGGTGATCAACATCCCCCAGTGGCGGGAGTTGGCCGCCATGAGCATCGGCCTGGCGATGGTGCTGCTGCTCCTGCTGTTCCGCGACAGCAGGGGACTGCTCGACCGGGGCCGCGGCTTCCTGGCGCTGATCGCCTACGCCATCACCACCTTCGCCGTGTGGGTGGTGTACGATTTCCAGCACCGCTACATGACCACGGCCAGCCTGGTGGTGGGCATCCTCCTGCTGCTCGCCGCCATCGGCGCCATCCTCGTCATCCTCGCCGAGGCGCACGAGTGGGCCGAGAGTTTGTGGACAAAAAAATGGCAGCGCCTGCCGCGGCCGGCGGCGGACACCCCCGATGCGGACCTGCCCCTGGTGTCCATCCACGTGCCGGCCTACAACGAACCGCCGGACATGATGATCCAGACCCTGGACGCCCTCGCCCGGCTCGACTACCCGCGCTTCGAGGTGCTGGTGATCGACAACAACACCAAGGATCCGGCGGTGTGGCAGCCGGTGGAGGAACACTGCCGCCAACTCGGCGAGCGGTTCCGTTTCTTCCACGTGGACCCGCTCGCCGGCTTCAAGGCCGGAGCGCTCAACTTCGCCCTGCGCCAGACCGCGCCCGAGGCCGCGGTGGTGGCGGTGATCGACAGCGACTACATGGTCGAGCCGGACTGGCTGCGCGCCCTGGTGCCGCAGTTCGCCGACGCCAACATGGCCATCGTCCAGGCCCCGCAGGACTACCGCGACGGCGACGAAAACGCCTTCAAGGCCATGTGCCTGGCCGAGTACCGCGGTTTCTTCCAGATCGGCATGGTCACCCGCAACGAGCGCAACGCCATCATCCAGCACGGCACCATGACCATGGTCCGGCGCAGCGTGCTCGACGAGGTCGGCGGCTGGGCCGAGTGGTGCATCACCGAGGACGCGGAACTCGGCCTGCGCATCTTTGAGCGCGGGTACGCGGCCAGCTACATCCCCTACAGCTACGGCAAGGGGCTCATGCCCGACACCTTCCTCGACTACAAGAAGCAAAGGTTCCGCTGGGCCTACGGCTCGGTGCTCATCCTCCGCCACCACATGATGGCCATGTTCGGCCTCAAGCGCACCGGCCTGACCCGCGGCCAGCGCTACCATTTCCTCGCCGGCTGGCTGCCCTGGTTCGCCGACGGCATCAACATGCTGTTCAACATCCTGGCGCTGGGCTGGTCCTGGGGCATGATCTTCTTCCCCAAGCACCTGTCGCCGCCGCACGTGGTGTTCGCGGCCCTGCCCCTGGCCCTGTTCGTCTTCAAAAGCCTGAAGATGTTCTTCCTCTACCGCAGCCGACTGGGGGCCACCCGCCGGCAGAGCCTCGCCGCCGGACTGGCCGGCCTGGCCCTGTCGCACACCATCGCCCGGGCCATGGTCACCGGCTTCGTCACCCGCCGCATCGGCTTCTTCCGCACGCCCAAGAAGGCCCAGGCCAACGCCTTTCTCAAGGCCCTGGGTGACGCCCGCGAGGAACTGCTGTTTGCCACCGCGCTGGTCACGGCCGTGGGCGGCATCCTCTTCGCGCGGCCTGACGCCGGCCTGCTCGACACCCGGGTGTGGATGCTGATGCTGGCGATTCAGGCCATACCGTACGCGTCCGCGGTGGTGGTATCGCTGATCAGCGGTCTGCCCAACCTGCCGGCCCGGCTGGTCGGCGTCATGGGTCCGCTCAAGGGGATGGGGGAGGAGAACGGGGATTAGGCGCTGCGGATCAGCTCGAGCAGTTCCTCGGCGCTGATGCGGGTGCTGACGTCGGCACCCTCGAGCAGGGAGTTGGCGAGGTCGCGCTTCTCCTGGTGGAGGCGGACGATCTTTTCCTCGATGGTGTTGGCGGTGACCAGGCGATAGACCGTGACCGGCCGCTTCTGGCCGATGCGGTGCGCCCGGTCGGCGGCCTGGTCCTCCACCGCCGGGTTCCACCAGGGATCCATGTGGATGACGTAGTCGGCGGCGGTCAGGTTGAGTCCCAGGCCACCGGCCTTCAGGCTGATGAGGAACAGATCCCCCTCGCCGGCCTGGAACCCCTCCACCTGCTGCTGCCGCTCCCGCGCCGGGGTGGTGCCGTCCAGGTACTTGTAGCTGATCCCCTGTTCGTCCAGATAGGCCCGGATCAGCGCCAGGTGACCGGTGAACTGGCTGAAGACGAGCGCCTTGTGGCCGCCGCCGAGCAGTTCCTCGACCACCTCGGCGAAAACCTGCAGCTTGCTCGAGGCGATGTCCACCTGGTCGCTGATCAGCTTCGGATTGCAGCAGGCGCGCCGCAGGCGCATGATCTCGGCCAGGATCTGCAGGTGGCGGCCGGTCTTCTCGCTGCTGCCCTCGATGTTCTCGATGGCCTGCTGGCGCAGCGCCTCGTAGAAGCGCATCTCCGCCGGGTCCATCTCCACCCGCAGGGTGATCTCGGTGCGCGGCGGCAGTTCCTCCAGCACCTGCGACTTGATGCGGCGGAGCATGAACGGCCGGATCAGCTTCTTCAGGGTGCGCCGCGCCTCCCGGTCGTGGTACTTCTCGATGGGAATGCCGAAGCGGCGGTTGAACTGCTTCCAGGTGCCGAGCAGCCCGGGGTTGATGAAGCCGAACAGGTTCCACAACTCGCCCAGGTGGTTCTCGATGGGGGTGCCGGTGGTGATCAGGCGGAACCGGCCGTTCAGGCGCATGGCCGCCTTGGACCGCTTGGTGGCCGCATTCTTAATTGCCTGGGCCTCGTCGAGGACGATGGACTGCCACTGCACCTGGGCAAGCAGTTCGATCTCCTGCTGGAGCAGGGTGTAGCTGGTCACCAGCAGGTCGAACTTGCCCAGGGACGGGATCAGGGCGTCGCGGTTCAGCTCCGAGAACATGTGGAAATTCAGGGTCGGCGCGAACCGGTTGACCTCGGTGGCCCAGTTCAGGCAGACCGAGGTCGGCGCGACCACCAGGGTCGGTCCCTGGTGGGCGAGGCTGAGGATCACGGTGATGGCCTGCAGGGTCTTGCCCAGTCCCATGTCGTCGGCCAGGCAGGCGCCGACGCCGAGATGCGCCAGCCGGCTCATCCACACGAACCCCTCCCGCTGATAGTCCCGCAGCTCGGCCTTGAGGGTGGAAGGCACCACCGGGGTCAGGTCCTGGGCGTCGGCAATGGCCTGCAGCCGCTGCCGCCAGCCCTTGTCCGCGGTGGTCTGGGCCTCGTGGGTCAGTTCCTCGAGGGCAATGGCGGCGAGCGGGTGGATGCGCACCTCGCGGTCGCCGCCCGGCTGGCTGTTGCCGTAGAGGATCAACTCCTCCAGCCGGTTGCGGAACTCCTGGGTGAGCGCCAGGAACTGCCCCTCGCCCATGGGGATGAAGCGGCTGCGGCTCTCCCGGACCTTGTCGAGCAGGGTCTTCAGGTCCATGACCTCGTCCTGGTCGATCTCCAGCTGGCCGGTGAGGGAAAACCAGTCCTGCTGGCTGGTGCGGATGTTCAGGTTGAGCTGGTTGACCCCGGCCTGGCGGCGGACGGCGAGTTTTTCCCCCTCCGGCCACTCCAGGATCACCCGGTCGCGGATCTCCTCGATCTCGAGCAGTACCTGCAGGCACTCCTCCGGATCCACCAGGTGCCACTCGCGCCTGTTCTCCTGCTCGTAGTCGATGGCCAGGTCGAGCATGGGGCAGCTTTCCTCGATCTCCCGCGCCCGGGCCTCCTCGAGCTTGAGATTGCGCCGGGTGCGGTAGCGGCGGCCGTCGATCTCGGTGACCAGGTTGGCCACCCCGGCGCCGGGCTTGAGGTAGGGGCCGCCGCTGGTGAACGGGCGGACGAACATCTCGATGCGGAAGCCGCTGCCGTAGGGGATGATGTGGACATGCGGCGTGGCGTCGCTGTCCACCGCCTCCGCCGGCAAGCCCTCGCCGGGCATCTCGATGGACGAATGCACGGTCATGAACGAGGCGATGTTGCCGATGGCGGCGAGCACCTTCCTGCTCGCCGCCATCGGCACGAGCAGACCGTCGCGGCCGGTGATCCTGGCCACCCGCCGGTGTTCGTCGCGGATCTGGATGACGCGGAAGCGGGTGGCCGTCTCCGGCCAGACCGCCACCTCGCCCTCGCCGATGTCCTGGCAGAAGTGGATGAACAGGGCCTCGTCGCGGCGCTCCACCACCAGTTCCGGCTCGCCGGCAACGATCTCCACCGGCGTTTCCGGTGAGCGGCGCAGGAATACCGCCGGATGGCCGATGAGGCCGGGCAGCGCCCTGCCGGGGTCGAAGGCGTAGCCGCTGTTGCGGCCCTCGCGCACCTCCACCTGCTGGAGGGCGGCGCAGATCTCGCGGTCCTGGCTGCTCAGGTAGTCGATCTCCCTGCCGAGGAACAGCCGCTTGAAGGCAATGGTGCGGCCCTTGGTCCATTCGCCGGTGAGCGAGCGGCGCTGTTCCTTGGGGATCAGTTCGAGCTGGCCGTCGCGATACTCGACCAGCCAGCACAGGCGGGTGGTCTGTTCCGGCTCCCGCATCCTCCGGGTCACCTCGATGAGTTCCTCCAGGCTCTGCTTCCAGGCCGCGTTCGGGGCGATGATGTTGGTCAGGAAACGGCAGTCGAGCCGGTCGGCGAGGTCACAGGCGGTCTGCCGCATGGCGGTCTGGCTCTCGTCCAGGGTGGCGAGCAGTTCGGCCGACTCCATGGCCACCCAGAGAAAGTCGTTGCGCATCGCCTGGTCGTGCAGGTGGCGCAGGATGTCCTGGAAGTCCCGCGGGATGTCGACCCCCATCCAGTAGAGCGACATGATCGCCACCAGCGAGGTGAGGCAGCGCTCGTCGGCCATCAGGCCTTCGGTGAGCGCCAGCATGTCCGGCATGACCTCATCCGGCGAGCGGAGCACGGCGTCGAGGAAGCGGAAGGACAACTCCTCCGGGCAGCCGTTGCAACGGTTCAGGACGGTGGCCACCGCCTGGCGAACCCGGTCCCGGTCTCCCTCGCCGTCCCGGGCGAGGAGCGCGAACAGGCAGAACAGGCCGGTGATGCCGAAAAAGAAGCTCGGCTCGCTGCCGGCGTAGCGCTGCAGTTGGGCCAGGTCCTGGTCGTAGAGGTGCAGGGCCTGATCGGTGTCGCCGCCAAGGAAGGCCACGGTGCCGGCGAACCCGGAAGCGGCGAACGATTCGGGGAACCGCTCGAGCAGGGCACGCAGGGCGGCCAGCCGGCCCTGCAGCAGGTAACAGCTGGCCAGCAGCCGGTGAAAGGGCACCTGCTCGTCCTCGGGCACGGTCATGGCCCGGGTGTTTTCCAGGTAGACGATGATCTCCGGGTAGAGCAGCAGCCGTTCCAGCGAGTGACGGATCACCTGGTCGAGCAGGAAAAACTGGAGAGAGCCCGGCAGGCTGCCGAACCAGACCGGATCAAAGGCGCCGGCGGTCACCAGTACGGCCGGCGGGTCGGTGTGCAGGTGGGGACGGCAGCTGCCCTCGAGGAAGGCGAGGGCCTCGTCGAGCCGGTCGAAGTCCTGGGCGTACACGCCGATGCGGAACTGACGCAGGGCCCGCCAGCAGCGGGTCACCCACTTGCCGTGCATGTAGTCCACCGGCGCCCCCTTTTCGACCAGGGCGGCGAAGCGGCGGAAACGGCGGTTGGCCACGGCCTGCCGGGTGAGCTGCTCGGCCAGCACGGGCGGACACTGGTTCTTGCTGTTGAGCAGCCCCTTGCGCCGGAGCCGGGCAACCATCTCGCTCACATCTCCCTCGCCGAGGCGGCGGTTGGCCACCGGCGGCGGATCGAGGGCGGCCAGGCACTTGGTGAGAAAGGCGGCGGAAACCGGCTCGTAGATGACGGAGATGAGCTGCAGGAGGAGCTGCTCACCGGCCGGCAGGGCGGCCACGGTCTGCAAATCGACGCTGTCCCGGGCGTTCTCCGCGGTGCTCCTGGTCGCCGGGGAGGACGAGGCCATGCTCACCATCGCGGCCGGAGGGCGGGCAGACCGCGGCCGGCGGTGGACGTGGCGCCGGCGGCGTGGCCGCGGCCGGACCCCGGGCGATGTTCCCCGGCAGGAACCGGGACAGAGAGGACCATCACTTGAGCATCTCGTTGTTGGTCCAGATTTTGGCGCCGCTGCGCAGCTGGCTGAGCCAGTCGGCCACCAGCTTGTTTTCCCGGGCGGCCAGCAGCTGCTTCTCGAGATTCGCCCGCTGCGCCTCGGCCGCAGGGTTCTTGCCCGGACGGGTGTCGAGGATCCGGTAGACATAGAAATCGGTGCCCACGGTGAGCACCTGTTCCGGCAAGGCGTCCTGGCCGAGCCGGGCAAAGGCGTCGTCACGGACCGGCGCCGGCACGGCCCCGGACGGTCCGCTCCGCTGCAGGTAGTCCGACTCCCGCGTTGCAACGCCTTCCGGCCAGGCGCCCTTCTCCCTGGCCGCCTTGAGCGCGGCCTCGGCCGCGGCGCGCGCCAGCTCCACGCTCCTGGCCGCCTTGAAATCGGCCACGACCCGGTCGCGAACCTCGCCCAACTTGGGCACCACCGCCTCGCGGACATCGTCCACATAGGCGATGACGTAGCCGTCGGCGGTTTCCACGATGGAACTCAACTCCCCCTTGCGCAAACCGAAGGCGGCCTGCAGGAAGGCCTGGTCGCGCACCACCGCCTCGGCCTCGGCGGGCGGCGCGGTCTGGGCGAAGAACCCGGTGGCCGGGATTTTGACGCCGCTGGCCGCACTGTATTTGGCCAGGCTGCCGGCGCGGATGATTGCCTCGTAGGCGGTGGAGGCCCGCTTGAAGGTAACCCCCTTGACCGCCTTGCGCTGGAGTTCGCCGCGGATGGCGGCGGCGACCTCGTCCAGCGGCCGGGTCTGCTCGGCGACGATGTCCGCCAGCTTGAGGATGTGAAAGCCGAAGGGCGACTCGACGATGCCGCTGACCTCGCCCTTCTGCAGGGCAAAGGCCGCCTGCTCGAACGACGGCACCATCTGCCCGCGGCTGAAGTAGCCCAGGTCACCGCCCTTGTCCCGGGAGGCGTCCTCGGACACTTCCCGGGCGAGGCGGGCGAAATCGCCGCCCTTGGCGAGTTGGGCGAGCACCTGCTCGGCCTGCCGCCGTTTGCCGTCCCGGACCTGCGGGCTGTCCTGTTCGCCCGCCTTGAAGAGAATATGGCTGGCCCGCCGCCGCTCCGGGGTGCGGTACTGGGCGATATGGTCCTCGTAGTGGCGCCGCACCGCCTCGTCGCTGACCCCGGCCTGCTCCAGGTCCTCGGCAAAGGGGAAGAAGAGGTACTGCACCTTGTACTGCGGCGGCCGCTTGTACTGTTCCCTGGCGCCTTCATACCAGGCGGCCAGCGCCGCCTCGTCCACCGCGACCCGCGCCACCTGATCGGCGCTCCTGAAGGCGGCGAAGCCGAGCCTCACCTCCTGGTCGGCGTACTCCAGCCAGTTGCGCACCTCCTGGTCGGAGAGCGTGGCGAAACCGCCGATCAGCGCCACCGTCCGGCTGGCGAGCAGATCGTTCTCGATGCCCTTTTCGAAGATCGTCGGCGACAGGCGGTTGTTGTCGAGCACCACCTTGTAGCGGTCAAGGCTGAACCGGCCATTCTCCTTGAACGCACCCATCTCCTTGATCTGCCGCTGCACCGCCGCAGGGGGTACCTGTACACCGATTTTTTCCGCCCCCTGGCGCAGCAGCTCCGACTGAATCAGTTGGTTGAGCACCTGCTGCTTGAGCCCGATGCTCTCGATGAACTCCTGCGGCAACTGGCCGCCGAACTGCTGCTTGTAGGATTCCACCGCCCGTTCGTAGCTCTCCTGAAACTCCCGATAGCCGATCTCCTTGCCGTTGACCACGGCCAAGGCATTGGGGTTGCCGCCGAGATTGGTGCCCACACCCCAGAAGACGAAGACCACGGCGATGACCACCACGATCACCTGAATAACGATGGATTGTGCGTTTTTTCTTAATATATCCAGCATAATACACCTTCGCTCAAGAATGGCCGGTCCGGCCGGAGGTCGTCTGCAAAGCGGCCATTATCTTCAATTTCTCAGCAAGATACCAGAGAAAAATGCACCGCCGGTGCGCGGAAAAAATGAACCGCGGCTCACCCAAAAAGAACCGGTGCGCACTTGACAAGAGCCCACCCCTATAGTAAGAAGCGGGTGATTTTTCGCACAGGTTTTTATTCATCACCAATAGTTAACACTTTGGCCTAGGAGGAACACATGGCGAGTATTGAGCACAAGGGAAAAAGCTACGAAGTGGACGAAGACGGCTTCCTGCTGAAGGGTCAGGAAGAATGGGACGAGAACTGGGTTGACTACGTCAAGACCGTTGAGGGTATTGCCGAGATCACCGACGAGCACCAGAAGGTCATCGATGCCCTGCAGGAGTACTACAAGAAGAACGGCATTGCCCCGATGGTTCGTATCCTCTCCAAGACCACCGGCTTCCCGCTGAAGCGCATCTACGAGCTGTTCCCGTCGGGGCCCGGCAAAGGCGCCTGCAAGATGGCCGGCCTGCCCAAGCCGACCGGTTGCGTCTGATCCGGCCCACCGTTCATCACAGAACGTGCAAAGGCCGCCCCTTGGGGCGGCCTTTTTTTGTCCGCTCCGGCCGCCGCCGGCCCGGCTAAAAGGACATCTCGAGAAAATGTCCGCGGAAACGGGTCAGATCGGCGCCGCACTGACCGCAGACAAACTGTACCTCGCCGTGGATCTCGGTGGAATTCTCCATCGGGGTGAACGAGCCGTCCGAGTTCTGCACATAGCGGGTCGTCACTTGCACATTGTCGGCGGTCTCCACAAATTCGGCATCGTTGCCGCAGTGCGGGCAGGCGATGCGGCCCACCGGTTCGCCGGAAGGAATCTGGACTTTTTTCATGACATGCACCGGCCTGTTCGCTGGCCCAAAAACTGTTGATCTGTCCCCCGCCAGCGACCCGCCGCCTGCTGCCTTCAGGGAAAAAACTCGATGAAAAATCCGCCGGATTCGCCCGTCGGCTCCTCCTCCCGGTGTTCGACGCGGCCGACCCGTGCGTAGGGTGAACCGGTCGCAAGCCAGGTGAGCAGTTCGTCGACCTCGGCCGCCGGGCCCTCGAAGACCGTCTCCACCGTGCCGTCCGGCCGGTTCCTCACCCAGCCGGAGAGGCCCAGCCGCACGGCCTGCCGCCGGGTGTATTCCCGGAAGGCCACCCCCTGCACCCGGCCGTGGACCAGGGCATGCACCCGTCTACGCGCCATTCCTCCCTCCGGCGGCGGCCGAGTCGATGAGCGTGCGCAAGGCGGCCTCATCGAGTGTGTGCAACCCAAGTTCCTCGGCCTTTTTCTTTTTGCCGCCGGCCTTGGCGCCGACCACCACGTCTGTGACCCGCTGGCTGATGCCCGAGGCAACCTGGCCCCCCAGGCTTTTCACCAATTGCTTGGCCTCGTCACGGGAGAGCCCGTCCAGGGTGCCGGTGAACAGGAAGACCCGGCCGGTGAGCGGCAGGGTTTCCCTGGCGGGCGCTTCGATGGCCAGGCCCGCCTCGATCAGCCGCTCGAGCAGATCACGCACCGCCGGGTCGGCGAAGTACGCCTCCAGGCTGGCTGCCGTCTGCGCACCGATGCCGGCAACAGCGAGGAACCTGTCCCGGTCCGCCGCCAGCAGCGACCGCAGATCGATGAAATTAGCGGCCAGCAGGCCGGCGGTCACCTCGCCTACGTGGCGGATGCCGAGCGCACAGAGCAGCCTGGCCAGCGGCACGGTCCGCCGCTTCTCGATCATGGCCAGTACGTTACGCGCCGACTGCTCGCCCCAGCCGTCGAGGGAGGCCAGCCGTTCGCCATCGAGCCGAAAAAAATCGGGGAGTTCCGCGACCAACCCCTCGCGTACCAGTTGCTCGACCTTTTTTTCTCCCAGGCCCTCCAGGTCGAGACCGTTCTTGCCCGCGAAGTGGATGAGCCGCTGCAGCTGCTGCGCCGGACACTGCCGGTTGACGCAGCGGGTGACGGCCTCCTCGGCCGACCGCTGCAGCTCCCGGCCGCATTCCGGACACTGCTCAGGGAAGACGATGGGCTGTTCCGAACCGGTACGCCGGTCGACAACGACCTTGACGATCTCAGGGATCACATCGCCGGCCCGCTGCACCAGCACCGTGTCGCCGATGCGCAGATCCTTTCTGATGATCTCGTCCCGGTTGTGCAGGGTCGCCCGCCTGACCACCACGCCGGCGATCTCCACGGGCCTGAGCAGGGCCACCGGGGTGACCGCGCCGGTGCGGCCCACCTGGAATTCGACCGTCTCGACGACCGTGGTCGCCTGCACGGCCGGAAACTTCCAGGCCGCGGCCCAGCGCGGCGCCCGCGCGGTCGTGCCAAGGCGCTGCTGGAGCGCGAACTCGTCGACCTTGACGACCATGCCGTCGATATCGTAGTCGAGTTCATGGCGCAGGGCCATGAGCTCCCGGTAGCGCTGTTCGACCTCGGCCGGGGTGGCGCACACCCGGACCAGCGGGTTGAGCGGCAGCCCCAGGCGGCCGAGCCCGTCCAGCAGCTCCCGCTGGCCGCTCGCCGGCAGGGCTTCGCTGTTGCCGACCCCGTACACGAAAAAGGCCAGCGGTCGCCGGGCGGTGATGCGCGGGTCCAACTGGCGCAGGGATCCGGCCGCGGCGTTGCGCGGGTTGGCGAACAGCGGCTCGCCCTCCTCCTGCCGCTGGCGGTTGAGCAGGAGAAAGCCTTGCTTGGACAGGAACACCTCTCCGCGCACGTGCAGCTCCGCCGGCCAGCCCGCGACTGCCCGCGGATCGAGACGGAGCGGGATGGACGGCACGGTCTTCAGCTGGGCAGTGATGTTTTCGCCGGTCCATCCGTCGCCGCGGGTGGCGCCCACCTCGAGCAGACCGTCCCGGTAGACGAGTTCCACGGCCAGGCCGTCGAGTTTCGGCTCGGTGACGTAGCCCACCGGCTCGTCCAGGCGGAGAAACCGCTGCACCCGCTCGGCAAAGGCCATGAACTCGTCGGCCGCGAAGAGGTTGTCCAGGCTGAGCATGGGGCTGGCGTGGCGGACCGGGGCAAAGGCCGCGAGCGGCGGCCCGCCGACGCGGTGGCTGGGCGAGTCGGCGGTGACCAGTTCGGGGTGCTGCGCCTCCAGGTCGAGCAGTTCCCGGAACAACTCATCGTATTCGCCGTCCGAGATGAGCGGGTCGTCGAGCACGTAATAGCGGTGCGCGTGCAGGCGGATCTGCTCGCGCAGCGCCTGCAGCCGTTCGGCCGCCCCCTGCGCCATGGACCTACATGTCCTCCAGCAGCACGCCGGCCTTGGCGATGTTTTCCCGGCACTCCTCGTCGATGAAGATGAGGATCGCCTCCTTGGGTTTGTTGGCCGCCTCGCTGATCACGTCGGTGACGCCCTTGGCGATCTTCTGCTTCTGCTCCTTGGTCAGTGTTCCGGCTACGCGGATGCTCACGTACGGCATGATGTTCTGGCTCCTGTTGAGGTTGTCGTGCTGGGCCGGAGCCGAGGCCGGACGAGCCGGCGCCGGCAGGGTTTCGCGGCCATCGGGCGACGCACAAAATACATATCAGAATTTTACTTTTCCGTCGATCAGGTTTATGTTCACCCAGCCGGCGTCCCGCCGCCCACAAGGAGGAGTCCCATGCATGTTCTCGTCACCGGCGGCGCCGGCTACATCGGCTCTCACACCTGCCTGGAATTGCTGCAGAGCGGCCACCGGGTCACGGTCATCGACAACCTGGTCAACGCCAGCCGGGAGGCGTTGCGCCGGGTCGAGGACTTGAGCGGACAGACGCTCACCTTCCACCAGGTCGACCTGCTCGACCGGGACGCCTTGCGCAGGGTCCTCCGGCAGACCCCGGAGGTCGGAGCGGTGATCCATTTCGCCGGCCTCAAGGCGGTGGGTGAGTCGGTGCAGGTGCCGCTGCGCTACTACCAGAACAACCTGATCGGCACCCTCAATCTCTGCCAGGTGATGGCCGAGGCGGGGGTGCGGACCCTGGTCTTCTCGTCCTCGGCCACGGTCTACGGCGACCCGGCGAGCGTGCCCATCCGTGAGGACTTCCCGCTCTCCTGTACCAACCCCTACGGCCGCACCAAGCTGATGATCGAGGAGATCCTGCGCGACCTGCACCGGGCCGAGCCGGCTTGGCGCATCGCCCTGCTCCGCTATTTCAACCCGGTGGGCGCCCACCCGAGCGGCCGCATCGGCGAGGACCCGGGCGGCATCCCCAACAATTTGATGCCTTACATCGCCCAGGTGGCGGTGGGCAAACTCCGCGAACTCGCGGTGTTCGGCGGCGACTACCCGACCCCGGACGGCACCGGCGTGCGCGACTATATCCACGTGGTCGACCTGGCCATCGGCCATCTGCGCGCCCTGGAGCGACTCGCCGACCGCCCCGGGATGCTCACCTGCAACCTCGGCACCGGCCGGGGCTATTCGGTGCTCGACATGGTGCGGGCCTTCGAGGCGGCCAGCGGCCGGGCTGTGCCCTACCGCATCGTCGACCGGCGCCCCGGCGACATCGCCCAGTGCTACGCCGACCCTGCCCTGGCCCACCGGGAACTCGGCTGGCGGGCGACCCGCGACCTGGAGGCGATGTGCGCGGACAGCTGGCGCTGGCAGAGCGCCAACCCCCGGGGCTACGATCCGAACGATTGAACACCGAAAAGGCCACAGCCCCTCCCTTGCCGACCCCTTGCGCCGCCCCTGATCCGTTTCCCGACCACCTGCCCCATGCCTGAACAGCCCAAACCATCGCCCTCGACCCCTCCCGCCAGGCCGGACACCCTCTACGCCTCGGGCACGGTGGACGAGGACTTCACCTTCAACGAGCGGGTGGCCGAGGTCTTCGACGACATGCTCAACCGCTCCATCCCCTATTACCGCACGGTGATCGAGGGCATGGCCCAGCTGCTGGCCGCCCGTCTGCCGGACGGGGCGACCGTCTGCGACCTGGGCTGTTCCACCGGCACGACCCTGCTGGAACTCGCCCGGCTGCTCGACGGCAGGGGATTTCGCTTCATCGGCCTGGACAACGCCCCGGCCATGCTCGCCAAGGCCCGCCGCAAGACCGCCATGTTCGGCAAGTCCGGACAGATCAGCTTCCATGTGGAGGACATCACCAGCTGCGCCCTGCCACCGGCCGCAGCCTTCCTCTGCAATTACACCCTCCAGTTTCTCCGGCCCATGGCGCGCCAGGCCTTTGTCGGGCGGCTCTACGCCGCCCTGCCCGCCGGCGGCCTCCTCATCCTCAGCGAAAAGACCATCTCCCACGCCGGCCGGCTCAACCGGGACTTCATCGACATCTACCACGCCTTCAAGCGAGGCCAGGGCTATTCGGAACTGGAGATCGCCGCCAAGCGCGAGGCGCTCGAGAACGTGCTCATCCCCTTTTCCGCCGAGGAAAACCTCGCCATGCTCCGCCAGGCCGGGTTCGCGGAAACCGAGATTTTCTTCAAATGGTTCAATTTCCTCTCCCTTGTCGCCCTGAAAAAAGGCTGCCATGGAACTCTGTGACCGCTTTCCCCGCGCCCACCGGGAGGCGCTGCAACGGGTTCTCGCCGACAAGGCCGCCTGGATCGGCCAGGCCAAGCGAGGCTTTCTCCGCTACCGTGAACCCTGGCAGTCGGTCCGCCACCTGCGCGCCTCAGCCTGCGATTTCGCAGGCGACGTGGTCCGCATCGGCACGGCCGACGACCTGGCCCCGCGCGACCAGGAGCAGGTCCGCGAGGTCCTGCAGGCCTTCATGCCCTGGCGCAAGGGTCCGTTTTCCGTGTTCGGCATCGACATCGACGCCGAATGGCGCAGCGAACGCAAATGGAACCGGATCGTGTCCGAACTGCCGGACCTGAGAGGCCGCGTGGTGGCCGACATCGGCAGCAACAACGGCTATTACCTGTTCCGCATGGCCGCCCACCAGCCTTCGTTCGTGCTCGGCTTCGAGCCCTATGTGCAGCACTATTACACCTTTCATACCCTGAACAGCTTCGCCGCGCAGCAGACGCTGCACACCGAACTGCTCGGCATCGAGCACCTGCCCCTGTTCCCGGGCTGCTTCGACGTCATTTTCTGCCTCGGCATCCTCTATCACCGGCCCTCGCCGCTGGAGGCGCTGCGCGACCTGCACACCGCCCTGGTGCCCGGCGGCCGGCTGATTCTCGAATCCCAGGCCATTCCCGGTGACCAACCGGTGGCGCTGTTTCCCGAACGGACCTACGCCAAGGTGCCGGGCACCTGGTTCGTGCCCACTGCCAGCTGCCTGCACAACTGGCTGACCCGGTCCGGGTTCAAGGCGGTGCGGCTGTTCTGCGAGCACGCGATGAGCGGAGCGGAGCAACGCAGGACCGCCTGGATGCACTACGAATCCTATGAAGATTTCATTGACAAGGAAAACCCGCTGCATACTATAGAGGGGTATCCGGCGCCCCGCCGGGTGTTCTTTAGCGCGGAAAAATAGCTGCCCGCGCTGTCCACTGCTGCTGAACGCCGCCCGCACCCTTGCCGGGCGGTCTCCTTTTTCCACCCCAACACCACAGGTTATTTGCCCATGAATGCACACGATTGCACGCTCTACCACGGCGGTCTGAAAGGAGCGGAGACCGCTTTCGGTGAAAACGCCGAAAAATACGGTATCCAGGAGATCATTTTCACCTTCGCGGAGCACAAGCTCAACCGCGACCGCAACCCGGTGCTGCTCAGCGAGGAGGAACTGCAGCGGGGCGACATCAGCATGGAACTGGCCTCGCGGATGATGAACCGCACCTACTATGAAACCGAGAAAATCCGTCGGGTGCTGCAGACCATCTTCCACATGGTCAACAAGGGGCACCAGGTGTTCGTGGTCGGCACCATCCTCGAGGACAATTCCGTCAAGGGCGGCACCGGCTGGGCAGTGGAACTGGCCAAGCTGTTCAACCGGCCGCTGCACGTCTACGACCAGCACCGGCGCCACTGGTTCACCTGGAAGGACGGCAGCTGGCAGGAGGACGAGCCGCGCATCTGCTACAACACCTTTGTCGGCTCGGGCACACGCTACCTGAGCGATGACGGCATCGTCGCCATCGACAAACTGTTCGCCGACAGCTTCAGCAAGTAACCGCCACCATCCGCCGCACCCGAACCCCGGGTGCGGCGCGTCTGCTTTTTCCCCGATTCCTGCGCACCGGATTTTCCCCAACAAATCGGCACGTTCTTTTTTCGGCCGCTGTCCACCGCCGTCCCGGGGAGCCCCTTGCGCTTGCATTATTCGTCGTCTCTGGTTATAAAAGATGGAATTTTCTGAAAAGAGACGGATAAGCAAACGTTTATTTTTAATTTCAGCCGTTTTGCTTAATCAACAAGATCAAGGCGTGGCGCCCCCCGAGGTACTGATCCGGGTTCTGCAACAACTCCGCTCAGGCCCGGGCGTCGCCCCCACGACCATACATCCCCCTTTCCTATGGTACGCAATACCCCACAATTCCACGGCACCGGTGACGGCGGTGACAGCGAGACGGTCGTGCTCCACCGGCACACCCTGAGAAACACCTGCATCGCCGCCACCATCGCGGCGGTGCTGCTCACCGCCGGTTCCCTGCTCAGCGCCAAATACTATACCGCCAACCAGAACCTGCAGCGTCAGGTCGCCCACCTCAGCACCCGCCTGCACCAACCCCCGCCGCACACCGCCGCCGCCCTGCAGAGTCAGATCGAAGCACTGAAGCACCAGCTCGCCACCGCCCGCCAGGAATTGGCGGCCCGGTCGCAGCGCAGGGGGGAACAGATCCGTCAGTATGAAATGCAGATCAGCGAGCTGAAAAAGAGGCAGGAGGAACTGTTGGCGGTCAAGACGGCCCGACTGGACGAGCGAACCCGGGCCCTCAATGCGGTGATCAAGCGGTCGGCCGGGGATGTCAAGGTCATGAACGACCCGAAGCACAGCGGCGGTCTGTTCATTGCCTCACAGGCGGACAAGGCTGGCAGGGAAAAACTGGGCAGGGAACTGGACCTGTACCTGGATGCGTTGGAAAACCTGCCGCTCGGCAAGCCGATGGCCACCGAGATCAGCTCCGAATTCGGTCACCGCACCGACCCGTTCAATCGAAAAAAGGCGTTCCACAGCGGCCTCGACTTCCGCGGCAACACCGGCGACCCGGTGCAGGCGACCGGCAGCGGCCGAGTCAAGGAATCCGGGTATGCCCGGGACTACGGGGAGTTCATCCGGGTCAGCCACGGCAACGGGTTCGAAACCCTGTTCGCCCATCTGAGCAAACGGTTGGTCAAACGCGGCGACCGCATCGTGCAGGGACAGAAGGTCGGTTTGGTCGGCAGTACCGGCCGGAGTACCGGCTCGCACCTGCACTACGAGATCCATCACCAGGGCAAACCGGTGGACCCGATGCGTTATGTCCGCGTCGCCGACCTGCCCAAGGTCGCCAAGAACGCCGCCCGCTGACCGGGCGAAGCTCCGGCCCCTTTCGTCACTCCCGCGCCCAAGCCGACGTTCGGCAGGATTTCACTTGCCGATGCAGAAGCGGCTGAAAATGGCGTCGAGCACATCCTCCGGGGTGGTCAGACCGACCAGGTCCGCCAACTCGTCCAGGGCCGATTGCACCTCCACCGCCAGCAGATCCACCGGCGCCCCCGCGGCCAGAGCCTCGGCGAAGCGGTGGCAGGCGGCCAACGCCTTTTCGAGAACGGCGCGGTGGCGGACGTTGGGGGCGCAGGTCATCTGCTCGGCGAGACCGCTGCCGTCGCCGAGCACCAGCCGGCAGACCGCCTCTTCGAGCGATTCCAGGCCGAGCCGCTCGCGCGCCGAAACCGCCACCACCGGCTGTTCCGGAAAGGCCGCCGCAAAGGTGGCCCACTTCTCCTCGGCAATCAGCTCCCGCTTGTTGACCACGACCACGTGCGGCCGGTCACTGATCAGGGCATAGAGTTCCCGGTCCGCATCGGTCAGACCGGCCCGGGCGTCGATGACGAACAGGAGCAGGTCCGCCTCCCGGCACTTCTGCCGGGCCCGCTCGATACCCATCGCCTCCAGCGGATCCTCGTGGGCGCGGATGCCGGCGGTGTCCACCAGCTGCACCGGGATGCCGCGAATGCTGATCGCTTCCTCGATGGTATCCCGGGTGGTCCCGGGCAGGGGGGTGACCAGGGCCCGTTCCTCCTGGAGCAGGGCGTTGAGCAGGCTCGACTTGCCCACATTGGGTCGGCCGGCGATGACCGCCTTGACGCCCTCGCGGACGATCCGCCCCTGTTTCGACATGGCGATCAGCCGTTCCAGCGGACCGACCACCCCTTCCCGCAGGCGCACCGCCGCCTCCCCGGCCGGAAAGATCTCGACGTCGTCCTCGGGAAAATCGATGGCCACCTCCAGCAAGGCCAGCAGGGTGACCAGTTCTTCGCGGATGGCCGCCAGCATATCGGCAAGCAGTCCCTGCAACTGGTTGACGGCCAAGCGCGCGGACCGGGTGGTCTGCGCCTGCAGCAGGTCCATCACCGCCTCGGCCCGGGTCAGGTCGATACGGCCGGCGAGGAAGGCCCGCTTGGTGAACTCGCCCTGTTCGGCGGGACGGGCGCCGAGGGCGAGCACGTGGCGCAGCACCTCCTGGAGGACCAGGTGGGAGCCGTGACAGTGGAGTTCGACCACCTCTTCACGGGTATAGGTGTGGGGGGCGTGCATGTGCACGGCCAGCGCCTCGTCGAGGGGCTGGCCGTCGGGGGCGATGACGGTGCCGTAGTAGAGCCGGTGGCTGGCGAAACGGTCCCGCGGACGGCGGGGAACAAAGACCCGGCGGAGGATCGGCAGGGCCTCGGCCCCGGAGATGCGGACAATGCCGATCCCGCCCGCGCCCGGGGCGGTGGCGATGGCGGCGATGGTGTCAGTCGCCGGACGTGCGGCCACCCTGCCCTCCGCGCCGCTTTCTCGAGGAGGGACGGCGTCCCTTGCCGGGCTTGTAGATGAGCACCTTTTTGAACAGTCCCTCGCCCACGGAACGGCTGCGCACCCCCTTGTCCTCCTGCAGGGCCATGTGCACCACCCTCCGTTCGGAGGGGTTGAGGGCCGGGATGGCCTGGGTCTTGCCGTCGGCCTTCACCTGCTCGGCCAGTTCCAGGGCCCGCTCCCGCAGTTCCCCGGCGCGGCGTTCGCGGAAGCCGCCGGCATCGAGGGCAAGCATGATCCGGTCCGGCACACAGGCGGCGACCATCTTGCGCAGCAGGTACTGCAGGCTGTCCAGGGTACGCCCCTCGGGACCAACGATCTGCTCCTCGTGCGCGCCGGTGATGGTGCAGTGCACGGTGTTGTCCTCGAAGACCACCCGGACCTCGGAAGGGAATCCCATGAGTTCGAGCAGTTGTCCCAGGTCGGCCCGAATCTGCTCGAGCGCTTCCGCCGACGGCGGCTCCTCGGGTTCCTCTTCCACAGGGGCAACGGCCTCGCCGGTCGCCTCGTCGTCGGCCCGGTCGGTCGGTTCGACCGCCGGTTCGCTCACCCGGGCCGGCCGCCTTCGCTCGGTACGGGTCTCCACCGGTGCCGGTTCGACCGTCTCCGCTTCTCCGGTTTCGGGGTCGACCGGCTCGATTCGGGGACTCTCCGCGGCCGGTTGCGGTTCCGGGCCGGCGGCTTTGCGTCTGACCCGGATGTGCGCCTTTTTCTTGCACAGGCCGAAAATGCCGGAGCTGCCGGTATCCAGCACCTCGATGTCCAGATCCTCGCGGCCGGCGCCGAGTTCCCGGCACGCCTGCTCGATGACCTCAGCGATATCCTTGCCGTAAAAATCCTTTCCTTTCGCCATAAAGGTACCTTCCTGCCATCAGGCCTGCTGGGTCTTGGTCTGCCGGTTGATAAGATACTGCTGGAGAATGGAAAGCAGGTTGTTGACAAACCAGTAGAGGACCAGGCCCGAGGCGAAGTTGATGAACATGAACGTGAACACCACCGGCAGGAATTGCATGATCCGCGCCTGGGCGGGATCCACGGTGGTCGGGGTCATCTTCTGCTGCAGGTACATGGAGGCGCCCATCAGCAGGGTGAGCACCGGCAGCCCCTGGAGGTAGGGCAGGTTGAAGCCGAGCCACAACCGGTCCGGGGCGGACAGGTCGTTGATCCACAGCATGAAGGGGGCATGGCGCAGTTCGATGGCCGCCATCAGCACCCGGTAGAGGGCGAAGAAGAACGGGATCTGGATGAGCATGGGCAGACAGCCGCCCAGCGGGTTGACCTTGTAGGTCTTGTACAGGGCCATCATCTCCTGGTTCATCTGCGCCGGATCGGCCTTGTACTTCTCGCGCAGCTTGGCGATCTTCGGCTGCAGCTTCTGCATGTTCTTCATCGACAGCATGCCTTTCTGGGTGATCGGCCAGAACGCCAGCTTGATGAGGATGGTCAACAGGATGATGGCCACGCCGTAGTTGCCCACGTAGGTGTGGAAGAAGTTGAGCATCCAGAGCATGGGCTTGGCGATCACGTCGAACCAGCCGAAATCCACCGCCCTGGCCAGGTTGTCGCCGCTGGCCTGGAGGATCTGCAGTTTCTTCGGCCCGAGGTACATCCGGTACCCGTAGGTCTGGGTGCCCTGCGCCGGCAATTGCTGGATGCCCTCGCTGATCACGGTGCGCACCTGCTCTTCGCCCCCCTGCAGGGTCACGGTGCGCGCCTCGCCGCCGACCGGCACCACCGCGGTCATGAAGTAGCTGTCCATGTAGCCGGTCCAGTCGACCTTGCCCTGGAGCACCACCGGCCCCTTGGTCAGCTCCTTGCCCTTGGTCTCCACCAGTTCGCCGTTCACGTAAGCGGCCGGCCCGAAGAAGAGAAATGTGCTGGATTCCTTGGCGGCCACGAACGGCTCGTTGCCCAGGGTCAGGGCCGGCGAGACCTGCAGCGGTCGGTCGGTGGGGTTGGCCACCGCATAGGCGGCATCGATCAGGTAGCTGTCGGCATGAAAGGTCAGGGTCCGGGTGATGCGCACACCGTCGGCCTGGGTGGCGGTCATGACCAGCTGACCGGTTTTCTGCCCGGCGGCCAGGGTCAGCTTCTCCCGGTCGGCGCGGAAGGTCGGCACGCTCGTCCCGGCGCCGTTGTCAAGGGAGAACAGGACCGGCGCCTCCGTGATGTTCCGGCCCGGAACCAGCTGCATCGGCCCGGAACTGCGGTCCATCCCCTGGCGGTAGTGCTTGAGCACAAAGCTCTTGAAGCCGCCCCCCTGCTCATTGATCACCGCGGTAAACAGGGGCGTGTCGACGGTGATCTCCCGTGCCGTCGGGTCCACGGTGACCGGGGGCAGGGCGCCGGCCACGGCGGGCGCGGCCGGGCCGGGTGTCGCCTGCTGGCCGGGCTGGGACTGCTGCTGGGACTGCTGCGGCTCAGCCGGGGTCTGCTGCAGGGAATGCGGGAAAAAATACTGGTATCCAAGGAGGATGAGGAATGAAAGAACGATAGCCAGGAAGGCTCTGTACAGGTCCATGATGATACCTCGTTGCACCCCTGCCGTGGCAGCGGTATTGACGGAAGGATTCCTCGTTGCGGCCGGACGGCCTCACTTCACCGGGTCATACCCGCCCTTGGCAAAGGGATGGCAGCGCAGGATGCGCCAGGCGGCCATGAGCAGCCCGCGCAGCACGCCGTGTTTCTCGACAGCCTCGACGGCATACTGGGAACAGGTGGGAACGAAACGGCAGGCAGGCGGAAGAAGGGGGGAGATCAGGTACTTGTATCCCCGAAAGACTGCGCTCACCAAGCGCCGCGCCCGTGCGGGCCGGCGTGCGTGCGGGGCCCCTTGCGGGGGAGGACTGTCGGCGGACACGGCACCCTGCGCCCGGTCAGCCATGGATCAGCCGGGCCATGCCGGCCTGCATGTCGGCGAGGCTGTCGATGACGAAGCCGGGCCGGACGGTGCAGACCACGTCGCAGGGCGCGGGCAGGAGGGCCGGACTCTGCCGGAAGGCCTCCCGGACGAGTCGCTTGATCCTGTTGCGCCGCACGGCACTGCCGGTTTTCCGCTGTACGCTGATGCCCAGCCGGCTGTGTTCCGCGCCGTTCGGCAGGAGGATCAGGGCGAAGTGGTCACCCCGCAACCGCCGGCCGAGCCGGTAGACGCGCGCGAACTCGGCGTTGCTCCTGAGTCGCTGCGCCCTGGAAAACGCGAACCGGCCCACCCAACTCAGGCGGCCAGACGCTTGCGCCCCTTGGCCCGCCGCCTCTTGATCACGGCCCGGCCGGCGCGGGTTTTCATGCGGACGAGGAAGCCGTGGGTGCGGTTGCGCTTGGTGGTGCTGGGCTGGAAAGTCTGCTTGCTCATGATGGTTTTCCTTGCTGCGTGACAATCTGGTTGAGAGAAGCGGCGATCCGGAATTCCGCCCCGAGTGGAGGGACGGAGCCGCACCCTGTGACGCACAAAACAGGCCGGCGCGACGGACAGTTGGGTTCGGACCGCAAATTCATTTTTCGAAACTGGCTATTTAATCATAGCGACCAGCCACTGTCAAATCATTTTGGTCCACCAAAGGCCCGCGCCACGGGGCAATACTCAGGCCGGCCGCACCGCCCTCCGCCGGCTCCGGGCACCGGTACACCTTGCAAAGAGCAGCCGGTATTTTTATAGTGGCAAGTTTTTCCAGCCAAGCAGCCAGCGGCCGTCTTCGCCGCTCTTCCATTCCGCTCAACACGGCGTTGCCGGGGACGAGACCATGATGACCGATTTTGACATCGCCGTAATCGGTGCGGGCCACGCCGGCTGCGAGGCGGCGCTTGCCGCCGCGCGCATGGGCTGCCGCACGCTGGTCTGCGTCATCAACGCCGACACCATCGGCGCCATGTCCTGCAACCCGGCCATCGGCGGACTGGCCAAGGGCCACCTGGTCAAGGAAATCGACGCCCTGGGCGGCGAGATGGCCAGGAACATCGACGCCACCGGCATCCAGTTCCGCCGCCTCAACACCAGCAAGGGCCCGGCGGTGCGCTCGTCCCGGGCCCAGGCCGACCGGCTGCTCTACCGGCTGCGCATGAAGCGGGTGCTGGAAAACCAGCCGAACCTGGCCATCCGCCAGGCAGTGGTGGACGAAATTCTGGTGGCCGACGGCCGGGTCACCGGCATCCGCACCTCGCTGGACGAGGTCTTCCGCGTCCGGGCCGTGGTCGTGGCCACCGGCACCTTTCTCAACGGCCTCATCCACGTCGGCCTGAAAAACTTCCCGGCCGGCCGCCTGGGCGACGTGCCCTCCACCAGCCTGGCGCGCTGGTTCGCCGCCGCCGGTTTTGCCGTGGGCCGGATGAAGACCGGCACGGTGCCTCGCCTGGACGGCAACACCATCGACTACTCGCGCCTGGAGGCCCAGGAGAGCGACGACCCGCCGGCGCTCTTCTCCTTTTCCTCGCACGGTGCGCCGCCCCTGCCCCAGCGTCCCTGCCACATCACCTACACCAACGAACAGACCCACGCGATCATCCGCGGCGCCATCGACCAGTCGCCGATGTACGCCGGCATCATCGAGGGCGTGGGCGCCCGCTACTGCCCCTCGATCGAGGACAAGGTGATGCGCTTCCCGGAAAAGGGGCGTCACCAGATATTTCTCGAACCGGAAGGGCTGGACACCATCGAGGTCTATCCGAACGGCATCCCCACCAGCCTGCCGCTCGCCACCCAGATCGCCATGGTCCACTCCATCCCCGGGCTGGAACAGGCGCGCATCATCCGCCCCGGCTACGCCATCGAGTACGACTACGTGGACCCGCGGGAACTCAAACCCTCGCTTGAAACCAAACGCATCAGCGGGCTGTTCCTCGCCGGCCAGATCAACGGCACCTCGGGCTACGAGGAGGCGGCCGGCCAGGGACTGATGGCGGCGATCAACAGCGTGCTCTTCGTGCGCGGCGACGAACCGCTCGTCCTTGACCGCTCCCAGGCCTACATCGGGGTACTCATCGACGACCTGGTCACCCTGGGCACCAGGGAGCCCTACCGGCTGTTCACCTCGCGGGCCGAATATCGCCTCCTCCTGCGCGAGGACAACGCCGACCTGCGGCTGCGGGCCATCGGCCGCGACCTCGGGCTGGTGGACGACGATACCTGGCAACGGTATCAGGCGAAGGAGCACTGCCTGCGACAGACCGGCGCGTGGCTGGAACAGGTGCGGATCCGGCCGCAGGCCGCGGTCAACGACTACCTGGCCGGCCGTGGTTCCACCGGGCTCAGCCAGGCCCTGACCCTGGCGGAACTGCTCCGCCGCCCGGAACTCGGCCTGGCGGACATCCTCGCCCTGGCCGAACTGGGCGGACAGTCGCCGCCCGACAACGGCGCAGTCCTCGCCTGGCGGGACGAGATCGAACTGCAGGTCAAATACGCCGGCTACATCAGGCGGCAGGAGGAGCAGATCGTCCGCTTCCGCAAACTGGAGCGCATCGAACTGCCCGCGGACATGACCTACAAGGGGTTGCCCGGGCTGTCCAACGAGGTGGTCGAGAAACTCACCCGGGTGCAGCCGCGCTCGCTCGGCCAGGCCTCGCGCATCTCCGGCGTGACCCCGGCGGCCCTGTCGGTGCTCCAGGTGCAGCTCAAACGGCTCGGTCGCCTGTGAGCCGGGGAGCAGAGCCATGCTGACCTATCCGACCATCGACCCGGTGATCTTTGCCCTGGGGCCGCTGCAGGTCCGCTGGTACGGCCTGATGTACGTGCTCGGCTTCCTCGCCGCCCACTGGCTGGTGACCCTGCAGGCCCGGCAGTTCAAGTTCACCCGCCTGCTGGCCCAACTCGACAACCTCAACCTGGCCCTGATCCTCGGGGTGGTGCTCGGCGGCCGCCTGGGCTACGTGCTCTTCTACAACCCGGGCCACTACCTGGCCCATCCGCTGGAGATCCCGGCCATCTGGTCGGGCGGCATGAGTTTCCACGGCGGCTGCCTGGGCGCGCTGGTGGCCGGCCTCTTTTACTGCCGCCGCGCCGGCCTCGACTTCTGGCAGACCGCCGACCTGTACGTGGTCACCGCGCCGATCGGTCTTTTTTTCGGCCGGCTGGGCAACTTCATCAACGGCGAGTTGTTTGGCCGCATCACCACCGTGCCCTGGGGCATGGTCTTCCCGGACGGCGGCCCCCTGCCCCGCCATCCCTCCCAACTCTACGAGGCCGGACTCGAGGGGATCCTGCTCTTCCTCATCCTCTGGCCGCTCAGGCGTCTGCCCTGGACCCGGCCCGCCCCCCGCCGGTGGCCGCACGGGACCATGCTTGCCCTGTTTCTCGGCCTCTACGGCCTGTTCCGCTTCGTCGTGGAGTTCTTCCGCGAACCCGACGCCCAACTCGGCCTGCTCGTCCTGCACCTCTCCATGGGCCAGCTGCTCTGCCTGGTGATGCTGGCCGTGGCCGCACTGCTCTGGCAGCAACGCAAAACGGCGCCGGCCCGGACCACGTCCGGACAGCAGCGCCGCTCCGCCCCGAGGCGTTGACCCGATCCCGGGTCGCCTGTCACTGGATCTTGTCAGCCAGCTCCTTGCCAGGCCGGAACCGGACCACCCGCCGCGGCGGGATCGGCACCGTCTCGCCGGTCTTCGGGTTCCGGCCGGTGCGCGGGGCGCGGTCCACGACCGAAAAGCTGCCAAAACCGACCAGGGTCACCCGCTGCCCCTCCTTCATTGCCGCCTCCAGGGCGGACAGCAGGCCGTTCAGCCCCCGCTCGGCGGTGACTCTGCTGATCTGGGCAGACTGGGCGATGGATTTGATAAGATCGTTCTTGTTCATGGTTCCCCCGCTTCTTGCTGATGATTGTCGTGACGGACCTGATACGCACAGGCGCCCCAATGTAAGCGCGCACGACGGGAAAAGACAATCGGGGGAAATACCTAGCAGACCCTAGGCAAATCTGCCTAGGGCTCTGGAATTTTCCTGAAAAGAAAAGGAGTTGAAAGAACCTGGCGAGGACCGCGGCCTAGGGTAAATATCCGGTAATCTTCTCCGTGCCGACCGTGAGGAAACCGTTGCGCACCACGTGATGCACCAGTTCGACCGTGTTGCGCAGGCCGAATTTCCGCACCAGGTTGGCCCGGTGGTGGTCGATGGTGCGTGGGCTCAGGTCGAGCAGCTCGGCGATCTGCCGGCTCGAATGCCCCTCGACGACCAGGCGGAGCACCTCCATTTCCCGATCGCTGAGCACCACCAGGGGCAACCGGCTCCGATCACGCAGGGCAGTCAGGCCGTCGCGCCGGATCTCCGGGGCCAGTTGCGGCGAGATGTACGGCTCACCCGCGCGGACCGTGCGGATGGCAATGAGCAGCTCGGCATCCGACTCGTCCTTGATCACGTAGCCGTGGGCACCGGCGGCGATGGCGCGGTAGAACGAGTGGCTGCCGCCGTGCATGCTGAGTACCAGGATGGCCACCCCGGGCAGGGTTCGGCTGATCCGCTCGATGGCCTCGAGACCGCTCAGGCGCGGCATGGTGAGGTCGAGGATGACCATGTCCGGCACCTCCGTGTCGAGCAGCGCCAGCAGTTCCAGGCCGTTGCCGGCCTCACCGATGATCTGCAGACTCGGGTCGGTGCGGATGATGCTCTTGATACCCTGGCGGATCAGGCTGTGGTCGTCGGCGATGACAATGCGGTAGGGCTGCATGGCGCTGTGGTCGCTCATTTGAACAAGAGGCTCACCGGGCAGTGGTCCGAGCCGGTGACGCTGTCGTGGATGGCCGCCTCGAGCACCCGCTCGCGGCTGTTCCGGTCGACGAGGAAATAGTCGATTCTCCAGCCGATGTTCTTGGCGCGGGCGTTGAAACGGTAGCTCCACCAGGTGTAGCGGCCGGGCGACGGGTCGAAGACGCGGAAGGTGTCCACATAGCCCAGGCCGGTGATCTCGTCCATCCAGGCCCGCTCTTCGGGCGAAAAGCCGGGGTTCTTGACGTTGGCCTTGGGATTGGCCAGGTCGATCTCCCGGTGGGCGACATTGAGGTCGCCGCACAGCACCACCGACTTGTCCCGGCGGAGGCGGTCCATGTGGGCGAGCATGGCCCGGTTGAACGACTGCTTCAGGTCGAGCCGCTTCAACCCGGGCTGGGCATTGGGGAAATAGGCGTTGATGAAATAGAAATCCGCGAACTCGAGGGTCATCACCCGGCCCTCGTCGTCGCTTTCGGCGTGTTCCAGGCCGTAGTGCACGGCCAGCGGCTCGATCCGGCTGAACACCGCGGTGCCGGAATACCCCTTGCGCACCGCCGGGTTCCAGAAGTGGTGATAGCCGTCCATGGCCTTGACCTCGTCGGGCAGCTGCTCGGGCTGGGCCTTGATCTCCTGGAGGGCGAGGATGTCGGCGTCCAACTCGCCCACCACGTCAAGGAAACCGTTCTTCAGGGCCGCGCGCAGGCCGTTGACATTCCAGGAAACAAATTTCATCGCCTCGGCGGCCTGTTCCATGCGACTCACCTCCTTGGGTACGCGCCGCGGCACCACCCCGATGCGGGGACACTGGGCGGCGATGACGCACCGGTCGCAGTGGGGCCGGTGCGGTTTGCAGGTCCCCTGGCCAAAGGCCACGAGGAGCGCGTTGATGCGGATCCAGTACGGCTGCGGCAGTTTGGCGCGCAGGGCCATCTCGGTCTCCAGCGGCGTGGTCGTCCGCACGTAGCCCCAGATGTTCATGATCCGGTGCACATGCGTGTCCACGCAGATCGCCGGCTCGCGGAAGGCCACGGCCAGGACCAGGTTGGCGGTCTTGCGGCCGACCCCGGGCAGGGTGAGGAGCGCGTCCAGGTCGCGGGGCACGGCACCGCCGAACCGCTCCGCGAGCACCCCCGGCAGCAGGCTGAGATGTTTTGCCTTCTGGCGGAAGAAGCCCACCGGGTGGATGAGCCGCTCGAGCTCCGCCACCGGCAGGCTGGCCAGGCTCTCCGGACTGTCGGCACGGGCGAACAGCCGCCGGGAGGCGGCTGCGGTCACCTCGTCCCGGGTGCGGGCCGAGAGAATGGTGGCCACCAGCACCTTGAACGGGTCGCGGGTCTGGGTGGCGATCAGGTCGACCACCGGCACCTGGTAGGTGCTCACCTCGCGCTCGAGGAGGTCGATGACCGTGTCGATGGGAAAGCTCATGGGACCCTCCGCTGCCGGCCGGTCACCGGCCCGACCAGCCGGATCAGCTCGTAGACCAGGTCGAGCGCCTGTTTCGGGGCAAGCTGGTCCGGGTCCACCCCGGCGAGCAGGTGCAGGGCCGGCGCGGGCAGCGGCGAAAAGAGCGGCATCTGGCGCGGGGCCGGCTTCTTCGGCCGCCGGCCGGCGGCGATGTTGGGCTGGCCCTGCAGGTTGAACTCGCCCCGCTCGATGTTGCGCAGGATCTCGTAGGCGCGCCCGATCACCGCCTCCGGCACGCCCGCCAGGCTCGCCACCTGGATGCCGTAGCTGCGGTTGGTCGCGCCCTCGACCAGCTTGTGCAGAAAGATGATCGACTCGTTCCACTCCTTGACCGCGATCGAGTAGTTGCGAATGCGGTCGTTGGTCGCGGCCAGGTCGGTGAGTTCGTGGTAGTGGGTGGCGAACAGGGTCTTGACGCCGCGGCCGTTTTTCTGCGCCAACTCCTCGGCCACCGCCCAGGCGATGGCCAGGCCGTCGTAGGTGGAGGTGCCCCGGCCGATCTCGTCGAGGATCACCAGGCTGCGGTCGGTGGCGTTGTTGAGGATGTTGGCGGTCTCGTTCATCTCCACCATGAAGGTCGACTGGCCCCGGCGCAGGTCGTCCATGGCGCCGACGCGGGTGAAGATGCGGTCCACCAGGCAGAGGTCGGCGCGCTCCGCCGGCACGAAGCTGCCCGCGTGGGCGAGGAGGACGATGAGCGCGGTCTGGCGGAGCACGGTGGACTTGCCGGCCATGTTCGGCCCGGTGATGATGAGCAGTTCGCACCGTTCCTGGTCCAGGTGGACGTCGTTGGGCACGAACCGGCCCGGCTCCAGGGCCTGCTCGATCACCGGGTGACGGCCCTCGGTGATGGTCAGGTGGTCGCCGTCGTTGATCTGCGGCCGGCAGTAGCGGTGGCGGACTGCGACCTCGGCCAGGCTGGCGGTCACGTCGATCCGCGCCAGGTGGTCCGAGGTCTGCAGCAGCCGCCGGCTGGCCGCGGCCAGCTGCTCGCGCACCGCCGTGAACAGTTCGTACTCCAGCTCCAGCCGCCGCTCCTGGGCGGTGCTGATGTCGTTTTCCAGCTCCTTGAGTTCCGGGGTGATGAACCGCTCGGCATTGACCAGAGTCTGCTTGCGGATGAAGTACTCGGGGATCTCGGCGGCCTGGCTGCGGCTCAGTTCGAAATAATAGCCGAACACCCGGTTGTAGCCGACCTTGAGACGACTGAGGCCCGAGCGCTCCCGCTCCCTGGCCTCCAGTTCCAGGATCATCTGCCTGCCGTCGCGCAGCAGGACGAGGAGCCGGTCCAGTTCCTCGTTGAACCCCTCGCGGATCAGGTTGCCTTCCCGCAGGCTCACCGGCGCGTCATCGCGGATGGCGGCTTCGACCAGGGCGTGCAGGTCGGCCAGTTCGTCGAATTCCTCGGCCATCCCCCCGAGCAGGGCCGAATCGCAGCCGCCGAGCAGCTGCCGCATCTCGGGCAGGCGGGCCAGGCTGGCCTTGATGGCGGCCATGTCGCGGGCATTGCCGTGGCCGAGCACCAGCCGGCTGCACAACCGCTCCAGGTCGTAGACCGTGTCGAGCAGCGCGCGCATGGCGGTGCGGGTCTCGGCCCGGCCGACCAGCTCGGCCACGCTCTCCAGCCGCGCCTCGATCCGCGCCCGGTCCTGCAGGGGAAAGAGCAGCCGCCGGCGCAGCAGGCGCGCGCCCATGGGCGTGGCCGTGCAGTCCAGGGCGGCGAGCAGGGACCCTTCCCGCCGGGCGCCGACGATGGTCTCGGTGATCTCCAGGTTGCGGCGCGAGGCCTCGTCGATGATGAGAAAATCACCGCTGTTCAGCGGGCTGATCCGCTCGATGTGGGACAGGTCGGTCTTCTGCGTCTCGGCGATGTAGCGGAGCAGGGCGCCGGCCGCGTCCAGGGCCGCAGTGTAGTGTTCGCAGCCGAAGCCGGCCAGGCTGGTGGTGCGGAAGTGTTCGGTGAGGGTGGTGCGCGCCGTGCCCGCCTCGAACTGGAAATCCGGCCGCGGGGTCAGGCAGATCCCGTCGAGGACGGCGCGGATCTGATTGATCAGTTCGGCGCGCTCCTCCGCGTCCTTCTCGGCCAGGAGGAGCTCGGATGGCCGGTGGCGGCTGATCTCGTCAAACAGCGCGGTCGGCCGGTCTGCGGCAAAGTCCAGCTCGGTAATCTGGAAGCGGCCGGTGGACACGTCGAGAAAGGCGAGCCCGACCAGCTGGCGTCGTTCCGGTCGGCCGGTGAACGCCAGGCTGCACACGTAACAGTCCGCTTTCTCGTCGAGCAGCTGCTCGTCCGTGGTCACCCCCGGCGACACCACCCGCACCACCTCGCGGCGGACGATCCCCCTGGCCGCCTTCGGATCCTCGACCTGCTCGCACAGGGCCACCCGGTAACCGGCCTTGACCATCCGGCCGAGGTAGCCGCTCACCGCGTGAAAGGGCACGCCGCACATCGGCACCCGGTCCGCCTCGTCCTTGTGGCTGCGCGAGGTCAGGGTGATGCCGAGCACCCGGGCGGCCACCAGCGCGTCCTCGAAGAACATCTCGTAGAAGTCGCCCATGCGATAGAAGAGGATGGCGCCGGGGTGCTGCTCCTTGATCTCCAGGTACTGGCGGAGCATGGGGGTCATTTTCACGGAGGCGCTCATGGGGCGGGGCTCAGGGACTGGAAGTCGGGTTGGAGCCGGTCAAAGGTGCGGTCGATATGTTCGGGAATGGTGCGGATGTCGGCGCACACGGTCAGGAAATTGTGGTCCCCCTGCCAGCGGGGGACCAGGTGGAAATGGAGATGGTCGGCGATGCCGGCGCCGGCGGCCGCGCCCAGGTTGAGGCCGACGTTGATGCCGTGCGGCCGCAGGTGGCGGCGGAGGATGGCGCAGCACCCGCCGACCATCCGCATGAGGGCGAGGTTTTCCCGGTCGGTGAGCTGTTCCGGGTCGGCCACATGGCGGCGCGGGGCCAGCAGCAGGTGGCCGTTGGCGTAGGGGAAGCGGTTGAGCAGCACCACGCACAGTTCATCACGAAAGAGCAGCAGATGGTCGCGGTCAAAGGGCGTCGCGCCCGGCGGCTCGAACAGGCAGCCCTCCACCCGGGGCGCCCGGCCGAGCACATGCTCCATGCGCCAGGGGGTCCAGAGGGTGTTCACAGGGCCGGGATCTCCAGGATACGGGCCTGCAGTTCGTCGCCGGCCTCGAGCAGGGCGTAGGTGCCGGGTCCGCCGTAGCGGCCGGTGGCCTGGAAACTGCCCGGGTTGAGAAAAAGCGTCTGACCGTAGCGGTTGCAGGCCGGCCGGTGGGTGTGTCCGTAGATGAGGCAGTCCGCCTCGGGAAAGAGCTGCCACAGTCGGCCCTCGATGTCCATGCCGAGGCGCGCGCCGTGGGTCAGGCCGACGGTGAACCGGCCCAGGGTGAAGAGCAGCCGCTCGGGGTAGCGGGCGAGGGTGTCGGCGCCGCACATGTTGCCGTGCACCGCGTACACGGTCCGCCCGGCGAAGACCTCGAGCACCGAGGGGTCGGTGATGTCGCCGGCGTGGATGATCACCTCGCAGTCGCGAAAACACCGCTCCACCTGCTCACGAAAGCGGTGGTCGGGGCGGACGAGATGGGTATCGGCGAGAACGCCGGCGCGGATCGGCATGGGAACCTGGCTGCGGTTGGGGTGCATGGCTTGGGCCGCACTGTATAAAAACCGGCGGGCGAACACAACAACGGAACGAAAAAAACAGGGAAGGCTGGGAAAACCTGCAGGAACCACTTGCCAAAATGAATGGCGTACCGTAACATGTTGCCCTTCAAAATCATGCCCATAAATCAAGACGTAAGGACACTTCCATGTATACAGCCTCCGACCTGCGCAAAGGCCTGAAAATCCAGATTGACGGCGAGCCGTACATCGTCACCGAGTTCGACTTCTCCAAACCGGGCAAGGGCCAGGCCCTGTACCGGACCAAGATGCGCAACATGATCACCGGCGTCCAGTTCACCCAGACCTACCGCTCCAACGACAAGTTCGACCGGCCGAACCTGGAGGAGCGGACCATGCAGTTCCTCTACGCCCAGGACAACGAGTACCATTTCATGGACACGAGCAGCTTCGAGCAGATCTTCCTCACCCGCGAGCAGCTCGGCGACAACCTCAGCTTCCTGATCGACAACATGGAGGTGCAGGTACTCTTCTTCGGCGACCGGCCCATCGACATCACCATTCCCACCTTCGTCAACCTGGAGGTGACCGTGGCCGACCCGTGGGCCAAGGGCGACACCTCGGGCAGCGACACCAAGCCGGTGACCGTGCAGACCGGCTTCACCCTGCAGGTGCCGCCGTTCGTCGAGGTGGGCGACCGGATCCAGATCGACACCCGCACCGGCTCCTACATCACCCGGGTGAAAGAGTAACCCGTGCTCGATGTCCACGGCCTGCAGCAGCGATCGGCCCTGCTGCAGGCCGTCCGTTCGTTCTTCCGCGAACGGGGCTGCCTCGAGGTCGACACCCCCATCCGCCTGCCGGTCCTCCTCCCCGAAGTCAACATCCTCCCTTTTGCCAGCGACGGCTGGTTCCTGCAGCCCTCCCCCGAACTGTGCATGAAGCGGCTGCTGGCCCGCGGCTGCACCGACATCTTCCAGATCTGTCACTGCTTCCGCCGGGAGGAGCGGGGACGGCTGCACCAGCCGGAATTCACCATGCTCGAGTGGTACCGCACCGGCTGGGACTACACCGACCTGATGCAGGAGTGCGAGGAACTGGTCAACGTCCTGGCCGCGGCCGTCCCGGACCTGCCCGGCGTGCCCCCGGGACCGGCCATCCGCCGGGGCGGTTGCCTGGTCGACCTGGCCCCGCCCTGGGAACGGCTGACCGTGGCCGAGGCCTTCCGCCGGTATGCCGGCGTGGAGGCGCGGGACACGCTCGCCGCCGGCGATTTCGACGAGGTGCTGGTCACCCTGGTCGAGCCGCACCTGGGCTGCGAGCGGCCGGTCTTTCTCTCTGATTACCCGGTGGAACTGGGGTCGCTGGCCCGGAAGAGCGCCGCCGACCCGGGGGTGGCGGAGCGGTTCGAACTCTATATCGCCGGCATCGAGATCGCCAACGGCTTCTCCGAACTGGTGGACCCGGCCGAGCAGCGCCACCGGTTCAGCGGGGAAATCACCGCCATCAGGGCCCGCGGCGACACGGCCGCCATGCCGGAGCGCTTCCTTGCCGACCTGGAACGGCTGGAGCCCACGGCCGGGATCGCCCTCGGCCTGGACCGGCTGTGCATGCTCCTCCTGGGACGTGCCACCCTGAGCGATGCCCTGCCCTTTTCCTGCGAAGAATTGTGACCAAGCCGTTTGTGTTTTCCCGCATTTCCCTCTATCATACTTTATGATGGTCTGCTGCCACCGCGCCGGCGCCCCGGATGCACCGGTGCCGGGGCAGGAGCAGGGCGGTCCACCGGGCCCCCTTGCCACTCCGGCGTTCCTCAAGAATGACCGGGGTCGTGGCGGCTCTTGCGTATCGTCGATCGCCCGGGTGGTCGGTTCCCGGGATCCGGTCATCGGTTCCCAAAACTCCCTTTCCCTGACTGCACACGAGCATGGACAGCAAACAGCGGCAACAGTTGAAAAAATACGTCGATCTGGTCCTGGGCAGATGGCAGCTCATTGTCGGCTGCCTGCTGCTCGGCGTCGGCACGGGCCTGGTCTTTTATCTGACCATCCCGAAAAGCTTCCAGAGCACCTCGGTGCTCAGCTACGAGCAACAGCAGATCAACCCTACCAAAATGGATCCTGAACAGGGAAGAAATCGGTTGCAGGAGGCAGTGGCCACCTTGCAGGAGATGGTCACCAGCCGCAACAGCCTGGAGAAGGTGATCACCCAGTTCGACCTCTACCCCGAGCAGCGGAAAAAACTGCCCATCGAGGACGTGATCGAGATCATGCGGCGAAACATCAGCATCGTCCCGGCCACCAAGGGTGACGTCTTCAGTGTGAGCTTCCAGGGCCCCTCACCGGACAAGGTGATGAAGGTGACCAATGCCCTGGCCGCCCTGTTCATCGAGGAAAACCTCAAGTACCGCGAGGAGCGGGCCACGGAGACCTCCAAATACACCCAGGATGAGCTGGACATGGCGAAAAAGGTGCTCGACGCCAAGGAACAGGTCATGCGGGACTACAAGCTCAAGTACTACAACGAGATGCCCGAGCAGCGGGCGGGCAACCTGGAACGGCTCAACTCGCTCAACGAGCAGAGCCAGAAGCTGCAGGAGTCGATTCACAATCTCGAGCGGACCAAGATCATGGCCCAGGAGCAGATCAACATGATGCAGCGCCTGGCCGCGACCCGCTCCTCGCTGGAGCAGGCCATGTCCGCCGGGACCGGTCCGGCGGCAGGGGCCCCCGTATCCGATGCCGACCGGCTCGAACAGCTGCGCCGCTACTACGACACCCTGTTGATCAAATACACCGACAAGCATCCCGAGGTGCGGCGCACCAAACAGCTGATCGAGCAGCTCCAGGCCCGCGTCGACACAGGCCAGGAGTCCGGCCGGCCGCCGGCCGGGGCGGGCGGCGCCGGTTCCGCGCAGTTGGCCGACAGCATGGAGATGGGCCGGCTGCAGATCCAAATCGGCGAATACGATGCGAGCCTCAGGCAGATGCGCACCCAACTGGCCGCCCTGCCGGCGGAAATCGGCAAGTACCAGGCCTGGATCGAAGCCACCCCGGTGCGCGAGGCGGAATGGAGCGCGCTCACCCGGGATTACAACGAACTGCGCCGCCATTACGACGAACTCGTGGCCCGCAACCTGCAGGCCCAGTCGTCTGAGACGCTCGAACGCAAGCAGAAGGGCAGCAAGTTCAAGATCGTCGATCCGGCCCGGTTGCCCGACAAGCCGTTCAAACCCAATTTCCTCAAAATCTTCCTGGCCGCGGTCGCCCTCGGCCTCGGTCTGGGCCTGGGCGTCACCCTGGCGCTGGATTTCGTCGACACCTCGTTCAAGGATCCCCTCGAACTCGAGGAATACCTTGGGGTGCCGGTGGCCTGTGCGGTCGCCTACATCGAAAACAGCGACGAGATCGGCCGCAAGCGAAAGCGGTTTCTGTTCAGTGTCGTCCTGCTGAGTTTCGCTGCCCTGGCCCTGGTCACTGCGATCCTCGTGCTCTGGCTCAAAGGCCGGATCATCATCTGATCGACCTCCCCCGAACCTCCAGCCCTGTTGCCGCAATGTACACCAAATTTTACGGTCTTGCGAAAAAGCCCTTTGCCCTGACCCCCGACCCGGCGGCGGTGTTCATGAGCGAGACCCACCAGGAGGGTCTGGCGATCCTGCGCTACGGCATCCTGAGCAAGAAATGCTTCCTGCTGCTCACCGCCGAGGTCGGCTCCGGCAAGACGACCCTGCTGCAGGCGCTGGTCGCCTCGCTCGAACAGGATGTACACCTCTGCCTGCTCAACAACCCGATCCTGCGCCGGGACGAATTTTTCTCCTACATCGCCAAAAAGCTGGGGCTCAACTGGGACGGCAACAAGGCGATGCTCCTCATCGACTTCGGCCGCCTGCTCAAGGACTGCTTCAACAAGGGGGAGCGCGTGCTGCTGATCTTCGACGAGGCCCAGGTCCTGCCCGTGGACCTGCTCGAGGAGATCCGCCTGCTCTCGAACCTCGAGGAAAAGGGCCAGGACGTGCTGAGTATCTTCCTTGTCGGCCAGCCGGAACTGAACGAGCGTCTCAACGACGAGCGCCTGCTGCCGCTGCGGCAGCGGATCGGCATCCGCTTCCACCTCGAGCGCTTCTCGCCGGAAGAGACCCGCCAGTACATTCTCTTCCGCCTGCGCCACGCCGGCGCCCGCCACCTCGATCTGTTCTCGGCCGAGGCCCTGGCCGCGATCCACCGGGTCAGCCAGGGTACGCCGCGGCTGATCAACATCATCTGCGATCATGCGTTGTTGTCCGGGTTCGCGGAAAACAAGCCGGTGATCGGCGCCGACCTGATCCAGGAGAGTGTGGAGGACCTGTACCTCCCCGGAGCAAACAACCCGCTGCCGGTCGCCCCGGCCCGGGCCAGCCTTGGCCCCGGCCGCCTGGCCGTGTTTCTGGGACTGGCGCTCCTCGGGATCGGCGCGCTTCTGCTGCTGCTCGAAATCCTGCCGATGACCCGCGAATTCTCCATCCTGCACCTGCTGCTGCCGGCCTCCTGGCTGGACGGGCTGCACCAACTGACCGGTACCACGGGAGGCTGAAATGGGAAAGGTCTTCAACGCGTTGAACCGCGCGGCCACAACCGCGCAGCCCGAGGAGGCGGCCGCTGGCGGGCGCCAACAGGCCATTGCCGGACAGCCGGAACGCTTTAGCCTGCAGGAGGAGCAGCCGGACAGCAGGCCGGAAATGGCGGCGGCCACCGGCCGGTGGGACGAACGCCTCGTCCAGGCCACCGCCGTGACCGGGCCGGTGGCGGAAAGCATCCGCAGCCTGCGCACCCGCATCCTCCATCCCCCTTCGGGCAGACGACCGCGCAGCCTGCTGGTCACCAGCGCCTCGCCGCAGGAGGGCAAGAGCTTCATTTGTGCCAACCTCGGGATTTCCCTGGCCCAGGGGATGGACAACCACTGTCTGCTCGTGGACTGCGACCTGCGCCGACCGGCGCAGCACGCGCTGTTCGGACTCGGCAACCGGGCCGGTCTGTCCGATTACCTGCAGCACCGCAAGACCATTGCCGAACTGCTCCTGCCCAGCGGCATCGACAAACTGTCGCTCCTGCCGGCCGGGCCCCGTTCCGTCAACCCGGCCGAACTCCTGGGTTCCAGCACCATGGCGACCCTGGTCGAGGAACTGGTCACCCGCTATGACGACCGGATCGTCCTCTTCGACAGCCCGCCCCTGCACGCGGCCAGTGAAACCGCCATCCTCGCCCGGCAGGTGGACGCGGTGGTGCTTGTTGTCCGCTCCGGCGGTTCCCGGCGGGAATATGTGAAGACCCTGGTGGATGCCATCGGCCGGGATAAAATCGTCGGCGTGGTGTTCAACGCCTTTACCTCCAACCTCATCGACACCACGGTCTTCGGCTACTACGAATACCAGCGGGAACCTTACGGCGCCGAGAAGTAACCCTTTGAAATCCTTTTTCTTTCGAGGATTTCCGGAGAGCCTGCGGCCGTATCGGGGGAAATCATCCCCCGTCCCGGCTCCCTCCGTGAACCCGGTCGGGTCCCGAAATTGACGGTGCCGTGATCGCTCCGGGGCAGATAGTTTAAATTTTTAAACCCCGCAATAACCGACTTCCCGGTCGTTTTTTCTCCTCCTGCGCCAGTCAGCGGCACAAAGTACAATTTCTTTTACCCAACGCCGGAAAAACAGTATATACTACAAACCAAGTTGCCGGCGCTTTCCGGCAACAAACCGGCGCGACCACCTGCACAGGTCGTGGCGTACTCTCTTCCCCTGGTAGTCAGGCCTCATGAAGGTATCTTCGCCCCCCCGATTCCAGCGCGCCTTTCATCGGTTCCTGTGGCCCGTTCTGCTGATGACCACTTGGCTCTGGCTTGCCGGCATGGGGCAGGTTCTGGGTGCCGAGCCTGTGCCCGGGGCAGGTGCCGCCTTTGACCAGGAGTCGTATGCCGATCAGTACCAGGCGGCCAAAGACTTTTTCCACCGACTCGAACAGGACAGCACCTTCGGGCGCGAACGGGGGCACTGGTTGCAGGGGGCCAGAAATTTCCGCAAGATTCACCTGTCCCAGAAAAGAAGCGCGCTCGGTCCTCCCAGCCTGTTCATGCTGGGCAAACTGTACCGCCAGATGTACGAACGGTTTCATGTGCCCATCGACCTGGACAATGCCATCACCTCGTTCAAGGATCTGGCCGCCCTCTATCCGGCCAACTCGCTCGCCGACGACGCCCTGCTCGCCGCCGCCGAGAGCCTGCACCTACGGGCGGGCGGGGAGGACGAGGCCAGGGCGGTGCTGCGCACCATCATTGAAGTGTACCCCAAGGGCGACCAGCGTCCCACGGCCCTGGCCAGGCTACTGGCGCCGTCCGGGCCCGTTCCCGCCGCCCAGGCAGCCGCTCCCCGACAGGCGGCAGCGCCCGCGGCGACGCTTGCTTCGGTCGCAGTCGCCGATTCGGGGAACAGTCCGCCGCCGTCAGGATTGGCCGAGATTGCCCCGGTCAAATACTGGTCCTCCGCCAACTACACCCGCATCGTCATCGAGGCGACCGCAGCCGTTCCCTTTGCCCCCACCCTGCTGGAAAAAAGCGGTGACCAACCGCGACGACTCTATGTCGATTTTGCGCAGAGCCATATTCCGGCGCACCTGCGCAATCCCATCCCCATCGGTGACGGCCTGCTCAGGCAGGCGAGGGCCGGCCAGTTCAGCAGCGACACGGTACGGGTGGTCCTTGATATCGATTCGCTCTCCGACTACAAGGTGTTCAGCCTCAATGACCCGTTCCGGGTGGTCATCGACGTCCACGGTCACAGGCAGGCCCCGGTTCGGATAGCGCAGGGGGACAACGGCGGCAGGGTGCCGGTCACGGTGACGAAAACCTCGGTCGCCCGGCCCAGGAAAACGGGCGGGCAACCGATGGTACTCTCCGCACAGAAAAAAAGGGCGGTCGGACCGACCGTCTCGCCGGCGCAGAAACCTTCAGGACAAGGGGAACTGACCCTGGCCCAACAGTTGGGGCTGGGCGTACGGAAGATCGTCATCGATCCCGGTCACGGCGGCAAGGATCCCGGGGCGATGGCCTTTGGTCTGAAAGAGAAGGATATCGTCCTCAAGGTCGCGAAAAAGGTAGCGAACATCCTGAAAACCACCCACCGGTACCAGGTGGCCCTGACCAGAAGCAAGGACGCCTATCTCGCCCTCGAGGAACGCACCGCCAAGGCCAACACCCAGGACGGCGACCTGTTCATCTCCATCCATGTCAACGCCCACCCGGACAAGACCATCGGCGGCATCGAGACCTACTTTCTCAACCTGGCCACCAATGCCGACGCCATGCGGGTGGCCGCCATGGAGAACGCGACCTCCACGCACAGCATCAGCGAACTTGAGGAAATCCTCAACGACCTGATGAAGAATGCGAAAATCGACGAGTCTTCCCGCCTGGCCCGCTTTGTTCAGACCAATCTGGTCAACGGCATGGGGAAGAAGTACAGGGCCCGCGACCTCGGCGTCAAGCAGGCCCCGTTCTATGTGCTCATCGGCGCGGAAATGCCGGCTGTACTCGCGGAAATTTCCTTTATCACCAATCCCAAGGAGGCCGAGTTGCTGCGTGATGACCGCTATCTGAACCGGATCGCCGAACAGATCGCCGCCGGCATCGTGGCCTACGTCGAGCACAACCAGACCGCTGCCCTGAACTTCTAGCCGCCATCCTCCCAGTCGTCTTTCCCGCCTCTTCCTCTCCCCCTCCGACCCGCCGACCCGCCCCGCTCTGCGCGGGCACCTCGTTTCGTCTTGTACCGGCACTCTGCCCAGTCAACGCCGTCGATTCGTTCCCGGCTCGTTCACAACGACCGGCTGGCCGTGCCCGCAAGCCGGTGCGTTCCGAGGCCAACTGGTACAGATGGGGTAGTGTCCGGGGTTTGTTCTCTCAGCGCATGAGCAGCAGGCTCAGGGCCATGACCAGCATTCCGCCGACCAGCCCGAACAAACTGTCGTGCCCCTTACCATAGGCGCGACTGGTCGGCAGGAGTTCGTCCACGCTGATGTAGACCATGATGCCCGCCACCCCGCCAAAAAGGATGCCCATTACCGAGCCCGGTACGCCGCCGTTGGCGGAACCGAAAAACACAAGAAGACCCGCATAGGCGATGAGGGCGCCAACGGGTTCGGCCAGGCCGCTCAGCACGGAATAAAAAAAGGCCTTTTTGCGGTCACCAGTGGCGTAAAAGATCGGCACCGACACACTCACCCCCTCGGGAATGTTGTGCAGGGCAACGGCGATGGCAATGGCCACCCCAAGGCTCGGATCCTCCAGGGCCGCCAGAAAGGTGGCCAGTCCCTCGGGAAAGTTGTGGATACCGATGGCCAGGGCAGTGAACAGGCCCATGCGCATCAGTTTGTGGTGATGGAGGCCCCGCTTTTCGCCGTCAAAGGCCGGCGGCACCTGATTGGCTGGGGTCTCGAAAAAATCCGGAACCGGTGCTGCTGGATTCTGCAGGGGGCGGGTTTCCTCCTCGGAGTGGGTCTCGTGCGGGTTTTCGCCGGCAGGGATGAGGTTGTCGATCAGCCCGATGAGCAGCATGCCGCCAAAAAAAGAGGCGGCATTGATCCAATGCCCGAGCGGATCGCCGTATTCGGCGGTCAGGGCCGCCACCCCTTTCGCAAAGATCTCCACGAAGGAGACATAGAGCATGACCCCGGCCGAGAACCCGGTGGCCACGGAAAGAAAACGAAAGTCGGTTCGTTTGGCGGTGAAGGCGATCATGCTGCCGATCCCCGTGGCCATGCCGGCAAAGGCGGTCAATCCCAGGGCAAACCAGACAGTGTTCATACGCACATGTGCTCCTTCTCTTGCGGCTTGCTTCCCCCCTGGTGCGGCCAGTGACGGCTCGGCCGGCAAGAAGGTAATGCCAGGGTCTGCGCCGAACAGGGCTCGATCGGGGCGAGTACGGCAAGACTCCTGCCGTGCTGCAGGGGTTTGCCCAGCACAGAAGGCCCGTGAAACAGAAAAGCCGCCCTGCAGGGGCGGCTTTTCCGGAAACGTGGGGACTGATACCTCAATGCCGGATCATCTCGGCCGTTTTCAGTCGGGCCATGGCCCGCTGCAGGGCGGCCTCAGCCCGGACGCGGTTGATTTTTTCAGTGGCCTGCTGGGCCTGGGCCAAACGCTTTTCAGCGCGTTCCTTGGCCCGCAGGGCCCTCTCGACATCGATATCCTGCCCGAATTCGGCGCTCTCGACAAGAAAAGTGATCTTGTTGTTGGATACCTCGGAGAACCCGCCGCTCACCATCAGGTATTTGGTCACCTTGTCTTTCTTGTAGCTCAACGTGCCGGTCTTGATGGTGCTCAAAAAGGGAGCGTGATTGGCCAGGACACCGAACTCGCCACCAACACCCGGTGCGGTGACGATGTCGACCTCTTCACTGACCACCGGCCCGGTTGGTGTTACGACTTCCAGATGAATTTGCGCCATGAAAGGTACCTCGCTTCAGTGGTCGGCGATTCAGGCCTTGGCCCGCTGGGCTGCCGCCTTCTCGACCGCCTCGTCAATTCCGCCAACCATGTAGAAGGCGGTCTCCGGCAGGTCATCGTGTTTGCCTTCAAGGATCTCCTTGAAGCCGCGAACCGTGTCTTCCACCTTGACGTACTTGCCCGGGAAGCCGGTGAACACCTCGGCCACATGGAAGGGCTGGGACAGGAAGCGCTGGACCTTGCGGGCCCGGGCGACGGTCAACTGGTCTTCCTCGGAAAGCTCGTCCATACCGAGGATGGCAATGATGTCCTGCAACTCCTTGTATTTCTGCAGGGCCACCTGGACACCTCGGGCGGTGGCGTAATGCTCCGCCCCGACAACGTTCGGGTCGAGAATGCGCGAGGTCGAGTCGAGCGGGTCGACCGCCGGATAGATGCCGAGCTCGGCGATCTGGCGGGAGAGAACGACCGTGCCGTCGAGATGGGCGAAGGTCGTTGCCGGCGCCGGGTCGGTGAGGTCGTCGGCCGGCACGTAAACGCACTGGACCGCGGTGATCGAGCCTTTGGTGGTGGAGGTGATGCGCTCCTGCAGGGCGCCGAGGTCGGTGGCCAGGGTCGGCTGGTAACCGACGGCCGAAGGAATGCGGCCGAGAAGAGCCGAAACCTCGGAACCGGCCTGGGTGAAGCGGAAGATGTTGTCCACGAAGAAGAGCACGTCCTGGCCCTCTTCGTCGCGGAAGTACTCGGCCGCGGTCAGACCGGTCAGGGCGACACGGGACCGGGCCCCGGGCGGTTCGGTCATCTGGCCGTACACCAGCGCGGCCTTGGGCAGAACGCCGGATTCCTTCATTTCGTGGTACAGGTCGTTGCCCTCGCGGGTCCGCTCGCCAACGCCGCAGAACACGGAGATGCCGCCGTGCTGCATGGCAATGTTGTTGACCATTTCCATCATGATAACGGTCTTGCCGCAACCGGCGCCGCCGAACAGCCCCATCTTGCCGCCGCGCGGGAAGGGAACGAGCAGGTCAATGACCTTGATGCCTGTCTCGAGCACGTTCACCTCGGTGTCCTGCTCGGTGAACGCCGGCGCCGGGCGGTGGATGGCCATGTTCTTCTCGGACACGATCGGCCCCAGGCCGTCAACCGGGCGACCGACCACGTTCATGATCCGGCCCAAGGCCGGCGAGCCGACCGGAATGGTGATCGGCAGACCGGTGTCCCTGGCGGCCATGCCGCGAACCAGACCGTCGGTCTGGTCCATGGCCACGGTTCGGACCACGTTGTCGCCCAAATGCTGAGCCACCTCGCAGACCAGATTGTCCTCCTGATCGTTGATCGCCGGGTTGGTGATGTGGAGTGCGTTCAGAATGTCCGGCAGTTGCCCGGGCTCGAACTCGACGTCGACAACCGGCCCGATGACCTGAATAATTTTTCCTACTTTTTGCTCACCCATGTGCCATGGCCTCCTCTAAGCCAGTCATTACCTGAAAAAATCGTGTTATCCTCTGAGCGCCTCGGCGCCGCCGACAATGTCCATCAATTCGCTGGTGACCGCCGCCTGACGCGCCTTGTTGTACAGTCGGGTCAGGTCCCGGATCATATCCTTGCAGGCACTGGTGGCATTGTCCATGGCGGTCATGCGCGCCGCGTGCTCGCTGGCACCCACTTCCAGCATGGCATGGTAGATCTGCACGTTGAGAAAAAGCGGCAGCAGCACTTCCATGATCTCGCCGGGGTCGGGCTCGTAGGTGTAACTGCCGCCGGTGCCGGCAGCGGGTGCGGCATCCCCCCCCTCGGTCAGGGGTTTGATCGGCAGCAGTTCTTCCCGTTCCGGTCGCTGCGCGGCAACCGAGTAGAACCGTCCGTAGACCACGTCCACCTGGTCGCTTTCCCCGTTCAGGAAGGCCTCGGTGATATTCTGGGAGATCTCGCGGGCGTTGAACATCTGAAACGAGCCCATGATATCGTTGAACGAGGCGCGCACCTTGCCGGTTTTCCGGAACGCCTGGGTGCCCTTCTTGCCCACGGTGACGATACTGACCGACTTACCCTCGGCCACGTACTGCTTGCGCAGCCGATCCGCCGTTTTGATGATGTTGGCGTTGAAACTGCCGCACAGGCCGCGGTCCGAGGTGACAACGACGATTTCCACCTTGCGGACGTCGCGCACCTCCATCAGCGGCAGGTCACCACTGTCGATACCGCCAGACAGATCACGCATGGCCTCGGCAAATTTGCCGGCATACGGGCGGAACCGCTCCATTTTCTCCTGGGCGCCGCGCAATTTTGCCGAGGCGACCATGTTCATCGCCTTGGTGATCTGGGCGGTTTTCTTCACGCCATTGATCTTGTCTTTTACGTCTTTTAGTCCAGGCATAGGTAGTTACCTTGCTCAGTTCAGGCCTTTGGTTGCCTTGAAGGTTTCCCCGAAGGTGGCCAGGGTCTTTTTCATCTTCTCCTCGAGTTCGGGGCTGATGACCTGCTTCTCACGCAGTTCGCTGAAAATCGAGGGCTCGTTGGCCTCGATATAGCTGTACAGTTCCTGCTCGTAGTCAGCCAGGGTGTTCACCGGGAACCTGTCCAGGAATCCCTTGGTGCCGGCGAAGATGATGGTCACCTGCTTTTCCATGGGCAGCGGCTGGTACTGGGGCTGCTTGAGGATCTCGACCAGGCGCTCGCCGCGGGTCAACTGGGCCTGGGTGGCGGCGTCGAGATCGGAACCGAAGCTGGCGAAGGCGGCCAGTTCGCGGTACTGGGCAAGGTCAAGGCGCAGGGTACCGGCCACCTGTTTCATGGCCTTCACCTGGGCGGCGCCGCCGACGCGGGACACGGACAGACCAACGTTGATGGCCGGGCGGACACCAGCAAAGAACAGGCTCGGCTCCAGGTATACCTGGCCGTCGGTGATCGAGATAACGTTGGTCGGGATAAAGGCCGATACGTCGCCGGCCTGGGTCTCGATGATCGGCAGGGCGGTCAGCGAACCGGCGCCCAACTCGTCGCTCACCTTGGCCGCACGCTCGAGCAGACGGGAGTGGTTGAAGAAGATGTCGCCGGGATAGGCCTCGCGTCCCGGAGGACGGCGGAGCAGCAGGGAGAGTTCGCGGTAGGAAACCGCCTGCTTGGAAAGATCGTCGTAGATGATCAGGGCATGCTGACCGTTGTCGCGGAAATACTCGCCCATGGCGCAGCCGGCAAAGGCGGAGACATACTGCATCGGCGCCGGATCGGAGGCACAGGCGGCAACCACCGTGGTGTACTCCATGGCGCCGTGCTTGCGCAGGTTCTCGACCACCAGGGCGACCGTGGACTTCTTCTGGCCGATGGCCACGTAGATGCAGTGGACGTCAGTGTTCTTCTGGGCGATGATGGCATCGACGCAAAGCGCGGTCTTGCCGATCTGGCGGTCGCCGATGACCAGTTCGCGCTGACCGCGGCCCACCGGGGTCATGGCATCCACGGCCTTGGCGCCGGTGTAGCAGGGCTCGTGCACACCCTTTCGGGCGATGACGCCGGGAGCGATCACCTCCATCTTGCGGAATTCCTTGGCCGTGATCGGTCCCTTGCCGTCGATGGGCTGACCGATGCCGTCCACCACGCGTCCTTCCATTTCCGGGCCGACCGGAACCTCGGCGATGCGACCGGTCCGCTTGACGATGTCACCTTCCTTGATGTCGCGTACGTCGCCGAGCACGGCGCAGCCGACGTTGTCTTCCTCGAGGTTGAGGGCCAATCCGAAAATGTTGCCCGGGAACTCGAGCAGTTCCATGGCCTGGCAATTTTCCACACCATACACACGGGCGATACCGTCGCCAACGGAGAGAACGGTCCCGGTTTCCTTCAGGTCGATGTCTTTCTTGTAACCAGCGATTTGATCCTTGATGATCTGGCTGATTTCTTCGGCTTTGATCTGCATTGACTATTCTCTCCCCTTGATAGATTCCTTTAATCCATTAAGTTGCGTGCGTATACTTCCGTCCAGCACCAAGTCACCAACCTTGGCTATAATTCCGCCGATAATGGACGGATCGACCTGGGTTGCAAGTATAACCTTCTTGCCTGTGAGTTTTTCCAGCGTCGCCTGAATCTTGTCCAGCAGGGCCTGGTCCAGTTCGATGGCGGAGGTAATGGAACCGTGGCTGATGTTCCGGTCCAGGTCCACCAGCACCTGCATCTCCTCGGCGATGTCGGGCAGAATGTCCGCCCGTTTCTTGTCGATGAGCAGGTTGAGGAAACTGGTCATGATGGCGTCGGCCTGAGCCGACTCGGCGATCCTGGCCATCACCTTCTGCCGGACCTCCAGCGGGTAGAGCGGGTTGGTGACGGCGTCTCCCACCCCGGCGGCGCTGTCGTCGTACAGGGCGGCTATGCCGGCCAGCAGGCCGCTGTATTCTTCCGTCTTCCCCTGCTCCTTGCCCAAGGCAAAGAGCGCTTTCGCGTATCGTCGGGCTAATATCGTGTGTCTCACTGTACCGCACCCACTCGTTCAAGATACTGTTCGGTGATGGCAATCTGATCGGCCGGGGTCAGGTTCCGGACAATCAGTTCCTCGGCCATGGCGGCTGCCTGCTCTGCCACCTCCTCGCGCAACAGACGCTTGGCGTCTTCCATCTCGGCCTGTACCGCTGCCTGCGCCTGGCGCTTGATATCCTCGGCGGCCCGCTCGGCCTCGGCCAGGATCCGTTCCTTCTCGGTCTGGGCCTGGGCAATGGCCTTCTCCACCACCCGCTCCATCTCCCGCTCCATTCCGGCGAGGCGCACCTCGAACTCCTTGTAGGAGCGCTCGGCTTCGTCGCGACGGCGGGTCAGGTCATCGAGTTCCTCCCTGATCTGCTGCTGCCGCCCGGTCAACCCGGCCATGATCGGCTTGGCGCCGAACTTGACCAGGACGATGATCAGGGCGATGAAGTTCACTGCCCGCCAGAAGAGATCCTTCAGTTTCTCGGGCGCCAGGGGGCTGCTGTGCACCTCGCCGTGTCCGGCATCGGCGGCACCGTGCTCGGCGACAACGGCCGCATGACCGGATGCCGCGGGCGCCGCGTGGGTGTCCGCCGTGACTTCATGGGCCGTTGCCGGCGCCGGCTGTTCCGTCGCCGCCACGGGCGCGACGGGCAGCACCCCGAGGAGGAGTGCCAGCACTACCGGCTGGAAAAATTTTGCAGTGCGATCTCTCATGCGTCCAGACTCCTTCCGAGTATCTTGCTTGCCATTGCCTGGGCGAACCCGGCAGCATTTGCCTGCAATTCCTTCCTGGCCACCTCCACCTGGGCGCGCAGGTCGGCCAGTTGCTTCTCCTTGGTACTGTCGGACTCCTTGCGGATAACGGCCAACTGCTCCGCCCCGGCAGCCTGGGCCTGGGAACGGGCGCCGTCCAGGGCCTTTTTCGCCCTGTTGCTGGCCTCGCGCATCTTGCCGTCCAACTCCGCCCGGCGCTGACGGGCGGTTTCCTCGTACTGCGCCACCTCGTCACTCAGCGCGGCCATCTTCCGGGCGCGCTGGTCGAGCATGCCAAGCACCGGCTTGTACAGGATCGCGTTGAGCACGAACATCAACACGATCATGTTGACAATGTGTATCAGCAGCGTAATATCAACGGAAATCATGCTAACTACCTCACATTACGAAAAAAATAGTTGCCGGTCGCCAGACATAGTGAATGGCGGTTCATCTACCGCCACGATAACTACTGAAAAATCGCCAGACTGTCAAATCATTTTAAGTAAAACTTATAGGATTTTTCAGTTCTGCTTGTTGCTTGCGGGAACGCCCGGGAAGGCCGGCCGACGGGGCCTTTGCGGCTGTCCCCGGCGCATCGGTCGCACCGCTGCGGCGCGGCCGCAAAATACCGTACCTCTGTCTCCTTGCCAAACAGAATTTCCGCTCCGGCCTCAGTTTGAAGCCTTGCTGCGGGGCGTGGGCACATCGCTGTCGCCAAGGGAGGCCACCAGCCGCTCCAGCCCTTCGGCAGTGGTGATCACCGGTCGGTAGCCCAGCAGGCTGAGGGCCCTGGCGTGGCTGAACCAGTGTGAGCGGGCCAACTGATGGGCCACGAACCTGGTCATGCGCGGTTCATGCTCCAGGCGCAGGGCGAGGTGCAGCGCCTCCAGGGCCAAACCGACGCACCAGGCCACCCCGAACGGTACCCGTCGCCGCACCGGCGGGATGTCCAGCCGGGCGAACAGACCGTTGATCCATGACCAGAGACGCACCGGTTCCTCCTGGCCGATGAAAAAGGCCTGGCCGGCCCCACTGGCGCTGGTGGCCAGGTTGTCCGCGGCCAACAGGTGAGCCTGAACGGCATTGTCGATGTAGGTGATGTCGACCCGGTTGGTCCCGTCCCCGACCACCTGCAGCGCTCCGGCCCGGCCCCGCTCGAGCAAGCGCGGAACGAGATGACGGTCGCCCGGCCCCCAGACGAGATGCGGCCGGATGGCAATGGTCCGCAGCTGTTGACTGTTGGCGTGCAGGACCGCACGTTCCGCGGCGATCTTGCTGGCTGCGTAGGCGCACAGGGGCCGTCGCGCGTAGGGCGTGCGCTCGTCCGCCCCTTCCAGGTTCTCGCGGTCGAACACCACCGACGGGGTCGAGGTGTAGACCAGACGCTCCACCCCGGCCTTCCGGCAGGCAGCGAGCACGTTTTCGGTGCCGTGCAGGTTGATGGCGAAATACTCGGTGCGTGGTCCCCACACCCCGGCCTTGGCCGCCACGTGGAAAACCGTATCCTGGCCGACGCAGGCCTGTTCAAGAAAATCCGCGTCCCTGATATCCCCGCGCCGACACTCCACCCCGAGGGGCTCAAGGTCAGGATAGCTGTTGCGGCCGACCACCGTCACCCGCACGCCGCGTTCGAGCAGGGCCCGCACCAGGGCCTTGCCGATGAAGCCCCCGCCCCCGGTTACCAGCACCTGTTGCATCCCTGCCCTCCCCTATGCGCTGTTTTTCTCCCTCTCCGCCAAGCCGAACCGCCCGCCCGGGCGACCATCAGGCTATCAGCCGACCGGCAGCTGCACCCGTTTCGCCGCCCAGGCGGCCAGCTGCTCCCGGAAGATCTTGGCGTTGTGGCGGATATCCACCGGAAAGGACCGGTGGAGCAGGAAGCGTTCGATCCCGGCGGTCAGCGGGTTGGCCAGGGCCAGGCCGCGCAGTTCCGCAAACAGTGCCTCCTCGCTGCCCACCGGCCCGGCCGGCTCGACGATCACCACCGGGGTCTGCCTGCCCCAGGGCCCGAGTCCCACCAGGGCGGCGCGGCGCACCTGCGGATGTTCATTGAAAATGGCCTCGCAGACCACGCTGTAGAGCACCCCGGTGGCGGTGCCCACCCGGTGCGCCTTGCGGCCGCAGAACCACAACCGGTCGATCCCGTCCAGGTAGCCCATATCGCCCATGCGGTGCCAGAAGCCATTTTTGTCCTTGATCTTGGCCAACCGGTCTTCGTATTCGTTGCCCTCGTAGGCGCGGGTGACCACCGGGCCGCACACCACGATTTCGCCGATCTCGCCGACCGCCAGTTCCCGGGCCCTGTCCCAGGTCTCGATCGGCCCATCCACCGGCTCGATCACCCGCACCGTCATCCCCGGCAGGGGCCGGCCCACGCAGGTGCCGTGGCCGGTGCGGGAGAGCGGCCAGGTCTCAGCCACGATTTCCCGGCCTTCCAGGCAGGTGACCGGCAGACTTTCGGTGGCCCCGTAGGGGGTGTAGACCAGCGCCTCCGCCGGCAGGATGCGCTGCACCCGCTCGACCAGTTCACCCGAAACCGGCGCACCGGCCATGAGCACCGTGCGCACCGGCAGAACGATACCGCGCTCGAGGCAGTGGCGGCTGACCACGTTCCAGATGGCCGGCGAGCCGAAGGAGTAGGTCACCCGGTGGTCCAGCAGGGTGCGGACGAATTTCTCCGGGTCCACCTGCGCCGGCCGGGTCGGGTCCATGTCCGGGATGATTGCCCGGGCGCCGAGGGCCGTGGCGAACAGGCCGAACAGCGGGAATCCCGGCTGGTCCACATCGTCCGGGCCGATGCCGTAGTAGTCGCGGATCAGCTCCAGTTGGGTGTGGAAAATGCCGTGGGTGTACTGCACGCCCTTGGGTGGACCGGTGGAACCGGTGGTGAAGATGATCGCTGCCAGGTCATCGGCCCCGGCCCGAACCCCCTCCGGCCCGGCGTCGACGCCCACGGCGAGGGCGGTGGCGGTCGACCGCCGGGTGACCGTGATCCGCCGCCGTACCGTGGCAAAGGCGTGGCGAAACAGGTGGCTGAACACCACGGCCGCCGGAATGCCGACCAGGAAATCCGGCCGGACCGAACCGATGCAGCGCAGCAGGTTGCGGTAGCCCATGCCCGGGTCGATGAGGATGACCACCGCGCCCAGTCGGAACAGGGCGAAGGTCAGGCAGACAAAGGCCAGCGACGGCCGCACCATGAGCATCACCCGGTCGCCGCGGCGCACGCCGCGAGCCTGGAGCAGCAGGCCGTAGCCTGCACAGCCCGCGAGCAGGTCGCGAAAACGCCACTCCCGCCAGGCGCCGCCCTCCCGGGTGACCAGGGCGACCTTGTCCTCCCGGCCGGCGGCGACCTGGTACAGGGCCTGGGCGATGTTGTGGTCCGTCATGGGGTGGTGCCCGTCGTGGGGAGAAACCGCTCGATCGGCGGCAGCACCTCGGCCAGGGCATCCTCGAGTACATAATGGCCAGCTTCCGGAAAGAAATGGGCCTCGGCCGCAGGGAACCGGCGCTGCCATTCGTCGTAAAAGGACCGGTCGAAGCAAAAGTCCCGGCCGCCCCAGCAGAGCAGCAGCGGACAGGTGATGGTGGCCAGCGACCGTTCAATCTCAACCAGGGTCGACCAGGACGGGTGGGCCGGCCCCATGGGAATGTCCTGCACGAACCGGTGCAGGGCGACGCGATGGCGCCAGCTGTCATAGGGGGCGAGAAAACCGGCGGCCACCCCGGGCCGCATCCGCCGGGTCACGGCCATGTACACCGCGGCGCGGGCGAATCCGTTCAGACCCCGCACCACCAGCGCCCCCAGCAATGGCCAGCGGCAGACGGCGATGCGCAGGGGCAGGCGCGGCGAGGGAAAGGCGGCGGTGTTGAGCACCACCGCGCCGGCCACCCGCTCCGGGTGCCGGCCGGCCCAGCCCATGCCGATGGCCCCACCCCAGTCGTGCACGATCAGGCGGACCGGGCCGTCCGGAACAAGCGCAGCCAGCAGGTGGTCGAGGTTGTCCAGGTGATTGCCCAGCCGGTAGGGGTGGTGCTGCGGCTTGTCCGAGAAGCCGCAGCCGAGATGGTCGGGGACAATACAGCGGTAGCGGTCACAGAGGGCCGTGACCAGGTTGCGGTACAGGTACGACCAGGAGGGGTTGCCGTGCACCATGACCACCGGAGGCCCGCTGCCCTCGTCCAGGTAGGCCAGGCGGTGGCCGTCGACCTCGAGGAAGCGCGGCGTGAACGGGAATTCGGCCAGCAGGCGGGGCGCGGTCACCAGTCGATCCCCAGCATGAGCGAGTTGATGCCCGAGCCGATACCGAGCAGGGCGGCCCGCTGACCGGGCGCGAGCGCGCCCTGTTCGATGCCGAGCGCCATGGTGATCGGCGCGGACACCGAGCCGACGTTGCCGAGGTACGGCAGGGTTTCGAAGTTGCGCGCCGGGTCGAGCGCCAGGGTCGAAAACAGCCGCTGGGCGTGGGCCCTGCCCACCTGGTGACAGAAGAACCGGTCGATGTCGACCGCTGCCCAGCCGAGCACCTGCTGAAACTCCTGCCAGCAGCGGGCGGCGGTGTCGATCCCCTTCTCGAGCAGCTGCTCGGAATCGGTGGACATGAGCGTCCCCTGCTCGGCGTTCTGACCGCCCTGGCAGAGGTCGTTGTAGCGGGTGTTGGCCCGGCAGGCGCCGCCAATCAGACGGTGGCCGCTGTCGGCGACATCCTGGCGGCTCAACACCACCGCCACCGCGCCCGAGCCGATGGTCAGACTGGCGAACAGCGGCTTGATCGACTTGCGGGTGAGCGAGGTGTCGGTCCGCAGGTGGGCCAGGGTGGAGCGGACCAGGTCCTCGGCGGTTTCGCCGGCCACCACCAGCCCGGCCTGGACCTGGCCCAGTTCGAGCATGTTGGCGAGCATGACCATGCCGTCGAGAAACCCGAGGCAGGCGTTGGAGATGTCGAACAACAGGCAGGAGTCGGGCAGACCGAGGCTCCGATGGACAAAGGCGGCGGTGGCCGGCTCCATCATGTCGCGGCTCACCGAGGTGAACAGCAGGCAGCCGATGGCCTCGGCCGGCACCCCGGAGCGATCCAGGGCCAGCCGGCCGGCCGCGGCGGCGCCGTCGCTCGGCCGGGTGCCGGGTTCCCACAGGCGGCGGGCGCCGATGCCGGTCATCAGCTCGAGCCGGCCGGCCGGCAGCTTGAGCCGCTCATACACGGGCCGCAGCTGTTCCTCGATGGCCGCCGAGCTGAGTTCCACCGGCGGCAGCACTGCGCCGAACTCATGCACGCACACCCGCTCCCAGCGCATCATGGCGCCACCCTGTGCAGGCTCCGGCCCGGCCGCTGTTGCCACCAGGTCATTTCGGAATCTTCCACTTGTTCGCCCAGGCGATGAGCAGGGCCGCCAGGGCAAGATCGTCCATCACCCCCAGTACCGGCACCCACTCGGGGATCAGGTCGTAGGGCGAGAGGGTGTAGAGCAGGCCCAGGGCGAGGACGACCTTGACCCGCAGCGGGGTGGTCGGTGACAGGAACACGTCCTTGGTGCGGACGAGCATCTCCCAGGCACGGGTGAGCAGCGGCAGGGGCGACACGGGAAAACCTCCGGGATCACGGGTGCAGGCGGGCCGCAGGGCCGGTCAGCCGACCACCCGGCTGACGATCGCCTGATCGAAATAGTTGAGCCCCATGCCCCCGTCCACCACCAGGCACTGGCCGGTCATGCCCGAGGAGCGGGGCGAGAGCAGGAAGGCGGCCACGTTCGCCGCCTCGTCCGTCTGCACGGCCCGCTTGCGCAGGGTGGCCTGTTCGGCGAACAGGTAGCTGTCCACGTAGCCGGGGATGCCGGCCGAGGCCGAGGTCTTGAGCAGGCCCGGGCAGACAGCGTTGAAGCGCACCTCGGAAAAGGTGGAAAAGCTCTTGGCGAGAAAGCAGAGCGAGGATTCCAGGGCCGCCTTGACCGGGGCCATGTAGCCGTAGTTCTCGGCGGCCATGCGCGTGGTCGAGATGGACACGGTCACCACCGAGGCCCGCTGATCGAGCAGCTCGCGAAAGTGATTGGCAAGACTGATAAGCGAAAAACACGAAATATCCATGGCCTGGAGAAAATCGCGTTTGCCGGTGCAGTGGAACGGCTGCAACCCGTCCGCGTAGTTGGCAAAGGCGATGGAGTGCACCAGGCCGTGGATCGGACCACCCAGCCGTTCGGCGATCCGGTCGCGGACGCGGACGATGTTGGCCTCGTCCTCGACGTCGCAGACAAACACCGGGCTCTTCGGAAAGAGTCGCGCCGCCGCGGCTGCCCGCTCCTCGCTGCGCACCACCTGCACCACCTCGGCCCCGGCCTCGACCAGCACCCGGCCCACCGCGCAGGCCACGGATTTGCGGTTGGCCAGGCCGAACACCACGATCCGCCGGCCGGCGAGCCCGAGAAAATCCACTCAACCCTCCCTGCGCGCGCAGGCGAACTCCACCTGCACCGCCACCTTGCCGCCAACACGGACGCTGCCCTTCATCATCCAGGCCGGGCCCATCCGTTCGACCAGGGCGGCGCGGATCTCCAGACGATCGCCCGGCCGCACCTCCCGCTTGAACCTGGCCCCGAGGATGCGGGTGAGCACCGGCACGGCACCACCGCCCGCTTCGGGCTCCTGCCGGAGCAGTTCGCCGAGCAGCACCGCCCCGGCCTGGAACACCGCCTCGCAGAGCAGCACCCCGGGCATCAGCGGGTAGTCGGGGTAGTGGCCGCGGAAAACGTCCAGATCCTGGGGCAGGGTCTTCTCGGCGCGGATGGCCGCCTCGCCCACCTCCACCACCCGGTCGAGCCAGAGAAAGGGCGGCCGGTGCGGGATGCGCTCGAGAATGAAGGGATCGGCCGGGGTGTCCATGCTCACAGCCCGCCGGTTATCTCCAGCACCGCGCCGTTGATGTAGGCGGCCCTGTCGCCGAGCAGGAACAAGGCCGCCTCGGCCACCTCGGCCGGGGTGCCGAACCGGCCGGCCGGCACCATCTTTTTATATTCCTTCACCTGCGCCTCGGGCAGATCCTCGAGGAAATCGGTGGCGATAAACCCGGGAGAGATGCAGTTGACCGTGATCCGGCGTTTGGCCACCTCCTTGGAAAGCGATTTCATCAGGCCCACCTGGCCGGCCTTGGAGGCGGCGTAGTTGCTCTGCCCGGCAAAACCCAGATGGCCCATGGGCGAGGTGACGAACAGGATGCGGCCGTACTTCTGCTTGAGCATCAGCGGCAGGGTACAGCGGCTCAGCACGAAGCCGCCGGTGAGGTTGACCTCGAGCACCCGGCGCCAGTCCTCCTCGCGCATCATGGCGAGCACCGCGTCGCGGCGAATGCCGGCGTTGTTGACCAGGATGTCCAGGGTGTCCCACTCGGCCTCCAGCGCCTGGAAAAAGGCGGTGGCCGCGGCAAAGTCGCTGACGTCCAGCCGGTGCAGGCGCAACCGGTCGCCGAAGCGGTCGCAGGCCGCGGCCATGGCCTCGGCCGCGGCCTCGTTGCCGCCGTAGACGCCGACCACCTGCGCGCCCCGCTCGAGCAGCGCCTCGGTGATGGCCCGGCCGATACCGCGGGTGGCGCCGCTGACCACGGCCTTCTTTCCTGCAAAATCAAAGTGAGTCTGGTCGTTTGCCATCAATGCCGTTCTCCGGGACGTCATTTGCCGAAAAGAGCGTCAGTCATGCAGATGCGCATCGACATCGTTGGCGACGATCACCCCGTAGTTGATCGCCCCGAGCCAGCCGCTCATGATGATGCCCACCGAGCCCACGTGGAACAGCCCCGGGATCTCCCGGTGCAGGGTGCGGGAGATGTCCAGCCCCTCGAACTTGGTGCCGAAGCTGGTGCCGCGGGTATGCAGGGTGTAGCGCTGAAAGGTGCGCGGCGTGGCCGCCTCGACCGTGTCCACCTTGGCGCGCACGCCCGGCACGTAGCGCTCCAGGTCATTGAAACAGCGTTCGACCAGGGCCGTCTTGGCCTGCCGGTAGGACTCCGCGTCGAGCTCGGCCCAGTCGTCGTAGTTGGCGTTCATCGAGGCGACGATGGTGTGGTCCGGCTCGGCCTCGGGCCGGGTTTTGGGGTAGTAGACCGAAAAGGTGCGGCTGCGGGTGTCCATGCGCCGCATCTCGTCCGAGGAGAACTCGGGAGCGGTGGAGGTGAACAGCAGGTCGCCGATCTCCGGGATGGTCTCGCCCCGGCGGATGCCGAAGTACACCTGGCAGCTCGAGTTGTTGACCCGCACCGCGTTGAACTGCTCACGGAAGTCCGGGGAGAACCGTTCGCGGCCGACCAGTTCCTCCACGGTGTTGGTGATCCCGGCGTTGGAGACCACGGCGTTTGCGCCGATGCGGCGGCCGCCCACCTGCACCCCGCAGACCCGGCCGTTCTCGACCAGGATGCGCTCCACCCGGGCGCCGGTGCGGATGTGCACCCCCTTGCCGCGCAGTTCCCCGGCCATCAGGCCGATCAATCGGTCCGTGCCGCCCTCGAAGGTGTACACCCCGCGGTTCATGAAGTTGGAGAAGACGATGCCGTAGGTGATGGCCGGCTCGTCCA
>ERZ1645192.38-NODE-38-length-72097-cov-8.207212_pt1 | contig 72097 bp, 68 predicted proteins | sample MGYA00575354_ERZ1645192 | MGnify/ENA primary metagenome ERZ1645192 (study PRJEB40844, sample SAMN11349763) | freshwater sediment metagenome | isolation source: river sediment | host: Sediment | place: India: Faizupur Khadar , New Delhi | collected 2017-02-21 ... | reverse complement strand
CAAATGTCTTGACGAAATCAATTACGGCAAGATTAGCAAATGTCTTGACAGGTAGATTCGAATACACAAATCCTTATTTCTCCCGTTTTTCCAAAGACTGACACATTAATAAGATACCGGATCGACGAAAAAGGATTCTTTTATTTTTGATTTTTTTCCTGCGTACCTCCTCTTGCCTTTTGCCGTTATATCTATTTAATAGGGGGAAGAACTTTTCCGTGAGGGAACCGCCATGACGCGCATCGCGACTTTTTTGACCCTGTCCATCCTCCTCGGCGCGCTATGCGCCTGTTCCGACGATAAGAAGGATCCGGTCGACGCCGACTCCTGCGACACCGACACCGACAGCGTCATCGCCGACGGCGACGATCTGCTGAACGACGATGATGTCGATTCCGGCAACCCGTTGTTCAATAAAGGGCCTTACGGCATCGCGCTGGGCGACACGGCGGCCGACCTCACCGTCCCGATAGATGAAGGCGACTGGGGCCTTGAGGAGAATTGGGACGGGAAGGAGAACTATGTGTTCCTCTTCTACCGCGCGTCGAATTCCTACTCGAAGCAGATGTTCGAGTCGCGGCTGGTGACGCTCCTGATGAACTCGCCGAAGAATGTCCACTATTTCTTCATCGCCGGCGCGACCGACGATCTGGTGGCCGAGGTGCTCGCCCCGGTCCGCGAAGAGGCGGAGCTGGCGCTCAATGTCGTCGACGATCCGGAACACTGGACGCCGCGCCTCCATTTCGTCACGAAGGGGGCGGCGAACCTCGGCAACTGGCTGTCGGAATGGTACAGCGGCGGATCGGCCTTCCTCCTCGGCATCGACCGCGCCCAGAAGATACGCGGCGGTGGCCTGCCGCTCAACTGGCAGACACAGAAGGCCGACTTCGAGATGGCGGGCTATGAGGCGGCCTACTGGAATTTCGATGTCGATCGCGCCGAAAAACTCGCCGCCGAGGTGGAGCCGCTGATCCTGACCGGCATCGACGGCGAGGAGTTCGCGAGTGAGACGATAAATTTCGAGGTCGAGTTCCCGTCGGCCGCCGAGATGGCCGATATCACCGGACTCGCGGTCGATCTCACGCAGGTCTGCACCTCGCAGGCGGCCTGCGAATGGGACCGCATCATGCATCTTTACATCTGCGGACCCGACGATACCGACACCTGCGGCACCGAGGTGGCGCGCTGGATAACCCCCTACGGCATGGGAGGCCGCTGGGTGACCGATATCTCCGCGCTGATGCCGCTTTTTGCGGGCGGCGGCACGCTCAAGTTCCGGCTCTATGTCTGGGGCTTCCAAGTAAAGAATTATCTGTCGTTCCGGCTCACCACCGGCGGCGCCCCGGCGCCGACCGGCATCAAAAAACTCTTTGCCGGCAACCCGCGGTTCGACGAGAACTACAACGCGCAGTACGAACCGGTGGCCTTTGAAATGCCCGCCGGGGTCACCAAGGCGGCCATCGTCGCCTACATCACCGGCCACGGCAACGGCTCGGAACAGGAGAACTGCGCCGAGTTCTGCCCCTTCGAATCGGTGTTCGTCGTCAACGGCACGAACTACGAGAAGGACCATCCGCTGGCCGCGACCAACGACGGCTGTATCCAGCAGATACAGGACGGCGTCCTCCCCAACCAGTACGGTTCGTGGCCCTTCGGCCGCGCCGGCTGGTGCCCCGGGCTCAATGTGACGCCGTGGGTCAAAGAGGTGACCGATTCACTCGTGTCGGGCGAGAACTCGTTCGCCTTCGAAGGCTATCTTGACGGCGAGGATTATGTGCCGGTGGTCACCGCCCCCGACGGCTACCGCGCCGAGATAAATTCCAGTTCGTATCTGGTCTGGTGGGAATGATACGATGGGTCTGACGCGGCGCGCGAAATTCGCCGGGAGCTGGTACGACGCCGATCCCGCGGCGCTCGGCCGGGCGATCGACCGGTTCGTAGGTGAAGCGGCGAAACTGCCCTACGCCGTGCGCGGCGCGGTCCTGCCGCACGCCGGGCATACCTTTTCGGGACGCGGCATCGCGCCGTTCTTCCGGAACTGCGACCCCGCCCTGCGTCATCTCATCATCCTCGCGCCGAGTCATTACACCCTCCTGCCGGGCGACCGGATCGGCTACGGCGACTTCGACAAACTCGCGACGCCGCTGGGCGACATCACCGGCATCACCGGCCTATTCTCCGGCGCGCCGTTCGCCGAGATGAACCGCGCCGCCGAAGCGGAGCACAGCGCCGAGATGTTCCTGCCGTTCATCAAACGCGTTCTTCCCGCTGCCGCCGTCGCGCTGCTGCTCATCCCGCATCTTGATAATGAAACGACGATGCGCCGTTTCGCCGATGCGATAGCGGCGGCTACCGCGTCGCTCGACCCGGCGCCGACCGCGTTCATCGCCTCGAGCGACTTCACCCATTACGGCGACCGTTTCGGCTACACGCCGTTCGCGGGGAGTCTCGACGGCGTACTCGAAAAAGTGGCGACGCACGACCGGAAATATGCCGGCTACATCGCGCGGCACGACTACGCCAACGCCTTCGCCGACCGCGACCGCGAGGAGCCGTCGATCTGCGGCATCAACCCGGCGCTCGTCCTGTCGCGCCTGATGGAGATGCGCGGGCTGAAAGGCGACACCGCCGGCTACTACACCTCGTGCGACATACTGGGGAAGAGCGACGATTTCGTCTGCTACGCGACGATACTGTTCCACGGCTGAGGGAGAAAACGATGGAACTGACGAGCGTTCAGAAACGCGACCTCTTGCGGCTGGCCCGCGAACGGCTGGAGGAAAAACTGCTCGGGACGCCGTCGCCCACCTGGGAACGGCTCACGGGCGACCCGGCGTACACCGAGAAGAACGGCCTGTTCGTCACCCTGAAAAAGGAGGGCGATCTGCGCGGCTGCATCGGCACCGTCATCGGTGACCGGACGCTTCCCGAGGGGATACGGTCGATGGCGATACAGTCGGCCTTCTTCGATCCGCGCTTTCCGGCGGTAGAACCGGACGAACTGAACGATATATCCATCGAGATATCGATACTCACCGTCCCCCGGCCGGTCGGCTCGTGGCGCGACATCCGGATCGGGACCGACGGGATGATACTGTCGCTCAAGGGGCGGCAGGCGCTGTTCCTGCCGCAGGTGGCCCCCGAACAGGGGTGGGACCTCGAAACGACGCTCACCTATCTTTCCCAGAAAGCGGGATTGCCGCGCGACGGGTGGCAGGACCCGAACTGCCGCTTCCAGACCTTTCAGGCGCTTGTTTTTGGAGAACATGAGACGCACTGAACGCGGCGCCGCGGCGCTTTTCATACTTCTTTTCACGCTCCTCCTCGCGGCGGCGGAAACCTATGATCCGTCGGCCCCCGTCTGGGAGAACCTCAACACCAAACGGCGGCCGACCACCATCATCGCCGGTTCCGTGCTGGGCTTTTCGCTGGACGGACTTGAGGAACGGGCTCTCATTCACCGGCTCATCGAGCGCACCGTCCGTTCGATCATGACCCCGCAGACACTGATCTTCTACGGCGCCGGCGCCGCCATCCCCGCCGCCGACGCGATCTTCACCCTCACCTTCGGCACCGCCTACTCCTTCGACGCGCCGCCCTACCTGTACGTCGACGCGACACTCTACCGGGGCGACGAGATACTCCTGCTCAAACGCTACTCGGCCGTCTGCCCCGACTGCCCCGCCGATGACCTGCCCGTCGCCGCGGCCGGCCCTCTGTTCCTGCGGCTCCTCGAACTGATGCAGAACGACCGGGAACTTTACGATACCGCCCGCGCGGCGCTCGGCGCGAAGACCGTTCCCCGGCCGCTGCCGGTGCTCGATCCGGTCCGCATCATCACCACCCCCGACTTCAAGCCGCTCATCTTCCCGGTCTTCATGACGCTCAACCTGCGGACCCTGTTCGGCACCACGTGGGTCGACATCTACGACAAGAAGAACAGCCTGTCGGCCGCCGGCGTCGGCACGATACTGGAGGAGAAGGTCACCGTATCGTTCGGCGACCCCGACAGCGGCTGGTATATCACCCCCGACATCGGTTTTTTCTATCGCAGACTCGTGACCAAGGATTTCGCCTTCGACACCTCCGACATCAACCGGTCGGTCGACGGCTTCGTCCCCGGCATCACCCGCGACGACGCCGACGGACAGTATATCGAGGTCTATTCTCTCTCCTACGATTCACAGTTCTATTCGCTCTACTTCGGCGGCCACGGCGGCTACCAACTGGTGGTCGGCACCAGCGATTTCCAGTTCACCCTCCACCCGTCGGCCTATCTCAACCTGCTCGAACTGCGCTGGACGAAATTCGCCATGGGGCTCGATAGACGCGCCAGCCAGATGCGGCCGCATTTCTTCGGATCGCTCGGCGCGACGCTCGAGACCGGTTTTTTCATTCCGGCGATACGGACCGGCCTGCGGATCGGCGCCGATATCTCCTACTTCGCCAAATTCAAATTACCCAACGATCTCTCCTTCAAGCGGGTCGAACGCAAACGGGTAGAGGTCGAACCGGGGCGCTATGTCGACCTCTTTCTTCCCGACGAGTTCACGGTGCAGGAATCAACGATATTCTCGGTGATGGGCTATGTCGATCTCTACTTTGTTTTTTAGAGGTGCGGCCATGATGCGGATAGTGCTGCTGTTGTTCGCGGCCCTGCTGATCGCCGCGTGCAGCGACGGCAAAGATGAACAACCTTATCCCGACGCGGATATCGTCTGCCGACCGCCGCAGATGGTGCTGGTCAACAGCCCCGAGTCGCAGCATATCGTCAAGAAAGTCTACCTGCATGACGAGTTCGACAACTATAAGGATGAGCGCAATGTGGTCGCGACCGACATCGCCGTCGGCGAACGGACCGAACCGTTCGAACTCTGTTTGTCCAATTTCTGCGCGGTGGATTTCTACCTTACCTACACCCGCGAAAAGATATTCGGTTCGGTCGAGACGATCGCCGTCACCACCGAATCGAAGCAGGCCTTCCGGTGCGGTATCCGCTACACCGTCTATCTCCTCGGCGAAGATTTCTACATCACCAAAAGCGCCGCACAGGAACTCACCGACAGCGAAAACCCCGATGACGACACGGTGTTGTGATTTCTGCGAACACCGCTGTAGTCTCCCGCCGGGAGGGCGCGGCCGGTGCGGTATCCGCGAGAACAAGGGCGGCGCCATCGTCACGGTGAACTACGGGCAACTGGTCTCGCTCGCGGTCGATCCCATCGAGAAAAAGCCGCTCTACCACTTCCTTCCCGGCACCGGGACGCTGTCGCTCGCGCTCCACGGGTGCAACTTCTCGTGCAGTTTCTGCCAGAATTCTACGATATCGCAGAAAGAGTTCTTCGAGCGGCGCAGTACCGAAGCGGTCGCCCCGGCCGACATCGTCGCGGCGGCGCGCAAGCACAACTGCGAGAGCGTCAGTTTCACCTACAGCGAACCGACCGTCTGGCAGGATTATATGCTCGACACGGCGCGGCTCGTGAAAGCGGCGGGACTCCGCACCGTCATGGTGACCAACGGCTGGTTCACCGACGAGGCGCTCTCCCGCATCCTGCCGCTCATCGACGCCTTCAACATCGACCTCAAGGGTGACGACGAGTTCTACCGCCAACAGTGCGGCGCGACGCTCGCCCCGGTGCTCCGCAACATCGCCCGCATCGCCGCCGACCCCGACACGGTGCTCGAGGTGACCACGCTCATCATCGAGGGGATACACACCGCCGACGGCATCGTCGCGCTCGGTAAGGCGCTTGCCGAACGGGGTGTCGCGGTCTGGCACCTGTCGCGCTACCATCCGAGTTACCGGATGAAACTCCGGGCGACGACCGAATCGTTCCTCGCGGCGATCTACGACCGGGTCCGCACCGAGACGCTGATACCGTATACTTACATTGGCAACAGCGCACTGACCGACGGGAACGACACCCGGTGCGCCGCCTGCGAACTTCTTCTTATCACCCGAAAAGGATTCGACATTCAGGACGACCTGCTTGACTTCGGCCACTGTCCCTCTTGTCGCCGTCCGGTGTACGGACTGTTTACCGGTCAACACGAAATCAACCACGGTTGACACGACTCTCTTCCCGAATCGTTGATAGTATACTAAAGTTGACAAAAACAACCCGCGACCTATTTCAAAATAAGCGCATAGCGTTTTGTATATCCAACGATATAGATGTATTATAGATAAATCCTTTGTCGCCGGCGTTGTTGGCACGTCTATTGCGTGTAACACTATGGTACTGTTCCTTTAAAGTTGGATGTTCAAAAAGAGCGCGGTTGGTCTTTCTGGTTCCTTTCAATATGGCCGGTAACGGCTGTCCACTGTCAACACCAACACATTCTTTCGTTGCTCCTTCGGGAGCAACGCCGATTAAACTCGTTTCAATAACGCAGGATCGGCCGCGCGAATATCAACCCCCGGCAACGGGGGTTTTCTTTTTCTTCTCATTGACAACGGCACTCGTTTAACGGTATAACGCCTTCCATGAAAGTGACGGCTATCATCTTCGACATGGACGGGACGCTCCTCAACACCCTGAAACTCATCTCTGTCTCGATGAACAGCGCCCTCAAAGCGCGCGGCCTGCCGACCCACCGCACCGCGTCGTACCGCCGCTTTGTCGGCGACGGACTGGCCAATCTGGTGGAGCGGGCGTTGCCCGTTGATATGCGCGACGAGGAGACCATCCGTCTGTTCATCCCCGAGATGCGCGCCGTGTATGCACAGGAAAAAGAGAAGGGGGTTCCGCTCTACGACGGCGTCCGCGAACTGCTGACCGAACTGGAAAAACGCGGCATTCCCAAATCGATACTTTCGAACAAGGATGAACGCTTCACCCGGCTTCACGCCGAACGCGACCTCGCCCCGTTCCGGTTTGATATTGTCATCGGGGCGCGCGCCTACCTGCCGCTGAAACCCGCTCCCGACGGGGCGCTCATGGCGGCGCATATCATGGGACGGCCGCCCGAACAGATCATGCTCATCGGCGACATGGCGGCCGACATCGGCGCGGCAAAGGCGGCGGGAATGACCGCAGGCGCGGCGCTCTGGGGCTTTTCGACGAAGAAAGAATTATCGACCGCCGGCGCGAAGATATTCCTCAAGCACCCGCTGGATGCGCTGGAGTATCTCTGAAGTCCCGCAAACCCACACCCCTCCTGCCTCCCCTGCATCAGGGGAGCTTCGATCTGCCTCCCTGTCGCAGGGAGGTGGCGCGTAGCGACGGAGGGTGTTCTTATGAGGGCGCGATGAATCGCACCCCTACATTTTCTTCAATTTCCCCACATCGTACCGCTGGGCGGTGATGAGGGCGAGTATCTTCTGGTAGAGTTCTTCGTCCATCGTTGGGGTGCGCGACAGTATCCAGAGGTAGTCGCGGCTCGGGTGGCCGACGACGGCCCACTGATACTCCTCGTCAAGCGCAATGACCCAGTAGGCGGCGCTGAAGGGCCAGAAGAAACGGACGCGCAGTTTCGCCGGTTCGGCCGGGTCATCGACCCACGCGACACCGGTACTTTGACGTACCTTGCCGGGTTCATCCTCCTCGCGGCAGGTGTTCGTCACCGAGATGCGGCCGTCGGGAAGAAGCGCGTACTCGGCGGTCGAACCGACACAGCCGCGCTGGAACCGGTGGTCGTAGCGCGCGATCTCGTGCCACTTACCGAGGTAGCGGTTGATGTCGAGTTTCGCCACCGTCTGGAGCGGCGGCAGATCGCCCGACGAGGCACAGCCGAAGCCGACCGCGGCACAGATGAGGGCAAGCAGGGTCTTTTTTCTCATAAGGGAACCTCTCTTTTTCTAAAAACACCGCTCACCGCTCACGATTCACGAATCCTCACCAGCCGTTCCAATGCAACTGTTTCGGGTTCCACTTGTCCTTCGGCTTCTCGGCGCCGGTCGGGATGCCGACCGGGATGACATTGAGCGGCACGACGGTCGACGGTATCTTGAGCAGTTTGCGGACCGTCTCTATCCGTTCCTTGTCGGGATAGACCGCCGTCCACACCGCGCCGAGCCCGAGCGATTCGATCGCGAGCAGGATATTCTCGGTCGCCGCCGAACAGTCGACCACCCAGAAGTCCGATTCGCGCCCGCCCTGCTGACGGTCAAGGTCGCCCGCGACGATGATCGCCGCGCCCGCCTTTTCCACCATCTTCGCGTAGGGAAGGATGTCGCTGAGTTTCTTGAGCATCACCTTATCGGTGACGACGATGAATTCCCACGGCCGCTTGTCGACGGCGGTCGGCGCGGCCATACCCGCCTTGACGATGACCTCCAACTGATCCTTACTGACCGGCCCCTCTTTGTAGGCGCGGACACTTTTGCGGTTCATGATGGTCTTGATGGTGTCGTTCATCGGTTCACCTCCGAAAAGCAGGGTGGTCATCAGCAGAGTGATACACAGGGCGATCAGTCTCTTCATCGTTCCTCCGGTTTTTGGCAGATATCTTTCAGCGCTATCCGTGAATTCTCATGATATTTCTTTTCGTGGAGCGACGCGACGAATTCGCGGTTGATGAGGTAGAGTTCGGTGTTGAGCGCCTCAAGGTCGAGCAGTGTCTCGTCGGTGAATTCGAACGGCCCCGCCCCGGTGAAGTTGAGTTCGCAGAAGGAGACCTCCCACTTGAGCGCGCCGCCGGTATCGTCGAGATAGAGTATCGGCAGGCCGTGGGTGCGGCAGATGATCGGGCGGTAACGGTAGATGCGGCAAAGCCCTTCGTGCAGAAATCCGCAGGTGGCGGCGGTGTCGAACGGGGTTTCGTGCGGCTTCAGGCCGTCGCGTTCCATCTCGCGGAGGATAGCGAAGAACTCGACCGGAAAAACGGTGAAGTTGACGCAGCAGCCGGTGCAGCCTTCGCGGCAGGTGATGTTCGCGCCGTGGAGCGCAGTCAGCCGCGCCGCATCAGCGTCTATCCGTTCGCGCAGTTCAAGGTAGCGTGCGATGGGATTCATGCGGTCAGAGACTCCGTTGTGTCAGGGCATTCTACAAAAGCGGGCGGGGGAAGTCAACCGGGGCGGAGGGAAGACCCGAAAATAGTTTTTTACCTATTTTTCTCCATCCGCGTTATAGTGGGTGTGCTCAGGGAGGCAAGTGACGATGTTCGGGATCTTCGAGACACGGCGCGAACGGGACCAAAAGTTCGACGAGATCTTCTGGAAGAAGCGCCATATGATCGAAAGTATCGCCAAGCGCTACGCCCGGACGCCGGACCTCATCGACGATCTGGTGCAGGAGATATTCCTCAAGATATACCTGCAACTCCCCAAGGTGCTCGCCGCCGACAACCGCGACGGCTACCTGCGGCGGCTGGCGGTCAACAGCGTCGTCGACTACTTCCGAAGCCACCGCGACAAGGCGCGCGAAGTGGCGTTGTCATCTGAACTCGAGGAGGTGCTCCCGGCCCCCGGCGACGGCCATGAGTCCGACACGCTCGGCGCTCAGCGGGCCGAACGGTTCATGGGGATGGTACAGGCGCTTCCCGAGAAGCGGCGCAATGTCATGACGCTGCGGATCGTCGACGAACTGCCGTTCCGCGATATCGGCGAAACGCTCGGCATCTCCGAGGTATCGGCGCGGAACCTCTTTTCGCTAGGGATGAAGGAACTTAAGATGAAGATACTGCGACAGCAGGAGGCGGGCCATGCGTAACGAACAGGAACGGTGGGACAACATCCTCGCCAACGTCAAAGAACGGGGCGGCCGCATCCGGCGGCGGCGCGGCATCGCGGCGGCGGTAACGACCGCGGCGCTCGCGCTCACGATCCTCGTATCGGTGCAGTTCGGCCTTCCGCGTGAGCGTTCCGTTGAACCGCAGCAGTTCACCCTCAACGACGTGGAACTCGAGGTGGTACTGCTGGAACACGATATCGTTCTGGAAGATATGGACCTGTATTAACCACTGCATGGGAGAAACCTATGAAAAAGTTGATGTTCATTGCGATCCTGATGATGAGCGCCTTGGCGCTCGCCCAGTGCCCCAACCACGGCAAAGGTGGTCCCGGCGGGCCCGGCGGCCACGAGGGCGGTCCGAAGGGCGACCACAAGGGACACATGATGATGATGCACGACGAGATGCTCAAAGAGCTTGGCGTCCCCGAGGCGCAGCGGGCCGAGTTCCGGGCCTCAATGCACGAGACCCACAAAAAGATGATGGACATCCAGTTCAAGATCAAGGAGGAGCGCATCGCGATGAAGGGGGAGGCCCAAAAACCCAATCCCGACAAGGCGAAGTTGCAGAACTCCATCAAAAAGATCGGCGACCTGCGCCGTGATCAGACCCTCCTGATGGAGAATCACAAACTCGACATGCTCTTTAAACTCAACCCCGAGCAGCGCAAGAAAGCACTCGATTTCATGGAAAAGAAAAAGAAGATGATGATGGATCACATGATGGGCCCCGGCCCCGACGGTGACGACGACTAAGCCCCCTCTCAACCCCCCGATAGGCGGCCCGTGCGCACGAACTTCTCGATGCGGCGGGCCGCTTCTTCTATGTCGGCAAGCGGTTTGGCGATATTGAACCGGACGAACCGGACCCCCGCGTCGGAGAAATGGATGCCGGGCACCGCCGCCAGTTTTTCCTGCGCGTAGAGTTCTTCGGCGAAGGCGAGCCCGTCGTCGAACCCTTCCGGCAACTCGGCCCAGATGAAGTAGCCGCCGTCGATGGGCGGTATGCGGAACCCGAGCGCCGTCAGCATCTTTTTAAGCGCCACGAACGATGTCCCCACCGTGCGGCGAGCCGCCGCGAGGTAGGCCGCGCCGTTGTCGTGCGCCGCCAGATAGCGGGCGATCGCCTTCTGGAGCACCGACGGCGACGAAAGCCCGGTGTAGTCGTGGATGGTGCGCAGCGCCGCCAGATGCGACGGATGCGCCGCGAGGAAACCGACGCGCCACCCCGTTATCGAGAGCGTCTTGGAGAAGGAATCGGCGTAAAACAGGCGCGGCGATATGCGGTCGGTCGGCAGCCACGGCTGCTCGCCGAAATAGATCTCGCGGTAGACACCGTCGACGATGAGCGAGAAGTCGAGTTCGTCGCTCAGCGCCGCCAGCCGTTCGAGTTCGTCGCGCCGCCAGACGCGGCCGAGCGGGTTACCCGGCGAGGAGACGAAGACGATCTTCACCTGCTGGTCGCGCACCACCTGCCGGAATGCCTCTTCACGTCCGAAAAGACCCTCGCCGATGTCGAACGCAACAAAATGATTCCCGAATATCTGCGGCAGATTGCGGTAACTTTCATAGACCGGCTCGAAGGCGAGCGCCGAAAAAGGCTGCGCCTCGCGGCGGCTGAGGTAGAGGTAGGTCAGCGTGATCGCCTCGGTCGCGCCGTTCGTCACGATGAACTGGTCGCGCGCCGGGCCGCCGGGAAAGAGCGTCGGCAGGATATCGCGCAGATCGTTGTCTCCTCTCCCGGGGGCATACTGGTGGACCGGCTGATCGGAAAGTTCTTTCAGGATATCGGTCAGTTCCGGCGGCGGCGGAAACCCGGGAAGTCCCTGCGCGAGATTGAGCCCGCCCCCCGCCTTGACCTTGTCCGACATATAACTGATGAGCGATCCAGCGGGGCGTTCATAGGTGGGCATCGGGAACCTCCGTCACGGTCCCCGTCAGCCTATCCGGCGCAAAGTGACTGTCAAGGAAAAACGACGAAAATCAAAGGGGTATCGCCCCCTTCAGCGTCCCTTTCAAACCCGTCCCTGTCCGTCATTACCTATCACAACAGACCGGACTAGCGCCCGGTTAGTTTCGCGGTAAGGGATTTTTTATGCGAGAGGCAATTCCTTATCGCCGATACGGCACATCCGGTCGTGCAATTCCACCACCTTGCGGATCTCGGGATCTTCTATGCGGCGCCCTTCGCCGATGAGTTCACAGGCGCGGTAGCGTTCGCTTTTCGCCAGATAGTCATCGAGCCAGTGCCGATACTTGCCCGAATCGCGGTTATTCATGAAGGGGAAAACCGCCGGCGGCCGGTCCAGAGCGATACGCCACGGTTTGGCGGTCAACCGGGCGCGGAAACACGACTGGTTCTTGGTCAATCTGATGTAGAGCGGATCGGAACCGAGCGCTTCCAACAGCCGTATCGTTTCGTTATCCTTCGGGTCGTAGGGGCGGCCGGTGAACAGGAGCCGCAGACCGGCGCAGGTGCGGTACAGGCGGAACGGATGGTCGTAGTTCTTCCCGCCCCACGAGACAATGCGGGCGATCTCGGCGTTCCGCTGTGCTTCGACGAGTTCCTTTTTTTTCGCGGCATTGAACAGGAGCGCGATGGCGTTGAAGATGCCGCCGGCCGAGAAGGGCTTGAAGTCGACGTCGGCGAAAAGCACTTTCTCGGTGTTGAGGACCGCCGCGCCGTAACGGTTGCGCGATATGACGGCGATCTGTTTGCCGTCGTGGGTGACCGTCTCGAGTATCTGTTCGCGGATGGGGAGGGTGCTGTAGTCGTATTCGCCCAGTTTTTTGCCCGACAGGACGAGGTCGAATACCTTCTTGGCGCGCTTCTGAGCGTTCTCCAGCGCCTCGGACTGCGAGCGGGTCGACCAGCCGTTGACAATGACCGAATCCTTCCCTTCGCGGTGTTCATACTTGGCCCAGAAGGGCGGGATGTTGATGGGCATTGTTGTCTCCTATTTTATTGTCTTTGTTCGCCTAACGGTTCAAACAGACAATACCGCTCGGCGGCGGTGGCCCCGGTGCAGTAGTCGTTCCATTTATCCACGCGGCGGTGTCCATCAACAAGAGTTACGATGCCCGCAATTATCGCCATACCGCCAATGGCGGTAAATACCGTACCGGGAATGAAGTGCTCCTCGCCGCTATAGGCTGGTCCTACCGAAACAAGCATTGTTGGCAAGCCGATCACCATGAAAGCAAGGCCCACCGGCAAAAGGATATTTCCGGCAAGTACTTCTTTCTCGCCGATCCGTCCCGAGTCATAGCTTGCCATGCAACTGCCTTCGGTCGGGCGAGTGTCGGCATTCTTCATCGTGGCGCAGGAGGCGAGGATGATGCACGCCGCAAGTGCCAGCAACGGTGCCGATTTCATTATAAAATCCTTCTCCCAAAGTCATCGCGATTTTACCCTCACTTGAATCCTGAATCAAGAAATTTTTTTAAAAGAAATTCTTGCCCGGCCTTGACTTCCAGACAAGCAGCCTTATAAATCTGTTTGCTAGTAGCAAGAAGGAGGCGCTACATGGAAAATCTGACGAAAGAGACATTCAAGCAGAAAGTATTCGACTACGAGAAAAGCAAGGAGTGGAAGTTCGCCGGCGCCCGTCCCGCCATCGTCGACTTCTACGCCGACTGGTGCGGCCCCTGCAAAGCGGTCGCTCCGGTGCTCGCCGACCTCGCCGTCCAGTACGACGGCAAAGTGGACATCTACAAGGTGAACACCGATCAGGAGCAGGAACTGGCGCAGGTCTTCGGCATCCGCTCGATACCGTCGATCCTCTTCATCCCGATGAGCGACAAACCGCAGATGTCGATGGGGGCGCTCCCCAAGGCCGCTCTGGTCGACGCCATCGAAAAGGTCCTGCTGAAAACGAAGGCGGCGTAAATACCAACACCCCTCCTGCCTCCCCTGCATCAGGAGAGCTTTGTCGGAGGCTCCCTGTCGCAGGGAGCTGGCCAACGGCCTGAGGGTGTCGGTTTGACTTCCCTGCCCGCTTCCGCTATCATCGCTCCGTTGACCTAACCGACGGAGGAGCCGATGACCGAGAAGTTGTTCAAAGAGATCAGCCCGTTCGACATCACCGACAACCCCTGCACCGCTTTCGGCAAGGAGTGGGCGCTCCTTACGGCGGGCGACAAAGAAAAGGCGACGATGATGACCATCGCGTGGGCCGGTCTGGGGGTGCTCTGGAACCGCAATGTGGTCTTCGTTTTCGTCCGGCCGCAGCGCTATACCTATATATATATGGAAAAGGAACCCGTTTTCTCGGTCGGCTTCTTCCCCGAAGAGCACCGCGACGCGCTGAAACTCTGCGGATCGCTCTCGGGCCACAAGAAGGAGAAGGTGAAAGAGTCGGGGCTGACGCTCCGGCGCCACAATACGGTCCCCTACTTCGCCGAATCGCGCCTCACCCTCATCTGCCGCAAGCTCTATTTTCAGGATCTCGAGCCGAAGAACTTCATCGATGCGTCCATCGACGGCAATTATCCGTCGAAGGATTATCACCGGATGTATGTGGGTGAGATAGAAACGGTCCTCGCGGCGCGGTAGATCGCACCGCTCAATTCATTACATCAGCAGTCGCGTTCGGAACAGATGCCGTCGCCCGACAGGTCCTCGGTCGCGATATCGCAGGTGGTATTCTGATTGATATCCCAGCATTCGAAGGTCGAGGGACCGCTCGATCCTTGCGCGCTCCACTTGAAATTGTCTATCAGAACTATCGAGTCGAGCGCCTGATCGGAGGTGTCCCAGATCACGAACTTGAGGGTGATGGTCTCGCCCGGGACGACCGGCGCGGAGGTCGAAAGCCACTGGGTGCCGCCCGCGTCGGCCGGGTCCCAGCCGGTCCCGGCGAGGGCGTCGGTGCCGTCGGTGCAGTCGTAGGCGGTGCCGCCGCAACCGTCCTCCTTGTCCTCGCAGACGGTGAAGAACTCTTGCGAGTTGACGCTGATGTAGCTGGCGTTCGAGTCGAACGAGATGTTCTTGTCGGCGGGGATCCCCGCAGCGCCGGTGTAAAGCATCGCGATGAAGAAATCGTTGTAGGCGGAGCACTGATAGTCCATATATTCCTGCGAGAAGAACCGGAAGTTGAAAGAGAAGGAGAGGGCGTTGGTGGGAACCTTGAGTTGCACCGAGAGCATCACCGAATCGTTCGCGCCGGAACCGGCCGGGCAATCGGCGTTCGTTTCGGGCAGATTGGCGCCGCCGCCGTAGGGTGCGCTGAAGTCGGCGGGCGGATTGCCGGTCTGATACGAATAGGTCAGCGTAGTGGTCGGATCGGGATCGTTGGCGTCGCGGGCGCGGCCTGAAGAGAGCGATGACATGTTCCCGCCGTAGATGTAAGCATTTGATGCGTGGGTGCCGAACTGGGTCATGAGGCTTATCTGAAGGTTGTCGGGCGCTCCCGAACCGTCGGCGCGGGTCAGTGTCGGGGTGCCGACGATACCCCACGAACCGTTCGCCGCGACCTTACAGATATCGATGCCGTTGATGAGGTCGGCGGCGGTGGTGCCGCTGAACTTCGTGCCGCTCGAACAGGGAACGCGCGGGTCCTCGTCGATCTGGTCGTTGCAGTCGTTGTCGAAACCGTCGCCCTGCACCTCGATCGCGCCGGGGTTCACCTTTGCCGGATCAGTACACTTGAGGATCGAGTCACAACAGTCGTCGGAGCAGGAACCCCAGCCGTCGCCATCCTCGTCGACATTCTCGTCGGTATCGTTGTTGCAGTTGTCATCTACGCTGTTACCGCAGATCTCGGTCTGGGGAAGCACCTCTCCCGAACAGGGGCTGAACTGCGAGCCGTCGGGGAAAAATATCTTCGTTCCCGCCTTGCAGGGACCGACCCCCTTGGTGTTAGGGTCGGCGCCGTAGGGACATTCGACCACCTCGTCGGGGGTGCATATCTGCACGACGATGTCGACATCGGTCGTATCGGGCTGTTCGCTGTCGGTCGGATCATCGGTGACCGCAATATCGGACCCGTCGGAGAGGAGTTCGTCGGTCACACTTCATGATAACCCCCGTATCAGGTCATAGCTAAAGCCATTCTAGAAAAAGAGCGGGCATTGTCAACCGAAAATTTGATTTATCGCGCGCGGGAGGATACATTTCTCCCGAAACGACCGCGGGAGGAACCCATGACCTACAAGATCGAACTTACGAATTTCGCGAAGAACATCAGAACGCTCCAGAAGTACCTGAAGAGCCGCGACACGGTGCGCCAGTCGCTGGTCGTCCCCTTCTTCCGCATCCTCGGCTGGGATGTCTACAATCCCGGCGAGTTCATGGCGGGCTACACCTACGAGACGCCGCAGGGCGACATTTTCACCGCCGACTTCGCGGTGATGAAGAACGATCAGCCGCTTCTTTTTGTCCAGACCTACTTCGGCGAGGAAGACCCGGCCGAGGGACACGCCAACCTCGCGGCGCTTTTCCATACCTTGCCGGGCGATAAGGTGGCGATACTCACCAACGGCATCGACTGGCGCTTCTACACCGACGGAATGGAGCCGGGCGTGCTCGACGCCGACCCCTATCTGGAACTCAACCTCGGCGAGAAGACCCGCGCTGAGGACCTCGCGGTGATCGATCTCTACCAGAAAGAGGGCTTCGATCTGGCCCCGATACTCGCCCCGCTCCGTCTGGGCATCTACGAGAAGAAGATCGCCGAATACTTTGCGGCCCAGCGGGTCGCGGCGACCGCCGACAAGGAACTCATCGAATTCATACTGAAGAAGGTCGGCGGCGGCGAACTGGCGCCGCAGGCAAAGGAAAAACTGGCCGGCTGGATACTGAACGGTTTCGCGGTGACGCCGCCCAGAGCGGGCGCCGCCGCGCCGCAGGCCGCAAAGCCGGCGCCGGTCCTGCAGGAACTCGGTGAACTGGAGATGATCCCTCTGAAACCCGCTGCGAAAACGGCCCCCGCCGCCAACATCGACCTTGAGGCGCTTCCCAATATCGACGATGACTCGATCGAGGGACGCCTCACCGTCATATCGGGCGACGACAAGGACAAGACCGCCGCCATACAGAAAAAAGAGTTCTTCATCGGCCGCAATCTCGATCTCGATCTGGTCCTCACCGACCCCTCGGTCTCACGGCGCCATTTCCGGATATTCCTCGAAAAAGGAAAATATTGGGTGCAGGACCTCGGGAGCGGCAACAAAATAAAAGTGAACGGCGTCAAAGCCACCGAAAAGCGGCGCCTCGAGAACAACGACACCATTCAGGCCGGGAATACCACCATCCGTTTCGAAGCCTACCAATAAAAACTGTTGGAAGAATTCTGATCAGACCGTGCGGTCGGGCGGCGGCGGCGGCGGGGGATTGGGCCCGTCGGGCGGACTCGGCGGCGGATCGGGATTAACACCGAAGGCGATCCGGCCGTCGACTTCCGCGGTGCCCGTAACGGCCGCGCCGAGGCCGATCAAGCCGCTCAGCACGATCACACACGCGATAAGTTTCATACCCATACTCCGTCAACGGTCTGGTTCCATTATAGTGGGGGAAAAATGGATGTCAACAGCAACGGTGAACTTTTTTCCAAAAGAAATCAAGCAATTCAGATATGGATGGTCCGGCCGAGGGCGGCCAGCACCGCTTCGAGACTCGCCTCGCACAGTGTCGGGTGGGGATGTATACTTTCTATGATATCCTCCGCTTTGGCCTTCAGCCGGAGAGCCGGGAGAAATTCGCTGATGAGGTCGGGCGCCCCGTGGCCGATGATGTGGGCGCCGAGCAGTTCATGGGTATTGGCGGCGATGAGCACCTTGACGAACCCGGCGGTCCGTCCCGACGCCACCGCCTTGCCGTTGGCCGAGAAGGGGAACTTGCCGACGGCGTAGACGACACCCTGTTCCTTTGCCTTTTCCTCGGTGAGGCCGACCGATGCGATGGCCGGTTCGCAGAAGGTACAGCCGGGATTCTGGCGGTAATCTATCGGATGGACCTTCAACCCGGCGATATGCTCGGCGGTGATAATTCCTTCGTGTTCGGCGGTGTGGGCGAGCATCGGCGTCGCGATGAGGTCGCCGATGGCGTAGACGCCGGGGGCCTTTGTTTCAAAAAGCGAACTCACCGGGATGAAGCCGCGCGGGTCGGTCTCGATACCGGTCGCCGCGAGTCCAAGCGCCGCGCTGTTGGGACGGCGGCCGACCGCCGAGAGCAGTTTCTCGACCGTCAGCGTCTTCCCGCCTGAAAGCGTCACCATCATCCCGTCAGCCGTTTTTTCGGCCTTCTCGACGCAGGTGCCGGTGTAGCATTTGATCTTCTTTTTGCGGAACTCCTTCAGCAACTCTTTGCTCACCTCGCCGTCCTCGAGCGGGACGAGGCGGTCGAGCGCCTCGATGAGATGGACCTCGACGCCGAAGGTCGCATAGATGTAGGCGAACTCGACGCCGATGGCGCCCGCTCCGATGATCGCGATGCTCTTGGGGAGCGTCGGGGAAAAAAGCGCCTCGTCGCTCGACCATATGTCGGCGCGGTCTATTTTGATATGCGGCAGGTCCTTGAAGGTGGAACCGGCGGCGATGATGATGTTGTCGGCGGTGTAGACATCGCTGCCCACCGTCACCTCTTTCGGCCCGGTGAAGCGCGCCTCGCCGCGAATGAGGCGGATGTTGTGTTTCTTGAAAAGGAACTCGATCCCTCTATTGTTCTTCGCGACCGCCCCTCGGGCGTGGGCGACCACTTCGCCCCAGTTGAAGGTCGGCTCGGCGTGAACGCCGAACTTGCACGCCTCTTTCGCATCCTCGAAGGCTTCCGCCGCCCGGATGAGCGCCTTGGCCGGGATACAGCCCCAGTTGAGACAGGTGCCTCCCAGATCGTTCGATCTTTCGACGACCACCGGGGAAAGACCGAGTTGGGCCGCCCGTATCGCGGCGACATAACCGCCCGGACCGGCGCCGATGATAAGCAGTTTGAGCTGTTCCATGATGTGCGCTCCCTTACCGTTGCCCTTCTCGCTTCTGCGCGAACAGCGGTGTAGTAGCATGTTTTTCGGCAAAAGGAAAAAAAAGTTTGACAAGCGTCAACTTTCGGCTATAAATCCGCTCGCTTGTTTTTGACATGCGGGCTCGTAGCTCAATTGGGAGAGCACTGCTTTGACGTAGCAGGGGTCAGAGGTTCGAACCCTCTCGGGCCTACCATGTCTTTTTTTTTGCCGTAAGGTTTTACCATGATCATCATACTTCCCGACGGCTCGAGAAAAGAGGCGAAAGCCGGTGAGAACTGGCGCGAATTCATCGCCCGCGAGATCGGACAGGGACTTGCCAAGAACGCGCTGGCCGTCAGGATAAACGACGCGATGAAGGATGTTGCTTCGCCGGTCGAGGAGGGTTCGCTGGTGGTCGTCACCGCTTCTTCCCCCGAAGGGCTCGAACTCATCCGTCATTCGGCCTCGCATATCATGGCCGACGCGGTGACCCAACTCTTCCCGGGGACCAAGGTGACCATCGGCCCCGCCATCGAAAACGGTTTTTACTACGATTTCGACTCGGAACACCGTTTCACCGCCGAGGACCTCGAGCGGATAGAGGCGAAGATGGCCGAGATCATCAAGGCGAAACAACCCTTCGCGCGGCGCGTTGTGACCGCCGATGAGGCGATCGCGCTGTTCCGCGGCATGGGAGAGAACTATAAGATCGAGATCATCCGCGACCTCGGCGCGCAGGTCGTATCGCTCTACACCCACGGGAATTTCACCGATCTCTGCCGCGGCCCGCACCTGCCCGACACCGGTTTTGTGAAGGCGCACAAGGTGCTTTCGGTGGCCGGCGCCTACTGGCGGGGCGATTCGAAGAACAAAATGCTCCAGCGCATCTACGGCACCGCGTTCACCGATAAGAAACAGCTCGACGAACACCTCAAGCAGGTGGAAGAGGCGCGCGAGCGGGACCACCGCAAACTCGGGCCCGAACTCGATCTCTACACCATGACCGACGATATCGGCATGGGCCTTGCCCTCTGGACTCCCAAGGGAGGCGTCATCCGCACCATCGTCGAGAATTTCTGGCGCAAGGAACACTACCGCAACGGCTACGAGCTCGTCTACACACCGCACATCGGCCGCTCGCACCTGTGGGAGACCAGCGGACACCTCGATTTCTACAAGGATGGGATGTACAGCCCGATGGACATCGACGGCGAGAACTACTACGTCAAGCCGATGAACTGCCCTTTCCATATAGAGATATATAAAAGAAAGAAGTGGAGCTACCGCGAATTCCCGATCCGCTGGGCCGAACTCGGCACGGTCTACCGCTACGAACTGTCGGGAGCGCTCAACGGGCTCAAGCGGGTCCGCGGCTTCACGCAGGACGACGCCCATCTCTTCTGCCGGCTCGATCAGTTGGACGACGAGATCAGCCGCGTGCTCGACTTCTCGCTCCACATCCTGCGCGCCTATGACTTCGAGAAGTTCAAGGTCTACCTGTCGACCCGCCCCGAAAAGAAACTGGTAGGCGATCTTTCGGTATGGGACAAGGCCGAGACGGCGCTCGAGGCGGCGCTCGAACGGTCGGGTCTTCCCTACCAGATAAATCCGGGCGACGGCGCTTTCTACGGCCCGAAGATAGACATCGCGGTGACCGACGCGATCGGCCGTGAATGGCAGCTTTCGACCATACAGGTCGACTTCAACCTGCCCGAGCGGTTCGATCTCACCTACGTCGGCAGCGACGGCGCGGAGCACCGTCCCATCATGCTCCACCGCGCCCTCATGGGATCGCTCGAACGGTTCTTCGGCGTCCTCATCGAACACTTCAAAGGGGCCTTCCCGGTGTGGCTCGCTCCGACACAGGTGGTGCTGGTGCCGGTGACCGACCGCCATCACGAGATAGCCGAAAAACTTGAAAATCGGCTGAAAGCCAGTAATATTCGCGTTCTCGTCGACCGCCGCAACGAGAAGACGGGCTACAAGGTCCGCGAGTGGGTGGTCGAAAAGACGCCGTATATCATCGTCGTCGGCGACAAAGAAGCGTCGCTGGAGACGGTGTCGGTGCGGATACGGAACGGAGAGCAGGTCGAGATGCGGCTCGACGCCTTCGTGGAACAGGTGGACCGCGAGAACCGTGGAGGACAGTACTTCTGATGACGACCGCCCCCGAAAAGAACGTCGACAACATGGTCAATGAACTCATACCGTTCCGCGAGATGCGCGTCATCTCGCCCGACGGCGAGATGCTGGGCGTGCTCGCCAAGCGCGACGCCCTCGACAAGGCGGTATCCTTCGGCCTGGATCTGGTCTGTGTCTCGCCGACCACCGTGCCGCCGGTCTGCAAGATCATGGACTACGGCAAACACCTCTACATGATGAAGAAGAAGGCCAAGGAGGTGAAGAAGAAACAGACGGTCATCGAGATAAAGGAACTCAAGATACGCCCGAACACCGACACCCATGATCTCATGGTCAAGGTACGGCAGGGGAAGGAGTTCCTCGCCGAGGGTTGCAAAATAAAACTCACCGTCTTCTTCCGGGGCCGCGAGGCTATGTTCGTGGACAATGCGCTGGCGAACATCAACTTCATCATCACCGAACTCGGCGGCGAAGAGGCGATGCAGATAGAGAAGGACACCATCATCAAGAATAGACGGATGACGGTCATGCTGTCGTCCAAGAATTAAGGAGAGCATCATGGGAAAACTGAAGACCAACAAAGCGGCCGCGAAACGGTTCAAGACCACCGGGACCGGCAAACTGATGAGGGGGCACGCGTTCAAGAGCCATATCCTCACGAAGAAATCGAAGAAGCGGAAACGGAATCTCCGGCAGGATGCGGCGGTCGATCCGAGCAATGTGCCGCAGGTCAGACGGATGCTTCCCTATTCGGCATAACTAGAAGGAGATAAGAGATGCGCGTCAAGAAAGGATTCAAGGCCCGGCGGCGGCGGAACGAGATACTCAAGGCGGCACGGGGTAACTATTCCCGGCGGGCAAGGACCTTCAAGGTCGCCCGCGAGACGGTGGAACGCGGCTGGGCGTTCAACTATGTCAGCAGAAAACTCAAGAAGCGCGATTTCCGCGCCCTCTGGATCATGCGTATCAACGCGGCGGTCCGTGAACGCGGTCTTTCCTACAGCGTCTTCATGAATCTGCTGAACAAGGCGCAGGTCGCCATCGACCGGAAACTCCTCGCCAACATGGCGATGGAGGACCCTAAGGCGTTCGACAAGATCGTGGAAACGGCAAAGGCAGCGGCATAACAACAGGGGGGAAACCATGAGCATCACCAAGGTTGAACTGGCTGAAATGGCGTATGAGCACATGAAGGTCGACAAGAAGAAGGCGGCCGAACTGGTCGATATGTTCTTCGAGGAACTCAAGAGCGGACTGACCAAGGACGGCGACATTCAGGTCTCCGGCTTCGGCAAGTTCGTGATCAAGCAGAAGCGGCAGCGCAAGGGCCGCAACCCCCAGACCGGTGACGCGATGACCATCGGCGAACGCAAGGTCGTATCGTTCCACCACAGCCAGGTCCTCAAGGAGCGGCTGAACAACAAGAAGTCCTAACCGGGCGTTTTGAGCGGGTCGGGATGTAGCGCAGTCTGGGTAGCGCACTTGAATGGGGTTCAAGTGGTCGCTGGTTCGAATCCAGTCATCCCGACCATTTTTTCATGATATCTTCCCGCTTCATACTCATCACCAACGATGACGGCATTCACGCACCCGGCATAACCGCGCTGGAAAATCGCCTCTCTGCGGCGGGGATCTCCCACGCCGTGGCGGCGCCGCTCCACGAAAAAAGCGGCTGCGGGCACTCGATAACTTTGCACGATCCGCTCCGGGCGCGCAAGTTCACCGATCATCGGTTCGCCGTCCACGGGACGCCGGCCGACGCGGTGATACTCTACTTCGATGCGCCGCTCCACGAAAAGCCCGATCTGGTGATATCGGGGATCAACCTCGGCGGCAACCTCGCCCACGACCTCACCTACAGCGGCACCGTCTGCGCCGCGATAGAGGGTTTCTACCACGGCGTGACCAGCATCGCCGTCTCGCTCTACTTCGGCGGTAAGTCGCCTGACCCCTCCGTTCATTTCGAGATGGCGGCGGAACTTTTCGTCGGGAAGATACTGCCGTACATGGAAGCGGCCTGCGGCGGCCGCGATCTGTATGAGACGCCGCGCCTGTTCAATGTCAACATACCGGTCGCCGCGCTCGGCAAGAAACGGCCCGTCATCCGCTGGACCAGCCTCGGCAAACGCAACTACGGCGGCCAGATAATCAAACGGGAGGACCCGCGCGGACGGCCTTACTACTGGATCGGCGGCGATCAGCTCGGCTTCGAAGATATCCCGGGGAGCGACTGCAACGCGATGCGCGACGCAGAGGTCTCGATAACGCCGCTCACCATGCATTTCACCGATGAATTGACACTCAACCGACTTAGGAAAAAAACATGAGCGAACCAACCGCACCGCAGAAAAAGAACATCGTCCGCCGTCTCTACGACTGGGTCCTTCACTGGGCCGAGACACCGTACGGCACTCCGGCGCTCGCCACCCTATCGTTCGCCGAATCGAGTTTCTTCCCGGTGCCGCCCGATGTGCTGCTCATCGCGCTCAATATGGGCAAGCCGAAAAAGTCGTTCTACTTCGCACTCGTTTGCTCCATCGCTTCGGTGGCGGGCGGTATGCTCGGCTATTTTATCGGCATGGCGCTGTGGAGCGGGCTGTCGGGCTTCTTCTTCTCCTACGTTCCCGGCTTCACCCCCGAGATATTCGCCAAGGTGCAGACGATGTACAACGAGTACGGGTTCGCGGCGGTACTCATCGCTGGGTTTACCCCCATTCCCTACAAGGTCTTCACCATCGCCAGCGGAGTGTTCGGGATGAACTTCCCGCTCTTCGTCCTCGCCTCGGCCATCTCACGGTCGCTCCGCTTCTTCATCGTCAGCACGCTTATCTTCTTCTTCGGCGAACCGATAAAGAAGTTCATCGACAAGTATTTCAACCTGCTGTCGGTCGCTTTTGTGGTACTGCTTATTCTGGGCTTCGTCGCGATAAAGTATTTATTCTAAATCCCCTCAAGTCCCCTTTGACAAGGGGGCGGAAGGTGTTCACCACACCACCGAACAACCACAGCCGTCGTCCTTCGGCATAATGAAATCGGCCTCGGTTTCTGCTTTGTCGACAACGGACTCATCCACATCCGGCATGGTATCAACATCAGATTCGCCGCCGCCGCCACATTCGGACTTGGGCGGTTCGGGGCAGGTTGCATGCTCCTGGCAATCTGATGAATTCCATGTGCCTTTGAGTTTGAGCGGTCCCCCATTCGTCAGATATTCTCCTGTCGCCTCTTTGATGGTCGACTGATTAGGTATTATTTCATTGAGGGGCAGTTTTTTGGGCATCACCTTAAAGCGTAGAAGTCGGGTGTCGGCGCAGGTTAGGGTACCGATATCGCACGGCGTCATCATATCGGCCACTTTGTATCCCTCTCCCGCTAGGGGGATTTCTCCGTTCGCCCCATCGGGTAGCGATGTCCAGTCGGTCCCGTCCCCCTTCTCATCGAACTGGGTCGCCATCTCGGTCGTATCGGGAATATAATCGACACGGGGATCAAGGTCGTCAATGACCACAACATCATGCGCCGTATCATCGCCCCAGTTCTGTACCTTAATAAGATAATACATGGGCCGTTCATCGCACCATGTATCGTAGGCGGCCTGTTCCGTTCTACAGGTACAACTTTCCTTTTCCCGTCCCTCCCGCCACTTAGTCGCTTCTTCGGGGATATCGAAGTTCACGCCGGAGTCGATGACCGCATCCGCATCGCTCGGGAGTGAATCCTCGTCCCCCGCTCCGATCATCGCCACCGGCAAAAGGAGCATCATCGCCAAGAAGAGCATCATGTGTTTCATGGAATTCCTTCCCCCCTGTATCGCGTGCGTCAGCAGAACTGTACCGCCGGAGAAAGAAATTGTCAAGCGGGAAATGATGTCAAGAGCTGCGGTATGCGCGGTGAAATAGAGGACTTATTTCTTGAGCGACCTTTTCTGTGATTTCTTCTTTTGTTTTTTGGGACGATCCTCCAGCCGTTTCGGTTCCTCTTTCGGCGGGAGGAAGCTTTCGCCCGATACGACCTTGCGGCCGGTCTTCTGCTCCAGTTCGAGGCGCGCCCGTTTCGCGATGCGCCCACCCTTCTTTCCGGCGGTCGCGTTCTCTGCCATTCCGGTCGCCGCCACGCTTTCGGCTATCTGCCGTGTCGAAAGTTCGGCAAGCGCGGTAAAGATGAGTTCCGCTTCGGTCATGTGGTCGCGCAGATTCTGCGTTTTGATTCCCTTGAGCGCCTTATGTTCCTTGACCGAAAGATCGCTCCATTCCTGATGGATGATGTTGGTCAGTATCGCGAATTCTTCATCCTTGGTGATCTCATGGTCTTTCCAATAATCGGTCAGTTTGTTGCGCGTTTCCTGACTCATCATCCGCTGTTGTATCCACTTCTCGCTGCGGCCATGCTTGCGCCAGTTGTCGCGGGCACGGTCAAGCGACCGTTCCGGATCGGTCATTTCCTGCATCCGCTCGTAGCCGACCTTCGCAAGCCAGAGTTTTATCGGCTCTGCCTTGGGGCTCGGCACCGACTGGATAAGGCGTAGAAGCGTTTCGGCGTCGGCGACATCGGTGAGGTATTGTTTGCCGTCGGCTGCTGCAAGTTTCAGTCGGTGACATTTTGTCACCGACTCACTTCCTTCTTTCGCCAATCGCTCTTTCAGTTTGTTCCAGTACTTTCTGGCCGTCAGATAGTCGGGCTGTTGGATGAGCGCCCGAATGATGTCGATGACCGAGAAGTACCAGACCTCTTTCTGTTCGTCGTACACTCGGCGGATGGTGAAGCCGTCGAACATCGCCGGGATGCCTGTTTTACTCATGAAAAGACCCGCCCCTTTGACCGTTTCTCCGTGAATTTGTATCGCCGAACGAGAAAATTGTCAAGATTGAAGGGATATGGAAAAACGCGGTGAAATAGGAGACTTATTTCTTGAGCGGTTTCGGCATCGGTTTCGGGCCGGCGGCGCCTTCGGGGCTCTTCTCGACGCCGAGCAGTTCGACCTCGAACACGAGGACCGAGCCGGGCATGATCTTGTCGCCCATCTGCCGTTCGCCATAGGCCAGATTGTCGGGGATGACAAAGCGATACTTCGCTCCGACCTTCATGAGGCCCACACCCTCGGTCCAGCCGGGGATGACGCGGTTGAGCTGGAACTTCGCCGGCTCGCCGCGCTTGATGGAGCTGTCGAATTCGGTGCCGTCGGTCAGGGTGCCGACATAGTTGACCGTGACGGTCTCTTCCGGTTTCGGCTGGGCGCCGGTACCTTCTTTGACCACTTCATACTGCAGGCCGCTCGCGGTCACCTTGACGCCGGGCCGTTTCGCGTTGTCTTCAAGGAATTTCTTCCCCTTCTCGCGGTTCTCGGTCGCCTTCTTGGCGTTCCCTTCCTGCATCTTCTTCATCATGTCCTGCTGGAATTCCTGCATGGCCGCGCGGAACTCCTCGTCGTTCATGAGGTAGCCGGTGCCGGCGAGTCCGTCCTTGGTCCCTTTGAGGAACAGGTCGACATTGATCGCCATCTCGTTCTTCTTGAAATTCTTGCCCATATCAAGGCCGATGCCGTAGCTGACCTTGTCCATCTGGGTCTTGAGATCTTCCTTGGTCATCTCTTTCTTGACCGCCTCTCCGCCCTTCTGGCAGGCGAACATAAGCATCGCAACCGCGACGCCGACAAACACGAGTTTTTTCATAGAGGTCACTCCCTCGTAGCTAATAACGGGCCGACTGTAGCAGATGGGGGCGCTTTTTGCAATTAAATCAGGCGAGGAATGCGAGCAGCAGGAACAGCACCAGATTCGACACCGCATGCAAGATGACCGCCGGGACGATACTGCCGCCGCTTCGCTCGGTCAGCCAGCCGAACAGAAGCGACGGGAAAAAGGTGGCCGCCGAGAGCGGATTGAGGAACGCGATGCCGTGGGCAAGGCCGAACAGAGCGCTCGAAAAGAGGTTCTTGCGGGTGATGAAGAGGATCGCCGGCTTGTCGTGCCGGGCGAGCGCCGTTTCCTGCAGCCAGCCGCGAAAGAAGAACTCCTCGGGTACCGCTGCGGTGAGGGCGAGCATCAGACTCTTTAACGCGGCATCGACGAGCGCCGCCGCCGCGGGCATCGCCACGGCATGATCCAACCACGCGAGATGATAGAAGAAAAAGCCCGGAGGAAAAAAGACGACGATGGCGGTTAGAAGGAGGAGCAGTTCCCGGATACCGCGGGGAGGCCACGCAAGTCGTTCCGTGAGGAGACGCGCCGGTGCAGCGAGGAACGGCAGAAGGAGCAGAAGGAGAGGAAAGGCGAGATGACGGAATTCGAACCGGGCAAGGTTCATCGCGAGAGCCGAACCGGTCATCGCCGTCCAGATAACGACTGTTTTTATTTGCATCGGACCGCCGTTTTCACTACCATATGCGACGGTTCTATCTTATCGGGAGCGCGAATGAAGTACAGAAAAATCCTGTTGGCCATATTCTGGCCCGCGTTCATCGCTTTCGCCGTCGGGGCGATAGTGAGTTTCTCCTCGGTCGATTGGACGCTGTTGTTCGCCGACATTCATAAATTCGCCGCGACCGCCACGATACTCGTCGCCTTCGTGGCTCTCGTCGCCGCGTTCCTCCTCATCATAGCCGCCCGCAGTCTCTATTTCGAGTATGCCGACATGGAGAAACAGACCCGCGACCTGCCGCAGATCATCCAGCGCCTGCAGGCCGAGATAACGACCAAGGACGCCCTTCTGGCCCGCGAGAAGGAGATACTTTTCGCGAAACATCAGAAACTCGAAGAGGCCTTCAACACGCAGAAGCGGGTCAACGCCGATCTCGACAAACTGCGGCGCGATTACGAGAACGTCATCGCCCTCAACAAGACGGTCTGGTTCATGGACAGCGCGCTGGGGATACTCGAACTCATCGCCGAGGAATCGGTAAAGGCGGCCGACGCCGACCGCGCGGTGCTGATCATCAACGACACGAAGGGAGCGGTCGCCGTCATCGGCACGACGGTCGCGACCGAAGAGGCGCGCGCGCCGCTCAAGAAACTGTTCGGTCAGGCGGCCTTCAACCGGAATCTCACCGCGATGCTCTCGGGCGAACGGTTCATCCGGCTCGACCGCCCGGTGGTGCCGCAACCGGTCGCCGAGTTCCTCTCCTGCGGCCACGGCGCCGACTGCTTCGGCTTCCCCATACGCTTCCACAAAGATCTCCGCGGCGCCGCTTTCATCGCGACCCGCAAGGATTCGGGACTCATCGTCAAGAACCTGACGCTGCTCGAGATGTATTTCTCCATCGTCGCGGTCTACCTCGAACGGAACGAACTCATCCACAAGGAACACGAGTTCGACGACATCATCTCGGAACAGGAGAAGATGATGTCCATCACCCACCTCACCGAAGGTATCGCCCACAACATCAACTCGCCGCTCAATACCATCATGCTGAGTCACGAACTGGTCGAAACGGTGATCAATTCGCTGGCGTCGAAATACCCCGACGAGATGCAGATCGAGCGTCTGCGCAAGACCACCGACCGCATCCACAAGGCGGCCGAGAGCATCAACGGCATCGTATCCAACATCTCGACCAAGGCGGCGCAGGACAAGGTCGAAAAGCCCGACTACATGGACCTCAACGGCATCATCCGCGCCGAACTCACCTTCCTCGAGGCCGACATGGAGTTCAAACACGACTACGAGAAGGTGGTCGAACTGGCCGAGAACCTGCCGGTCATCCACGGCATCTACCGCGACTTCAGTTACATCATCGACGCCCATATCTCGCTGGCGATGCATTTCCTCAAGAACGAGGAGCCGCGCAGGATACTGTTCCGCACCCAGCACGACGAGGGGGGCGTTCTGTTCGAGATCGGCCTGTCGGGCGGCGTCGACGGCGACACGCTGGAAAAGATACTGTCGGGCGCCCTCAAACAGCACATCCCGCGACTCAATGTGCCGACCCTCAACAAGACCCTCGAGCAGAACGATATCCTCCGTTCGATCACCGAGGACAAGGGGTTCGTTATCGTGATGATGCACGTGCCGGTGAAGAAATAGCCGGTCAGCCGACGAGTTCCAACGCTTTTTCCCGCCACTTCGCGAAGTCTATCGACGGGGCGCCGCCCTGCGCCATATCCTTCTTGCCGCCGCCGCGACCGCCGAACGTCGCGAGCAACTCCTTGAGCAGTTTACCGCAGTCGTGGCGCTCCTTTCCCTTGCCGGAGGTCGCGATGACGGCGACCGCCGCCCCGGCGTCGACGCCGGTCAGGACGAACAGGCCATCGACGACCGAGCCCTTGAGGCTGTCGGAGAGCTGTATCACCTCGGCGCGCCCTTTGCCGGTATCGATGATGAAGATCGAAACCCCGTCCTTTACCACCGCCGGTTTGATGTTCTGCGCCTCGATGGCCGAAAGTCTGCCTTCGAGTTCTTCTATCCGTTTCTGGAGCGCCTTGCGTTCGTCGCGCTGTTTTTCAAGCGTCGCCACGAGGTTCACCCGATCGCCGCCCGCCGCCTCGGCCGCCTGCGCGATGACCGATTCCATCTCCTGCGCCAGCCGCACCGCCGCCATACCGGTGACCGCTTCGATGCGGCGGACCCCGGCGGCGATACCTTCCTCTTTCAGTATCTTGAACGAGCCGATCTCGCCGGTCCGCTCGACATGGGTGCCGCCGCAGAGCTCCTTCGATTCGCCCATCGAAACGACCCGCACCTCTTCGCCGTACTTCTCGCCGAACAGCGCCGTCGCCCCCTCTTTCTTCGCCTCTTCGATGGCCTTTATCTCGGTGCAGGTCTTGTAGTTCTGCTGGACGAGGCGGTTGACCTCCAGTTCTATCGCCCGCAGTTCATCGGGACTCACCGCCTTGAAGTGGGTGAAGTCGAACCGGAGCCGCTCCTGCGTCACCAGCGATCCCGACTGGTTGGCGTGTTCGCCGAGCGCCTTTTTGAGCGCGAGGTGCAGAAGGTGGGTCGCCGAATGGTTGCGCCGTATCGCGCCGCGCCGCTCCTCTTCCAGTTTCTGGGTGAAGTGCGTCCCGACGACGATATCGCTCTGTGCCATTACCGCCGCCGCGCGGTATTCGCCCAGTTTCACGCAGTCGGTCACCGTCGCGACCACCACGCCATCCTTTTCCAGCGTCCCCTTGTCGCCCACCTGACCGCCCGATTCGGCGTAGAATAGGAGCGGATTGAGTATCGCGTAGGCGGTGCCGCCGGCGCGGACCGAGTCGACCCGGTCGAGTTCGCCGTTGAACAGGGCCAGCAGTTCACCCTTCGTCTCGCTTTTATCGTAGCCTTCGAATTTCGTTTCGCCAATGCCGTCGTCGTGCAGGCTTTTCGCCGCCGCGAGTTTCTTCTCCTCGCTGCCGCCGCTCCACGACGCCTTGCCGCGCTGCTGCTGCTCCTTCATCGCCGCGTCGTAGCCGGCCGTGTCGTAGGAGAGCCCCTGTTCGGCCAGTATCGTCTGGGTCAGATCGGGCGGGAAACCGTAGGTGTCGTAGAGTTTGAAGACCAGATCGCCCGGCAGTGTCTTCGCTTTCGCTTTTCTCGCCGCCGCGACGCCATCGTTCAACAGCGTGAGTCCCTTGTCGAGCGTCTGGCGGAACCGTTTCTCCTCTTCCGAAGCGATGGCGAGTATCATCTCGCGCTGGTTCTTGAGTTCGCCGTAGTGCGGCCCCATGAGGGTGATGACGATGTCGCAGGCTTTATGGAAGAACAGTTCGGTGAAGCCGAGTTTGTGTCCATGCCGTATCGCGCGGCGCATGATGCGGCGCAGAACATAGCCGCGCCCATCGTTCGACGGCGTGATCGAATCGGCGATGAGGAAACTGGTCGCCCGGGCGTGGTCGGCGATGACGCGCCAGCTCGCCTCCTGCGCCGCGTCGATGGCTCCGCCGCGCATCTCTTTGAGCGCCGCGATGAGCTTCGCGAAAAGGTCGGTGTCGTAGTTAGTGGCGACCCCGCAGAGTGCCGCGGTGATCCGTTCCAGCCCCATGCCGGTGTCGATGGAGGGCTTTGGAAGCGGCGTGAGCGTCCCCGCCGCGTCGCGGTCGAACTGCATGAACACGAGGTTCCATATCTCGACGAAGCGGCCGCAGTCCCAGTCGGGCTCGGCGCCGTTGAAATGTTCGCGCGCGGTGTAGTTGTCCCACATATCGTAATGTATCTCACTGCACGGGCCGCACGGGCCGGTGTCGCCCATCGACCAGAAATTGTCCTTCTCGCCGAGCCGGAAAATGCGTTCGGCCGGGACTTTCTCCTGCTTGTTCCATATCTCGAAGGCCTCGTCGTCGTCCTTGTAGATGGTGACATAGAGACGGTTCTTGTCGAGTCCGTAGTATTTTTTGTCGGTCACCAGTTCCCACGCGAAGGCGATCGCCTCCTTCTTGAAGTAGTCGCCGAAGGAGAAGTTGCCGAGCATCTCGAAGAAGGTGTGATGGCGCGCCGTGAAGCCGACATTCTCCAGATCGTTGTGTTTGCCGCCGGCCCGGACGCATTTCTGCGATGAGACGGCGCGGGTGTAGGAGCGTTTTTCCTGCCCGAGAAAGAGGTTCTTGAACTGGTTCATCCCGGCGTTGGTGAATAGCAGCGTCTTATCCTCGGCGGGCAGGAGCGGCGAACTCGCCACCACCGTGTGCCCTCGCTCTTTGAAGTAGTTCAGAAAGGTCGCGCGCGCCGTGTCCATCGTCCAGTTCGCCATCGTCTCCTCCATCGGGACATATCGCCGGGATATTACTTGCGCCGGTTCGTTTCTCAAGATTTTGCTTTTATTCGGCCGCTCGGCTATAATCGCGCCGGACCGTCAGGGAGGGCACCATGTTCCGCATTGTCCGTTGCAACGACCCCTTCTTCAGCGCCCGTCATGCCGAGGGGCGGATAGACTGGAGTTCCGGCGACGCCGGCGATTTTTTCGATCACCTCGTCGAGACCATCCGGTCGGGCGAGCCGGTGGCGCTCCCCTACGCCGAACATTTCTTCACCGACGACCTCAAGGCGCTCCGGCTTCTCGAAGCGATCTTCGTCTCGACCGCGCCGGTCACCTTTTTCTGCCGCGAACTGACGCTCCCGGCGGTGCTCATGCGCTACGCCGTCATCGAGAATGAGGCGGAGGACTACCGCGCCTTCGACCCGGCCATCGCGGCGCTCCCCTTCTCGGCCGACGCGAAGGCGGTGATCACCGAGAACATCCACGGCTTCCCCTACCTGCGGATCGAGGAACTGCTTACGGCGGTCGCGGCGATGCCCGAGGCGGCGGCGGTCGAATACCTGCTCGACAACAAACGCAACCTTCTCTCGCGCAATCCGGTGCTCGAGGTGATGAAGGTGGGCGGCGGCATCGGCGACATCGGCGGACTTGCCGAACTCAAGCAGTGGATCGTCGAGCGGAGAAGCAATTTCTCCGACAAGGCGCGCGATTTCGGCATCCCGATGCCCAAGGGTATGCTGATGCTCGGCGTGCAGGGGTGCGGTAAAAGCCTGACCTCCAAGACCATCGCGAATATCTGGAACTTCCCGCTGGTGCGGCTCGATTTCGTGAACCTGTTCCGGCAGGGGTCGAGCGTCGAGGAACTCATCAAGGAGGCGGTGACGGTGGCCGAGGCGTTCGCCCCCATCGTCCTGTGGATAGACGAGATAGAAAAGGCGCTCTTTCAGGACGACCAATCGGCCGAGATACGGCGCGTGCTGGGGTGGCTGATGACCTGGATGCAGGAAAAGAGCCGTCCGGTGTTCCTCGTGGCGACCGCCAACAATGTCGAGGTCCTGCCGCCCGAACTCCTCCGCAAGGGTCGCTTCGACGAGATATTCTTCATCGACCTGCCGGCGGCCGACGAACGGGAAGAGATACTGCGCATCCACCTCGAGCGGCGGCACCGCGACCCGAAGAAATACGATCTGGCCAAACTCGCCGCCGCGGCCGAACATTTTTCGGGCGCCGAGATGGAGCAGATCGTGGTCGACGGACTGGTGGCCGACTACGCCAAAGGACGGGAACTGACGCAGAAAACGCTTGAAGAGGTCTTGCGCCGCACCGTGCCGCTCGCCGTGACCTATGAGGAACAGATCAAGAAACTCCGGATGTGGTCGCGCGGCAGGGCCCGCAACGCATCGGGCAACATCCGCGTCGAGTCGCTCTTCAACGGTCAGCCGTAATGCATCTTTCCGAATTGACGGCCGCCGCGACGCTCCTTGCCGACCGCGGCTCCGGCGCCATCGTCAACACCGTCCACCGTTCCTGCGGCGGCGCACTCATCAAACTCTACGGCGCATCGGGCGGACTTGAAGGGATATTCTTCTCGACCGGCGCGCGCAACTTCTTCCCGGTCACCGATATCGCCGCCTTCCCGCGCGACCCGATAACCAATCTCGAAGAGGGCCTGCGCAAATATATCGGCGGCCGGCGCTTTACCGGCGCGACGCTCGACAGCGCCTGCGGCCGGGTGGTGCGCCTTTCGTTCGGCGAGATCACCCTCATCGTGCCGCTTTTCTCCGGCAAGGCGGTCCATATCGTCGATGCGGCGGGTGCGGTCGTCTGGTGCGAACACCCCGACACCGCGCTCGCGCCGCTGGCCGAACCGCTCCGCGACCTGCCGCCGCGCGTCACCGATCCGCTGGAGTGGCAGAGGCTCTTTCTGGCCGAGGTGCGCAAAAAGCGGGAAGAGGAACGGCTCCGGCGGATAGAGAAGGAAAAAAAAGGACTGCGCGAACGGATCGCGAAGATGAGCGCCGAAAAGGAAAAGGCGCAGGCGCGGGCCGCCGGTCACCGCGAGACGGCGGAACTCATCAAAGCGTGGATATACACCCTGCCGTCACAGGAACGGAGGAGCGCGGTGACGCTCACCGGGTTCGACGGGGCGGAAAAGACCGTCGCGCTCGATCCCGAGCGTACCATCGCCGAGAACATGAACGACCTCTTCACCGAATCGAAGAGGATCGGCCGCGGCCTCTTGACGCTCGACACCCGCATCGCCGAGGCGGAGCGGACCATCGCGGCGCTCGACGCCGCGCCGCAATCCGACGCACCGGGACCGCGCCGCCCCGCCGTCGACATGCCGCGCCGCATCGCCGGGGCCGTACCGGGACGACATCTCCCGTGCCGCCGGTTCCGCAGCGCGTCGGGCCGACTCTTTCTTGTCGGCAAATCGGCCGCCGACAACGACGAACTCACCTTCAAAGTCTCCTCGCCGCACGATCTGTGGTTTCACGCGCGCGACCACGCCGGGAGTCATGTCATCCTGCGGAAGGGAAAAGGGGAAGTGGCCACCGAGGAGGAGGTCTTCCTCGGCTGTTGTCTCGCCCTCTACTACAGCAAGGCGCGCAACGGGATGGAGGGGGAGGTCTGGTTCAGCGAACGGAAGTTCGTCCAGAAAAAGAAGGGTATGCCGCCCGGCATGGTGCTCCTCACGCAGGGGAAACCGAAGTATATCCGCGCCGATCAATCGTTCTTCGCGAAACTTCAGCGCGAGGATGGCCAGTGATGCGACGGCGAGAATTTTTGAATAAAAGGTCCGGCGCGCTATCATTCACGGCGTTCGAGGCGCTGATGAACCATTGAAACGGAGGAACACACCATGAAACGGATAGCGCTGGTGGTTTTCACGGTCTTCTTCTTCGGCCTCGCGCAGGCCGAAACATCGAGCGGCGACGGCGAAGGCTTTCTCGGCTTCGATATCGGCTTTGCGTGGGGTCACTTCTACGACTCTCCCTTCCCCGACGCGATGGGGGCGAGTTTCGGTTTCCACTACGAACCGCCGCTGACGCAGGAACTCAACCTCGTGGTGGCCGCGAAATACAACGCGCTCTACTGGGCAGACCATGACGGCGTGGCCGAGGAGAGCATCCTCTACCACCTGCCGCAGGCGGGGGTCGGGGTGAAATACCTTTTCGACGCGGGCAATGTCGTCCCCTTCCTCGGGGCGGGCGTCACGATGAACATCAACGCCTACGACCCCAACATTTACTTCGGCGGCAAGCGCAACTTCCCCGCCGGGGTCCGTTTCGCCCCCGGCATCTACTTCGATTTCGGCGCCGATATCTACACCGGCGACGATTTCGCGATCGGCTTCAACGTGCGCTACGACTGGGTGCTCGACTATCTCTACGACGACTCGAAGATACCGAACCTCTTCTCGCTCAACATGCGGATCAACTTCATGACGCTGAACTGATGCCGGTAACGCTCCACCCGCAACGGCTCGAAGAGCTCACACGGTTCGCGAAGCGGTTCCGCACCCCGCACGATATTCAGGTGTTCCTCAACGAAACGCCCTATTCGTCGCACAAGATATGCCTCTCGCCGTGGCGCGTGATGAAAGAACGGCACGCCCACTGCGCCGAAGGGGCCTACTTCGCGGCGGCGGTGTTCTGGTTCATGGGGATGCGGCCGGTGGTGGTCGATCTGCTGGCCGAGAACGACGACGATCACATCATCGCACCGTTCCGGGTGAACGGGTTGTGGGGGGCGGTCGCCAAGTCGAATACGACGGTGCTCCGTTACCGCGAGCCGGTCTACAAAAATTTGCGCGAACTCGTCATGTCGTACTTTGATATGTATTTCAACACGGTCGGCTTCAAGTCTCTGCGCGGTTATTCGCGGCCGGTGAGTCTGATGCGGCTCGGCGGGAAGAACTGGATGACGGCCGACGACGATCTCAACTTCATCGGCGACCGCTTGACGGCTCTGCCGCATATCCCGCTCATCGACAAAAAGATGAGGGCGCGACTCGCGCCGACCGATGACGATCTCGTGAAAGCCTGCTTCCTGAACTCGAATGAAGCGGGCCTCTTCAAACCGCGCTAAAGGTTGCTAGGAATTAACAAAAAATTTTAGAAAGGATCGACTACGAGAGTTGGGGCGTATTTGTCGGCATCGTCTCCAGATGTGCCATCACCCACCTCTCCAAAGTCATTATCTCCCCAACAGTAGAGCTTGTTATCTAATTCTTTTATGCCACATGAATGAGTGCTACCGGTTGTTATTGTGCGCCAAGCATCAGATCCCACCTTCGTCGGAACGATTTTATTTTCTGGTCTACTTCCAAGTTGTCCATTTCCATTAATGCCCCAACAATAAATCATTTTATCAGACTTTATCCCGCAGACATGCCTCCATCCGGCGCTTATTTCAACCCATACATCATCATCTGTTTTTGTTGGAACATTTTCACTGTCGGTTGTTCCGTCCCCAAACATTCCAAACTCATTCCAACCCCAGCAATAACGACTGCCGTCTAACTCTTTTATGCCACAACTGAACTCGCCGCCAATTGTTATTGCCTGCCAAGCATCGTCACTTATTTTTGTTGGTGTGTTCTTCTGACCATATGTACTACCATCACCTAATTTTCCATAACTATTATCTCCCCAACAGTAGAGCGTCTTGTCCGTTCTTATGCCACAGGTATGAGAAGATCCGACTACCACATCATGCCATGTGTCATCGCCTATTTTTGTTGGCACCATTTTATTTTCCGTTGTTCCGTCCCCCAACTGACCGAAACTGTTGTTTCCCCAACAAAAGAGTTTCTGCTCCGTGTTTATGCCACAAGTATATGAAGATCTTGATATCTTGAGCCATGTATCATTGCCTATTTTTACTGGATTTTGTTCTTCACTATATACCTCATTGCCCAAAATGCCTGACCCCCAACAATATAACGATTTCTCGTTTGTTATTCCACATATATGAAAATCTCCGAGCGCTATCGCGGCCCAAGATTGATAACCTACCTGTGTAGGAGTAGATAGGAAATCAGATGTATATTTGTCACTGCCAAGTTGTCCGTGAGTATTTCTTCCCCAACAATAAAGCGTGTTGTCTACGGTTATACTACAGGTATTGTGCCCCCCTGCTTTTATTATTATACTATCATTTTGCACTCCATATACTGGCCCACCGTCGAAAGGAGAACAGGTTGCTCCGAAAAGCACAAAAATAACCGAAAGAATAATCTGTTTCATGTCAACCGCCCTCGCACAAAAATCTTCGCCATCATATCCTGTTCACTCATGACCGTCAACCTTGTTTTTTCTCCCGCAGGAGCCAGCGGGTGCCCCAGCCGAGGAGCATTTGGTAGAGCGAGACCGACAGCCGCTTCACCCAGAAGAACGGCCCCATCCCGTTGAGCATGATGACGGTGCGCTGCTTCTTGCGGATCGCCTTCACGATGCAGTGTGCCAACTTCTCCGGCGGCATCGCCACGCGGTCGAGGAGCGCCAGCACCTTTCCGCGCCATTTTTCGGGTAGGTCTATCTTCGATGTCGGGATAAGCCGTGAGCGCACCATCCCGGGGAACACGGTGACGACATGAATACCCGCCGGAGCGAGTTCCGCCGCGAGCGATTCGGCGAGCCCCGCGACGGCGAACTTCGTCATTGCATACGGCGCGACATAGGGAAACCCGCATAAGCCCACCGCCGACGAGGTGAACACCAGCGCCGAACCGGGCGCCGTGCGTTTGAGATACGGCACGAAGGCGAGCACCCCGTAGATGACCGCCATCTGATTGACATTCACGATGCGCCGCCACTCGGCCGCCGGAATGCTCTCGGCAAGACCGCCCACCGCGATACCGGCGTTGAGATGAACGATGTCGATGCGACCCGCCGATGCCGCGATATCGTCGGCGACCTTTCGGAAGGCCGCCTCATCGGCACAGTCAACGACATGACCGTGGGCCGGAAGCCCCGCGTCGCGCCACTCCTTGACCGTCGCTTCGAGCCGTTCGGCGTCGCAGTCGACGGCGTGCAGTTCGGCGCCGTGACACATGAGTTCCTCGGCGGTCGCCTTGCCGATACCCGACGCGGCGCCGGTGACGACCGCGACCTTACCCTCAAGAAAGAGGGCACTTTTCATTTAATATTCTTGATCGCGGAGAGTTCCGCTTCCATATCCTTGAAGACCTGTTCTTCGGCCGCCGCCCCGGCGGTGAGCGCCGCTTCGAGCGCGGTGTTCATGATGCCGAACGCCTCGAGCAGTCCCTTGTTCTTCTTCTTGACCGCGCCGCTCCGCCCGTCGTTCCAGCCGTTGTAGGCCTGCTGAAGGTCCATCATGAGCGTATTGAGCGCCACCAGTTTCGCCTTGTGTTTCTTGTAGGTGTCGTCCTTCCACTTCTGGTCCATCTTCTGGTAGTGCTTCTGGTTCCACTTCTGCTTGTAGTAGACGACCAGTTTCTGAACGATGCCGTTGTAGCGGGTCATGCGCCGGTCGAGTTCGGTGACCAGTTTCTGCGCCGTACCGAATTCCGACGAACCGTGGTTCGCCTTGAGGTCCTTCATCTCCTTGATGGTCCGCTCGAACTCGGCGTGGTTCTGGGTGTACTGCTGCTGGATGAACCAGCCGTCGTTGTGGAACATCTTCGCCTCGGTCGAGTCCTCGTAGGCGGTCAGCGCAAAGGCCGGCAATAAGGCCAGAAGGAAAAGGAACAGGGATCTCATGTCGCCTCCGTATCGTTCTTTTCGGGTGTCGCGAGACCTTCACGGACAAAAGCCTCTATCTGGTCGATGTGCGTCCTGAACAGTTCGAACAGCGCGCGGTCGAGTTTGCCTTTCTGGACATCGTCCTCGATGATCCTGAGCGCCGTTTCGCGCGGGATCGCCTTTTTATAGGAGCGGTCGGAGGCGGTCAGCGCGTCGTAGATGTCGGCGATGGCCAGTATCCGCTCGATGGGCCCCAGTTCGGTCTCCTTCTTGCCGTGCGGATAGCCGGTGCCGTCGAGTTTCTCGTGATGGGAAAGGACATATTCGGGTACGCGGGAAAGTTCCCACGGCCATTTCATCGCCTTCATGATCTCCCAACTCTGGACGACGTGCTGTTCCATCTGCGTCCGCTCCTCCACGGTGAGATTGCCGCGCGTGATGGAGAGGTAGCGGTGTTCCATGTCGGTCAGGAGCGGCAGTTCCTCGTCGCCGAACCGGAAGCGCTGTTCGCGCGCCTCTTCGAGCAGGAGCCGTCCCTCGTCGGTGAGCGGCGCGGGGGTGTTGAGTTTGTCGAGCGCGCCCAGGAGGCGGTCGATGAGGGCGATGGCGGCGGCCCGGTCGCCCTTCCCGGCCAGTTGCTCGTTCTCGAGCCGCGACCTGATGTAGCGGGCGCGCCAGAGGACCCGTTCGTAGTCGGCGGGGTAAAGTTTGCTCACCTTGGTCAGTATCTTCTCGCGGACGCCGACCTTGCCGAAATCGTGGAGCATCGAGGCGATCTCGGCCGCCTTGCGTTCGTCGTCGTCGAACTGTTTTCCGCCGGCGGCGGCGAGGAGGTCCATCATCTTGAGGGTGATGCGCGAAACGCGGACCGAATGGCCTTTGGTCGCCGGATCGCGCTGTTCGATGGCCTTGGTGGAGGAGACGATGAGCGAGTTGAAGAGATTCGATATCTCCTCGTAGAGCCGGTTGTTCTCGACGGTGACCGCCGATAGCGACGCGAGCGACTGGAGGAGCAGTTCGTCGTACTTCGAGAACGGCAGGTAGCCGCTCTGCACTTCGCGCTTGTTGAGCAGTTGGACCGCGCCGATCACATCGCCGCGCGGCGTCTTCATCGGGACGGTGAGTATCGAATGGGTGCGGTACCCCAGCATGATGTCGATCTGTTTATTGAAGGCGTAGGGGGCCTCCTCGGGGATGGCGTAGGCGTCGGCGATATTGAGCGTCTCGCCGGTGGCGCAGACGAACCCCACCAGACTCCGGCGGTTGAACGGTATCTCGCGCCGCTCGATCTCGACGCGGTTGAGTTTGTCGTTCTGCGAACGGACGAAATAGATACTCTGCCGGTCGCGGCTCATGAGATAGAGCGTCCCCGCCTCGGCCCGCGTCGCGCGGCGGCTGAAGGCGAGTATCTTGTCCCAGAGACGCTGGGTCTCCTTTTCGGAGGAGAGATCGACGCCGATGTTGTAGTTGCCGACGATCTCGTCCATGAGCGAGTCGACCACCTCGACCATCTGCGAAAGGATGTAGAGGGTGTAGGAATTGGTCTTTTCGCCGTCTATCGTGAAGATGTTGGGCGGCCGGTGTTCGAACCCGCGTCCGAAGGCGACCAGCACCAGCCAGTCGCGGTCGCGGATGAGCGCCTTGGCCGCCGGCGACTCCTTTTCGTAGGCGACGACGATGGCCCGGCCGGGGCAGGCGGAGATCGCGGCCGCTATCTCGGCGGCGTCGCGGTAGAGCACCACCGTCGCGCCGTTCACTTCGGCTATCAGCAGTTCCTCGGGCAGAAAAAGCGTTGTCACGGCGTCACCACCCCCGCGCGTTTGAGCGCTTCCATGATCGTTTCGGTCTCCGCGGCGACATTCTCGCCGGTTCCGGGGACAAAGGCAAATAAATTGTCGATGACGCCCCGTTCACCGAGATAGGTCAGCACATCGTAGAGTTCGTCGGGCGAGAAGACCATGCGGCGGCGGGCGAAGAGCCGGGCGAGATGGTGGACCGCATCGGTGCGACTCTCGAAATGGAGTTTGTTCCCCCGGAAGAAGGCGATGGCGCTTTCGAGCAGTTCGAACGACGGCAGGAAGACGCGGCAGAGCATCGACTGGACCCACGGATCGGCGTCGGCGGGAGAGAGGACATCGTCGAGCCGGTCGCCGACGCGGTAGCCCTGTATGACCGCCTCGAGGTAGCGGCGCGACGCGTCGCGGACCTCTTCCGGGGCGTCGAACAGCAGGAGGAACAGCGGCGCCAGCGCGAATGCGGCGGTATTGCGGTAGTAGGCGAATTCGTGGCGCGCGTCGTCGCGGAGCCGGTAGCAATGTTCGCGGCGGCTCGATTCGACGATCTGACCCGATCCGCGCAGTTTCTCGACCAGCCGCGGCACATTGAGGTCGGCGTGCTGGAGCGCCGGGGCAAGTTGGTAGCGGCCGCTTTTGGCCAGCAGCGCCGCCAGATGCTCCAGCCGGCGGGCGAGCGCCGGGGCGAACAGTTCGTCGCCGGTCGCGAAGAACGAGGCGAACAGCCCCGAAAAACCGACATGACCGCCCCGTTCGATGCGGTAGGCGACCTCGAGCGGGAAATCATCGGTGATCACGCCGGGAAGATACAGCGGCGTCCCGAACGATACATAGGCGGGACCGCTGCTCGTCCGGAACAGACCGAGCGCCTTGCGCAGGAAACCCTGCCGCTCCGGCTCTTTGGCGCGCGACACCTCGGCCTGATACTGCTGCACCTCGCGCAGTTTCTCGTAGGTTATCGACACCGGCACGATGTAGATGCGCCGGCCGCTCCGCTTCTTGATGTCGGCGAGCATCGACAGGACCCCGGTGCGCGGCGCGCGGACCTTGCCCGACCGCGTCCGGCCCCCTTCGATGAAAAATTCGATGTGGTAGCCCGATTCGACGATCTTGCGCAGATAGGCGCCGAAAACCTCCTTGTAGAGACGGTCGTCGCGCACCCGGCGCCGGATGAAGAAGGCGCCGAGCCGCCGCAACACGCCGCCCAGCGGGAAGAAGTTGAGGTTGTCGCCCGCCACCACCAGCGGCACCGCCACCTGTTCGCGGTAGAGGAGATTGAACATGATGAGGTAATCGAAATAACTGCGGTGCGACGGCACGAACACCAGCGTGATGTTGCGGATGGCGGCCAGCCGCCGCAGGTAGCGCGTCTCTTCGGGGCGGTGGACGATGCGCGGGAAGACCGACGAAAGAAGCCGTCCGATGACCCGCGAGACCCCGTCGGTGAAGTACGGACTGTAGCGGGTCGCTATCTCGTTCAGGCATTTTTCGGCCGTTTCCCGGTCGGCCTCGTACCCGAAGTCGAGATCGAACAGCGTCTCGTTGCGGATCTCCAGCCAGTTGCGGAGGCTCGCGCCGACGATGTTCTTCTTCTCCTCCTTGAGCAGCGCGTAGAATTTGCGGTAGATATGGCGGGTATACCTCTCACGGACGATGGTGTGGGCCAGCCCGATGCGGAGCGCGAGCCGCCGGCGGCCGAGCAGGAACAGCAGCAGTTCGCGGAAGGTGGGCCAGAGATGGTAGGTGCCGATGAACGGAATGAGCCAGCTCTCCTCCTTCCGGCTCTTTTCCACCACCTCCTTGTTCCAGAGCGTCGTGACCGGCACCACCCGTATCTCGCGCGACGGGACCTTCGCTATGAAGTCGGCCCAGCCGGGGTCGCGGGCGAAGAAATCCTGATCCTCGACCGGCAGGTAGAGTCCCGTTATCTTCTGGGCGTAGCGGCGCGCACGCCCCCCCTTGAGCCATTCGATGAACAGGCGCAGCAACTCGCCGAAACGGAAGAACAGCAAGGTCCGCGGCCCAAAGGAGTGGGAGGGAACGCGGATACCGCGGGCGATGAAAAAAGCGTTCAGCAGGAACTGCTCGATGAGGGAGGAGCGGTTGGATATGTAGAAGATGGTCTGTTTCTCCGACGCGATGCGCCGCAGTTCCTCCTCGTCGGCCACCTCGTAGCGGACCGAACGGAGCGCCACGCCCGACAACAAACGGAAAAGCGTTCCCCCCGAGGCGACGAAAAAGCGGCGGGCGGTGAAGTAAAAATGGGGATTGCGCACGTTACAGACGCCCCGCGACGAGTTCGGGCGGTAGCACCGGCCGCAACGCGATCTCGATCGCCCCGGTCAGCAGTTCGAGCGCCGCGTCGAGCCGCGCGCGGTCGCGGTAGTGTATCCGGATGACCGGCTCCCCCTTCACGACCGGTTCGCCCACCTTCTTCGGAAAGGTCATCCCGACCGCCGCGTCAATGGCGTCCTCCTTGCGGACCCGGCCGCCGCCGAGCGCCACCAGCGCCTTGCCCACCGCGCGTGCGCCGACCCGCGAAAGATGGCCGTCACGGACCGCCGTCAGTTCGTGGACCTGCGGCGCCTGCGGCAGGAGCGACGGATCATCGATGACGCGCGGATCGCCTCCCTGCCGTTCGACCAGCCGCCGGAACAGCGCGAGCGCCGTGCCGTCGAACAGCCGTCTGCGCGCCTCCTGTTCGCCCGCGGCGCGGCTTTTTGACCGCCCGAAGGCGACGAGCAGTTCGGCCGCCTGCCGCACCGTCAGCGCGGTCACCTGCGGCACCTCCTCGCCCCGCAACACCGCTATCGATTCGGCGATCTCGTGGGCGTGGCCCGCGGCGCGGCCGAGCGGTTCGGACATATCGGTGATGAGTACCGCCATCTTTCTTCCGGCGCGCGCGCCGATCGCCTTCATCGTCCGGGCGAGCCGTTTGGCGTCGCGCATCTCCCGCATAAAGGCGCCGTCGCCGGTCTTCACATCCAGCAGGAGCCCCTCTATCCCTTCGGCCAGTTTTTTCGACATGATGGAACTCGCGATGAGCGGCACCGATTCGACCGTGCCGGTCACATCGCGCAGGGCGTAGAGCCGCCGGTCGAGCGGCGCGATCTCGGCCGTCTGTCCGATCATGGACACGCCGAGTTCCTGTATCTGCCGTTTGAATGAGTCGAGGTCGAGCCCCACCCGGAACCCCGGTATCGATTCGAGTTTGTCGAGCGTACCGCCGGTATGGCCGAGCCCGCGGCCCGATATCATCGGCACGCGGAATCCGAGCGCGGCAAGGAGCGGCGCCAGCGGGATCGATATCTTGTCCCCCACCCCGCCGGTCGAATGTTTGTCCACCACCGGGCGGCCGTCGTCGGGGAAGGAAAGCACCTGCCCCGAACGGAGCATCGTATCGGCCCAGACCGACAGTTCGGCCGGGGTGAGTCCCCGGATGCAGACCGCCATCAGGAGCGCCGACATCTGGTAGTCGGTCAGTTCGTCGCGGAGATAGCCGGTCAGAAAACGGGTGATATCGTCGGCCGAAAGTTCGCGGCCGTCCCGCTTATCCCCTATGATATCGTAGAAAAGACGCACCGTTATCCTCTCCGCGTAACCGTGAACGGGCCATTGTACGGGTGGCGCTCCGCAAAGTCAACAAATCGGACCGGATAGCGCCTTTTATACCCCGCCGTTTTCCTTGACTTTAAGGGAGGGGCGGTTACGATGAAACGCTCTTTTTTATCTACGCTTGTTTCGGAGGCATGCGCATGTTCGCAGCGGTTAAGAATTACTTCTCGGAATTCAAGATCATGAAGACGGTCTCGAAGGATTTCTGGATGGTCAACGCCATTCAGTTCTTCGACGGACTGGCCTACTTCTCGATCATCATCGTGATCTCGCTCTACCTGAATGACAATGTCGGGTTCAGCGACATGGAGACCGGTATCTGGCAGGGCGTCTTCTTCATGTTCATCACGGCGTTCATGTTCACGGTCGGCTCCATCTGCGACACGCTCGGGGTCAAGCGGACCTACTACATCGCGACGATACTGCTCATCATCTCGCGTCTCGGGATGGGTGTCGCGCCGGAACTGATGACCGGCGAACCGCTGAAGTACGTCACGATGGGTCTGCTCATCGTCATGGCGCTGGGCACCGCCACCATCGTCACCAACACCAACGCGGCGCTGCGCCACTTCACCACCCCCGAGAACCGCGGCACCGGCTTCAATGTCTACTACCTCATCATGAACATCGGCGCGATGCTCGCCGGCGCGGTGGTCTTCGACGGTTTCCGCACCATGTTCGGCACCGTGAAGGGCAACCTGATGATATTCAATTTCAGTTTCGCGATGACGGTGCTGACCCTCATCTGCGCCGTGCTCATCACCAACAAGCACGCCGAGGAGACGGCGGCCGAGAAGGCGGCCGATCCCACTCCGCAGAAGACGCCGCTTCAGATCTTCGCCGAGGTGTGGAAGGAAAGCGCGTTCCAGAAACTGGTCCTCTTCCTCGTGCTGACGCTCGGCGTCCGGCTCGTCTTCACCCACCAGACGATGGTCATGCCGAAATACTATCTGCGGACGCTCTACAACGATTTCGAACTGGGGCTCGTCAACTCGCTGAACCCCTTCATCATCGTCGTGGGCCTCATCCTCTTCATCCCGATCATCAACAAGTTCGACACGGTGAAACTCATCGTCGTGGGCATGCTGATATCGGCGCTGTCGCTGCTGTTCCTCGCCGTTCCCAACAGCTGGATACTCGCCATCCCCGGCATCGAGAACATGAATCAGGCCTATATCTACATCATCGTCGCGCAGATATTCGTGTTCGCCGTGGGTGAACTGATCTTCTCGCCGCGTTTCGTGGAGTACACCGCATCGGTCGCGCCAAAGGACAAGGTGGCCTCCTACATGGGATTGTCGGCATTGCCGATGTTCATCGCGCGGCCCATCAACGGGTTCGTGTCGGGCATCCTGATAGCCGGTTACTCCTATGAGGGCGTCCGGGCGAAGATAGATACCGGCAACGTCAGCTATATGGATAGCCCCGAGTGGATGTGGATGATCTACTTCTTCCTCGCGGCGATAAGCCCCATCGCGGTCATTCTGCTGCGCAACAGCCTCGCGTCGACCAAGACCGACGACGAGGAGAAGAAAGACGGCGCCGCGGAAGCGGCCCACTAACGGAGGGAGGATACGATGAATAAATATTTGCCCATCATCAAGGACGCCCTCATACTGATGGCCTTCAGTTCGATCTTCGCCGTTCTGAGCATCTACGCGGCCGATCTGCTGAAAGGGAGCGGCGTGAAGACCGACCCGATCATCGCGTCGATCATCCAGAACGACATCGACCAGATGAAGAAACTCATCGAGGCCGAGGGCGGCCGGGTCAACAACCTCGACGAACAAGGGCGCACCCCGCTGATGTGGGCCGCCTACGTCAACTATAAGAGCGGCGAACTGGTCGCGAAGGATGAGGTGAAACGGCTCGAAGCCACCACGCTCCTGCTCGAGAAGAACGCCGATAAGGATCTCAAGGACAAGGACGGCTGGACGGCGCTCCTGTGGGCGGCGTGGAGCGGTTTTCCGAAGGTCTCCGACGCGCTCATCGGCGCCGGCGCCGATATCGCGGTGGCCGACAAACGGGGCAACACGGCGCTCATGATCGCGGCGCTGCGCGGCAACGCCGCCGTGGTCAAGCTCCTTATCGAGAAAGGGGCCGACCGGACGGCCAAGAATACCGAAGGGAAAACGGCGGCAGACATCGCGCAGGAGATGTCGGGCAAATATCCCGACAAGGGCGCCGCCTACACAGAGATATTGTCGTTGGTGAAATAACGAGATGACACCGCTCTATCCCGGCACCGCGCCGCGCACCGCGCGCACTGTCTGGCTGATCGTCGCCATCGCGCTGGCGCTGTTGCCGCTGTGCGGCATGTCGCGGCCGGTATCGGCCGTCTGCGGCGCGCTGGCGCTCATCGCCGCCGGGGTCTGTTTCCGCCGCTGGATACTGTTCCCCGCGGTCGCCCTGCAGATAATCCTCATCGCGTGGCTCGCCGACATGGAGAGCCTGTACCGCTGGATACACGACATCATCCGGGGGAGCTTCCTATGAATGACGGCGCGTTGGTGCGCACTCTGCGGGCCTTCGAAGCCTTCCTGCAGATAGAACTGACCCGCAAACGGGCGCTCGGCGTCATTTTTCTGCTTTTCCTTCTGCCGCGCAGCGGGCTGCTCTTCCTCGCGGTGATGTTCTTCGCCGCGTCGCTCCTCCCCAAAGATGTCCAGTCGCGCCGCATCGGCATGTATCTCTCTCTTCCCTTCACCCGGACCGGCATCTTCCTGTGCTCCTACGGCTTCGGCCTTCTGGCGATACTGCTCGGCGCCCTTATCAGCGGAACGCTCGCGGTCGATGCCGACTGGCCGGTGAAACTGGTCGCCATGCTCATCTTCTTCACCGCCTACTTCTCGATATCGCTCATCGGCGCCGCATCGGGACGCGATACGCTGACCCTGCCGGTGATGGCGCTTTTCGTCGAAACGACCGCCGGCGCGGCGCTCGGCGCCGGTCATCCCTTCCGCGCTTTCAGCGTTTTCTATCAGGAGGAGCCTCTGTACGCCGGACTGGTCGCGCTGCTGTTGCTGGGAGCCGCCTACGGGCACTACCTCATAACCGGGAGGCGGCTGTGAGTCTCATCGTCGAAAAGGTGTCGAAGCGTTTCGGCGAACAGGTGGGACTGCATGACGTTTCGTTCATCACCGGACCGGGCGAGATCGTCGTGATACTCGGTCCCAACGGTTCGGGGAAGACCACCCTCATGCGCACCGTGAGCGGCGAACTGCCCCCTTCGGCGGGCTATATCCGTATCGACGGCGGACCGGTGTCGCGTTTCCGCCGCAGCGCCGTCGCCTCGTCGGGCGACCAGCGTTCGGTCTTCACCGGGTTCACCGCCCGCGACTACCATCGCGTCTGGAAACTGCTCTATCCCCGTTTCGACGATACGCTGTTCCTCCGGTTCGCCGATCAGTTCGCGTGGGACCTTTCGCGGCGCATCGATTTCGCCCCGATGGGAATGCGCTCGCTGTTCCTGACACTCGGCGCTCTGGCCTGCCGTCCGCAACTGCTGCTCATCGACGAACCGTTCCAGCATATCACGCCGCAGGAAAGCGATATCCTCTGCGACATCCTGCGCTCCTTCACCGACGAACACCGCTCGACGGTACTGCTCGCATCGACCGAACTCTACGAGCCCGAATCGCTGATAGACCGTTTCGTCATCCTCAAGAACGGCAAACTGCTCTACACCGCCCGCCTCGACGAGGCGCGCCGGACCCACCGCATCGTATCGGGCGCCGGGGACGAAGCGAACTTCCTGACCATCGGACCCATCATAGCCGAATGGCTGGTCTTCACGGAAGAGGATATCGGCAGACCGCCGACGATGCGGGAACTGGTGATCGGTTATCTGAACGGCGCCGCCGATTAGCGGATGTCGACCGGCTCGCTCTCGAGCCGCAACCCTGTCTGTTCAGCCTTTTCGATGAGCGCCGCGAGCGCCGCGATGCGCCGCAGGATCCCGGCGATATCCGACAGCAGTCCCGCTCCGGCCGCCGCTTCGTCGTCTCCGGCGCGGTCGAACAGATAGTCGAAGAGGCGCGGCTCTTCGGGGTAGAACTTGAACGAGAGGGGCGCTCCGGGCTGGAGTCCGATCCGCTGCCGCGCCGCATCGAAGGCCTGCGCGTAGCCGCCCAATTCGTCGACCAGCCCCCGCTCCTTGGCGTCCTCTCCGGTCCAAACCCGGCCTTTTGCGTACTGTTCGAAATCTTCGGGCTTCTTTTTCCGGCCGTCGGCGGCGCGCGTCACGAAGGTGTCGTACACATCGTCGAGCACCCGGTCGAGAAGCGCCTGCTGTTTCTCGTCCAGCCGCGTGTTGGAGGAGAAGAGCCGGGCATTCGCCCCGATCTGCGCCGCATCGAAGGTGATCCCCAGCTTCTTCCACATCTCGGGGGTGTAGAATTTGCCGACGATGACCCCGACGCTCCCGGTGATGGTGGCGGGCTGGGCGACGATATGGTCGGCCGCCATCGAAATGTAGTAACCGCCCGAGGCCGCGAGCGAGCCCATCGAAACGATGACCGGTTTTTCGGTGTTCCTGACCGCCGTGACGACCTCATGCCAGATCGTTTCGGAAGCGACCACCGACCCGCCCGGCGAATTGACCCGCAGAACGATCGCCTGCACCTCGGGATCGGCCGCCGCGTCGCGGATCGCCTTGGCCGTCGTGTCGGAACCTATCGTATTGCGCCGGCCGAACGGATCGGTCTCGCCCCGGCCGCGCCGGATCTCGCCTTCGGCGACGACCACCGCGACGGTGGGCTGCGAACCCAGCCCGTCGAACGGCGAAGGGGTGTAGCGCGCCAGCGGCTGGTAGCGGGCGCAGCCGGCCTTCTGTTCCATCAGCGCCAGCACCTCGTCGCGGTATTTCACCCCGGTGATGAGTTTCGCCGCCAGCGCTTCGGCCGAAAAAAGAGGAGCGCGGTCAACCAGCGCGCGCAGGGCCGCCGGATCGACGCCGCGATCGCGGGCGATATCGCTGACCGCGCGGTCGAAAGTCGAGGCAAGCAGCCGTTCGACCGCCTCGCGGTGCGGAGCGGTGTACTTATCCTCGGTGAAGATGTTCCACGCATTCTTATATTCCTTGCGGGTCTCGCCGATCGGTTCGACGCCGAGTTTGGCGAGCAGTCCCTTCAGGAACAGCCCTTCGGCGGCGACGCCCGATATGTCGACCATCCCCGCGGGCTGGAGGTATATTTCGTCGAAAGCTGCGGCGAGGTAATAGGAAGGGAGTCCGCGGGTGAGTTCGCCGAAGGTGTCGGCATAGACCACCGCCGGTTTACCCGACCTGCGGAAGGCATGGACCGCATCGCGCAGTTCCTGCACCTGAGCGTAGGAAAGTTCGTGTGCGGCGATGCGGACGAGCAGTCCTTTGATGTTCGGATCGGCCGCCGCCTGTTCGAGCCGTGTCACGGCGTCGAACACCGTGACGGACGGACCGATAATCTCCGAAAGGACGATATCGCGCGAAGCGTTCTCGACGATGCGGCCGTCAATGGTGAGAGTCAGGATCGCCTCGGCGGGCGCGAGCATATCCTGCTTCTTCGCATAATTGACCGCCGCGGTCACGCCGCCCGCGATGAGCAGGAAGACGAGCAGACCGAACAGCGCGAACATCACGACAAAAAACCGGAAGACACTCTTGAAGAATTCCATGACGCCGCTCCCCCTATCCGATGGTGACCTCTTCGAGCGTCTCGGTGCCGCCGGTCAGGACCCGGAGCCGTCCGCCCTCCATGAGGTAGGTGTTCTCGATACCGACGATGCCCCAGCCGGGGACGAATATCTTCGGCTCTATAGCCACGGTCATCCCGTCGGCGAACGGGACCGCCTGTTTCGCGGCGATGACCGGCAGTTGATTCACCTCGGTCCCGATACCGTGGCCGAGGAACCGGACCTTTGTTTCAAGCCCCATGAACCAGTCATGCCACGCGCATTCGGCGACCAGCGCGGTCGCGTAGTTCCATGCCTCTTCGCCGGTAACCCCGGGGGTGATGAAGGAGACGACGCGATCGAGAAAACCGACGAGTTCACGATACATATCCCCGATCCGTTCCTCCGGGCGGCCGACGAAGAAGGTGCGGGTCGAATCGGCATTGTACCCGTGGGCGGTGCCGATGAAATCGACGACGAAAGAGCGCACTATCGTTTCGCCCGACGCCCCCTGCGCGACCGCCGGGGAAAGCCCCCGGCCGCCGATGGGAAAATCGGTATAGGTCGGTTCGAGCGCGGAAGTGCCGGTGACCACCAGCGACAGCGCCGCCTCCATGTTGGGGCCGCGCAGCCAGAAGGAACCCTGATGCCCCAGTTCGCGCCGGGCGTACGATTCCAGCGTCACCTGCATATCGATATCGCGCATCCCGGGGCGGAAACTTTCGATCGCGTGCCGCATGACCGCCCGGTTGATGGCGGCCGCCTTTTCGAGGAGCGCGATCTCGGCGGCGCTTTTCACCATCTTGGTCAGGGCGAGCGGCAGGGACATATCGCGCAGTTCGGCCCCCGCGGGAAGCAGTTTCTTTTTCAGGAACTCGTATTCCGCCACCGTCATGCTGTCGGCCGCGAACCCGACCGCGTCCGCCCCCCGGAATAGGGCGGTGACCGCCGCCGCGTCGAAGGGTTCGACCGCAAGCGGCGATTCGCGCAGCGCCCGGTCAAGGTATTTCCGCACGAAGTAGCGCGGTTCGCCGGTCGCCGGGATGATGACCATCCCGCGCTGTACCGATCCGGTGAAGTAATAGAGATCGCTGTTGGCGGTCAGCAGCGCCGCACCGATGCCGGCCTCGCCGAGCCGCTTCTGGAAACGACCGCCGCGCCACAGCAGTTCCTCTTTGGTGAACAGTCGCATCGCTCCTCCTTTTCCTCACGAATGACGGTGTGATTATAGCGCGGCGAAAAGCGATAGCAAAAAAAAGGGCCCTCCCGCGCGGGGAGGGCCCGAAGGTACGGAAAAAGGTCCGGTTATTCCTTCACGCAGATGGTGATCTGCTGGCCAAGGTCGGCGGAGATGTCGCCGAAGGGGGTCTCGGTCGGATGGTAGAGTTTGAGATTCGTGGCGTTGAAGGTGATCGAACCGCCGCTGGGCGCGGTGGTGTTGGTCGACGCGGTCACATTGACCGTGCTGCCCGACACGAACGCCAGCATGCACTGATTGTTGTTCGCATCGACATTGATGAGATAACTCAGCGCCGTCGCCTCCTGAGTCAGATCGACCGTATACTGTCCGGGAGTGACCGCATCGGTGGTGAACTGAAAAAGGATTATCGGATTCACGAGCGCCGTTGAGGTCTGGGTGAGCTGCTGGACCTGCAGGGCCGCCGGGTTGGCGCCATCGGCGGCATAGTGGATCGCCAACGCGAAGGTCTGCTGGCCGCCATTGGGGGGGAGCGGCTTGCTCGGGCCGTAGGTGCCGGTGAACACGCCGTTCATGACCGCGCCGCTTTGGTTGGCCTGAAGTTGGGCGTTCACGTCACCGTCGCCGTCGTAGATGTAGGGAATGTTCGCGTTCGGGGCATTCATCGTGCCGTACGGGGTCACATTGACCGTGAAGCAGGCATCCATCTCGTCGGGGCACTTCTCGCCGGCGCAGGTGTTGCACGCTTCGTTCGAACCGCCCGATCCGCACTCGGTGGCGCAGTTGCCTTCCACGCAGGTCATCAGGGCGTTGTACTGGGCCTGAGCTTCTGTGGTGCCGGCCGCAAAGCAGGCATCGACACACGCCTGATCGGCGCAGTCACCCATGCAGGTGTTGATCTCGGAGCAGGTCTTGCCGCTGGCCACGGTGTCGGTGTCGGGGGTCGCGGTGTCGGTGTCGGCCGCGCCCTGACAGGAACTGGTGTCCCAACCGGTGCAGTCGGCTTTGCACAGCGCGATGCCGCCGGTGTAGGAGGCGCTGATGTCGACGCAGTTCTTGGGATCGCCGTCACACACGTCGGTGCCGTTGGTGATGTTGTCGCCGCAGGTGCCGGTGACCGGGGTGTCGGTGTCGGTCGGGGTGGTGGTGTCGGTGTCGGTCGGAAGGGTGTTGTCGCTGGTGGTGCCGGTGCAGGAGGCGACCGTACCGTTCTGGGTGCAGGTGCCCTGACCTTCATCGGCGCAGTTCCAGATCTCGGCCCAGTTGCCGCCGGTGCACTGAAGGATGGCGTCGCCTTCACACATCAGCGCGTTCTCGGTGGAGCAGGTGCCGCCGATGTTGGTGTTCGGGTCTTCGTCGCCGCAGGAAACGGCGAAAAGAGCCACGACGATCATGATCGCGAAAAGGTTCCAATTCTTCATCTTCGATACCTCCATAAAGGATGATAAAGGGTTAACCCCACAAAAACATCGTCAATCCTATGAGCGCATGCCCGTAAGTCAAGTATTTTTCCCTCTCAAAAAGCTACAACAATACCAGCGCGCAACCGTTCGACCCGTTCTTGGGAGGCTTGGTGCCGGGGTAGGTGCAATCGGGATCGCAGGTGTCGCCGGGGACCAGATTGCCGTCGTCGCATTGTTCGCCTAATTCGAGGACGCCGTTGCCGCAGACCGCGTTGCCGCTGGCCGGGAGGGTGCAGTCGGGGTTGCAGGCGTCGCCCGGTATCAGGTTGCCGTCGTCGCACTGTTCTCCCAGTTCCTTGACGCCGTTGCCGCAGACCGCGTTCGGGTCTTCGGTGAGACAGGCGGCCGAACAGCCGTCGCCGTTATTCTTGTTGCCGTCGTCGCACTGTTCTCCCGTCTCCTTGACGCCGTTGCCGCAGGTCGCCGGGGTGAGTGTGCAGTTGGGTTCACAGCCGTCGCCGGGGGTGAGATTGCCGTCGTCGCAGGCCTCGCCCGCCTCCTTGACGCCGTTGCCGCACTCGGCGTTCGGATCTTCGGTGAGACAGGCGGCCGAACAGCCGTCGCCATTCACCTTGTTGCCGTCGTCGCACTCTTCGCCCGTCTCTTTAGTGCCGTTGCCGCAGACCGCGGTCGCCTCGATCAGGCACCCGGCCGAACAGCCGTCGCCGTTGACCTTATTGCCGTCGTCGCACTGCTCGGCCCCCTCCTTGACGCCGTCGCCGCAGACCGGCGTGTCCCCTTCGCTCTTACAGCGCGAGGAACAGCCGTCGCCCGAGGTGTTGTTGCCGTCGTCGCACTGTTCCAGCGCTTCGATCGCGCCGTTGCCGCACAGGATGGTCCCGTTCGCGCAGTCGGAGACATCGAAACCGGAGCAGTTTGCGTTGCAGCGGGAGTAGAGATATTTATTGTAGTCGCCGAGCGTCTCGCAGGAGGTCATCTCGGTGTCGCAGAATTCGTTCCCCTCCTTGAGACCGTCGCCGCAGAGGGTGGCGGTGCAGTAGGCGGTGTTGTAGCCCGAACAGGCGTCGTTGCACGGCGCGGTGTCGCCCGGCAGGAACTGGCCGATGGTGCCGCAGTCGGCGGTCATCCCCGCCTCGCACACCTCGGGCGGCAGAACGAAGCCGTCGCCGCAGACCGGGTCGCACACCGAGGTGTCCCACCACGAACAACCGGCGTTGCAGGGGGCGCTGGTCCCCGGTTCGTACTTGCTGTCGACCTGCGCGCAGTCGAGCGTCTGGCCCTGAGAGCAGACATCGTCGCCATCGCCGCAAGTGCCGCCGCTCAACAGGCCGTGGCCGGTGAACTCGATGAGGGTATTGATGATCCAGTCGCGGTATTTGATGACCCACGTATCCCAGCCGTCACGGTCGGCGTAGCAGGTCTGACCGCCGAACGAGGTGATCCCCGACACGACGAGCATGCCGTTCTGCGTGGTGAGGAACGGACCGCCCGAATCGCCCTGACAGGTCCCCGACGGGTTGCCGACCTCGATGAGTTTCTTCGTGCTGTCGCGGGTGAGTATCTTCGCGTTGCCCCAGCGGTGGATGCCCGAATCGTAGGCGCCGGTCTTGGTGATGCCGTAACCGACGATGACGCCGGTCTCGCCGAGCGAGTCCTCGGGAAGATCGCGCAGACCGAACATATCGATATCGGTTATCTTTTTGTTGAGTTTGATCATCGCGATGTCGTTGTTGACGCTCCAGCCGAGTTCGCCGGTCCACCCTTCGTGTTTCTTGACCTGCACAGCGCTGGCGAGGGTGTTGTTCATGATGTTGGCGCCGTTCTTGACCTGTATGGAAGAGGGATTGGAAACGGCATCGTAGACCAACTGGTTATACTCCTTGAGGTAGACGCAGTGGCCCGCGGTCAGCAGGACCTCGGGATCGATGAGCGACGCAGTACAGATCGCCTGCCCCTGCGAGGTGTTCATCAGGAGACCGACCGCCCCCTGATACATCGTGTAGTTGGTCGCCTGACCGTTGACGATGAAGGGCTGTATCTCGCTGTCGCCGTCGGGATCGAGCGGGTCGCTGTAGAGGTTGGTCAGGAATTCGGGGAGGACCAGCCGGTTCTCGAGTGAACGGGGATCGTCGAACCCGTACAGAGCGCCGCACAAGGCAATAATGGCCGCCAGAAGGGATAGTCTGCTCATCAGGCACCTCCTATTCGTCTGTCACTTCGTTAGACAACGCAACGTGATTGTAAGTTCCATCCGCCTCAAAATCAAGCACTTTCTACTAGCAAATTGTGAACCGGACACTTTACCCTATTTATTTCGGCATGTTATGTTTTTGCCGGATGTCCACTCACCGGGAGATACACCAAAAAACTTTCCTAATATCGGGGGGCGGCTATAATCGCCCCACTGCATGAAGGGGAGGCTTCCTCATGGCAAAAACGGCTCTCATCACCGGCATCACCGGTCAGGACGGCGCCTATCTGGCCGAACTGCTGCTCGACAAAGGCTATACCGTCCACGGCATCAAGCGGCGGTCGTCGCTGTTCAACACCGACCGCATCGATCATCTCTATCAGGACCGGCATGACAAGGCGGTCAAGTTCTTCCTCCATTACGGAGATCTGACCGACGCGACCAACCTCATCCGCATCATGCAGGAGGTACAGCCCGACGAGGTCTACAATCTCGCGGCGCAGTCGCATGTCAAGGTGTCGTTCGAAACGCCCGAGTACACCGCCAATTCCGACGCACTCGGCACGCTACGGCTCCTCGAGGCGATACGGATACTCGGTCTTGAAAAAAAGACCCGCTTCTATCAGGCGTCGACCTCCGAACTCTACGGACTGGTGCAGGAAACGCCGCAGAAGGAGACGACCCCCTTCTATCCCCGCAGTCCCTACGCCGCCGCGAAACTGTACGGCTACTGGATAACGGTCAACTACCGCGAGGCCTACAACCTCTTCGCCTGCAACGGGATACTGTTCAACCACGAATCGCCGGTGCGCGGCGAGACCTTCGTCACCCGCAAGATCACCCGCGCCGCGGTCCGCATCGCGCTCGGCCTCCAGAAGTGCCTGTTCCTCGGCAATCTCGGGGCGAAACGCGACTGGGGCCACGCAAAGGACTATGTCCGCGCCATGTATCTGATGCTCCAGCACGACACGCCGGAGGATTTCGTCATCGCCACGGGCCGCACCACCGAGGTGCGCGAGTTCGTCCGGATGGCCTTCGCCGAACTGGGCGTGACGCTCGGCTTCAGCGGCGAGGGAAAGAACGAGGTCGGCCGCATCGAGGTGCTGGATGAGGCGCGGCTGATCGCGACGGCCGGCACGGCGGGAACGCTCAAGAAGGGCGACACGGTGGTCAAGGTCGACGCCGCCTACTTCCGGCCGACCGAGGTCGAACTGCTCATCGGCGACGCCACCAAGGCGCGGACGAAACTGGGTTGGGTGCCGGAGCATACGCTCGAAGAACTGGTGCAGGAGATGACCGCCGCCGACATGGCCGAGGCGCGGCGCGACGAACTCCTGAAACAGCACCATTACAAGATACGGCCCAATCTCGGGGACTGACGCGATGGAAAAGAACGCAAAGATATATGTCGCGGGGCATGTGGGGCTCGTCGGCGGGGCGCTGTGGCGCGGTCTTGAGAAGAAGGTCTACGCCAACCTCGTCGGCCGGAGTCTCGCCGAACTCGATCTGCGCGACCGTCACGCGGTCGACGCCTTTTTCAAGGCCGAGAAACCCGAATACCTGTTCCTTGCGGCGGCCCGCGTCGGCGGCATCGTCGCGAACAACACCTACCGTGCCGATTTTATTTATGATAATCTCGCCATAGAACTCAACCTCATCGACGCCGCCCATAAACACGGCGTGAAGAAACTGCTCTTCCTCGGCTCGTCGTGCATCTATCCGAAACTGGCCTCTCAGCCGATGACCGAACCGGCGCTACTGACGGGAGAACTCGAATACACCAACGAGCCCTACGCCATCGCGAAGATCGCGGGGATCAAACTCTGCGAATCGTACAATATCCAGCACGGGACCAACTTCATCGCGGTGATGCCGACCAATCTCTACGGCCCCGGCGACAACTTCGACCTGCAGACGAGCCACGTCATGCCCGCGATGATACGGAAGTTCCACGAGGCGAAACTAAAGGGCGATAAGTCAGTGACGCTCTGGGGGACCGGGACGCCGAAGCGCGAGTTCCTCTATGTCGACGACCTTGCCGACGCCTGCGTCTTCCTGATGGAGAAAGTGAACTTCGCCGATCTCTCGAAGGGGATGACGGAGGTGCGCAACACCCACATCAACATCGGCACCGGCGTCGATCTCACGATACGCGAACTGGCCGAACTGGTGAAAAAGACGGTCGGCTTCAAAGGCGATATCCTCTGGGATACGACCAAGCCCGACGGGACACCGCGCAAACTGCTCGATGTCTCGAAACTGCAGTCGCTCGGATGGAAGCCCAAGACGATGCTCGAAGAAGGTGTCCGCAAAGCCTACGATTGGTACCGTTCTAAGAACGCTTGATCCCAACGGCCGCCGTGCAGGCGGCGAGCGCCAGCAGATAGGCCGCCACCCCGACAAAGAAGGTCACCGATATCCCGAAAAAGAGCGACAGCGCCGTCGCCAGCACCGATGAGACGACGCCGAGCGCGCCGTTGATCCCCCAGAGCCACGGCCCCCATTCCTTCTGCTCCCCTTCCAGTGACGCCATCCCGGTCGGGAAGGGCATCCCGAGCACCGTGCCGATGGCCGCCATCACCCCGGCGCTGTAGAGTATCCGCACCGCGAGCGGCAGACCCGAAAGGTGCGGCAGAACGAACATATTCACGCCGCCCGCCGCCGTCACCACCGCGATAAGCAGGATGAAGATGTGGACCGGCGCGAGTTTCCCTTTCAGCCGTCCCGCGAGCCAGCTGCCGAAGCCGGTGAAGAGGAGTATCGTGCAGAGGACCACGAGCAGGCTGTAGGTCGGATGGCCGAGGAAGACGGTGAACTTCTGGATGAGCGCGATCTCAATGAGCATGAAGCCGAAGCCGATGGCGGCGAAATAAAGGCTCCACGGATGGAGGAGCATCGCCGCGCTTTTCCGCTCCATCGCCGAAAGTATCGGGACGACGATGAGCAGAAGCGCCAGCACCGTCACGATGCCGAGCAGGATGACGAGGTTGCGCACCGCACCGAGGTTGGTGTTGAGCGGTCCCTCCTTCTCGATGCCGCGGTATTGCAGGAGCGCCGAGGGTTTGAGCATGTTGAAGAAGAACGGATTATCGTCGGTCGGCGCGGTGAGTTTGAGCGGATAGGAGGCGATCATCGCCGCACGCCGGTCGCCATCGACGATATGCTGGAAGATCGACGCCCCCTCGTAGCCCGCCGCGAGGAACACCTCGAATTTGTAGCGTTCGCAGGTGGTCAGGAACTTGTTCACCGCATCACCGTCGAACGGTTTTTTCGACACGATGATGGTGCCGGTGCCGTAGGCGTTCTCCGCGCGCGCCTTTTTCTCTTCGTCGGAGAGTCCCGTATCGTCACCGAACGAGAAGGTGGTCGCCGCGAGCATGATGTGTTCCGCCGGTTTTTCGACCCCCGCCGCCGCCAGCGCCTCGTAGGCAAGCGACGCGAGCCGCAGGAGCTCTCCCGGCCGTTTTTTGTAGTACCAGCGCGACATCGTCACCGCGCCGCGGTCGGAGAGTTTCGACAGGAACGCCTCCCATCCTTCGACGGTGTAGAGGCTGTTCTCGGTCAGGACGAAGGCGCCCGACGCGGTCGCCGCCCACGAATCGATGAGCGACGCCTGAATGATGTCGAATTTGAGGTCGGTCCGTTCGATGAAACTGCGCGCCTCGTCGTGAACGAGGTGTACGTTCGGAAAATCGGCGAAGGGATAGGTGAAGTCGCGGTACGGCCCGGTTATCGCCTCGAGTATCCGTTCGTTTATCTCGATCCCCCAGACCTCTTTCTGTTTGAAATGGAGCGCCGACAGAAGATCGCGGCCGCCGCCGACGCCGATGACCGCCACGCGGGCGTCGGGAACGATATGATGGGCGAGGTTGGTGATGTCGTAGCGGAGGTGCTGGAGATCCTCTATCGGTCTGCCGCGCATCGTGATGATGGTCGCCGCCGCCGCGTCGATGATGAGGTTCTTCTGCCCTATCTTGTAGTCGGGGAATTCCTCGGGGAAGGCGTTCGAGGTGCCCCAGCCGAAGGCCGAATCGAAGTAGTTCTGGACCGTGATGCGCGAGAACGGCGTCCATCCCTCCCACTCGGTGAGGGTGTCGACCGCGACGATGAGTTGTCCCGTCTCGACCTTCTGCCATTCGATGCGGAAGAAGCGTTCATCGTGGTTGGCGCCGGCCAGCGCGACGAACAGGAGGCAGACGGCCAGAGCCGTGCGGCGGCGATTCAGGAGATAGCTGGCGAGCGCCGGGAGCGACGCCACGAGTATCACAAAACTGACCGCGTCGGTCAGCCGCAGGAAGAAGAAGAACAGGAGCGCCCCCACCGCCGCACCGGCGAGGTCGGCGGCGTACAGGCCGCTCACCAGCGCGATGAAACGGGTCGAGAGTATCGCCGAGACGATCACCCCCGAGAAGTAGAACGGGACCGCCGCGACGGCGTAGATGAAGGCCATCGCGTAGATGCCGACGCCGGTCGACCGCGGCACGAAGGGGATCGAAAGGAGCGCAAGGAGCGACAGCACCGTCGCGACCGAGAAATAGAGAGAGTACCGCGCAATGCGCCCGGTCAGTTCCTTCTCATCCAGTTCGGTCCAGCGCGCAACGAAGACCTTCGCCGCGCCGGTCGCCATCCCGAGCATCGCCACCGACACCGCCATGAAGGCGTAGTGATACCACATCGTGACGCTGAAGATGCGCGGCAACGCCGTTTCGAGGGCAAGCGTCGCCAACGCCGTCAGGAAGATGGTGAAGAAAAGCCGCCGTGTCATGAGTTCCCCGTCAGAAACAGAACCGCAGGCCGAGCCCGACATTGAAGTCGGCCGCAGGCGCGGGCAGGATATTGAACAGGAAGGCCAGTTCGAAGAGCACCTCTATCGGGAACGACTGCACCTGATAGAGAATGCCGCCCGGCAGACGCAACGCCAAAAGAAAACGCCAATCTTGCTTGTTGTGATAATAGTTGTCATATTCTTCGTGATCAAAAACGCCCACCTGCAGACCGCCGCCGACATAGAGGGCGGTGTCGCCCTTCGGTATCGGGATGAGATCGTAGAAACGGAAGAGATAGTCGGCGTGGATGACGATCTTCTGATGATGGTTCCAGCCCCAACCCCACGCCGCGAGGAGGTCGATCCCCTGCATCTCGTGGAAGAACCAGCGGAACGAGATACCGGTCGGTTCACCGAGCAGGAAGCCGAGGCCGAACTGTTCGGCACGGGCGCCGGACCATTTTTCGGGAAGCTGTATCGGCGCGTCGTCCTGCGTCTGTTCGGCGGGAGCCGGCGCTGGTTCGGCCTGCCCGGCGGAGCCTTGTGCGGAGTCGGGTTCCGGGGCCGACTGTTCGTTGATCACTTCGCCCTCGGGGGTAACAATGGACCCCTCCTGCGCCGACAGGAGGCCGGTGCAGAGCGTCAACAAACCGACGAGCATTATGAAACGCCGCAGCATACCGTTCTCCTTCAAGGTCCGGCGCGATTATAGAGTGGGTATCACGAAAAATAAAGTTATTTCGGGGATTGATTTTCGGAGGTTGTTCACTACAATGCCCCCCTTGGGTAGAGAACCGTAATGGAGGATGAACATGACCCGCACGATCCTTTTCGCCCTTATCGCGTTTTTATTTGCGGTCGGGTGCGACGACAAGAAGAACACCAATCCCGACATCGATGAAATCGACACCGACGACAGCATGGCTGAAGCGGACGACGTGGACGGAATGGACTCTGTGGACACGACGGCCGATGAAGACTTGGTCGGGGATGACGGCATGGCCGACATGGACGAAATGGACGATATCCTGCCGGACGGCGACGACCTGCTATCGGACGAACAGCCCGATGAGAACGACACCCTCGTCACCGACACCGATACGGCCGATCCGCTCGACCTCGACAACGATCCCGGCACGGCGCTTCCGGCGGGCGATATCGGCATCGGTCTCTATTTTTCGGCCCATGTCGAGGGCAGTAACTACGGCGATATCTACCGGCTGAAGATGGACGGCCTGACCATCGAGAACATCACCGACACTGCCGACAAGTTCGAATACTGTCCGGCGCTCCCGGCCGATGCGTCGTTCCTCCTCTACTCGAGCGCCGACTACAGCGACACCCACCTCGGGAGCATCTGGAAGGCGAACCTCAACGGGCAGGGTCTTATTTCGGGAACGCCCGCCATTCTCATCGCCCGCGAACTCAAAGAATACGATGTCTACGGCGACGGCTCGATCATGCAACAGTATGTCGTGGGCCGCTGGAACCCGGCGGTGAGCGAGGACGGGTCGCGCATCGTCTTCACCGGCACCTACGAAACGGGCGAAACCGATATCGACGGCTATCTCACCTTCGACATCGAACTGTTCACCGCCGACGGGGCGGGCGAGAACATCGCCCCCTTCCTGCCGACCGGCGACGGCAACCCGATGTACATGAAGCCGCTTTCGGCCGAGTTCGTCCACGGCACGAACCGCATCATGGCGTCGTTCCTCGGGTTCGGTCCCGAAGAGATATCGAGCGAGATATTCTTCGAGGATGAGGGGGGCGCCGACATGACCGCCTACACCTTCTACGGCGCCTGGACCGACGGCAATGTCGCCCAGCGCGGACTGGCCGCCGCGACCCACGCCGACGAGATGCTCTTCTACCGCTTCGTTCCCGATCTCTCGGTGCAGAACGGCCTGTCGATCATGGGGAACATCCTCGACGCGCCGTGGAACGAGACCTACACCGGCTACCGCCAGCCCGACGAGACCTTCGTCGCCTATATCACCACGGAACAGTTCGCGTCGCACTACCGCCCCTTCGCCTTCTCGCCCGACGGGCAACTCATCGCGGTGACCATCTACACCGGCTCGGGGAGCGACCGCGAATCGCGGCTGGCCATCATCGGCCGTGACGGCACCGTCTACCGTGTCTTCAATCTCGACAACGCTCTCTGGGATATCGACGGTCTGGTCTGGCGCTAATAAACCGACTTTATTCCGCTGACAGTTCAGTACAATAAAAGTATATAAATTCTTGACTAGTCTTCGTCTTTTGATATTATCAGCCGCGTTGATAAACGACGAATTGAGGAGTCATGAGGTCGCTTTCCTATTGCATCGTGTGCGTTTTCGCACTTCTTTCCGCTTCACTTTCCGCCTCCCCGACCCGCGAACTCATCGGTTCCTCGGAAGGGACCAACCCCTTCAGCGCCCGGGCCTTGCCGCAGGGGCCCGAGACCGCCTATTTCAACCCGGCGCTCCTGCTCGATGTGAAGGATAATGTCACCATCTCCTTTTCCTACTCATACCAAGGGCTCGACCTATCGCTGTTCGATCGGCCGACCGGAGCCGACATACAGGGTAGAATGGACGCCAACGGCGGCTTCGGCTCCGGCATTTATACGGCGCGGGTGGTCCGCGACGGGCTTCCCCAGCGGGGCGTCCCCTTCAAGGCCCAGCCGACCGACCTGCTCGCCGCGCGCGGCTCCGACAGTCCGGTGGCTCACGGCTACTACGCGACGGTCGGCGCGGTGGGTGCGATCATCGAAAACTGGCTTTCGCTCGGCTTCACGATGATCCTGCCGCTGACCGAACTGCAGGGACAGCGCTCCTTTTTCGTCGACGAACGGGAGGCGAATTTTTCCAACTCGCTCCACTTTGAACTCTATGAGGACCGACTGCAGGGCTTCTCGATAACGCTGGGGCTGGGCGGACGCGTGTACTGGGAATGGCTCACCGCCGGGGTCGGCATATCGCTCATCAACAGCACCGAGATAACGGCCGACGCCTATATCCCCGACGCCGCCCGCAACGAAAAGGACATACTCGCCCGCTCCTCCATCGGCCTGCGGGTGACGCCACACTTCGCCATCGCCGCCAAACCGTGGGAAAAACTGCGAATCAGCGCGACGGTCCACCTCGCCTCGCATAACGCGATAGAATCGGACATCGATATGAATTTCTGGCGGATGCAGGGGCCCATGGAGAATTCGGTCGGTCAGAGTTCCTTCTCCATCGTGCACGCCTACACCCCGCTCAATGTCTCGCTCGCCTTCGCTCTGGGCCGGTTCGACTTCGACGGGCTGGGGCTCACCGCGACGCTCACCGGCACCTACGAACGGTGGAGCGATTACCGTAACCGCCAGAACGCCCGACCGCAGGAAAACAAGTATTGGGACTACGACCTCGAGACGGAATATGTCGACGAAACAACCGGCCAGACATCGATACTCTACGGCGGCTTCGTGAAGGAAACGATCCCCGGTTTCGCGTGGAAGGATATCTTCAAGGCGTCGGCCGGCGTGGCGATGGACCTCGGCGCGAACCGCTGGGGGCTCGATGTCGCCTTCACCCCCACCCCGGTCCCCGAACAGAGCGGCCGCACCAACTATGTCGACAACCACCGTCTGTCGTTCGGCGCCGGATTCGTCCGTAACTGGAAGCTCGGCGACTATTCGTTCGATACCGGCCTGTCGCTCCAGTGCCACTACCTGATCGACCGGACGCAGAAGAAGGCGACCGGCATCGCGGCGACCGCAACGGACCCGAAGACCGGCACCGGCAGAAGCGGGAAGGTGGTCGACGAATTCCCCGAATCGGTCAGCGACTACGACGGCAGTCATCTCGCCGAATCGGACGGTTTCCAGACCAACAACCCCGGCTATCCCGGCTACAAAAGCGGCGGCGTGCTCATCGGCGCCGGGCTCTGGCTCACCTTCTATTTCGGCAAGGATAAGGAAGAAAAGGGCAAGACCGCGAACAACGATACGGAGAAAAAGGAATGAAACGCCAACTTTCGACCCTGTGCCTCGCGTGCGGCGCGGCGCTGTTCATCGTCTCATGCGGCGATGAATCGACCACGACCACCGACACCGACAACACCCCCGACACCGCCGTCATCGACGAAGACACGGCCGGCGACGACAGCATGGCTGAAGTGGACGATGTGGACGGAATGGACACGGTGGACGCGGCGGCTGATGAAGACATAGTCGAACCGTCCGATGACTCTACGACCTTCCCCGACGAGACGGGCGACGAGATGCTTTCCGACGAGGACGAGCTGGTCCCCGACGATGTTGATCCGAACTGTGCGCCGGGCGCCTTCCCCGAGGTCTGTGGCTCGTGGGCACAGCAGATGATATTCACCGCCACCGCGAAGGTCGCCGGGTTCGACGCCGCCACCGCCGAGATCCGGACCCTGTTCCTCATGACCCAACGCCAGCAGGAAGGCCACCTCTGGGTTGACTCCAAGATATGTCACATCATCATCGAGAACAAAACGGCGCTCAATCCGATAGACATTCTGATGCCGCAGTCGTTCGCCGATTCGCTCATCATGCTTCACAAGGAGGCCGACATCACCCCCTCCGGCGAATATTATCAGCCCACCTTCTGGGAACTGCGCTCGATCAAGCAGTCTATACTGCCGACCGATCCGGGCACCTACGAACTGCCGACCGACCCCGCCAGCCCCGATGTCGAGGATTGGGACAACGACGGCGAACCGGGGCTCCGCGTGGTGGTCAACGCCGGTCTTTCCAACGGCGTGACCCACATCGTCGAGAAATCCTCCTCGGAACTCTGGGGGCAGGTCAACGGGACCGGCGCGACGCAGACCATCGAAGGGACCGTCTTCTGGACCGATAAACAGGTGGTGCTCAAGACCGATAACGCACTGTTCAAGAGCGGCGCGCAGAACGTCATCAAGGAGTCGGGGCCGAACATCTGGCGTCAGAAACGGATCGACCCCTTGTGGACCTGCACCGAGATCATGGCCAACGGCGATACGCTCTTCCCTCCGCTCTGATAACTACTTTTTCCGGAAATTCTAGGAGACCTTGACCCGTTCGCGGAGAGCGTGCCCTATCGTCTTGCGGTCAAGGTATTCTATCTTCGAGTTCGACGGCATCCCGCGGGCGATGCGGCTCACCGTGACGCCGGTCGGCGCCAGTAGTTCGTGCAGGTAGTGGACCGTCGCCTCCCCCTCGATCGTGGCGGGAAGAGCGAGTATCACCTCCTCGACGCCGCCCGCCTCCACCCGGCGCAGGAGCGCGTCTCCGGTCAGGTCTTCGGGAAGCAGTCCTTCGAGCGGCGCGATCAGGCCGCCCAGCAGGTGGAACGAGCCGGTGAATTCGCCGGTGCGGTCGATGCCGATGAGATCGGAGAAACTTTCGACCACGCAGATGACCCGCCGGTCACGGGCGCAGTTGGCGCACGGTTTCCCCTTTTCGATGAACCAGCCGCAGGCGGCGCACGATGAGGCGCCGTCCAGTATCGTGGAAAGTTCGGCAACGGCGCGCTGCGCGTCGGGGTCCTGCAGGAGAGAAAAGGCGATCCGTTCGGCCAGTTTCTGCGATACGCCGGGAAGACGGCGGAGCGTCTCGACCAGACGCCGGACGATGCCGTAATCCATCAGAACATGCCCGGCATGCCGGCGCCCGCCTTGCCGAGCAGTTTGGACATCCGCGTTTCCTTTTCACGCCGCGCCGTATCGAGCGCGACGTTGACCGCGAGAAGCACGAGGTCCTGCGCCATCTCACGGTCGCCGCTCTTCATCAGTTCGTCGCCGATAACGACATCCTTGAGCGTCATGTCGCCGCCGACGGTCGCCTTGACCGCGCCGCCGCCCGCTTCGGCGGTGAAGCGTTCCTGCTTGAAGCCCTCTTCGACCTCGAGCATCTTTTTCTGCATCTTCTGGGCCTGCTGCATGAGGCTCTGCATATTCATATTCATCGCGCGTCTCCTTTATTCCTGACCGGTGCCCGGCTTGACCTCGACCGGATACCAGCGGAAGTTATCGAGTATGATCTCCGAATCGAGGATATGGTCCAGCGCGTCCCAGATCGCGAAACGAAGCGTTATCTCCTCGCCCGGAACGATGTTCCCTTTGGTGACCAGCCAGCCGGTGCCGCCGTTCTTGTCGTTGTCGTCGTACAGGCCGGTGCCGGCCAGTTCGTCGGGCCCGAGCGTGCAGAACTGGGCGTAGTTGTTCATCGGATCGTAGCCGCAGGCGATGAGCCCGCCGTTACAGCAGGCGCGGAACAGCCCCGACTTGGCGAGGTTGATGCCGACCGGGTTTTTCGCGTCGTCCATCGCGAGGTTCTTGTCGACCGGGTTGGCGAGGTTCGGATCGCCCGAGGTGAAGGTGGAGTCCAGCAGCGCCACGAAGAAATCGTTGTACTGGCAGACATATTCGGGGAACTCGCGGCTGAAGAAATAGATGTCGACGCTGAAGGAGCGGGCGTTGACCGGCACCTTCACCTTGAGTTGGAGCATCACCGGATCGTTGAGCGGTTCTTTGCCCGGATCGCCGCCGGTCAGACCGCCGCAGCCGGGGGAACTCGGGAACTCGTTGCCGTTGGCGCTGTACCAATCGGTAGGGGCGTTGGAGCGGGTGCACATGAACTCGGTCGAGGTATTGTCGGGTTTAAGCGCCTGCGCCGGTATCGGATCGTCGGCGACGCCCGATGACATCATGAAGAAACTGGCCCCCTCCTTCGGCGTGATGACATTGCCGAACTTCGGCAGGATGGCGTATGAATCGGGGTTGGGCGGCGTCGCGGTGCAGTCTATCGTAACGGCGTTGCCCTGCGCGTCCTGTCCCTGCAACTGGAACACCTGACTCTGCGTCGTGCCGTCGGGAAAGAGCATCTCGGCGCTCACCAGACCGTAGTCCTTGCCGTCGCCCGTCGGGCACAGGCCGATCGACTTCGCCATGTCGACCGGGTCGGTCGAATCCTCGGAAAGCCCGGTATCGCACGATTCGACCTCGTCGATCTCATCGTTGCAGTTGTCGTCTATCCCGTTGCCGGGGAAGTCGTAGCCGCCGGGGCCGACCAGTTCGGGATGGAGGCATTCCGACTGTATCTCGCAGCAGTCGCCGGTGCAGTAGGTGTAGCCGTCGCCGTCGATGTCGACGGTGTTCTCGGGGGTGCCGTCCACGCCGTCGCAGTTCTCGTCGACGCCGTTCCCGCAGATCTCGGGCGCGGGGAGCACCATACCCTCGCAGTTACCCCAGTTGCCGCTCTCGGCGCAGGTCGAGGTGCCCGACTTGCAGATGCCGACATCCTTCGAGCCGTTGGGTCCCAGATAGCAGTCAACCGTATCACCGGGGTTGCACTGCGCCTGATCGATATCGGGATAGAGATCCTCGGGCCATTCGTCGGGCGTTCCCTCGGTCGGCGTACCGTCGCCGGTCGTATCGTCGGGGACCTGAATGCCGTCGTTACCCGGATCGGTGTCGGCGCCGCCGATAGTATCGGTCAACCCCTCTTCGGTCGGGGTACAGGCCGCGATCGACAGGAGCGCCGTCAGCGACAGCGCAAGAAGAAACAATGCGCGTTTCATGGAACACCTCTTTTTCATGTCACACCAACGGAGGCATTATATCCGGAGCGTTCCCGATATCAACAGAATTTTTCAAGGGAACGGCGGGGGCTATTCCTGTATGCTGGTGCCGGGGTTGACCTCTTTGGGAAGCCACTTGAAGTTATCGATGAGGACCATCGAGTCGAGTACGTTGTCGCGGGTGTCCCATATCGCGAGCCGCAGGGTGATCGTCTCTCCCGCCACGACATTGCCGCGCGTCACCAGCCACCCGGTGCCGCCCTCTTTCTGCCCTTCGTACAGACCGGTCCCCTCCAGTTCGGTGGGGCCGAGCGTGCAGAACTGGCCGTAATCCTTGCCGGGGGTATAGCCGCAGGCGATACCGCCCCCCTGACAGCAGACGCGGAACAGCCCCGCCGGGGCGAGGTTGATGCCGACCGGGTTGCCCGCCTCGTCCATCGCGAGGTTCTTGTCGAAGGGGTTCTGGAGCGTCGGATCGCCCGAGGTATAGGAAGAATCAAGCAGGACGATGAAGAAATCGTTGTAGTCGCAGACATACTCGGGGAACTCGCGGCTGAAGAAGTAGATGTCGATGCTGAAGGCGCGGGCGTTCATCGGCACCTGAGCGGTGAGGGTCAGCATGATCGGGTCGTTGACCGGCTCTTCGCCGGGGGTGCCGGCGCCGCAGGCGGGGGAACTGGGGAACTGATTGCCGTTGGCCTGATACCAGTCGGCGGGGGCCGACGAGTTCTGCGTCAGATCCTCTTCGGTCGAGGTGTAGGGATTGCCCGCCGTCCCCGACGAGAGCATCAGGAAACTGCCGCCGGTGTGTGGCTTGATGACGTTGCCGAACCCGGCGAAGATCTTGTGCTGGACCGCCTGCGGAGAACCGGTGCCGTCGGCCATCGACAGCGACGCGGTCAGCAGGCCGTAGTCCCGGCCGGTCGGTTTCGGGCACAGATCGATCGACTTGACCATGTCGACCGGGTCGGTCGAATCCTGCATGAGCCCGACGTCGCAGGCATCCGTTTCGTCCACCGTCCCGTCGCAGTTGTCGTCTATCTGATTTCCGGGGAAGTCGTACCCGCCGGGGCTCACCAGTTCGGGGTGGAGACATTCCGATTCGAATTCGCAGCAGTCACCGGTGCAGTAGGTGTAGCCGTCGCCGTCGTAGTCGAACGTATTATCCTCGGTCCCGTCCTCGCCGTCACAGTTCTCGTCCACGCCGTTGTGGCAGATCTCGGGCGCGGGGAGCACCATCCCCTCGCAGTTGCCCCAGTAGCCGCTCGCGGCGCAGGTCGAAACGCCCGCCTTACAGATGCCGCGGTCCTTCGAACCGCTCGGCCCCATGTAGCATTCCATCGTGTCGCCGGGGGTGCACTGACTCAGATCGGCGTCGGGTCCCACCGTCCCCTCCGGATCCGGATCGTCGGGATTCACCGCGCCGTCGTCGCCGGTCGCGGTATCGGCCGTGACCAGACCGTCGGCGGCCGGATCGTCGTCGGGCGGCGTACAGGAAACGACGCACAGGACCAAAGAAACCGCAAAAAAGACGACCCGGAAAAGATCTCTCATGGGCTCCTCCTTTCGAGTTGCTTTACACTACGCGGTCAGTATAGCATCGCGGCGCTTTATTGCAACTGTTCTCTTCCCCGAAAAAGGGCGGAGGGCACAGCACCCCCCTTCCGGGATCGAAAGAATGCTTACACCGTTGAAGCGGGGCAGAGGTCGCTGACGGGGCAACGGTCGCAGTAGTGTTTCTGCGGCTTGCAGATGGTCTGGCCGAGCGTCACGAGATCCTGATTGACCGAGCGCCAGTGCTTCTTGGGAACGACCTTCTTGAGCGCGGGGCGGGTGTCGTCGGGCTGTTTGGTATCGACGATGCCCCACATGTTCGCGATACGGTGGACATGGGTATCGACGCATATCTCGTCGATGCCGAAGGCCTTTATCTGGACGAGCGTCGCGGTCTTGATGCCGATGCCGGGAAGCGCGGTGAGTTCGTCGAGCGTCCGGGGCACCGCGCCGCCGTGCCGAACGATCACCGCCCGGGCCAGTTCATGGAGTCGGGCCGCCTTCACCTGATAGAAGCCGACCGGAAAGATGAGTTTTTCGAGTTTCGCGACCGGCACTTTGAGCGTCTTTTCGGGGTTGTCGGCGATAGCGAAGAGTTTCCGCGCCGCCGCCGCGGTCGTCTCATCCTTGGTTCGGGCCGAGAGCATCGTCGCGGCGAGTATTCTCCAAGCGAAATTGGGGTCAGGCGCACCAGTTGCCTGACCCCTTTCGCTTTCGGCAGCCATGAGGTCGATGATGGGGGCATATTCGAGCGACGCCGACCACTGCCGGAGCCGCGTGAAGATCGCCGCGATATCGCGCGGCGTCAGACTACTTTTTCTTTTCGACATTATCCTTGATGACCTGATCGAGTTCCTCGCGGTCCTTTTTGGAGAACTCGGACTTCTTGGTCTCGCCGGTCACTTTATCCTTCACTTCCTGCGCGGTGTCGACCACGGTATCCTTCGCTTTTTCGAAGCCGTCCTTCGTCGCGTCGCCGACCTTGTCGACCGTCGCCTCGACGCTCCGGTCGAGTCCCGGGAACAGCACTTTGTAGAGCGGCTTGCCGCCCCAGCAGAAATTCGCCAGCAGTATCACGAAGACCACGAACAGGAGCGCCTTCAACAGAATACCGACCGCTCCGCCCCCTTTTTTCGCCATCTTATACCTCCGTCAGTATGCGCGGACCCTGCGCCGTTATCGCGATGGTGTGCTCGAACTGCGCAGATAAGCCGCCGTCGGTGGTCACCACGGTCCAGCCGTCGGGAAGCACCCGGCACCCCTCCCCCTTTTCGTTTATCATCGGCTCAATGGCGATGACCATCCCCTCGCGGAGCCGTTCCCCTTCACCCGGATTGCCGTAGTGCGGCACCGCCGGATCCTCGTGGAGCCGGATACCGGTCCCGTGGCCGACATACTCCCGGACGACCGAGAAGCCGTTCGTTTCGGCGTATTTCTGGATCGCCGCGCCGATATCGCCCACATGGTTGCCCACCACCATCTGCCGGATGCCGATGTCGAGACACTGCCGCGTCACCTCGACCAGCCGCCGCGCCGTATCGCTCACGCCGGGCATCATATAGGTCATCGTCCGGTCGCCGATGAAACCTTCGAAGGTCACGCCGCAGTCGACCTTGACGATGTCGCCGCGCTGGACGACGCGATCCTTGCGCGGGATGGCGTGGACCACCTCGTTGTTGAGCGACACGCAGGTGGCGTGGTGATAGTTGGCGACCGTCTTGAAGGTGGGCCGTCCGCCGTTCTTCTTGATGAAGCGGTCGGCGAAGGCATCTATCTGGAGCGTGGTCACTCCCGGCTTTATGTAGCCCTTCAGTTCGTCGAAAAGCCGCCCGGTGAGCGCCCCCGCCGTGGCGATCCGCTCTATCTGTTCCGGGGTCTTGAGGATGATGCCGCCCTTGTGCATGTCAGCCCTTGAGCCTCCACCCCTGCTTGTCGAACGCGGCGATGAGCGCCTCCTGCGTCCCCTTCATCTCGTCGGTGGTGAGGGTCCGGTCGGCCGCCGCGAGCGTCACGCGGAGGCTCAGACTCACCTGTCCCTCGGGCACTCCCTGTCCTTTGTAGGAACTCACGAACTCGCAGCCGGAGAGGAGCTCGCGGTTGACGGTCCGTTCGACCACCTTCTGCAGCGCTTCGGCCTCGGTCCGCTCGGGGGCGAGCACCGTGAGTTCGAAGAAGGTGGCGGGGAACTTCGGGAGCGGCTTGTATTTCTCGCTCTTCTCGGGAAGTTCGCACAGGAGGTCGAGATCGATCTCGATATACCCGGCCCGCCCCTTGATGTCCCACTGGGCGAGGAGCGCCGGGTGGAGTTCGCCGAGTATGCCGACCTTCTTTTTCATCGCGGTCAGCAGGGCGCCGCGCCCCGGATGGAGCGTCTCGGCGGCGAAGAAGGGGTTGTCGGGGCTCGGCCGCTCGAAGCGGAACTGCGGCACGCCGAATTCGCGCATGAGCGATTCGCAGGTCCGTTTGGCGGCGCGGAAGATATCGGCTTCTCCCCGCAGGAGCACCGCAAGCCGTCTGGACTCGCCGCCGCGCCGGAAGACCCGGCCGAACTCGAACAGCGTGAAGCTCTCGAACTGCCGGTGGTTGACCGCCAGCCCCCGGAGCATCCCGGGGACCATCGTGTAGCGGAGCCACGGCGATTCCTTCGCCCCCTGCACCATGACAAGCGTCTCGTCGGGCGCCGGGAAGGCGTTCTTCTCGGTCTCGTTCAGGAACGAGTAGGTCAGTATCTCGTAGCCGGTATATTCGCGGACGAGGAGGTCGCGTATCTTCTCCTCCTTTTCGAGGAGGCGATTGCGCGGCGGCGGGAGCATCGGGAACAGCGGCGGCCGCGGCATGATGTTGTCGTAGCCGTAGATACGCCCGATCTCCTCGACGATATCGGCCGCGAGCGACACATCCTTACTGCGGCGGTGGGGCGGCACGGCGATGGTCATCTCGTCGCCGGTCCGGGTCACGCCGAATTCGAGGAGCGTCAGGATGCTTTCGATGCGGGCGTCGGGCAGATCGTCGCGCCGCACGCCGAGCATGGCGCGGATGCGGTCGGCCGAAAGCCGTATCGTCCCCTTGAAGCCGTAGTTCTGACTCGCGTCGCGGTGGGCCGCATCACTGGTGATCTGCGCGCCGGGGACCAATTCCTTTATCAGTTCGATACAGCGCTGTACCGCGAGCCACGAGTTCTCGACCCACTGCGCCTTCTCGAAGCGCTGCGCCGCGTCGGTCCGCAGGTCGAGCCGGTTGGCGGTGCGGCGTATCGTCGCCGGATCGAAGAGGGCCGATTCGATGATGAGTTCGGTAGTGCCGGGTTCGACCTCGCTGTGAAGGCCGCCCATCACGCCGCCGAGCGCCACCGCCTTGTCTTTATCGGCGATGACGATGTCGCGGTCGGTGAGTATCCGTTCGATGCCGTCGAGCGTCGTGAACTTCTCGCCCGCCGCCGCGCTCCGGACGATGATGGTCGATCCGACGATGTTCTTGCGGTCGAAGGCGTGAAGCGGATGCCCCGTCTCAAGCATCACGAAGTTGGTGATGTCGACGATGTTGTTGATCGAGCGGCTTCCCACCGCCTCAAGCCGCTCAACGAGCCAGCGCGGCGACGACCCGACCTTCACGCCCGACATCTTGACGCCGATGTAGTGGAGCGCCTTGTCGGTGGTGAATTCGATGGCAAGCGTCTCTTCCTTTTTGTCGGGGGTGATGCCGGTGAAGTCGAGTTTCTTCTTCCACGGACGGTTGAAGATGGTCCGCAGTTCGCGAGCGTAACCGTAGTGACCCCACAGATCGGGCCGGTGGTTGACCGTCTTGTTCTCTATCTCGATGACGAAATCGGCCGCGCCATAGATCGTCGAAAGCGGCGTGCCGGGATCCATCTTCCTGTCGAGCTGCAGTATCCCCGAGTGATCTTCGCCGAGCCCGAGTTCCTTGGCCGAACAGAGCATACCGCGGCTCTCGACGCCGCGTATCTTCGCCGGTTTTATCTCGAAGTTGCCGGGGAGCACCGTACCGAGCGCCGCATACGGCACCACCTGCCCTTCGGCGATGTTCGGGGCGCCGCAGACCACCGTCGCGCGCTCTTTGCCGTCGAATATCGTCGCGAGGTGCAGTTTATCGGAGTTCGGGTGGTTCTCTATCTTCTCTATGCGGGCCGCTTTCACCTGCGCGAAATGGCGGCCGACCCAGTGGGCCGCCTCTATCTCGGCGGTGGATAGCGCCAGCCGT
>ERZ1645192.37-NODE-37-length-73618-cov-9.257888_pt1 | contig 73618 bp, 62 predicted proteins | sample MGYA00575354_ERZ1645192 | MGnify/ENA primary metagenome ERZ1645192 (study PRJEB40844, sample SAMN11349763) | freshwater sediment metagenome | isolation source: river sediment | host: Sediment | place: India: Faizupur Khadar , New Delhi | collected 2017-02-21 ... | reverse complement strand
AGCACATCCCTTTTAAGGATGGGGTCCTGGGTTCGAGCCCCAGCTAGATCACAAATAAAAAACCCGGATTTGCTCCGGGTTTTTTGTTTACAGGTTAAATCCTGAAATCTCAATTGCCGGCTTCTCCCCTCTTGTATCGCAATTTTTAAACTTCATTGTAATAAGTTTCTTTTCACCAGGCATGAGTGAAACATAATTGTCGCTGAAGAAAACCGGCAGTATACGTTTTCCGCTTTGCTTGCCGACCACCTTCAGTCTGACCATAAGTGCAGGTGTGTCTGTGGAATTAATAAGAGTTGTAGTGATAATCCAATCCTCTCCCGAACGTTTGACAATGGTTGCATCCTCGAGTTTGACGTGTGGAAGCTTGTTGAGCGCCTGATAATTACCATCCTCTACCCCTCTCCAGTAGAAGTTTTCGGAAACCACTTTATCTCCTTCTCTTAGCGAAAGCCTTATGAAGTGGACAGAAGTAAGCCTGTCGGGGAACTCAAGTCTGAAACAATTGACTGTTTCGTCTTCCCTGCAATCCACAAGCGTTTCCTTTTCCCAGAATACGCTTCCATCCATATTGAGGAGCTGGGCTTTTGCTTTAAGACCTTTTCTGTCGCCTGCATATAGATTTACAACTTCTATGGTATCGTATACCGGATTCCATTGAATATGCAAGGGTTCACAGGCCTTTTTGCATCCGAAATATGCGGCTGTGGGGTCGAAATAATAGTCGTAGGTCTGCCATACCATAGACGGCCAGGCAGGATGACTCATCCATAACAGCAGTCCCTGGCGGTACATGCTTCTTCCCTCGAACATTCCCCGGTAACCGTTATAATTTATCCACTGGGCAAGTTCAGTGAATCGCTTTGCATTATCGGGCATACCGAATGCTTTGTCAATCATCTGGTTGAAAGATGCAGCTCTCTGGGCACTTTCAAGGCAGTAGTCATGGATCCCCCATAAACTGTTCTGAGGCCATAAAGAACTTTCCGGCAGCATTTCCACAAGGCTCTCATAATTCATAACGTTCGGCATGCCCCTCTCGCTGTGGAATTTATTAAAGCCGTAGAGAAGGAAATAATCCCTTACCGGAAGTGCGTTATAGGGGCCGCCGCCGCTGACAACTCCCATTGAGGAATTGGATATGTAATGAATTCCGGGGTGCAGTTGCGGGATCATTGAACGAAGCGCAGTATCCAGAACTTCGGGTGGATTTCCCTCGTTTCGTCCGCAATAGAGGCCAATAGAAGGGTGGTTCCGTATCCGACGGACCATATTTTCAGCATTATCCATAAACAATTCCGGATCATAGGGATCCGGACCGTCGGCCGGATTGGCCAGCCAGAAATCCTGCCAAACCATTATCCCGTGACGGTCGCAAGCCTCATAAAATTCATCATCGCCGGTCTGGCCTACCCAGTTCCTGATCATGGTAAAGTTCATATCCGCATGATATGCAACAGCTGCATCATATTCCCTTCCCCTGTATTCCAGGTTCGATTCCGGAAAGCCCCAGTTACCTCCGTGACCTATAAACCTTCTTCCGTTAACATAAAGGTTCAGTATCCCGTCCTCCTCTGTATAGGTCATCTCCCTGATCCCTGACATGAAGGATTTAGAGTCGGATATTTCTCCGTCAGCCTTGAATGATATCTCCACCTTGTGCAGGATCTGACGGCCATAGCCGTTGGGCCACCAAAGCTCAGGATTGGAAATTGAAAGCGCCGGATAATCCGCGGGTGCAAATTTCACATTCAACTGAGCCCCGGGTCCGACTGAAACATCTTTCTGAACAGCGATCTTTCCAAATTTGCTTTCCAGAGTTCCGGAAACGGTCATTTCACTGTGATTGGAAAGAGTGACTTCCATTGTGATCCCGGCTTCAGTGGTGTCGGGAAGATTAAGCCTGGCTGAGATAAAAGGATCATCCACAGTAACATTACCTGTGGCATCCAGATGCACGTCATTCCAAATCCCGATATTGCGTCCGCGAATCGTAGGTATCCAGTCCCATCCGATTGATGCATGATATGTTGGGTTGTCTCCTCCCAGGACCCCGCCATTTTTGTCAGCGTTGAGAGCAGTTTTTTCCTTTATCACACCGGGATTATCGTTCTTATGAATCAGAACGGCAAGTACATTCTTTTGACCCGGTTTCACATTACCGGTTACGTCAAACCTGCCTGTGGTAAATGCCCCCCCGATATTCCCTGTCCTCACTCCGTTCACAAAAACTTCGGCTTTCCAGTTTATTCCGTCAAAATTCAGGAACAAGCGGTCCCCCTTGAGAGAAGACGGCACTTCGAATTCATTCCTGTACCAGAAATCTGAATTGAAGTACGATTCGGAGATCATAAGCTGATTGTCTCCGAAATTGGGATCAGGGAGCGCACCGGCGTTTCTGTAGCTGACAAGCACGGTACCCGGCACAGTTGCACTTAACCATCCGTCATCTCTATATCCTGATGAGGAAAGCTCCTCCCCGCTCGATTGCACTTCTGAGGATCTCTGAATCTTCCAGTTGCCCCCGGAAAGATACATCCTGTTATCTTTCACGGCCGGTGACGGTTTTGGAACAGGCACCAGTCCTCCTCTTCCAAAGACCTCCAGCTCTGAAAGCAGGTAGTTCTGATCATTTTCGGGGGTATCAAGTATCAGTTTCACATACCTGGCCTTTACTTCAGGAGAAAGCTTAATATCGTCAACACGGTCAGAATTTCCCGGAAGGGAGGCGATTTCCAGCCAGTTTCTCGAGTCGTCCGATATTTGTATCGATCCGCTTGCAGCTTTATTGATCCAATGTAACTTAATGTTATCGAAGGTGCTTATACTTCCAAGGTCGACATATACCCACTCCTTTTGCTTCCCGGAGCTCATCCATCCACTCCTGAAATCGTGTGAGGGAGTCATTTTCAACCTGCTGTTGCCATTGAAAAATTCCAGCTCCCCGAATGTCCAGGTTTCAGCTGAAGGAGCAGTAAGCGACACTTTGTACGACTTATAGGCAACAGGCTTTTCGAAATCGAATGAAAGTTCAAGAATCCGCTGGGGCCGGGGAGTCCTGAATCCTGCTCCGAATGAAAATGAAGGCCTCGGGGCCGTAGAGTCATTTCCGTATGGGCTCATCATAAAAGCTCCGAAACCTGTCTGTTGTGAACGTCTCGCCTGTGTACTTCTTCGCTGGTTGGCCGCAGGCATCATCATCCGGAAAGGATCGGGTCGCTCCCTGCCAGGCAATCCTGCTCCGTTAACAGCAACAAGATCAGTCCAATTAACACCATCATCTGAACCGGAACATACATACCTGTATCCTCCTCTTTTTCCTTCATCAAAATTCAAATTCCCTGTAATTGCTATCCGGGAAATCTCAGGTACTTTACCATCTCCCAAAAGATCATAACGGAGGAAAACATCACTGCCCGGAATGGAGAAAGTGGTAACCGAATTGTGATCCAGCAGCCATTCCCTCTCATTTCTGGGCAGAACCCCATGATTGGTCGAGAAAGCTAACCGGAAGGGCGCTTTGCATTCAATAATGCCGTCAGTAACAAGTTGGGCAGTAAGGTTATAATCGTAGCTCGACGAATTCCATGCCGGACGCTGTCTGGCAATATTACGATAGTTGTCGTTGTCGGGCTGAAGAGAAGGAGCAAAATTTTCAGCCGGATTACCGGGGTATGAACCCGGTTCCTTGTTGTAAAATCCGGATTTGCTGCCGCATCCGGCTGAAATCAGAAGGATGCAGAAAAGAAGAACAATTGAAAAATAGAATCTTACTCGCATCGCAAGGACATTAAGAGGATGAAAAAACAAATAATTGAATGTCAGCTCTCATGAGATTTGCTGTCAGAATGGCCGGCTTACCTGGCTTTTACCTTCTGAAAGGTGATTACAGGCTTATGATGATGCCTTCACTGTCTGTTCATTTCGAAAGAACGGGAATCTGACGGTTTATCGATTCTTCAAGTGAGATAAGGGTTTCAGTCCTGACAATTCCCGCAATATTCTGGATTTTATCGGTAAGAATATTCCGAAGATGCTCATTATCACGCGTATAAACTTTAATAAAAAGCGAATAATTACCTGTAGTGTAATGGCACTCGATAATCTCAGGAATATCCTTGAACTCCTCGATTATATCACGGTAATGGCCCGGATGGTCGAGGAAAACACCTATATAAGCACAGGTCTTGAATCCTACAAGCGCCGGGTCAACCTTGAATTCTGATCCCTTTATTACTCCGGTTTTTATCAGTCTCTGAACACGCTGGTGAATGGCAGCTCCTGAAACATTGCACTCCCTTGCAACTTCAAGATAAGGAACCCTGGCATTTTTAGTAATGATATCCAGAATTTTCTTATCCAGATTATCAATTTGAACATTTTCAGTCATCACGGAAGATTTAGGTTAATGAATTTATAGTATTCGTTTTATGCAGTTACAAATTTAAAGATATTAAGTAAAATCCCGACAAGGAATTAAGAATCTTTTACCCTCATGTGTACAGGATTTTTTTCTTGGATCAATTCCGGGAATCGGGCGGCAGACTATCCTACCTGTTTATCCACCCTGTTATTTCATTTACGTCGCCGAATCCTTTTTTCTCAAGATATTTTTGGATTCCCTCTATGATTCTGACAGTTGATTCAGGATCGATGAACGAGGCTGTTCCGACCTGAACTGCTGTGGCGCCTGCCAGAATAAATTGAATTGCATCGCTTGCAGACATTATGCCTCCTATTCCGATGACAGGGATTTTCACCGCATTGGCTGTCTGCCATACCATTCTGAGGGCAACGGGACGTATTGCAGGTCCCGACAGACCTCCTGTAACGGTAGATAAGGATGGTTTCATGGTTTTAACGTCAACAGCCATTCCCAGAAGTGTGTTAATGAGAGAAATGGCATCAGCGCCTTCTTCCTCCGCAATCCTTGCGAAATCTGTTATGCTGGTGACATTGGGAGAAAGCTTTACAATAAGCACCCTGGGCCAGGCTGACCGTACAGCCCTGATAACCTCTCTTGCAGATACGGGATTGGTACCGAAGATCATCCCGCCCTGTTTCACGTTTGGGCAGGAAATATTCAGTTCAATGGCAGGAATTTTATCCAGCTTTGCAATTCTCTCTGTAAGAGCAACATAATCATCAATACAGCTCCCGTTCACGTTTACGATAACATTTGTACCGTAATCTGAAACGATGGGATATATATTTTTTTCGAAGTAATCGACGCCCTTATTCTGAAGCCCTACGGCATTAAGCATTCCTGAAGGAGTCTCAGCCATTCTGGGATAGGGATTTCCTTCCCTGGGTTCCATTGTAGTGCCTTTGAGTATTATCCCTCCGAGGCGGGAGACATCGAAAAAGTCATCGAATTCCGATCCATACCCGAAAGTGCCGGATGCACTCATCACGGGGTTTCTGAGCTTCATTGCTCCGATCACAACATCAAGTTTTACCATTTCAGATCCTTTGTGTTAAAGACCGGGCCGTCAGTACAGCTGCACAGGTTTCCCCTTACTGTATCGACAACACAGCAAAGACATACCCCAAAACCGCAGGCCATAAGGTGTTCCAGTGAAACTTCGCAGTTTATGTCATTTTTAAGGCAATAGTTTGCAACAGCTTTCATCATCGGCTCGGGACCGCAGCAGTAAACACTGGTGAATTTCTTCCGGGTTAATATGGAATGGCCTGTGACAAACCCTTTTTCGCCCTTCGAGCCATCTTCTGTAGTAATATAAACCGGACCTATGCTTTCATATTCCCCGTACTCTATAATCCTTTCAGAGTCCCTGAAACCAAGGAGTACCTCCGGCCTCAGTCCCAATGATTTCATATACTTTCCAAGGAACAAAAGAGGCGCGACACCGCATCCTCCTCCGATCAGAAGAATGCTGCCTTCTATTTCAGGAATGCTGAAACTGTTTCCCAGAGGATAGACGATATCAAGCTTTTCACCCTTTTCAAGTCTGGAAAGCCGGTCAGTACCGCTGCCTGCAATCTGAACAAGCATTTTAATAGTATTAGACTCATATTCAACATCATGAATTGAAATGGGGCGGCGTAGAAAAGTATCGGGACTCCCTTCTACCTTAACCTGCACAAACTGTCCTGGTTTGAGCTCAGGCAGCTTCGCCGGAGCTGTCAGCTCAAGAATAAACAGGTCGGAACTCAGTCTGTGCTTATCCCTTACGGTGAATAACTCCACTCTTTTTGCCATTAAAGGGTCTTTTCGGCAAAGATAAGGAATTGAAGAGTTAACTGAAAGAAATGTCAATGTTTAGCGGGGAAAAATTCCTCGAAGGTATTGTCGTCATAAAACCAGACTATCCTGGTTACATTCTGTCCTGTATCCAACCTTACATCAAGACTTTGATCCATACGCTGTACAGGAGCTGTACCGGAAACTTCGGTTGCTTCAGGCTTTGAAGGTTCATTTACATGACCGTCATTGGCCTTATCAAAAATGACACCAGCGAAAAGATCTCCCATTTTTGGTTCCCTGTACATTGAACCTTTTCCGAATAACAGCCATTCCACCGACAGAAAGGGATATTTCTCAAGCATTTTAATAATAAAATCAAGGCTAGGCTTGTTCCTCCCTGACAGAATATGAGAAATCCCGGAGGGTTGAACCCTTATCTCCTCAGCCATTTGAGCAGAGGTCTTGTTTTCCCTTATAAGAAACTCCTGTATCCTTTCTTTCATTGAAGTGAAGTGTATTTGTCTTTTACAAATGTAAATAATATACAAGTTACATCCATAACTTTATTTAATTTACATTTGTAATTATATCAACATCCATACCTTAATATCAGGTGGAACCATCGTTAGCTACTCAGCCGGATTTCCTGTAAAACACTGAATAAATACTGAAGTTTAGACGCTTATAATATTGGTAATTAATATTATAAGCATGATTAATCATTATATCTAAATATTACAGGGTTTTATACCGTAAAACAATGACATTCTCTCTTTCGTTGAATCTTATATATATATTGATTATTAATGATTTATAAATTAAAAGTAATTTATGTACCAATTATTTACAATTGTAGCCTGTCATTCTCTTGGTCTTGATTTATTTCGGTAAACTCCAGTTGATTTATCGCTATTTACATATGTAATGTGACTCGGGATTCATCATTATTTTTGAGATTATGCACTGATTCCTGATTATCCAAAAGAAAGTGTTTCAGGAAATCTGGTATTTCTGTACATTGCTCCACCCTGTTTCAAATATTCGATTGTAGAGAGGTTGAGAAAATCCAAAATTGTCCTTCACCGGATGCGGTTTTATCACAAAGTTTTTTTTTCTTTAAGCTCAAATCATTCAATTATGGCCGGTTCAAGATTGCGACTTTCCATCCCGCTTCATTACCAGATATTGATAATGCTTCTTGCAGGCGGATTAATCGGCTATTTTTTTCCCGGAGTGACTGTATATACCAACTGGCTTGGGGAAATTTTTCTGCGGGCGTTGAATATGATAATTGTTCCGTTGATATTCTGTTCCATTACAACAGGCGTGGCGAGTGTGGGCAGCAGCGGCAATCTTGGAAGGCTTGGACTGAAGACGATGGGATTTTACATATTCTCCACACTTGTTGCCATATTAACCGGGCTGGTACTTGTGAACACCATAAAGCCAGGCATAGGTGCCGACCTTGGCTTCATAGAGCCGGTAAAGGGGATTGCAGCTCAATCGGACAGTTTCAGCCAGACTCTTATTAAGATCGTTCCCACTAATATAATTGAAGCTCTGGCTCAGGGACAGATGCTTTCAATAATATTCTTTTCAATTTTGTTTGGTTATTTTCTTACCAGGATCGGTGAAAAACCGGGGCGGCTCCTGACGGACGTTATAAATTCAATTCTGGACGTGATCATGAAGATCACGATGTTAATTATCAAACTTGCTCCTCTGGGTATTTTCAGTATTACTGCCAAAGTAATTGCTCAGCAGCTTATCAACGGCAACGGTATTGAGGAGATATTATCGAGGTTGGGGTTGTACATGCTGACAGTTCTGGCTGGTATATTATTCCATTTTCTTATAACACTTTCCCTTGCCATGAAGCTTATTGGAAAAGTCAATCCGATTAAGCATCTGAGGAACATGGCCACTCCTCTTCTGACAGCATTCTCCACTTCATCCTCCAATGCCACTCTTCCCCTTACTATGGAAGCTGTGGAGAACAACGATGGGGTGTCGAACAAGATAGCCAGCTTTACCCTTCCCCTCGGAGCTACCATTAACATGAACGGTACGGCGTTATATGAGTGTGTGGCAGTGGTCTTTATCGCCCAGGCCTACGGGATCGATCTTAGCCTGGGTCAGCAGATGATAGTGGTATTCACATCTCTTCTGGCTGCAATTGGGTCCGCAGGGATTCCTATGGCCGGACTTGTAATGATGGCTGTGGTTCTAAGGGCTGTCGGTCTGCCTCTGGAAGGTATCGGGTTACTGCTTGCAGTCGACCGTATACTGGATATGTTCAGGACCACCCTCAATGTCTATGGCGACACCTGTGCAGCAGTTGTAATTGCAAAATCGGAAGGTGAGAAGTTAAAAATCTGATCCTTTCAGAATATAAACGATATCCTTATTTCCGGATTTCCGTAAATCCCCCATGGATCGTTGTCCAGAGTCCACAGAAACGAAATATTCAGTGATGATCTCTCACCCATCTGCTGCCTGATACCGCCTCCTGCAAGTACTGTACCTGCCATGAACCTTTTCGAATCGTAGGGAGGATTCCTGAAAAATGCCGATTCAAGGCTGAGCAGTTCATATTCTGCATGCATAAAAAGTCCCATATTGATGCCCAGCGGTAATATCTTATTCAGGTCCTGAATAAACAAATACTCCATATAAGCTTTTCCGCCATAAATGAATGTATTGGAAGAATACAATTTATAATATTGAAAATCAGGACCCACAGCTAAACCAACCCTCGGCAGCACCCATAATCCTATTACAGGCGAGACCTGTATGTCGGTATAAGTGCCGAACTGCAGGTTGACATTTCCTCCATAGAACAGCCTGTCCTTCAGGGGTGGTACTTCCTGACGGGCAGTTTGTCCGGCTGCGGGAATACAGGCGGCATGAACCAGTAAGGCAAGAAAAATTGAAATACTTATCTTGCTGAATGACTTATATATATTTTCCGGATAAAGTATCATAAAACAATTTTGTAACTTTACATAAAAGGCTGTCAAATTAACGAAAAAAAATAAACCAATACCAGCACGGCATGAATATCATAATAAACGGAGGTTCTTCGGGAATAGGAAGGGAAGCGGCGCTTTTGTTTGCTGCTGACCGGAATAACCGGATAGTTGTCACTGGCAGAAATGAGGAAAGGCTCAGGGAACTTCAACTCGGATGCCCACATGAAAACCTTTCAGTGATCACTACTGACATATCCAGTCCGGCTCTTGATATTGGACAGCTGAAGAATCAGATTTACAGTATTTTCAACCAGACTGACATATTAATAAACATGGCAGGTCATCTGGTGACGGCAGATTTTCTTGAGTTGACTGAAAACGACTCCAGGAAAATGATGGAAACCAATTTCTTCGGACCTGCAAGGATAATCAGGATGCTTGTTCCGGTTATGCATTCCGGATCTCATATTGTAAATATCTCAAGCATGGGGGGTTTCCAGGGAAGCTCAAAATACAGGGGACTTTCTGTTTACAGCGCTTCAAAAGCTGCCATTGCCTGTCTGAGCGAATGTCTTGCGGGTGAATTCAGCGATTTGGGGATCAGTGTTAATTGTCTTGCCCTGGGATCGGTTCAGACCCAAATGTTCAATACTGCCTTTCCCGGGTTCAGGGCTCAGATGAGTCCGGAGGAAATGGCCGCTTTCATAGTCTGGTTTGCAATCAACGGGAACCAGTATTTCAACGGTAAAGTACTTCCAGTATCTGTTTCAAATCCTTAACCCGCGATCGTCCTTCCCCTCTCCATAGGTCTTTATCTCAATCTTCCCGTCCAGGGCGAGCAAACCATTGAAAGCCAGGGCTCTTATTTCGTCTTCACCAGGATAAACAACCACGCCTGCAATAAATTGCACCCTGTTTCTTATCCTTTGCACATGCGACTCCTGGTATGCAAGTCCCCCGGTTAGAATTATGGCATCCACCCTTCCTTCCAGAACAGCTGCCATAGCCCCGATTTCCTTAGCTACCTGGTAGGCAAGGGCTTCCGTAATAAGGACGGCCTTTTCATTGCCCGAATCAGCCATTTCGCACACCTGTTTGAAATTGTTTGTACCAAGATAAGCCAGCATACCTCCCTTGCCGGTAATCATGCTTTTCATTTCCTCATGGGTGTATTTGCCGCTGAAGCAAAGGTCGATAAGTTGTTTTGCAGGAAGACCGCCCGAGCGTTCAGGAGAAAAAGGTCCGTCGCCGTGAAGTGCATTGTTCACATCAACAACCTTTCCTTTTTTGTGTGCTCCGACGCTGATCCCGCCTCCCATATGAGCCACGATCAGATTCATTTCCTCGTAGCTTTTTCCCAGGGAAGCCGCAAATAGACGGGCAACGGCTTTCTGGTTGAGGGCATGAAAAATCGAAACACGTTCAATAGCCGGATGCCCCGATATCCTGGCAACCGGAACAAGCTCGTCAACAACAACCGGATCAACTATATAGGCCCTGGCAGCAGGGAGTGTTTCAGCTATATCAGAAGCAATCAGACCGCCAAGATTGCTTGCATGTTCTCCCCTTGCAGCTTCAACCAGATCGTCCCGGAGCGCCTGATTAACCTCATATATCCCTGATTCAATAGGTTTTACCACACCTCCCCTTCCTATAACGGCAGATATTGATTTCAAGTCGGGATTTCTTGACAGAAGCTCTTCCATGATCAGCTTCTTTCTGTAGTGAAACTGATCACTTATCCGCTTGAATCCCGACAGCTCCTCAGGGCTGTGCCGGAGGGTCACTTCAAACAGGATTCTATCTTCCTCAAGAAGAGCGAACTTAGTTGAAGTAGAACCCGGGTTGATTACCAATATTAGCCTCTTAGACATAAAGTTATGATTTGATAAAATCTTGCAGGAATTTTTGTTTTCAGGCCATCAGACAGGATAGGACGATACAGTAAAATTTTGACATTTCGCTTTCGCTTCTCGACATGACAATTACCGGCTTTTGGGTACCCCGGATCAATCCCGCGAGTTCGCCCCCTGCAAAAAGCATCAGTCCTTTATAAAAGGGATTTGATGATTCCAGTGATGGAAAAAGAAGTATGTCGGCTTCGCCATTGACAGGAGTCGGCACACCCTTTATCTCTATGCTTTTCCTGTCGCAAGCCAGGAAAATATCAAGGGGACCGTCCATGATGCAATCAGCAAATTCTCCTTCCTCTGCCATTTTAAGCATTTCGGCGTAATCGCTGCTGCTTGAAAAGTGGCGGCTGGGTTTTTCCGTAGCTGAAACAAGGGCTATTCTGGGCTTCTGAATACCGAATCTGCCTGCCATTTCAACAGCATATTTTACCATCTCAACCTTCTGCTCAAGCGATGGTACAGGTATGACTGCTGTATCAGTGATAAACAGTAATTTATGATAAGCGGGTATTTCTATTGCACAGACGTAACTGAGGACTGCACCCGGGATCATAAGTCCGTTCTTTTTATCCATTACAGCCTTCAGGAATTTATCAGTGCCGACAAGGCCTTTCATAGCGATATCGGCATTACCCTCGCGAGTCATTTTGACTGCCATGGATGCTGCTTCCGTTTCATCTGCCGATTCGACAATTGAAAAAAATGAAGGATCTATCCCTGCTTTTCTGCAGAAGTTTCTTATCTCTGTTGTCTGACCTATCAGGATAGCATCAATAATGCCGTAGTTTGCAGCTTTGTGGATTGCTCCGATTGTATTTGGATCCTGAGCCCAGGCAACGGCTATCCGATGCCTGCGATGTGACGAAAGCACCCTTTCAACCATCTGGTCAAGTGTGCGGATCATAAACAACTATTTGCTTGATGCTGCTGCAAGCAGTATGCTGTCGTACTTTGCCTGTTCCGAATCTGATCGTGATGTTAAGACTATGGGCACCTGTGCACCCAGGATCATGGATGCAACCTTTGCCTGAGCAAAGAAAACCAGCGATTTATAAAGGACATTACCAACTTCTATATCGGGCATCAGCAAAAGATCCGTATCGCCGGCTACTTCGCTCCTGATCCCTTTATGTTTTGCGCTTTCGAGGCTCACTGCATTATCAAATGCAAGAGGACCGTCGATTATGCAGTTCCTTATCTGTTCCCTCTGATTCATTTTTGAAAGTAAAGCAGCATCAAGAGTTGCTTCCATGTTCTCATTTACCATTTCGACGGCTCCCAGCACTGCCACTTTCGGCATGACATAACCCAGCCGGTTAAGGAAGGCGACTGAATTATTCACTATTGAGATCTTGTCTTTGAGGCTTGGGGCAATATTCATTGCCACGTCGGTTACCGCAATAAGTTTGTGATAGGTTCCAACCTCAAAGAGAGCTATATGAGAGAGGAGGTTTCCCGTCCTGAGTCCCCATTCCTTATTGAGAACTGCTTTAAGGAGGGTGGAAGTACCCACCTTCCCTTTCATCAGAATATCAGCCTGTCGTCCGCTCAGCATCCTTACTGACTTTTCGACTGCTTTGTCGATTTCGGGTTCGTGAACAATTGTTATGCCCGATATGTCATATCCGAATTCGGAACAAATACCATTTATCCCGTCGCTGTCGCCGATAAATACCGGCTCGATAATACCATCTTTCCAGGCCCTCAGAACCGCTCCGAGGGAATGTTGATCCTGGGCCACTGCAAGAACCAGTTTTCTTACCGGTTTTCCCGCTACGATGCCCTTCAGGTCGGACATGTTTTTCAGAACCATAAAATCGTAGTATTAATTGGTTTTATATAGTGTGGTGCTCTACAATATATTGGGTATCCATTGCGATAACAAGTTCCTCATCGGTTGTTATTGTCATCACTGTAGCCTTCGAACCCGGTTTCGATATTACCTTATCCGCGCCTTTGACCCCGTCGTTTGCCTGGCGGTCAAATTCAATTCCCAGGGCTTCCATATCTGAACAGATCATTGCCCTCATTTTGTGATCATTCTCGCCAACTCCGCCGGTAAAGATGAGCAGATCGAGTCCGTTGAGAACGGCATAATAGGATCCGATGAACTTTCTCACCTTATAGGCGTACATGTTCAGGGCAAGAAGAGCCTTTTCATTTCCTTCGGCTGCAGCGATCTCCAGATCGCGCATATCCGATGACAGGCCTGAGATGCCTGCCACTCCGCTCTTTTTATTGATCAGATTATTAACTCCGGTCACATTAAGATGTTCCTTATCAGCTATATAAATAAGTACTCCTGCATCTATCTCTCCCGTCCTGGTGCCCATGATCAGTCCGTCGACCGGCGTGAATCCCATAGAGGTATCTATCGACCTTCCGTTCTTTATTGCTGTTATAGAAGCCCCGTTTCCCAGATGGCATGTTATGATCTTCATCTGCTTAACATCCCTGCCCATCAGTCGTGCGGCCTTTGAAGCAACAAATTTATGGCTGGTGCCGTGGTACCCGTATTTCCTTATTTTGTATTTGTCGTAGTACTCATACGGTAATGCGTACATAAAAGCATAGTCGGGCATAGTCTGGTGGAATGAAGTGTCAAAAACCGCCACCTGAGGGACGCCCGGTATCAGTTTCTCAACAGAAAGGATACCCTTGAGATTTGCAGGATTATGAAGCGGAGCAAGCTCGCAGTTGATCTCGATCTGTTTCTTTACTTCATTGTCAATGAGGACGCTTTCCTTATAACTCTCGCCGCCGTTTACCACTCTGTGGCCGACCGCTTTGATCTCGGTGATATCCTTTATTACGCCATGCCGGGGATCAGTAAGCACCGACATAACCATGTTTATTCCGAGGGTGTGATCGGGTATATCGCTTATAACCTTGTATGGTTCAGCCCCTGTGGGCTTATGAGTAAGGATACTGTCATTCAGGCCGATACGTTCGACAAGACCTTTTGCCAGCATTCTGGTCGATTCGCCCATTTCAAACAGCTGGTATTTGATGGAGGAGCTGCCGCAATTAAGAACAAGAACAATCATTTCAAAGTTTTTAGAAGTTAAAATTAACAGGTATTATTTTTTTGCGGCTGCCTGATTGGCAGTGATTGCAATCATGCTTACAATATCGCTGACCGAACAGCCTCTCGAAAGATCGTTTATGGGTGCAGCCATTCCCTGAAGTATCGGGCCTATCGCTTCGGCGTTTGCCAGCCGCTGGACCAGTTTATACGCTATATTTCCGCAGTTAAGGTCAGGGAAGACAAGAACATTGGCAAGGCCGGCTATCTGGCTTCCGGGGGCCTTTTTCTGGCCTATTGCGGCAACCAGGGCTGCATCGCCCTGAAGTTCTCCGTCGATCATCATATCCGGAGCCATCTCACGGGCTATTTTAGTAGCATTCACAACTTTGTCGACCATAGCATGTTTGGCGCTTCCCTTTGTTGAAAAGCTGAGCAAAGCAATTCGAGGTTCGAATCCGCATATTGCCCTGGCAGTCTGTCCGGCTGCAACAGCTATCTCGGCAAGCTCGCTGTCGGTCGGATCCGGGTGCACGGCGCCATCTGCAAACACAATAACTCCGTTCTCACCGAAAGTTTTGTCTTTCAAGATCATGACAAATGCGCCTGATACGACGGAAATACCCTGAGCTGTCTTTACATACTGAAAAGCAGGACGCAGTACGTCGCCTGTTGCATGATCGGCTCCCGAAACCTCACCGTCGGCATCTCCGTTCTTGATCATAAGAACTCCGAGATAGAGGGGATCTTCAATTAGTTTTGCAGCTTCTTCCCTGGTAAGTCCCTTGCTCTTGCGCAGCTCAACCATCATATTGATATAGTGATCCTTCATCGGATGCGACAACGGATCGACTATTACCGCCCTGTTCAGGTTCTTCAGTCCGAACTGTTCAGCCTTAGCGGCTATATCCCTGGGATCACCGATAAGTATTATTTGTGCAAGGCCCTCTCCTATTGCAATATCCGCAGCTTTAAGATTCCTTTCCTCATACCCTTCAGGCAGGACAATGCGTTTGTTGTACTTCCTTGCGTTCAGTTTGATCTGGTCAATTAGTTCCATTGTATTTCAATAAGTTAAAATTTAACACATAAGGCTCTAAAAGTAGAAAAAAAAATCCCTAAATAACCAAGTGTGTCAGATGATTATTTTGTCCACGCATAACCGTTGAAAAAAAATTTTAAGCAGTAAAAGCGTTTCAGGTTAGAAATAAAATCATTTTTTAAATTTGCGGATCAAAAATGTAAATTTCATGGAGTTTCCGGTTGAAAAATTTAATTCACTGAGAGCATCCCTGGAGGGTGAGCTCAAATACGACAGGGTAAGCAGGTTAATATATTCAACCGATGCTTCCGATTACAGGGAGGAGCCGGTGGCTGTCATATGGCCGCGGAATGCCTCTGATATAAAGAAGATACTTTGTTTTGCATCACAGGAAAAGATCGGGGTCACATTGAGGGCTGCCGGGACTTCACTCGCGGGACAGGTAGTTGGTTCGGGGATAATAGTGGATATCTCGAAACATATGAACAGGATACTCGAGGTTAACAGGGAGGAAGGCTGGGTCAGAGTTGAGCCGGGTGTGGTTCTTGATGAATTAAATATGTACCTGAAGTCTTTCGGGCTCTTTTTCGGACCTGAGACATCTACTTCCAGCAGATGCAACATGGGAGGAATGCTTGGTAACAACTCATGCGGATCGCATTCTCTTGTTTACGGCTCGACAAGGGAGCATACCCTCGAGATAAACGCGATTCTCAGCGACGGAAGCGAAGCTGTCTTCGGTCCCGTTGACAGGGAAACCTTTGAAGGTAAATGCAGGCTGGATAACCTTGAAGGAAAGATTTACAGGAACATAAGGGAGATGCTTAACGATCCCGTCAATCAGGCCTCAATAAAGGAAGGATATCCCGATCCGCGTATTCCAAGGCGGAATACCGGCTATGCCCTCGATCTTCTTCTTGATTCTGAGATTTTTAACGGCAATTCGGATAAAACGTTTAATTTCTGCAAACTGCTTGCTGGATCGGAAGGCACTCTTGCCGTGACAACGGAGATCAGGCTCAATGCAGTTCCTCTCCCTCCCGCATTCAAAACTCTCGTATGTGTTCATCACAGGCATCGCGACGAGGCATTCCGTGCAAACCTGGTAGCGCTCAGGTTCAAACCCACCGCAGTTGAGCTGACGGACGACAGGATACTGGAGCTGACCAAGGATAACCTCAGTCAGAGGAACAACCGTTTCTTCATTGAAGGGGACCCGGGAGCGATCATGATGGTTGAATTTGCCAGGAACACCGAAGAAGAAGCGGAATCTGTCACTTCAGCCCTTATTGATGCTTTAAAAGCAGAAGGATACGGCTATGCCTATCCGGTCTTAAGGGGTAAGGACATGGCTAAGGCCTGGGAACTCCGGAAGGCTGGTCTGGGTGTTCTGGGCAACATGAAGGGTGAGGGCAGGACAGTCTCCCTTGTTGAGGATACTTCCGTAAGGGTTGAGGATCTGCCCGCCTATATGGACGATTTTGCCAGGCTTCTGGCGGCACATGGTAAAGATTCAGTTTATCATGCCCACATTGGAACAGGAGAACTTCACATACGTCCTGTCCTTAACCTGAAGGATCCGGGCGATGTAGAGCTATTCAGGACCATAGGCCTCGAAACAGCTCAGCTTGTGAAGAAATACAGAGGATCGCTCAGTGGTGAGCATGGCGACGGAAGACTGAGGGGAGAATTTATTCCTCTGATACTTGGCGAGGAAAACTATAAACTTCTCAAGGAGCTGAAAGCAGCGTGGGATCCTGAAAACATTCTTAATCCCGGCAAAATAGTCGACACCCCTCTGATGAACACATTCCTGAGGTATGAGCCGGGCGCCTTAAGCCCAAGGCTCGAGACTATCTATGATTTCTCATCAACCGAAGGCATAGTCAGGGCGGCCGAAAAATGCAACGGTTCGGGCGACTGCCGGAAGTCGCTGAAGATAGGAGGCACAATGTGCCCTACATTCATGGCCACGATGGACGAGGACAAGTGCACCAGGGCAAGGGCAAACATACTGCGCGAATTTCTGAGCGTGAAGAATGGCGATCCATGGGATCAGAAAGAGATATATGACATTCTCGATCTCTGTGTCGGATGCAAGGGATGCAAGGCGGAATGTCCGTCGGGAGTTGATATTGCCAAAATGAAGTCGGAATTTCTTCAGCATTGGTACGACCGGCACGGTGTTCCACTCCGGACATTGCTCATTGCATATATCACAACCTTTAACCGTTTGGGCTCACTTGTACCGGCAGTATACAACTTCTTCCTTAAAAACAAATTATTCTCTGACCTTCTCAAACGAACAATAGGTTTCGCAAGGGAAAGGTCGATCCCGCTTCTGCACAAAACCACTCTTAGGAAATGGCTGAAAAAGAATCTTGAATCGCTCAATCCGTCAAATCCGTCGGGGACAGTCTGTCTTTTTGTAGATGAATTCACCGATTACAACGACACTGAAGCAGGAATTGCAGCTGTCAGGCTGCTGACATCCCTCAATTACAGGGTGAGTTCGGTGAGTCATGACCTGAGTGCAAGAACTTTCATATCGAAAGGACTGCTCAGGAAGGCAAAGAAAATTGCCATAAACAACATAAACACCTTTTCAGATATAATTTCCGATGAAACACCGCTTGTTGGCATAGAACCTTCTGCCATTCTCGGCTTCCGCGATGAATATCCCGATCTGGCGGGTGATGGCCTGAAAGAAAAAGCCATGAAGATTGCACGGAACAGTTTTCTGATTGATGAATTCATCTCAAGGGAATTCAGGGCAGGAAGGATAAAAAGAGAGTCGTTTACAGACAAAAACCTCGATATTCTTCTGCATGCACACTGTCAGCAAAAAGCCGTTTCATCGTCTGTATGTTCTATGGAAATGCTATCCATACCAACAAATTACAAGGTTACCGAGATACCTTCCGGATGTTGCGGCATGGCCGGTTCATTCGGATATGAGAAGGAACATTTCGAACTGTCGAACAAGATCGGTGAACTTGTTCTTTTCCCCGGGATCAGGAACAGCGGAAGCGAAGTTCAGATCGCAGCTCCGGGAACAAGCTGCAGACACCACATCAAGGACGGAACGGGAAGAACAGCAAAACCGCCGGTAGTAATTCTCTACGAAGCGCTGAAAAAGCAGACAAACTGAAAGGGTTGCTGGTTGCTGTGTTACCGAATACCGTCCCGATGGCTATCGGGAACCGAATACTGAATACCGAATACCGAATACCTGCCAACTGCCAACTGCCAACTTGTTGCTTATTACCTGTTGCTACAGTTGTATAGTGAAATTATCCGCGTCTCCTGCCACTGAGAATCTGGTCCGGAATTCCCTTAACTCATCAGTATTGATATCACATGATATTATGCTTTCCAGGTACGTCTCTCCTGAAGCCAATATCTCTCCCTTTGGTCCGATCATCATCGAATCGCCGGAATATTTTATACCCATGCCGTCTATTCCCGTGCGGTTGACACCTGCAACAAAGCATTGATTTTCAATAGCTCTTGCCTTAAGCAGGGTGAGCCATACATCCCTTCGGGCTTCGGGCCAGTTTGCCGAGTTAATGAGAAGATCATAATCGTTCCGGTTCCTGCTCCAGACGGGAAAGCGCAGGTCGTAGCAGATATTGGGACATATCCTCACCCCTTTGTACTCAAAGACCACCCTTTCGGTACCAGGCGTATAATTCACCTCCACACCGCCCTGGGCGAATAAATGCCGCTTATCGTATTTGAACAGTGAGCCTTCAGGCGATATGAACACCCACCTGTTGAAATGGTTTACCCCTTCAGCAACCATATAGCTTCCGGCGATTGCAAATCCCTTTTCCCGCGATGTCTTCTGCATCCATTCAAAGGTAAGTGACCGGGGCTCTTCGGCAAGGACATCCGCTGCAGGAGAAAAACCGGTATTGAACATCTCGGGAAGTATGACGAGCTCAGTTCCTTCGGGCACTCTTCCCAACATTTCCGAAAGCTTTGCAAAATTGCCTTTTTTGTCCTCCCAGAGGATGTCGTATTGAATGAGAGATATTTTCATGTCAAAATGATTTGGCTGCTGTAAAAATAAAGCATTAAAATGTAAGATAAACCAGAAAAGGATATTTACCACGGATAGCACGGTCCCGATGGCTATCGGGATCACAGATAAGATCAGGGTTTATATTTGTTGAAACGATCCGTGTATTGTCCGTGTTCTCCGTGAAATCAGTGGTTAAAACCAGAAAAAAATTTTAGCATTGATCATCCGGTTACGAAATTATTCGTATTAATTATTCCGAAAAATTTCGGAACTATATTTCCTGATTTGCTGTCTTTTCCTTTGTCCTGTGCCTTGAATCCTTCGCCTTGTGCCTTGTGTCATGCTTCCCCGACGAAAAATATTTCACCTTTCCTGTCACGTTTAGCAAGTATGATTCGTATATGTAAGGTATGAATAACCTAAATCCAGTACTTACTTACAAATAACGACATGAAAAAATATCTTGCATTCATTCTGCCGGGACTGGCAATTCTTTTCCTTGCCCTCTCCTGTTCAAAGGGAAACAATGAAGAACCCGACCTGACACCAAAAGACATTACCCTCTCTGCTGCGGCACCCGTCGCCATTCAAAGCAGCAACGATTTCGGAATTGAGCTTTTCACAAAGGTGACCGCTGAAGAAGACAAAAACCTCATGCTTTCGCCCCTCAGCGCAAGCACTGCCCTTACCATGCTTCTCAACGGTTGCGGCGGCGATACTTACTCACAACTGCAGGGTACACTTAAATATCCGGCCGGGATGAATATTTCCGAAATCAACGAAGCTTACAAGAGTCTTGTCAGCCAGTTGCTCGTTATCGATCCGAAGGTGCAGCTCGCTCTTGCAAACGCGATCTTCTACCGCAACGGATTCAGTGTCAAACCGCCTTTCCTTGCCACAATGAGCAATGATTACAAGGCAACCGTCAAGGGACTTGATTTCGCTGCCCCGTCATCCCTCACCACGATCAATAAGTGGGCCAGCGACAATACGAACGGGAAAATACCTGAAGTGTTAAGTGAGATATCAGAGTATGCAGTAATGTTCATCATGAATGCCCTCTATTTCAACGGCGACTGGAGCTACCAGTTTGACAAATCCCTGACAGATGAACTTCCTTTCCATCCCGATGGCGGCACTACGACTGATGTTACCACAATGAAGGGTGAAGTGGGCTCAAAGGTTGCCTGGGGCAATGATTTCAGGGCAATTGAAATGCCTTACGGTCAGACCAACTTCACCATGGTGGTGATTGTCCCGGACGAAACCCTCAGCGCCCTTTATCCTTCTTTTACATACCAGGTATGGGACAAGCTGACCTCCGACCTTGACGCTCATCCTGAGTTCGGCAAAACAATTGTAACTATGCCAAAATTCAAATTTTCTTATGAGAAATACCTTAACGACCAGTTGATGAGCATGGGTATGATTGATGCTTTCAGCGATTTCAGAGCAGATCTTTCAGGAATCTCCGATAATCAGATCTATGTCGACTTCGTGAAGCAAAACACTTTCGTCGAAGTAGATGAGGAAGGAACGGAAGCTGCCGCTGTTACAACGATAGGAATAAACCTGACAAGTGTAGGCGATCCGCAGCCAAACCAGTTCATCATCGACAAATCCTTCATCTTTGCCATTCGTGAGCGTACGACAAACACACTGCTTTTTATAGGGCAGGTGATTAATCCGAAAGAGGAATAGACTATGAAAAGGGCACAGGGCTCAGGGCGCAGGGCACAGGGCGAAGAGTATGGCAAACTTTTCTTCATTCTCTCTATAATTTATACTGCAGTAATTCTCCTTTCAGGCTGCAGCAAGGACGATTTTCCCGTAGCCGAAGATAAAGATGCTGTCGGCGAAATTCAGATGAATACTCTTTTTAATATCAGGGAGATATCTGATGGTTTCATAATTGCAGGAGTAAGTGACTCGAAAATAAAAATCTCAAAACTGGATGTAAATTTCAACACTGTCTGGAGCAAAGATGACTTTGACTGGGGGAACAATTCTTCAGAAGGCGGCTGGGGCGGTGCTTTTTATTCCGTTGAGATAGTTAATGTTGTTGAAAAGGGAAATGGCAACATCCTCATCTTTTGTTCAATTGTGGAAGGCTCCGATGTTATGCTCAGTTCAGCCCTGATCGTTATGCTTGACGGATCGGGGAAGGAACTTTTCAGGAAAGAGCTGGACGATTACATGCTCATCAACGCTTTAGCGACCAATGGTGAAAGATTCCTTCTGTTTGGCAGCAGCCTGATCAGGCTGAACTCAGATTTTTCAATCGCATGGGAGAATGATGACCATAATTATGTATTCTCAGGAGCAAATGCCATTCAGACTGACGATAATGGCTTTGCAGTAACAGGCACATGGAGCAGCCAGCAGGTTTTGCTTCAAAAACTTGATGAAAACGGGATTATCCAGTGGGACAAAAGCAACTTTAATTCAGATCCATTCAATGATCTTGGTTACGATTTATATCAAATGTCTGATAAGGGATTTTTAATAATCGGCAGAACCAGAAGTATAAATGAACCCTGGGATATGAATTGTTTCATTATCAGGACTGAATCTTCAGGAGACACCCTCTGGACCAGGAAATACGGAGAAGGATCGGATGAGTGGTTTGAAGAAATCCTGTATGCCTCCGATGATGAGTTTGTGATAAGAAAAACTGTTGGTTATCCTGTCGACACTGAGCGGAAGGCGTTTCTGATGAGCATTTCCGGGAACGGTGAGGTATCTGAATCCCGTGAGATAAATATCAATGACTATTTCCTCCGGACTTCATCCGGATATTTTGTCAGGGCTGTAAAAGAAGGAGACAGGATCATATCCTTATCCAAAATACAATTGCAAAACCTGTGTGACAATTAAATACTTAAAAAACTGCAACTCACTCAAATCCATAAACCAATCATGAAAACAACAATCAGATTATCGCTTACGGTTCTGGTCCTGACGGCATTTCTGTCGTCATGTTCCGACAAGACTGTGGAAAGGATCACTTACGAGGCTAACGTACCTGTTTACATTTCGTTCAATGAATTCCGGACCAGTTTCACAAAGAGTGACCCCATTGAAATATGCCAGCCGGGAAAGATCTACTTCAAAGACAACTATCTATTTGTCAACGAAATAGGCAAAGGGATCCATGTCATCGACAATTCTGACCCTGCCAATCCCATAAAAAAGGCATTTTACGAAATAATGGGAAATGTTGATATGGCAATAAGGGGGAACATTCTTTTTGCCGACAGCTATATCGATCTTGTGGCAATCGATATAAGCGATATTGAAGATCCGGTAGAAGTCGGCAGGATCGAGAACGTCTTTCCTGAGGTTGTACCCGAAGGAGACCAGTGGTATCCCTATGCAATGGTCGACAAGTCAAAGGGCGTGATCATCGACTGGGAAGTTAAGACAGTCACAGAGGAACGTGAACCCGGAAGCGCCTGGAATGGTTATCTGTACAAAGGTGAGATGATGTTTCTGTCAGCTGCCGACGGCGCTGCAAACTGGTCGGCCGGGGCAGGAACGGCCGGATCCATGGCAAGGTTCATGCTGAACGGCCATTATCTTTATCTTATTGCCCATCCCTGGATGATGAAGACTGTTAATGTGGCAGAAGCTGATGAAATGAGTATCGTCGACAGCATAAATGTTTCCCGCAATATGGAAACTCTCTTTCTTCTTGGGGAAAAATTGTTTGTCGGGACTACCACCGGATTGCTTATCTATGATGTTTCGAATGCAACAAAGCCAGGATTTATATCGCATTACGATCATATTACCGCCTGCGATCCGGTAGTTGCCGATGAAAACTATGCCTATGTAACTCTCCGTACAGGCACCAGATGCGCCAATGGTCAGAACCTGCTGGAGGTAATTGATATTTCCTCAATCACAAGTCCTTATCTGGTGAAATCATATCCCATGTACAACCCTCACGGACTCGGCATTGACGGCGATCTCCTGTTTGTATGTGACGGGACGGCCGGACTGAAGATCTATGATAAATCTGATCCTCTCGACATTATAAACAGAAAAATTGCGCACTATCCCGGATTTTTCACCTATGATGTCATACCGATGGGCGGTACGCTCATGCTTGTGGGAGAGGAAGGAATATACCAGTATGACTACTCCGATCCGGAAAATATTGAACAGATAAGCTACATTCCAATTACAGGCAACGAAGAGTGAACCATGAAAGGAACCAAAACACCATTGGTAGTTATACTGTTAGCATTAACTGTCACTCTGGCGGCTCAGAGAAGTCAGAAACAGACCGTTGTTCTTAACGGCGGTTCCCGGATAACCGGCACAGTACTGGCTGCTGATCAGGATTCGGTGAAAATGAGAATTACCACTCCCCAGGTGATCACACTGAAAAAATCAGATGTTGCGCAGGGTTCAGCTGCAACAGTAATTGAAAGACAGCATATTGACAGGCATGGCTATACAATAGGCATGTCGGCATCGTCGCTTACCGGCCGGAAAGATGAGGAAAACGTCGGCAGCATGAGCTTTCACATTTCAAACGGCTACAGCTTCAGAAACGGATTGAGCCTTGGGATAGGAACAGGATATGAGGAAATTGATGTGGCTGTGATGCCTTTGTATGCCGATTTCAGGTATCATCCCCTGAAAACGCGTATGTCGCCCTTCGCCTGGGTTAAGGGTGGCTGGTCATTTGCATTCGGGGATCTTGACAACGGACAATACTATTACTATGATTTCCCAAAAGCAAGGGGAGGAATCATGTATTGTGCCGGAGCGGGTATCGAACTGGCTTCCTGGGGAGGGAATGCCGTCAATTTCGGAGTGGGTTACCGTTTCCAGAGGATCACTTTCAAATACAGCGAATCCACTTATATGACAACCCCCCGGGAGCTTGTCACCTCTTATAACCGGATTGAAGTGCAGGTCGGTTTTGTTTTCAGGTAGGCCAGAAAAATGAAAAAACAAACAAAAAACCATCCGGATTAAGTTATTTTTGGGATACTTATCCGGAAGGTTGAAATGAGAAGGAGAAAAGAAGATGAAAAGGCATTGTCAGACATGGATCTTGTCAGGCGATCTTCGGATGGAGAGCCCCGCGCCCGGGAGCTTCTCTACAAACGCTATTTCTCATTTGCCATGTCGATATGCATCAGATATACCAAAGACCAGTACGAAGCAATGGAGGTAGTTAACGACAGCTTTATGAAGGTACTTGGAAACATAGCGGAATATGACGGTTCGAATCCTTTCATGGCATGGTATGGCAGGATCCTGGTAAATTCTGCCGTGGATAATTACCGGAAGAACTCAAGGAGGCAGGCAACTTTCCTGCAATATTTTAATCAGGAATCTCCCGAAGAAATGGAAGATCCTCCTGTAGATGCCGAGCTTTCGGCAAGAGACATTCTGTCGCTTTTCGGCTGCCTGCCTGAGAATTACAGGGTGATCTTTAACCTGTACGAAATTGAAGGCTATTCGCATGAGGAGATAAGTAAAATGCTTGATATAAGCGAATCAGCTTCAAGAACGAATCTTTCCCGGGCAAAAAAGCTGCTCCGTGAACTGTATAAAAAGAATTTTAACCCTGAAAGGAGGAGTCATGAATAAATTTGACGACATACTCAGGGAAAATGTAAAAAAGGCATTCGCCAATTACAATTCTGATCACCTTGCCGACGAGGGATGGAAATCGTTCGTGGAGATGCAGAAAGGGAAGCGCAGACGAGCGGTTATTATCCCCCTGTGGGCAAGGGCAGCCTCAATTTTGCTTATAATCGGATTAGGGACATTTCTTGCTTACCGTTTATCAGTCCATCAGACAACCAGGGAAATAATATCAGCCACAGAACCAGCGGCCGGCAGGAATGAAGAACATACTGCACCGGTTGCATCCCGGCCTGCGGTTACTCCGGTTGCAGAAAGTGCTTCAGAAACTGCCGGCGTGACAGTCCGGACCAAAAAGCCCTACCCTGAATATCAGCCTGCAATTGCTGCAGACGAAACATTTCTTAAGGCTGATCGGGCCGGCGGTGCTGACGACAACATTCACGCAATACTGCAAAACAGGTCAGTCTATCCTGACATCCTGCCTGTTCCGGCTATGACCTTATCATTCAGTGAATTATTTAATAAATCAGTTCCTGATGAAATAATGCAGGAACAAAGTATTTCTGCAGCCATAATTTTTGATGGATCCGGATCTGTTGAGGAATCAACGGAAACTGAAAAAAGTTTCGCACGAAGGAGCTTACTTGCAGGTCTGTCGGGTTCAATGGCCCGGTCAGAAGAGGCATCGCCATCTGCATCCGGCTTATCAATGGGATTGTATCTTGATCAGAAGATCACGAGGAGGATCTCATTCCGCCCGGGGCTTGCACTTGCAATGCAATCCTTTGGAATAGAAAACGAAAACTATACTGCAGGAGTTAACTATCCAATATCCTTAAATGACGGTACTGCAGGCACACCCTATGCCTTCGACGGACAGTTAAGCATGCTGGCCATGGAGTTGCCTTTGAATCTTGTAATCAGAATATTTGAGAAGGAACGGTCAGGCTTTTTTGTTTCCGCCGGAACATCCACTATATTCTACATAAGCCAGCAGTTTAAGGCCGATGTGGTAAACGGATACACAAAGATGGAGTTGGATGCACTGACCGGATCATATTCGTCAGTGACCAGGTATTCAACCATTGAAGTCGAAAAGGATTTTGGGTCATTCAGAAACACCGACTTTTTCGGACTTGCAAACCTGTCGGCTGGTTACTCTTTCCCTTACAGTAAAACAGGCACCCTGCTTGTGGAACCTTTTGTTCAACTGCCTGTTGATGATCTTACAAGTCTTGATCTGAAGATAAGATACGCCGGAGTATCAATGAAACTGCAGTTTGGCAACAGGGACAAAGGGAAATGACTCACAAGTAACTGCAAGTTGGCAGTTAGCAGTTAGCAGTTGGCTGTTGGCAGTTGGCAGTCAGAAGACTTTGTGCCTCACCCCTGTCTGCCTGCTATGGAGCTGTAGTAATCGTTGAAAATAGTCTTCAACAGCGGTTTGTAGTACAGCCAGAAGAATCTCCGGCTGTCCGCCGGCTTATCAGAGTAATTTATACCCTTGATGCCATTGAATCCCTTCAACCGTGACAGGCAGTAACTGACATCATTGTTTGCAAAGTCGCCTGAAAAATAGAAAGTCCTTCCAATTGAGTCACTGGTTACAGCAGGAAAGCTGTTCCTGAGCATTCCGGTTGCGAGGAGTGTGTCTCCGAGGGCTGTTGTCGAGAGTTCAAACTTTGAAATAACTGTACTTTCAAGCGGGTCGATAATATCAAACCACTTGTCGAAAGCAACTTTTTCTGGCACTCCGTATTTTGAAGCGTTTTCGGCTTCTGTATGTATAAAGGGTTTGGCATCCGTAAGGTGGGTCCCTTCTTCAAGTACTATGATCTGCTTGTCGCTGAGAAATACTATTCCCGGTCTTGTAAAAGTCCATGGCCGGCCGTACTCTTTTCTGTACATGGCAGTCATCCATACAGGGAAGTTTTTCGAAGTAGTATCGAGTTTTTCAAAATATTTGCCTGTCCAGCCTGAGGTCTTTATCCCAAGTTTTTCCTGGGTCCTGTATGATTCAAACTCAGATGTCGGAAAATCGAGTGTATTATATTCGAGAATTATCAGCTTGTTCCTATTTTTCATTTCATTAACAAGCAGATAATCTGTATTATTCAGACCACCGTATATTTTTCTTGAGCGTCTGCTTTTATTGACACCGACGTACCAGTCGTTGAAGAACACCCCGTAAGTATCGGCAAAATAAATAGCGTCAGTTTTTTCGGGAAGGTCGATCATCTCGGAGAGATGGTACTCATTAGTGGTATTTCCCCTGTCCTTCAGCGGTCTTGTGGGTGCAAACCCGTAATAGTCCTTCCTGTACGAATAGGATGATTTCTTTTCTTTCTTAACAAAGCGATCGTTGTTGAGTATCCATGTCAGCGACTTATGATTAATGCGTTCGAGAGTGGGCACCGTCTTATCAAGAATAAGCACGTCGAGAGGTTTTTTCTCCTGAAAAGTCCAACGGATCAGGTTAAAGAAGGGGAAGGCAAATATCAGAACAATAATGCCAAGGGTTATAAGCAGAGGCTTTTTCATAACTGCATAAATATCTGAAACTATTCAAGTCCTGTACTACAAAAACATTTACAGACAGTAAAATAACTACAAAACACGGTTTTTATTTTCCGCAGACGTAATATTTTATGCCAATTTAGCAAAAAATATACAATCACAACTTTCTAATAGCCCTTAGCGCAGTTATTGCCTCTGCGGTCAGGTCCTCCCGCCATCTTTCCGTCGGGCTTTATCATAATCGCGTTCACCCTTCCAATGGTCTTCCTCCCGCTCATTTTGTGTCCTTTTCTGACCAGTTTTTCCACGGTTTGGGCAGGAAGGCCCTCACTCTCATAGCTTATCTGATCAGGAAGCCACTGGTGGTGAAATCTCCCGGCGTCGACAGCCTTTCCGATATCCATTCCAAAATCCATTACATTGACAAGAACCTGAAGTACCGAAGTCGGGATGGTAGAACCTCCCGGTGAGCCTGCAATTAAAAACAGTCTTCCCTCCCGTTCGACGATGACCGGTGTCATTGAACTAAGCATCCTTTTTCCCGGCTCCGCCGAGTTGGCGCTTCCTCCTGTCAGTCCGAACATATTGGGAACTCCTGGTTTTACCGAGAAGTCGTCCATCTCATTGTTAAGCAGGAATCCGGCGCTGTCGGCCACTATACTGCTCCCGAAGGTCTCATTCAGTGTAGTGGTGACCGAAACCGCATTTCCCCACCTGTCGGCTATTGAATAATGGGTTGTCTGGTCGCCTTCCCGGAAAAGAGGATTGCCCGGAAGTATTGAGGATGAAGGTGAAGCTGAATCGGGGTTGAAGCTTTCCATTCTACCTGAAAGGTATTCATCGCTCAGAAGCTCTGTAAGGGGAATTTTATTAAAACCAGGGTCGCCCAGGAACTCCGACCTGTCGGCAAAAGCCCTTCTTTCCGCCTCAGCAATCAGATGAACCATTTCGCTTGAATGAAATCCCATCCCAGCCAGATCGTAAGCTTCGATCATGCCAAGGACCTGAAGAAGTATCACTCCTCCGCCTGAAGGAGGTGAAGCTGTGATGATGCTATATCCCCGGTATTCGCCTCTCAGAGGATCCCTGAACTCGGAGGTATAGTTTGCAAGATCATCTGTGGAAATTAAACCGTTGCCTCTCTTCATCTCATTGATAATCATTCTGGCAGTCATCCCTGAATAGAAACCTTCCCTTCCCATGTCCCTTATCCTTTCGAGAGTTGCAGCCAGTTCGGGCTGACGGAGAGTGTCGCCCTTTGTCCATGGGGTGTCTTTTACAAAGGCAGGCAATCTCCTGTTCCGTCTGATAAAGTTTTCCCTGTTGTTGTTAAGATCTGCCGCCTGTCCTTCCGTTACCGGAAATCCTTTCCGGGCCAGGTCGATGGCAGGCTGAATAACATCCTTTAAAGAAAGCAGTCCGTATTTCGAGTGAATGCTCAGAAGGCCGTCGACTGTTCCCGGCACGCCGGCAGCCAGACAGGTTCCTGTGCTGAGTCCGGGCACCACGTTGCCCGAATCATTCAGGAACATCTCAGGCTTTGCGGCTGCGGGAGCTTTTTCCCTGTAATCTATCATATCAGTTCTTCCGTCAGCTTCCCTGACTATCATAAAGCCTCCGCCTCCTATGTTTCCGGCTTCGGGATAGCACACGGCAAGAGCGAATCCTGTTGCTACAGCGGCATCAATTGCGTTTCCACCCCTTCGTAGTATTTCAATGCCGGTCACTGATCCTGCCGGATGGGCGGTGACCACCATGCCGCTGTCGGAAGTGACAATATTCATTGAATCGTCTTCCTTACCGGGAACAGAATGGCCTGAGGTGCATCCTCCTATTATATATAAAAGGAAGACTGCTGTGAACAGATTTAATTTCATGATCCTCATGGAACAGGGTTTCAGGCAGGAAAAATAGACAAAAAAATGATATGCGTATGTTTGGGGCATGCCCGGATTCAATGTTTCTCCATCCGCAATTGTTTTATTACTTTTACCCAAATTTCCGACCATGCTGGCAAATCAACCACTGGCTGACAGGCTGAGGCCCAGGAATCTTGATGAATTCTGCGGTCAGGAGCATCTTGTGGGCCCCAACGGAGTGCTGAGGAAAGCTATCGAATCGGGAAATATCCCCTCTTTCATTCTCTGGGGGCCTCCCGGAACAGGTAAGACTACCCTTGCCTGGATAGTTTCAAACACCCTCAAAAGGCCATTTTTCCATCTGAGCGCCGTTCACTCGGGGGTAAAGGATGTCAGGGAGACAATTGAAAAGGCAAAAAAGCAGCAGTTCTTCAATCAGCCCAATCCGGTTCTTTTTATTGACGAGATCCACAGATTCAATAAATCGCAGCAGGATTCGCTTCTCGGCTCAGTTGAGCAGGGAATAATAACACTCATCGGGGCCACAACTGAAAATCCGTCCTTTGAGGTGATCACCCCTCTCCTTTCACGCTGTCAGGTTTATGTAATGAATCCGCTTGGTGAAAAAGAACTGGAAAGCCTTCTCGACACTGCTCTTAAGAAGGACCTGTACCTCGCCAAATTCGATATTGAGATCAGGGAAAATGAAGCGCTTCTGAGGATATCCGGAGGTGATGCGAGGAAGCTTTTCAATGCCCTCGAACTGGTTGTTTCCGGCGAATCGGATGATGCTTCGCCTGGGAAGATTGTAATTGACAATGAAATGGTTCTCAGACACGTACAAAAGAACCTGGCAATTTATGACAAGAACGGGGAACAGCACTACGATATAATATCTGCATTTATCAAGTCGATGAGGGGAAGCGATCCCAACGCGACTGTTTACTGGCTTGCCAGGATGGTTGAAGGCGGAGAGGATCCGAAGTTTATAGCCAGGAGGATGCTTATACTGGCTGCAGAAGACATTGGTCTGGCGAATCCCAACGCCCTTCTGCTGGCCCAGGCCTGCTTTGAATCGATAAATGTTGTGGGATGGCCGGAATCCAGGATAATACTGTCAGAAACTGCAGTTTACCTGGCTACCTCTCCAAAGAGCAATGCCTCCTATATGGCAATAGAAAATGCTATTGGACTTGTCAGAGAAAAGGGTGATCTTCCTGTTCCTCTTAATATAAGAAATGCTCCTACAAAACTGATGAAGGATCTGGGTTATCACAAAGGATACAGATATGCACACGATTTTGAAGGCAACTTTGTGAAGGATGAGTTCCTTCCCGGGGAGATAAGCGGAACAAGGCTGTATGATCCTGGAGACAATCCCAGGGAGGAAGAGATAAGGCGAAGGCTGAGGGACATGTGGAAGGGCAAATACAATTATGAATAAAAACCTTTGAAAAAGAACCGATATTATTATATTTACAACTGAATGAAACAAGGAGCACCTGATATTCCGGGCCTGAAACACAGGGATTCTGGCAATTTTCTGCTTATTGCGGGACCATGCGTTGTCGAGAGCGAAGACATTGTATTTTCAACTGCCGGGCTTCTTGCCGGACTGGCCGACAAATACTCCATACCATTTATATTCAAATCATCATACAGGAAAGCCAACCGTTCCAAAGCTGACTCATTCACCGGCATAGGCGACATTAGGGCTCTGGAGATACTTGCTGAAGTAAGAACAAGGTATTCCGTTCCGGTTATTACTGACATCCACAATCCTTCGGAGGCGGCAATTGCCGCAGGGTATGTTGATGTACTTCAGATCCCGGCCTTTTTATGCCGTCAGACCGATCTTCTTGAAGCGGCAGCCCTCACTGAAAAATGGATTAACATCAAGAAAGGTCAGTTTTTGTCGGGAGAATCGATGAAATTTGCAGTAGAGAAGGTAAGAGGAGCCGGGAACGACAGGATTATGCTTACCGACCGCGGGAACATGTTTGGATACCATGACCTGATTGTAGATTTCAGGAACATCCCGGTTATGCAAAAAAACGGTGTACCTGTGATCATGGACATCACCCATTCCCTTCAGCAACCCAACCAGGCAAGGGGGGTGTCGGGGGGAAACCCGGGCATGATAGAAACTATAGGCAAGGCAGCTATCAGCGTTGGAGCCGACGGGGTCTTTATTGAGACCCATCCCGATCCTGCCGCTGCTCTGTCGGACGGAGCAAATATGCTGAAACTTTCAAAAATGGAACGACTTTTGAAGATGCTGACTGCATTGAGAAAGACAATCAATACTTTTAACTAAACATTAATTTTAAAGTACAAATGAAAAAACTTTTTCTCGCAACAACCTTTCTTCTTGCAGCATTCATGCTGAACGCCCAGAGCCTTGATGAAATCATCGGCAATTACACCCTTGCAAATAAACTTGACAAGATAGGCAGTATCAAGACGATAAGGATCTCGGCAACGACTTCGGTCATGGGTATGGACCTGCCCATGGAAATGTGGATGAAGAGTCCGAACAAGATCAAAACAGTAACCAGTTTCAACGGACAGGAAATGATTCAGGTTTTCGACGGTGAAAAAGGATACAGTGTGAACCCGATGACCGGTTCTGCAAGTCCTGAGGAGATGACACCCGATCAGGTGAAGCAGATTGACAGAAGTAACTATTTCAACAATTACATGGAACAGTACCTGAAGGAAGGCAAACTTGCCCTCGAAGGTGAGGAAAGCGTAAACGGAAAGCCTGCTTACAAGATAAAGGCTGATCTCGGGAACGGAACAAATACTCTTATGTTTATTGACAAAGCTTCCAGTCTTCTTGTTAAAACTGTTGCAACTGTAAACCAGCAGGGAATGGATATGATGGTTGAAGCCTACCCTTCAAATTACACAGAGACAAACGGGGTTCTGCTTCCCATGAAGACTACCACCTCGACAAGCGGTATGGAAATAGTTACTACCTTCACCAAGGTGGAAGTAGATGGTCCTATTGACGACAGTGTTTTCAAGCTGAAATAATACTCTCAGGGTATAAATAAAAAAGGTCATGCACGTTCATGACCTTTTTTTATTCAAAGCAGCAGGCCTGTAAGCCGGATTCTGTACCGGCTGAGTCATCTGCGAGAGATATTCCGGCCGGCTTCCATCATTTATCTTGTCCTGCAATCACTTGCAGGATCCATCGACCTACCCCCCGGCATCGGGCGAGCAGCCCTGATCGCCGGTATACATGGTCTTTCAACCCATGGAGTGTACGGCTCGCGGCGTTGCCGCCGCGACCGGTGAGCTCTTACCTCACCTTTTCACCCTTCCCCCGACCCTGTGGCCAGGGAGGTTATTTTCTGTTACACCTGCATACCCTCGCGGATATCTTCCTGTTAGGAAGCATGGCGCTCTGTGTTGTCCGGACTTTCCTTCCCCGGCCCGAAGGCCTGGAACGATGGAACGGCATGCTGCCCTGCAAAGATACTCAATTGCTCAAAAACCTCATAAATTATTACTTTTGCTGCCTGAATCCGCTGTAACCTTAAAGCTAAAAACCCGAATAATTAAAAGACATGCGGATAATACTGAAGAAAAATGCAGGAAATAAGGATAGACGAATATAATTACGATCTTCCCGAAGAACGGATAGCCCGTTATCCACTGCCTGAACGCGATGGTTCAAAGCTGCTTTTGTATGATGGGGAAAAAGTTACTTCCGACATTTTCAGGAATATATCCAGGCATCTTCCGGAAAGTACTCATCTTGTTTTAAACAACACCAGGGTAATAAGCGCCCGTCTTCTTTTCAGAAAAGAATCGGGAGCCCTTGTCGAGATACTCTGCCTCGAACCTCTTTTACCATATTCATACGAACTCACATTTTCCTCATCCGGACCTGTCGAATGGAAATGCATGATAGGGAACCTTAAGAAATGGAAAAGCGGTGTCCTGTCGATGAAGTTCCGGGCAGGAGGCAAAGAGTACACCCTCAATGCAGAGAGGATATGCAGTGAGGGCGAAGCGTGGAGGATAAGATTTTCCTGGAATAATAAACGTCTGGTTTTCAGCGATGTGATTGAAGCGTCGGGACATATTCCGCTGCCGCCCTACATAAACCGGGAAGATGAAGCCGACGACAGGCTAAGGTATCAGACAGTGTATTCAGAGACAGAAGGTTCTGTAGCAGCTCCGACCGCAGGGCTCCACTTCACGGGAGAATTACTGGGCTCATTATCCGACAGGGGAATAAGTCATTCTGAAATAACCCTTCATGTCGGTGCAGGGACATTTCAGCCTGTCAGGACACCCGGAATAGCAGGGCACATAATGCACTGCGAGCGCTTCTCGGTTAAGAAGGATACGATTGACAAACTGCTGGAGAAACACGGCAAAATAATAGCTGTCGGCACAACATCGGTAAGGACACTTGAAAGCCTTTACTGGCTTGGAGTAAAGATACTCTCCGGCAAGCCTTCGGGAGACTGCCAGAATACTGTCGGTCAATGGGAACCCTACCTGAAAGACATTGATATAACTGTCAGGGAGTCGCTCAGCGCCCTGAAACAGAACCTTGCAGGAAAGGGTATAAGTGAACTGGAAGCATCGACTAGCATGATAATAGTTCCCGGTTACAGGTTCAGGATGATCGAAGGGATGATCACCAATTTCCATCAACCGGGCAGCACACTGCTGCTGCTTGTCTCGGCCTGGACCGGAAATGACTGGAAAAGGATTTACAGGTATGCACTCGACAACGAATTCAGGTTCCTGAGTTACGGCGACAGTTCACTGTTACTTAAATAGAAGGACAGATATAATTATTTAGTGGAAGAAAATTGTATTTTGGTAAAAATTTTTTTTGATCCCATAATGATTATTCGTTAATTTGTTAACTAAAGTATTCGGTATGAATGAAAATAAAATAATGAGGCAGATGGGAGCAATACTCAGCGCTTTCATGGTGTTCTTTTATATTGGTATCGGGATTTTCCTGATCTTCATTTTCGATTCGAATCTGACGACTCTCAGCAGGCCTGTTCTGGTCATCTTCGGTTCCGTATGCATTTTCTACGGCCTGTACAGAGCCTACACCACCTATTTAAACATAGTAAATCTGTTCTTCCGATCCGATGATGAAGATGAATAGCAATGGCATAAAATAAGCTTTTCATTATACATGTACCGGCTCCGGGGTGAAAACTTATAAGAAAAACACGAGAATGTACATAAAATTTTAAGTGAATGAACTTACCTGATCTTTTTCAAAAATTTATTATTATTGCATTCCGGAATTCTATACCTAAGTCCGAAAATATTGTGAGTATTATTTTGAAAAAGAATTTTACTTCAGGAAAAAGCTTCCTGGGCATCGTGTTATTACTGACTGTAATTACAGCCGGATGCAGGTCGGGAGGGCAGAAGCAGCTTGATGAGACACCCACCAGGGGAAATATCAGTATTGTTGTCGACGAGTCATTTCAACCCCTGATCGACACGGAGGTTTATACATTTACATCGCTGTACCAGAATGCTTCCATAAAACCGCTGTACATGCCTGAAGTGGATGTTGTGAATCATTTCATGGCCGATTCCGTAAAGGTGATGGTGACTAGCCGCAAACTCACGGAAGATCAGATTGCATATCTGAAGGAACAGCTTATAGTGGTGCGTTCGGTTACCTTTGCCTGGGATGCTCTTGCACTGATAACCAACAGGGAAAATACCGACACTCTACTCACTTATAATAACGTAGCTGACATATTTCAGGGCAGGGTCAGGGACTGGAAAGATCTGGATCCGAAGTCAAAGTCCGGAAAGATCAGTGTGATATTTGACAATACCAAATCGGGGAATATAAGGTATTTCAAGGAACGCTTTGAGATAAACGACACCCTTGGCGACAATTTCTTTGCAGTCAACAGCAATGCCGAAGTAATAGAATTTGTTTCCAGGAATCCGGATGCACTTGGGATCATAAGTGTTAACTGGGTAAGCGACAAGGATGATCCCCAGAGCAACATGTTCCTCAGCAGGGTGAATGTACTGGCCATTTCCCAGGAGTTCGCCAAAGATGGTTCTTATTACAGGCCCTACCAGGGATTCATAGCCGACAAATCCTATCCTTTTGTTAGAGAAGTATACATGAGTTCGAGAGAGACGTTTACAGGACTGGGATCAGGTTTTATTCAGTGGGCAACAGGAGAACAGGGTCAGAGGATAGTGCTTAAATCAGGGCTTGTTCCGGCAACCATGCCTGTCAGGCTCGTCCAGGTCAGAACTGAATAAAAGGGGTTGAAGGAACAGTTGGCCTGAAGTTTGATAAATGACATAGAAAGCGCAGGGCTCTGAACACAAAATGTCCGACGCAGCTTTGGCGAAGGCGAAGGGTTCAGGGGCGGGAGCAAAGAAAAGGCGCAAAAGATTTAAAGAGACAGGAATTTTCAAAACTGGATATAAGAACAGATACTCACGATAAATAAAAAATCCGGCGGGAAGATGACAGAGACCGGGGGAGTTGAAAAAAAGAGAATAAATTGAAACAATAATTTGATATCAAAATTGAAAACGATGAAAAGTTTGATGTTTACCAGAATCGGTTTGCTGACAGGAGTCCTTTCTGTAGTTATGGTTTTAGGGGTCCGGGCACAGGATCTCAAGAGCGCCATCCAGCTTACCAAGAGTGAGTCGTACGACAAAGCGGAAGAGATGTATAATTCCCTGATACAGAAAGAGCCAGGCAACAGTAAATACTATTTCTATCTGGGAGAGAACTATCTTCTCAACTATTTTGCAGATACAATTTCGAATACACTTGCTGCTGCTACCAAAGCTGCGTCTGATATATACCAGAAGGGGATCAACGCGAACGCAGGCGATCCGCTAAATTACATCGGGATGGCTAAAATAGCCAATTATACCGGTGATAATGCGAAAGCAAATGAGATGAGGACAAAAGCCAGAAGTTTTCTTCTTCCCTACAAGAAGATCAAAAAGATGACTCCTCCGGCTCCGGAATACGCATTTGCACTTGCAAAGATAGCTGAGTCGTATGTCAACTCTATTGAAAATACTGTCGACACCGGTCTTGCCCTTCCTCTTATAAGGCAGGCGCTTACCATTGACAACAAGAATCCCGAGATATATTTTACGGCAGGTGATATTTACATGATGGCAAATGACGGTTCGAATGCAATAAAGAACTACAATCTGGCCCAGTTTGCCGATCCTCAGTCGCCTACTGCCGCCATGAAGATCGGTTATGTATATTTTAAAGCCCGTGCATTCACCCAGGCGATTCAGAATTTCGAAGAAGCCATCAATCTTAACAACAACTATGCTCCGGCATACAGGGAACTCGGTCAGCTTTACTGGCGTGCCGGGCGTCTTGATCAGTCAAAGGAGAACTTCAAGAAATACCTCGATCTGACTGCCGGGAACATTCCTGCAAAGGTAAGGTATGTGAACTCTCTCTTCTATGCAGGCGATTATGAAGAAGTAATAAAGAACGTTGAGGAGATTCTTGCTATCGATCAGTCGAGGGGCTACATGAACCGTCTTGCAGGTTATTCCTACTATGAAAAGGAAAATCCCGATTACGACAAGGCTCTGGCCTACATGGAAAAACTCTTTTCGGTTGTTGAAAAGGATGCTTTGCTTCAGAAGGACCACCATTACATGGCAAGGATCCTTGTAAAAATGAATCAGGATTACACAAAGAACCTTGACGAACTGAATTCTCTTAAGAATCAGCTTGACAGGGAGAAGTCGAGGATGGCTGCTGCCTCTGCAGCCAACAAAGCCAAATTTGCTGCTTCGGTTGATGAGCTGACTAAAAAGGTTAACGAACTTGAACCAAAGGTTGCTTCTGCCAACAAGGACCTTGACAGGGCGTTCCGCGAGTTTGACCTGGCATTCAAAGCCAAGCGCACCGATGCCTCTGCTCCCATGACTCCGGTTGAGAGAGCCATCTTAAGCGAAATGGCAAGCAACTACAACAGTTTCAGAAGGTATGAAGGAGCTGCCAAAACCTGGGCGAAGCTTATAGATCCTTCAAAGGAAAACAACCTTAATGAATACATGCTTATCGGAAGGGCTTATTACAATGCAGAGAAATACAAATCGGCTGATTCGGTACTTAATGTAGTGATACAGAAATCGCCGGATTATCTTCCTGCACATGCTCAGGTTGCACGCACCTACTCGAGGATGGACCCTGATATGAAGACCGGGATCGCCAGGCCCAAATTTGAAAAATACCTCAGCATTGCAGCCAAGGACAGCCTTGAAAACATGACTGAAATGCTTGAAGCCATGACCTACCTGGGTTATTTTAACATGGAAAACGGCAACTACACAAAAGCCAAGGAGTATTATAACAGGATGATCAACCTGAATCCAAGGAACAATGAAGGTAAGATCAGAGGATATAATGGTATTGCCGCTCTCGAAACAAGAGCAGCCGGTCAGGAAAAAACCCTTGAAGGGAAGATAGCCATTCTGGGAAGGGCTGCTGAAGCTTATGGAAAGATACTTGAGATTGATCCGAACAATACCAACGTAAGAAACAGTCTCAAATGGGTTCAGGATTACCAGGTCTCGGTTAAGAAAGGTATAAACCCGAACGAGATCAAGGGTGTTATAACCGACTCGGCAGGTACCCCGATAGCTTATGCATCAGTCAGGGTAAAGGACACTGCTGCCGAGAACCTCACCAACGGAAAGGGAGAATATAAATTCGAGATTCCTCAGGGCTCCGAAATACTTATAATCAGCGCCCAGGGCTTTAAATCTAAGGAAGTTGAGATCACAAAATCGAGAGTGTACAACGTTAAGCTTGACAGATAACAAAAACTTTTGCTGAGATACCGGCGGCATGAAAACAAAACCGCCGGTATTCAGTTTTTAGTCCCTGACGAAAAAAATAGTTTTTTCATAGGGTATAGCTGCCACCTAACGGTCTTTAGAATGGAAATGTCAGGGTTTCTGATGTATTTAGATAGTTAATTTTATTTATACCTTTGGAAAAAAACAATTGAAAATATATATTTGCAAGTCAACAAAATTTTAACCTAACCAAAATCGATAAAAATGAGTAAACAAGGAAGTTCTTTCAAAGAGTCGCTGTCGAACGTTTTCGCAGTAAGTTCTATTCTGATAGCATTCGTCATTTGCTATCTATTGTTTGTCAATGTAATGGGAAACCCGGTTAACTTCGAGGGAAACAACCCCAATGGTCATGCTCTTGAGGGTAATTACCTGGGAATTATTTACAAAGGAGGTTTCATTGTTCCCATACTTATGACATGCGTGCTTGTCCTTATCATTTTTGTTATTGAAAGGCTTATCACTCTTTCAAGGGCAAAAGGAAAAGGCGGGCTCAACACATTTGTCCGTAAGCTCCAGGGTCTTCTCGAAGCTGACAAGATTGAAGAAGCCATCCAGGAGTGTGACAAGCAGAGGGGTTCACTTGCCAATGTTATGAAAGCTGGTCTGGCACGTTACCGTGACCTTCAGAATGACAAGGAACTCGAAAAGGACCAGAAGATCCTTTCAATCCAGAAGTCGTTTGAAGAAGCTACAGCTCTTGAGCTGCCCATGCTTTCAAAGAACATGGTAATTTTCACCACTCTTGCATCAATCTCTGTGCTCATAGGTCTTATCGGAACAGTTCTCGGTATGATCCGTGCATTTGCTGCTCTTGCACAGTCGGGCGCACCTGATGCACTTGCTCTCTCACAGGGTATTTCGGAAGCTCTTGTTAACACCGCATTCGGTATTACAGGTTCCACCCTTTCGATTATTGCGTTTAACTATTTCAGCTCAACTATTGACGCATATACTTTCAAAATTGATGAAGCAGGGTTCAGTCTGACACAGAACTTCGCTGCTTCACTGAGAGGCAAGTAGTAATAAATCTTTTGGTTTAATCATTAAAAAAAGAAAAAGATGCCAAAGATAAGATTACCGAAAAATTCGCCCCACATCGACATGACGCCGATGGTGGACCTCTTCTCCGTGGTTCTCATATTCCTTATGCTTACCACCACGATGAGGCAGCCAGAGCCGGCGAATGTTGATACTCCTTTTTCAATATCAGAGACGCCATTGCCTGACTTCAATACGATGACATTCCTGCTTTCAAATGACGGCAAGGTTTTCATGAACTTCGACAACGGAGGCGACACCATTCTCAAGTACCGGCCGAAAATTCTTACGGCTATGGGTGAGCGCTACGGGATAGAATTCACTGAAGCCGAACTGAGGACCTTCGAGATGCAAAAATCCTCGATGGGTATTCCGATAGCCCAGATGAAGCAGTTTCTGAATGCCAAGGACAACAATGAGAGAAACGCCCTGCAGGTTGGAATTCCGATCGACTCTGCAGACAACCAGCTTTCGTTCTGGATTCTGGCAGCCCGTCAGGTCAATCCGAACATAAAAGCTTCAATCAAGGGGGATTCAAAAACCTCTTTCGAAATGGTTGAAAAGGTTCTTGACATACTTCAGGACAGGAACGTAAACAGGTTTAACCTGGTTACAAGCCTGGAAGCGGTAAAAATTAACCTAGAAGAAATTCAGCAGTAATATGGCAGAGATAATTCAGCAAGAACAGCAAAAAGGAGGAAAGAGGAGAGCTAAAAAGCATGCTCCTCACATTGATATGACTCCGATGGTTGACCTTATGTGTCTGCTTATCGTATTCTTTATGCTTACGACTGCTTTCAGCAAGGCCAAGATAATGGAGATAGTACTTCCTGAGAAGATCAAGGATCCGACAAAGCAGGAAGCTCCCAAGATTTCAGCAAGCCGTACAACAAACATTCTGCTCGGTCCGGACAACAAGGTGTATGTCTATCCAGGTTCAGTAAAACCTGAGGATTACAGCGCCAATCCGCCCATTCTGCCTCCCCTTACGGCGACAGATTTCAGTGCAGAAGGAATCCGTCGTATTCTTCTCGACAGGAACAAAGCCCTCTTTAAGAAGATCAACGATTTCAACGCTGAGGTGATTTCGGGCAAAATACCGATCTCTCAGGATTCCGCCAGAAGCATGGTGGCTCAGCTGAAAAAAGACGATGACACCGGCCCTATTGTGCTTATCAAAGCGCATAAACTGGCCAATTACGGGAACTTTGTGGATATTCTCGACGAGATGAATATCTGCGGAATTGCCCGCTATACGTTTGTTAAGATCGCATGGTACGAGGAAATGATGGTGGAACGTGCTGCTGGCATTGCTTCCACTGCCACTGCTTCTGCCAGATAACCCGTAAACCTTAAGAAAATGGCAAAAGATAATTTTAAAGCACCTGCCTTTGATGACATAGTGTTTGAGAGAAGGAATAAGGAGTACGGAGCCTATACACTGCGAAAGAAGTACAATCGTAATGTTCTTATTGCACTTTTGATCGGAACAGCGGTTATTGCAACTGCAGTCATTACTCCCTATCTCAATGCGAAAGCAGCAGAAGGCAGGGCAAAAGCGACTGAAAGACAGGTAGAGATCGTTATGGAAAACCTCGATCAGCCTACCGAAACCGTAGCTCCTCCGCCTCCTCCTCCACCTCCTCCACAGGATGTTGTTCAGCAGGCAGCCTACGTTCCCCCGGTTGTGGTTGACTCAGTTAAACCTGAGGATGAAGTTCAGCTTATGACAGCAGATCAGGCATCTGTAGAAGTACAGGATGCTGAAGTGGTAGAAGAAATAGCCATTGTTGCTGAGGAGATCCAGGAAGAGGAAGAAGAGGAAGCTGAACCTTTCGTGGTTGTTGAGGAAATGCCTATGTTCCCGGGAGGTGAAGTAGAGCTTCTGAAGTACATCATGGAGCATACCCAGTATCCTGAAGTTGCCAAGGAAAACAACATTCAGGGAAAAGTAATTGTTAGATTTTGTGTTACTGCCAAGGGTGGTGTGGATAAAGTCGAGATATTAAAGGGTGTTGACCCCGAACTCGATAAAGAAGCCATCCGCGTTGTAAAGACACTTCCTGCGTTTAAACCAGGCAAACAGGGTGGTAAACCTGTTCCTGTATGGTACATGGTACCTATAAACTTTACTCTCAAATAATAAAGCTTCCACAATAAGAAAAAGCCGGGATCTCACGATCCCGGCTTTTTTATTATAAGGAAAACGTCAGACGGCGAAAATCCCGGAGAACTTCCCCCAATCCGGATATAATGGCTGATAATAAGGCTGATTCAGATTCGCTTTCCTATCACCTCTGCAAGCAGTCTGACAAAATCATCAATATCCTCCCGGCTGGTATCCCAGCTGGTCATCAGCCTGTATTCAGAGGTCATTTCATCCCAGGAATAAAAGAAGTATGATTTCATAACTTCTTCGGCCACACCGCGGGGGAAAACCGCAAAGACTCCGTTCGACTGTACCTTCTGGGTTATCCTGATGCCCGGCACATCACTCATCTTTTCTGCAAGTATTCCTGCCATTGCGTTTGCATGCGAAGCATTCCTTTTCCAGAGATCGTCCCTGAAATAGGCAATATACTGAGCCGATATGTATCTCATTTTTGATGCAAGCTGCATTCCCTGCTTTCTGATGTACTTGAAATCAGGGGAAAGCCCCGGCTTAAGAAAACAGACGGCCTCGCCGTACATCATGCCGTTCTTTGTTCCTCCGAACGATAGCAGATCCACTCCGGCGTCGGTGGTGAATTTTCTGAAGGGCAGACCGAGATAAACAGCTGCATTTGCTATCCTTGCACCGTCCATGTGAAGAAGCATTCCCTTTCCATGTGCAAAATCAGCCAGTTCTTTTATCTCATCCACAGTGTAAACCGTTCCCATCTCTGATGTCTGTGTTATCGATATGACTCCCGGCTGGCTATGGTGTTCAAAGCCAAAGCCGTGCAAGTGCCTTGAAAGCAGTTCCGGCTTGAGTTTTCCGTCCGGTGTGTCGACAGTCAGAACCTTGCAGCCGGTGAATTTCTCGGGAGCTCCGCATTCATCCTGTTGTATATGCGCAGTATGAGCGGTTATAACCGAATTCCACGACCGTGTAACTCCTGCTAATCCCAATGTATTGGCTGCTGTGCCTGTAAAAACAAACCATGCAGCGGTATCCTCTCCAAGATGCTCCCTGAATAGCTGAGCCGCCTGCCTGGTATACACGTCATCGCCATATCCCACAACATGTCCCTGATTTGCTGAAATGATTTCCTTTAGTATCTCCGGATGCACGCCGGCGTTATTGTCACTTGCAAACCCTCTTCTGTTATTTGTTGATTCCATCGAAAAGCTTATTTTAAATATTACCCCGGTCTCAATATCAGGACCGGGGTAATAACCATTGCGTAAAAGCTATAATATTCAGTTGAAGTAAACTACCTTATTTTGGATCCTTTCGCTGCGAAGAACGTGATATAAGCATAATATATAAAGAGGCAGCAGATTGCAACAATCAGTCCTATACCCCTTTGGATTGCACCCATCATGATCGGAAGGAGAGCAGCTCCAATGACTGATGTGGCTATAACTCCCGAGCCGACCTTTGAATGGGGACCAAGGTCTTCGAGTGCAAGGTTATAGATGCACGGCCACATTATTGAATGCATCAGGCCTGTTCCAAGGAACAGGACAAGTCCTATCCAGTTCATTCCCATTCCGCCCAGAACCAGTGAAAGCATGAGCATTACTGCACCGCCTACTGCACAGAAGCTAAGTATTCTGCTTGCAGAGTATTTGCGCAGGATGAAGATCCCGGCTATACGGCCGACCATCAGCCCGGCCCAGTAATAAGCCAGAAGCCTGGTCCTCATTTCTCCATCGAAGGCAAATCCCAGTTTTTCTGAGTAATCGGCGAAGAAACTCGGTATGCCGATCTCCACCCCCATATAAAAGAATATGGCAAGCGAACCGAGCCAGAGATGGGTGTATTTGTAGGCGCTGTCCTTGTATTTTTTTGTACTGCCTTCAGCCGCTTCTCCTTCCTTGATTTCAGGAAGATGCAGGAAAAACATAATGACCACGATAATAAGAGTTACAATGCCGATACCTGCAAAGGGACCCTGAACTGTTTTGGGATCGGCCTCAGTTCCGGTATTTGCGGACACTATAAGCATAGAAACAAAAATTGGAGCTATCACAGTGGCCACCGAGTTCAGCGCGTTGGTAAGGGTAAGCCTGCTTGCTGCCGTTTCGGGACTTCCGAGAGCATTCACATAAGGGTTGGCAGCGACCTGGAGAAGTACAATACCAATAGCAAATACTGATACTGCACTCAGGAAGCCATAGTAACCCGCTGCCACTCCGGGGATGCAAAGGAAGAAGCCAAGGCTTATGAGGCCCAGACCTGCAAGAACCCCGTTTTTATAACCAATCCGGTTAAGCAGGTATCCTACCGGTATGGAAAGGATATAGGCGCCATAAAAGAAAGTATTTGGAAGCTGTTTTTCTACCTCGTTAAGCTTAAAGGCATCCTTCAGATAGTCAATAAGCGAGTTGTTCATGGTGGTGATGAAGCCAAGCAGAAAGAACAATGTGGCCATCACTATCAGCGGGAACAGAAAATTGGAGTTTTTGTTTGTCATTTTAGTAGGTTTAAGGTTACTTATTGCTTAAAAAGATCTTCTTCACTGCTTGACTGAGAATTTATAAATGCAGCTATGCCTGTATTCCTCACCCGGATTCAGGATGGGCGAAGGGAAATGAGGTTTGTTGATGGCATCAGGAAAATTTTGTGTTTCAAGTGCATACGCCCATCTTTTACCATATTTCTTCCCGATTTTTCCTTTTTCGTTGTCGATCCAGTTTGCAGTGTATAACTGAAGGCCTGGCTGAGTTGTAAAAACTTCAAGCATCCTGCCTGACACAGGACCGGTTACAGTTGCGGCAAGGCCGGCTTGTCCTGCCGGGTGATCGAGGACCCAGTTGTGATCGTAGCCGGCTCCGAAACGGAGTTGCTCGTCGTCGAGGTCGATATCCCGGCCGATATGTTTCGGACTTGTGAAATCGAATGGAGTGCCTTTTACGGAAAGGATTTCACCTGTCGGGATATTTGTTTCATCAGTAGGAGTGAAAAACTTGCCGTTAATGGTCAGTTCATGGTCATAAATGCTTCCTGAGCCCTCTCCTTCCATGTTGAAATACGAGTGACCGGCAAGGTTTACCACAGTTGGTTTGTCGCTTGTGGCATGGTAATCTGCCCTTAATTCATTTTCGTCGGTAAGGGTGTAGGTTACCGTAGTTTTAAGGTTACCCGGATATCCTTCCTCACCGTCGGGTGAGAAATATTCCATTTTAACTTTTTCGGGCGAAGCATCGACTACATGCCAGACTGCCTTGCTGAATCCTTTGATGCCCCCGTGAAGGTGATTGGGTCCGTTATTGACTGCCAGCGTATATTGTTTCCCGTTAATTGAGAACCTCCCCTTTTCAATACGGTTTGCACATCGACCGCATACTGCGCCCATATACGGACTGTTCATTCCGGTATAATCGGCTATGTTGTCATATCCCTGGACCACATCTGCAAAGTTTCCTTTCCGGTCGGGAACGAATATGCTCACTATTATTGCTCCGTAGTTTGTAATCTGAGCAACAATTCCGTTTTTATTCCTGAGAGTGTATAAGCCTGTAGGCTTCCCGTTAAAAACACCTTTGAATGAATCTTCCTTTACAATATTCATAATTGCTTAAATGTCAATTTATTTGCCAATTGAAATTAAAACCTGACCTTACCGGCACCCTGATGTCTGATAAAGAGGATATGGCATGAACCCTTGCCGTAAACATGTTCAAGTGTAGCGACATATTTCTTCAGCAGCGACTGCGGAACGAAAGCCTGGATTGTGCCGGCGAAACCGCCACCATGGACTCTCCATGCCCCTTCGCCCTTGAGCACCAGTTCGCTTAGTGCAAGGGCAAGTGAAACATTCTGTTCCCTGACATTGGTAATGGGATACACATTCTGGTTATACATGAATGAACTGAAGCCCGAGTCGACCACCATTCCGAGGAATGATTTGAAATCGTTTTTCTCGAGAGCAGCCACCTGTTCAACCACTCTCTGGTTATCGCCCTGGAAATGTATTGCCCTCAGGATTGCGCGGTCACCAACTTTTTCGCGAATATCCGGAGTTATTTCAATAACCTGTTTCAGTGTGACTTCCCGCAGCACCTTAGCTCCAAGCTGGGCGGCAACTGCTTTCATATCGGTTGGCAGTGAGGCATATTCATCATTCAGGTCGGCATGGCTTCCGCCTGTATCGGTGATGACCAGTGAGAAACCGGTGGCGACGAAATCGAAGTTCACTTTCTTTACTTTGGGTTTCGACGGATCCTTGAAGTCGATTGTTATCAGTCCGCCCATTGCACAAGCAGTCTGGTCCATCAATCCGCATGGTTTTCCGAAGTAATTGTTTTCGGAATACTGTCCGATGATGGCATTCTGAATCGGGTCAACCTTGCCTTTATTGAACAATTCACTGAGGATAGCACCTATAAGTACCTCGAAAGAAGCCGAAGAACTCAATCCGGAGCCTTTTGGAACGCCTCCGTCTATACAGGCGTCAAATCCTCCGATTTCATATCCCAGTTCCTTAAAACGTGCGCAAATACCCCTGACAAGGGCAGCGGAAGTAAAATTCTCGGCTTTTACCGGTTTTAGGTCTTTAAGGTCGACATTGAACTGAGGATAGCCCTCAGAAATGATCCTGATCACATTTGTCCCGTTCCGACCGGCAATGCATGCGTTGTCGAGATTGACTGCGCCTGCAAGAACTCTGCCGAAATTATGATCGGTGTGATTCCCTCCTATTTCGGTTCGTCCCGGAGATGTAAAGAAGTCAACATCTTTTTTCCCGAATTCAGCTTCAAATTTTTTAAGTAATCCGGTATATCTTTTCCCGTTTCGTTTCAGTTCAGCCTGATCATTGCCGTAAAGTTCGCGAAATGCCTTATTATCCCCGTTGTTGATTTTGAGGATCAGATTATCAGTTGTCATGGATATATGGTTTTTAAATTGACGAAAGACTGTAAATATAGCAATTGTAAGGAAAAATAAAACGAAGCCGTTCCAAACAATTTGGAACGGCTTCCGGGGTATTTTCAATTTATATGGTAAAAGTTACCTTCGTTTGCTTCCGACCAACGCAAAGAAAACGATATAGAGGTAGCAGAGGATGGGCAGGATAAATGCAAATCTTACTCCCATGCTGTCGGCTACAAGGCCCATGAGGACGGGTATCACAGCGCCGCCCACGATAAGTGTGTTTATCAGGCCCGATGCCATGCTGAGTTCTCCCTTGTCGAGGCCCTCAACACCGAGTGTGAATATGTTGGGGAACATGATGGAGTTGAAGAATCCTACAGAAAGACCCAGCCACAGGATTGCATTGCCTCCCGAAGCCATGACGACAACAAGAAGAAGGGCCGCAATTATTCCGAAAACTGCGAGCGATCTGCTTGCATTTCCTTTTCCGAGTCTCATGGCAAGGTAGTTCACGAACGCAATTCCAGCGAAGATAAGTCCGTCGGTGATTGACTTGCGGACGAACCACCCCACGAACAGGGCAAGCAGGAGAACAAGTGCTGTATAGAGGTATTTTTTTGACTCCTTGACGTCGGAAAGCATAAATGAGCCGTAGAAACGGCCAACCATTGCGCCTCCCCAGTAAAGGGCGATCATCATTGCCGCCTGTGTGCTGGCTATTCCCAGAGCCTCCTGGAAGTATCTCTGAAGCATCGCAGCGGTGCCAACTTCGGCGCCTACATAACAGAAAATACCAACAGCGCCAAGAACTACGTGCGGGTATTTCCACACGCTTTTCCTTTCAACACCCTGAGTAGAAATTTCGGGAAGTTTCAGGAGATAAATTGCAACAGCGATAATGATAACCACAATGCCGATAATCAGGAACGGTGTGGTGGGAACGTTTTCAGCTGTATTGAGAGCTGCATCAGCAGCCGATTTGAACACGAACAAACCTGCCACAAGAGGAGCAATGTACGTTGCGATGGAATTGAGGGCCTGAGTCAGATTAAGACGTCCGGATGCAGTTGCTGACGGTCCAAGCGCTGTAACGTAGGGGTTTGCGGCAGTCTGAAGAAAGACTACCCCGCCGGCCATGATAAAAATGGCAAACAGGAAGAAGGGGAAAGAAAGCATTTTGGCTGCCGGGAAGAACAGAAAGCTTCCAATAGCGACCAGCAGTAATCCGAGGATCACACCTCCCTTGTAGCCCAGTTTTTTTATGATGCCCCCTGCAGCAAAGGACAATACGAAATAGGTAAAGAAAAAGGCTCCGTTGACCAGCTGGGCCTCAAAATTCGAAAGCTCAAAAACAGCTTTGAATTTGTCAGCCAGTGTGATGTTGAAGGTGGTTACGAAACCAAACAGGAAAAAGATCATTCCCATGAATGCCATACCTGCCGTTTGCGTATTTTTCTGTTCTGTCATGATTAGAGTTTTAGGTTAGACAAATTACCCAAAAATTGGGCGGTAGTAAAATTACATTTAAAGATCGATTTTCCTAATGCCCTGTCTGATTTTTATTCTTACGGGTCAAAACTGAATAATCCTTCTTAATGTCTATATTTGCGAAAAATTTGTAAAGGTTGCTGACAAGATATTTTATATATATCTCATTTAAAGGTACTTCATATCATGGATGGCAGCTTCAGCCGGGTGCCGTCACTGTTCAGAAGGTCATCACGGAAGCATTGTCGACAATCCTTGAAGAGAAGATCTCTGTAACAGGGGCAGGCAGGACCGATTCCGGTGTTCATGCACATGCATTCTGTGCTCATTTTGACAGTGTTGTTCCTGATCTTGACACGAAAAAGAACATCATATTCAGGCTGAACAGATATCTTCCGGCCGATATTTCCGTGACCGGAATAAGAAAGGTGAGGTCTGATGCCAATGCAAGGTTCAGCGCCCTTTCGAGGACATACAGATATGTAATTCTTCGTGAAAAGGATCCGTTCGGCACAGATACGGGATGGCATGTTCACGGCGATCTTGATATGGATGTCATGAATAAGGCTTCGGAAATGCTTATACGGCATTCTGATTTTACAAGTTTCTGCAGGCTTCATTCCGACAACAAAACAAATCTCTGCAAGGTATTCAGCGCGGGATGGAAAGCAGAAGCCAATACTCTGGTATTCACGATCAGGGCCGACCGCTTCCTGAGAAACATGGTAAGGGCTATTGTAGGAACAATGATAGATGCAGGCAGAGGAAAGATAACTGCCGTGGATTTCGAAAAAATTCTTCTGGCGGGCGACAGATCATCTGCCGGCATGTCCGCACCTGCCAGAGGGTTGTCACTTACCGGCATAGAATACCCTGATGAGATATTTGAATAAAGGGAAATAATTGATTCTTTTAATCGTTTGTTATAGAAATCAAAACATTGCACATTAAAAACATAAGTATATGATACTGACCTCTGCATTATCCGGGACGGCGGCAATTTCATCCACTGAAGAAGCTATGACCGTTCTCGATCTGCTGATGAAGGGTGGCGTTATAATGATCCCCATCGTGCTGCTTTCGCTTATCAGCTTTTACATTTTCATTGAAAGACTTGCTTATATAAACAGGTCAACCGTCATTACAAAAGGTCTTCTTCCGGCTGTAACCTCCGAGATCAGGAGCGGCAACTCCAACAATGCCCTTGTCCATGCAAGGAACAGTCAGGCTGCCGTGGGAAGGATCCTTGAAAGCGGAATTGAAAAGATTGGAAAGCCTCTTGGCGAGGTGGAAAGGAACATCGAGACCGCCACCAATCTTGAGATAACCAGGATGGAAAAGAACACAGGCTACCTGGGAATTATTGCCAGCGTTGCTCCCATGCTGGGATTTATAGGGACGATCTCGGGTGTGATCAAGATATTTTACAATATTTCCCTTGCCGACAACATAAGCATAGGTCTTATTGCAGGAGGTCTTTACCAGAAAATGATCTGCTCCGGAGCCGGATTGATCGTTGGTGTGCTGGCCTATGCAGGATATCATTATCTTCAGTTGAAGATTGACAGGTATCTTATCAGGCTTCAGGAATCGTTGATCCAGTTTTTAAAGGCAGTCTGAGATGAATATCAGAAGAAGTAAGCATTTCAAACCCGAAGTAAGCACTTCGTCGCTGAATGACATAATGTTCTTTCTGCTGCTTTTCTTTCTGATTGTCTCCACACTGGCTAATCCCAACGTCATCAAGGTTCTGCTTCCGAAATCAAGAAGCGCCCAGGAGATTGACAAGCAGCAGGTTAACCTGACAGTTACGGAAGACAGAAAGTACTACATCGACCAGAAGGAAGTACTGTTGTCGGAGCTCGAACAAAAACTCCAGGAGCATGTAAGGGGAATCGAGAATCCTACCGTCGTGCTCAGGTTCGCAAAAAGCCTCAATATCCAGGATCTTGTAGATGTCCTTGAAGTCGGAGTGCGGCTGAACATCAAAATGGTGATGGCCACCGACAAGTCGAACGCTTCCCTCTGACAGACAACGGGAAATAACAACAAAAATTTATCGAATAACGATAATTTCATCTATGTTATTCGACAATTTTTTTACCCAAAACGATATCAATATTTTTCACTGTTCCATATCTCCCACGACTTTTCAGCCTGGGAATGGAGCATTTTGGTACCTGTCACGACAGTGCATCCTCTCTCCTTCCCTTTCCTGAGGAAGGTTGTCATTTCGGGATTGTAAACCAGGTCAAAAAGGATGTGTCCGGGGCCCAGCAGGTCATAATCGATATCAGGAAAGCTTTCGGTATCGGGGAACATTCCCACTGGTGTTGTGTTGACTATCAGCCTGACGTTTTGAATGATTTCTCTGTCGATATCTCCATAAGTAATGAAGCCCGGTTTTCTTTTCCTTGAGACAGATATATACTCAATATTCATTGAGGAGAGCACATGGCATACAGATTTTGAACTACCGCCTGAGCCCAGGACCAGTGCTTTTTCAACGACACTGCCTATAACAGGCCTGATTGTCTCGGCAATTCCAAAAATATCGCTGTTGTAGCCTGTCAGTTCCGGGGGACCTGAATGTCTTTTTATTTTTATCACATTGACAGCGCCCACTTTTTCAGCCTGGGGATCTATCCTGTCAAGCAGCGGGATCACTTCGGTCTTATATGGGATAGTGATATTCAGTCCGCAAAGCTGTTCATCCGAAACCAGTTTACGGAGCAGACCAATATCTCTCAGAGGAAAGTTTTCATAGGTACAATCCTGTATCCCTTCCCTGTGAAATTTTTCTGAAAAAAATTTCTTTGAGAATGAATGGCCAAGCGGATAACCAACGAGTCCGAATTTCCTCATGTCCCGGTCAGTCAGGGATTAAGACCCTCGGGCAGGAACTGGAAGAAAGTATCGCCTCTCAGTCCCAGACGGAGAGATTCGAGAGGGATAATCTCATTCGGGGCTATGTTTCCGAGGTTTACATTAGCTCCAAAATGTTTAATGAACCAGGCTTGCTGCGATTTAAGCGGAGCTTCCCAGATCACCTTATCCAGACCCACATTATCCGATATCTCCTTAATCAGAGGCAGATTGACGGAGCCGTCATCATTATATATCCCGATGGTACCCGATTCGCGGGCTTCAGCTATTACCTTTACTGAACCGGCCTTCAGTTCCGATTTCATCATTTCAACCCATTCAGCAGGAGAATAGACAACGTCCTTCTTTTTTGATCCCACCTCGGATATCACTGTGCCTCTTGCGGCCAGGGTCCTTATGCATTCGAGCTTCTTTTCCTGGCTCATCTCATAAGAACCGTCGGAGATCTCGACCAGACTGATCTCGTGCCTGTCGATGAAAGCGACAAACTCCCTGAACATATCCCTGATAATGAATGCTTCGAAAAGGGTTCCCCCGAAATATGGGATACATCCGGCATTTTTATAAACCTTAAGCTTTTCCTCCAGCCCCGGTGTGATCAGGGATGTGCCGAAACCAAGCTTTACGAAATCGGTGTATTCGCTTCCAACCGACATAAAATCTTCAGCTTCCCTTACGCTGAGGCCTTTATCCATTACCATTGTAAGACCTGTGGTTCTGGGCTTTGCAGGACGGTCGGGAAGAAAAGGGATCAAGTTTTTCATCAGTATATGGTTTTTATTTTATAGTCCCGGAGGAACCCTTACAGTTGAAAATTGTATAATACATGTTCGTGTAATTGTCACATGTGGTTTCAACTTATAATGTCTGTTCCGCTGATTGTAAAGCATTATGACACCGGTTGCCAGGTGCAATGCTGTCAGACCCGGTCGTGATTCAAACCCGACAATCACCGGAGGTTATATTCCTGAAGAAGCTTTTTTATCTTTCTTGTAAGGAGTTTATCAGGGAAAATGTCGTGAAAATTCTCAAACATCTCCTTGTCGCCGTCAATGGCAAGCGACAGGTGTTTCAGGGCATTTTCAGGAAGGCCGGAATGGAGATAGAATGAAGCCAGGATATAATTTATGCCCGGTACGTCTCCAAGTATTTTGTAAGCCTTCTCGATGAAAGGAAGCGACCTGCTGACAAAACCGTCCCTTACAATTATTTTCCCCAGATCAGTCCAGACTTCAGAATAATATGCATCGAGTTTCAGAGCCTCCCTGAAACACCTGAGGGTGTCCTTTGTTTCCTTTCTTGCATAATGAGCTTTCCCGAGCATATACCATATTTCAGGATTTTCGTCATCGAGGCGGACAGCTTTTCTCAGATATATAAGGCTTTCTTCGGGGTTACCCGATTCAAGTGAAATGATTCCAAGACCGAACCAGGGATCTGCATATTCAGGAGCGAGCTCAATGGCTTCATGATAGTACTTTCTGGCAAGGATGAGATCGCCTGTCTTCTCGTAACATTCTGCGAGGTAAGTCATAGCCTCGAAACTGTCGGGCTCATTCTCGAGATATTCGTGGTAAACCGGGATAGCCTCTGAATACCTTTCCTGGTTGCAGAGAATATTTGCTTTGTTGAATATTGCGAAAGTGTTTTGTCCGTTGATGGCAAGGGCGTAATCATAAGCTTCAATAGCCTTGTCGTAGTCCTCCAGCTTATTGTAGATTATTCCCAGATTATACCAGCCGCTGTCGGAAAAAGGCTCGAATTCAAGGTATTTGAGATACAGGGAGATGCTGTTTTCAAAGTCCTCTGTCTTTTCGTAGGCATAGGCAAGGTCGTAGAGATGAGCATAGAAATCGGGTTCCAGATCGATAAGTTTCTTCATGTAAGGGATCAGGTACTCGTAGTAATTAAGGTTCTGAAGCACCGAAGTGATAGAAAAAAGAATTTCGCCCGGATCTTCTGAATCAAGAGTAAGGGCAAAATCGAACATTTTCTTCGCTCCCTGGATGTCGCCGAGAATACCCATGGCGGTTCCTTTGGCAACAAAAATCTCATGGTTCCCCGGTTCGATGCTTTCGAGAGTCTTGAGTATCCTGAGAGCTTCAACGGCCCTTCCTTTATCGAGGAACACCCTGGCCTTGCGGAGCTGAATGGAAACGGAATTCGGATGCTGTTCCGATGCAAGCAATGCAGCATCATAAGCCCTGGAAGAATTGTTCGATTCTATATAATAATCGATAATATTTTCAAATTCAATAACATCAAAGAAATAATTCTCATTATTCTTCTTCATCCTTTCAAATTTCCGGATGACATTTTTAAGATCTTCCTCGTAGAAGTAATTGTACTTATCGTCTTCCATCCCCTCTAAAATATTGAGTACAAAATTAATAACATTTTAAATAAACCATTTGAGGCCCTGATCATATTATCAACATTTTTACTGATTTTTAAACACTTGAATGTCAGATAAATACAATTTTAACATTCTTATTTTTGATTTTTTCAGGTTTTGACGCAACCTTCAGGTCCTATTTTTCATCTATGAGTTGTAAATATTCCAAACCCTATATACGATATTTACCCTGGAATTAACCTAAATTCTACCTTTGAAAAACCGGGCACAAGCCCGGTTTTTTCATTAAAGGGCTCCAGTTATAATTTTACTTTATGGAGGCCGTTTTATTTAAGAATAAACAAAACGAATATTTTTCCGGGATGAAAAAGACCTTTTTTATTTCAGTGACAGGCGTTCTGATAATTATTCTCACATTCTCGTGTGAAAAAGCCACCAGAAATGCGTTGATAGAAAAGGGGACTTTTCCCGATTCACTTATAATCCTGTCGGAAATCAATTCGATTTATGATGACTACAATTCCGACATTCATCAGCTTTCCGGTTCAAGTCCGATAGTATTCTCGAGCAACAGGGGAAGCGAAGGAGGTCAGTTTGATCTTGTTCACGGAGTGTTTGCCTACAGCTTCGTTCAGGAGAACGGAGACTTTTTCCTGTTATCTGAAATAGCTCCCGATCCGTTTCTTGCACAATTGGTATCAAAAGTCAATACGGTGTCTGATGATCTTGGCCCATACAGGCTTTACAGTCCTGTCGACGGCTTCGAGTATCTTGTTGTGTCGTCAGAAAGCGAACAGGGAGATCTTGATTTTCATTACACAAAAAATCTCCCGTACTTCGGGACTGCCATTCCTGAAATAGCTGACAAAAAAGCTCTTACACTTCTGAATTCCACTGGCAACGATGCATATTTTTGTTTCAACACCACTCAGGACACGGCGTATTTTTGCAACGATGCCGGTGGAAGCTTTGACATCTGCATGTACAGGAAACAGACTGAGCAGACTGTTGATGAATGGTTTTCGCAGGAAGGAGCGGTATCTTCAGGGGTTGAATCTCTTAACAGCACAGCCGACGATAAATGTCCGTACATATACAGGAAGATAATGGTCTTTGCGTCCGACCGCGAAGGAGGCCTTGGAGGATTTGACCTGTACTATTCTGAATTCAAAAATGGTGTATGGGGCTCTCCCGTGAACTTCGGGCCTTCCGTAAACACCTCCTTTAATGAATACCGTCCAATACTTGGCGGAGATGAGAATTTTACGAATATGTTCCTTCTGTTCTCATCGGACAGGCCTGGCGGAAAGGGTGGTTTTGACCTTTATTTCAGGGGGACGGATCTATTTTAGACTGGCTGCCAGAAGGGTATTGCGAAGGAGGGCCACTCTTGTCATAGGCCCGACTCCTCCCGGAACAGGAGTGATCCAGGAGCACAGCGGTGCCACATTTTCAAAATCAACGTCGCCGGCGAGTTTCCAGCCCGATTTTGTTTCTGCTGAAGCGATACGTGTGGTTCCGACATCGATCACAACCGCACCCGGTTTTATCATTTCAGCCGTAACGAATCCCGGCGAGCCAAGGGCAGCGACTACTATGTCGGCTCTTTTAATATGTGATGAGATATCCTTTGTCCTGCTGTGAACCACTGTCACCGTTGCATCCATTCCCTTCTGCGAGAGCAGGATGCTGAGAGGGCGTCCGACAATGTTGCTCCGGCCAATAACCACGCATTCCCTGCCTGTTGTTTCTATATTGTATCGTTTAAGCAGTTCCACTATTCCGTAAGGAGTTGCGGGAAGGTAGCCATCAAGGCCAATTACCATCCGTCCGATGTTGACCGGATGAAAACCATCGGCATCCTTTCCGGGATCAATGGCTTCAGTGATACGGCTCTCCGAAATATGGTCAGGAAGCGGAAGCTGGACTATGAATCCGTCGACATCCGGATCGCGGTTGAGCTTACGGATTGCTTCAATGATCTGGTTTTCCGTAACGTTGTCGTCCATTCTTACAAGAGTGGATCTGAACCCAACCTCATGGCAGTCCTTTATCTTGTTTGCCACATATGTTTCGCTTGATCCGTTGGAACCGACCAGAATTGCGGCCAGGTGAGGTATCTTTTTCCCTGATCCGGCTCTTTCAGCCACTTTCATGGCAATTTCCTTCTTGATCAGGCCCGCTGTAAGTTTTCCGTCGATAACCTTGTACATTGCAGTCAGGTTTTATCTTCTGCCCAGCATGCGGGCAGCGTTTTTGTTTGTAGTCATCATTTTCATCATCCTTCTGGTCTCGTCGAATTGTTTCAGAAGTCTGTTTACATCCTGAACGGTGGTACCGCTTCCCATTGCGATCCGTTTTCTTCTGCTTCCGTTAAGGACACCCGGATTGGTTCTTTCCTGAGGTGTCATGCTTCTTATAATGGCTTCAATCCCCTTGAATGCATTATCGTCAATATCAAGGTCCTTTATTGCTTTTCCCACACCGGGGATCATCGACATCAGGTCCTTTACGTTCCCCATCTTTTTTATCTGCTGTATCTGGGAAATGAAATCGTTGAAATCGAACTGATCTTTGGCGATTTTTTTCTGGAGTTTTCTGGCTTCTTCTGTATCGAACTGTTCCTGGGCTTTTTCCACAAGGGAGACAATATCTCCCATTCCAAGGATTCTGTCAGCCATACGTGAGGGGTAGAAAATATCGATGGCATCCATTTTCTCACCTGTACTGACGAACTTGATAGGCTTGCTGACCACCGATCTTATCGAGAGGGCAGCTCCACCCCTTGTATCTCCGTCGAGTTTTGTAAGAACCACTCCATCAAAGTCGAGGCGGTTGTTGAATTCCTTTGCGGTATTCACGGCATCCTGGCCTGTCATGGAGTCGACCACGAAAAGAATCTCATGAGGGCTGACAGCATCCTTTATTGATGCTATCTCCTTCATCATATCCTCATCGATGGCGAGGCGTCCGGCTGTATCGATAATGACAACATCCCTGCCCGTCAGTTTTGCTTCCTTTACTGCATTACGCGCTATCTGAACCGGGTTCCCGTTGCCGGTTTCTGTGTAAACAGGGATCCCTGTCTGGGTTCCGAGAACCTTCAGCTGTTCTATAGCAGCGGGCCTGTAGACGTCGCCGGCAACAAGAATCGGATTCTTGCTCCTTTTGGTTTGCAGCCATTGAGCAAGCTTTCCGCTGAATGTTGTTTTTCCGGAACCCTGAAGACCTGCTATCAGGATAATTGAAGGGTTTACCTTAATATTAATATCGGTCTTCTCCCCTCCCATCAGTTCCACAAGCTCATCATGGACTATTTTTATCATCATCTGGGAAGGATTCACCGATTTGATCACTTCCTGGCCGATAGCCTTCGTCTTTACCATATCGGTAAACTGTTTGGCTATCCTGAAGTTAACGTCGGCGTCGAGAAGCGCTCTCCGCACTTCCTTCAGAGTTTCAGCTATATTTATTTCGGAGATCCTTCCCTGTCCTTTTAGTATCCTGAAGGATTTTTCCAGTCGTTCGCTGAGTGTTTCAAACATGGTATGAAAATGAAAAAATTATATTTAAAATTAAGTTGCTGGTTACTGGTTACCTGAGGCTCAGGGCTCTGGAATTCTGCCAACTGCATCCTGCCAACTGCCAACTTCACCCTGCCAACCATCAACTGCCACCTGTTTACTGCTTTATGTTACATCCGTTCAGGCATATCTATTCCAAGCAGCCACATTCCAGAAAACAGCACCCTGCTAATGACACCTGAGAGCAGGAGCCTGAAATTCCTCAGTGAGGCATTTTCCTCCCCGAGTATTGAAAAATCGTGGTAGAACTGGTTGAATTCTCTTGATAGGTCGTAGCAGTAATTTGCTATCAGGGCGGGAGTATAGGTTTCAGCCGCCTCGGCAACCAGATCAGGATACTTTCTCAACAATTTGACCAGTTCGATCTCCTTTGGACCGGGTTTTGCAGATCTGATTTCTCCTGTATCAGGAAACACTCCTGACTGTTCCGCCTTTCTGAAGACCGATTTGATCCTTGCATAGGTGTACTGGATAAACGGCCCCGTATTTCCGTTGAAATCGATTGATTCTGCAGGATTGAAAGTCATGTTCTTATGAGGATCCACTTTCAGTATGTAGTACTTAAGTGCTCCGAGACCGATCTTCATGAAGATCTCCTCTTTTTCCTCCCCGCTGAATTCCGAAAGTTTGCCCAGTTCATCCGAAACGCTTCTTGCAGTCTCCTTCATTTCAAGGATGAGATCATCCGCATCGACAACCGTACCTTCACGCGATTTCATTCTTCCTTCCGGCAGTTCGACCATTCCGTATGAAAAATGAATAAGGCCGTCGGCCCATGAATATCCCATTTTTTTCATAAGGGCTCTCAGCACCTGGAAATGATAATTCTGCTCATTCCCTACAACATAAAGGGTTTTGTCGAACCTGAAATCGTTCTGCCTTGCTACTGCCGTGCCCAGGTCCTGAGTCATATAGACTGCAGTCCCATCTGATCTGAGAAGAAGTTTGTGGTCGAGTCCCTGGCCGCTGAGGTCGACCCATATTGAGCTGTCGTCGTGCTGATAAAGGACATTTCGCCTGAGGCCGTCGAGAACGATTTCCTTTCCCGTGAGATAGGTTTCGGATTCGTAGTAAATCCTGTCAAAATCAACTCCGAGTAATTTATAGGTCTCATCGAATCCCTTGTAAACCCACGAGTTCATCATTTTCCACAGATCGACCACTTCCCTGTCGCCGTTTTCCCATTTCACAAGCATTTCCCTTGCTTCTGCCATCAGGGGAGCCGAGTTGCGGGCCTCGGTCTCGTTCATCCCACCTGCAATCAGTTCTTCTGCCTGTTTCCTGTATTCCTGGTCAAACATAACATAGTATTTGCCAACGAGATGGTCTCCCTTCATACCTGATGATTCGGGAGTTTCGCCGCCAGAGTACTTAAGCCAGGCAAGCATCGATTTGCATATATGGATGCCGCGGTCGTTGACTATGTTTGTTTTGATAACCCTGTGACCGCAGGATGAGAGAATTCTGTAAAGCGAGAATCCCAGGAGGTTATTCCTTATATGCCCCAGGTGAAGTGGCTTGTTGGTATTGGGTGATGAATATTCAACCAGGATGGTCTCAGGTTTTGAAACACGGCATTTTTCCAGGAGGTCCGTTCTGCATGAAAGGTCAGCAAAGTATTCCACCCACCATCTGTCGGCTATCTCTATATTGAGGAATCCCTTGATAACATTGAATCCTGAGATATCCGGCAACTGATCCTTAAGGAAATTTCCAATACTTGTTCCCGTATTTTCCGGGGTGTTTTTGGAATATCTTAAAAGCGGGAAAACGACAAGGGTAAAGTCGCCCCTGAACTCTTTCCTGGTCTCCTGGATCTGGATCAGATCTTCAGGTACCTCATTGTTATAAAGCACCCTTATTGCTTCCCTTATTTTGTTCCTGATTACAATTTCCATTGCAGTTAAAGAAATTACGCCTGCAAATATAGCATTTTAATGAAATCCACGATTAAAGGGCCCTGTACGGGCAATGCAGGAAACGGCTTAGAGAAGATCACCGGCTGTTTTATATCAACGAATGTTTTTATTTGACTACTGATCATTTCTTTTTGATTAAAGTTTAATATCATAAAAAAAGATGTTATACTTTTGAATTAGAACATTCACAGATATAAAAAGGAAAAAACGATCCTGCCATGAAGGAGCTCAAGAATTTAATTATTGAACAGACTGACAAGACACCGCTGATAGATTTCAACTATCTGAACGGTGAACTTATTTTATCGGGTAAATCAATTCCGATAAATGCTCCCAGGATCTTTGAGCCTCTTTTAGAATGGGTTAATGATTATGTTAAAAATCCTCGTCAGACAACAAATTTACGATTAAATCTCGAATATTTCAATACGGCCTCCTCAATCTGGCTTGCCAAAATTGTAAAAGCTCTTTCGGGCATAACCAAACCGGAAAGCATTCTGATCCTGCATGTTTACTTTTCCATAGAGGACTTTGATGACATTGATGATATCAAGGATGATCTCAGTCCGTTGATTGATGTGGTAAGCGCCGCTACTGTAAGCGTAGGGCTGAAGATATACGGCACCGATGAAACCGGCAAGGTACTCAAGGAGTCGATGATATTTATATAGAAGAGGAGTTCAATTTCCTGCAGTCTTATTCTGTTTCTGATTTTTTTGCCATAACTTTATTACGGTAAACCAATTGCATTGCACAATGCGAAAGCTATTGATTGCAGCGGCATTAACAATATTAGTTATGGATGCATTCCCCCAGCAGAGGTTATCAGACCGTCAGCCTGTTGCGGCCGGCAGGTTTTATTCAGCTTCAGCCGAAACCCTTGAGAAGGATATTGCTGAGCTGTTCGCTTCCTGTAAAAAAAGTCCGCTGAATACCGGAAAGGTTAGGGCAATAATCAGTCCGCATGCCGGCTATATCTATTCAGGTAAAATAGCCGCATCAGCTTTTTCAACCATAGGAAGAAAAACAGGCTATAAGAATGTTTTTCTTATAGGATCAAGTCATGTAATGGCTTTTGACGGCGCTTCACCCTACAGCAGCGGCGATTTCATAACTCCGTTGGGGAAAGCGCGGGTTAACAGGGAGATTGCCGGAAAGCTCAGGGAGAACAAGCTCTTCAGCTTCCCTGTTGATGCTCACAACAAGGAACACAGTCTCGAAGTGCAGGTCCCCTTTATACAGTATTATTTCCAGGATCAGCCCCTGCTGGTTCCCATCATTATTGGGACAAACCGAAGTGAAGAAATAAAGAAGATGGCTGAAATACTCAGGCCATGGTTCACTTCCGAAAATCTCTTTGTGATCAGCAGTGATTTTTCACACTACCCATCCTATAAAACGGCTTATACCGTCGACAGATCGACAGCTGATGCAATTGTTGAAGGCGATCCTTCAAAGTTTCTCACCACATTGCGTAAAAACTCCCAGGTCGATGATCCCGGCCTGGTAACCAGCATGTGCGGATGGACATCCGGACTGCTTCTTCTTTTCCTGGCTGAAGGAAACGACAACCTTGAATTCAGAAGAATTGATTACAGTAATTCGGGCGATGTAAAGACCGGCGACATGGAAGGCGTTGTGGGATATAATGCCATCGCCCTGTATGAAAAGTCAGGCGGCAGCATGGATCCGGGCAGGCTTGAGGATGAACTCCGGTTCACTGACAGTGAAAAGGCTCAGTTGATCTCCATGGCCCGTGACAATATTAAATCGCTGCTGTATGAAGGAAAAGGTATAAGCGTCGACAAGGACAGGCTGCCTGAGGTATTCCTCCGACCGCTGGGAGCATTCGTAACTCTGAAGATCGGCAGCAATCTCAGGGGATGCATTGGCAGATTCGTATCGGACGATCCACTCTGGAAAGTCGTGCTCGAGTCATCTCAATCGTCAGCTTTCGATGACCCCAGGTTTTCACCCCTTACCAGGGATGAATTCTCAAAAACCGGCATCGAGATCACTGTTCTTGGTCCGATGAAAAAGATTGAAAGTATTAATGAAATAGAACTTGGCAGGCATGGCATTTACATAAAGAAGGACTACCGGTCAGGGACCATGCTGCCTCAGGTAGCTACCGAAAACAACTGGACTGTTGAACAATTCCTTGGCTACACCTCCCGGGAAAAGGCAGGTCTGGGATGGGATGGCTGGAAGACTGCGGATATTTTCATCTACGAAGGAATTGTGATAGAGGAAGAGAAGAAATGATCATGGACCATGAATCAGCATCTTCCAATGGATATGACTCCGGCACAGCTCTTTTTATAACAGGTTTCATAAGTTCTTCCGTTCAGCTTCTTCTGCTCCGGGAGATGATGAACATCACCGGGGGATACGAGCTTATTTCCGGTTCCTTCCTGTCGGCATGGCTCATAGGATCGGCGCTCGGCTCATCATTTGCCAGGGGAACCGATTCATCGGGGCCAGGCAGGATTCTGATGTTTTTCACCGTCGCACCTCTGATTTCACTCTTTCTTCTGCTCCTGCTTACAAGGCTTATCCTGCATCCGGGAGAGACTCCCTCATTCTTTTCGGGCCTGATAGTCACTTTCCTGTCACTTTTGCCCTTCTGCTTTGTTTCGGGTTATACCTTTATTAAACTAACGGTAATAAACAAGGCATCGGGCCGGAATCCGGGAAGATCATTTTCAGTCGAGACATCAGGCGGGATTCTTGCCGGAATTGCAATATCAATGGCAGGAGCCATGGTACTTAACACTTACCAGGCTCTTATCATAATCACCCTGATGGGAATTACATATTGCCTGCTTACATTCAGAATAAGATCATTTGCCGGAAGGCTCGTCATTAAATTCGTTGTACTGGCGGCAGTATCGTTGATGCTTTTATTTCCTCCTGATATCTTTTTCAGGCAAATAATGCTTAAGGGGATTAAGGTCACCGGGACCTTCGACACACCATACGGCAACGTAACGCGAGGTGAATATCATGGAGAGGAAAGCCTCTGGTACAACCAGCGGCTTGTAAAATATAGTGAAGATGCAGTAGAAAGTGAGGAGGACATTCACTACTGCATGCTTCAGACCGAAAATCCTGCCGCTGTGCTTCTTGTTTCAGGAGGAACACTTCCGAGGCTCAGGGAGATTGACAAGCATAATGTAGATGAAGTGGTATATGTGGAACTCGACCCCGCTTTGTCGGCAGCTGTCAGAGATATGCCCGCTGATGTGAATCCGCCTGTTGTCGTAATAAATGATGACGCACTCGGTTTTGTCAGGCGGACCGGCAGAAAATTTGATGCGGTAATTATGCTTCTTCCTCCTCCTTCGACGCTCTCACTTAACAGATACTACACCCTGGAATTCTTCAGATCCGTAAAAAAGAGAATGAATCATGGTGCTGTGTTCTCCTGTTCGCCGGGAATCATTCCGGGATATTTAAATGATGGAGCTGTGAAGTTCAGTTCTTCCGTTTACAACAGCCTTAAGAAAGTATTTGCCAATGTTGTTCCTGTTGCAGGCAGCAAGCTATATTTCATTGCTTCCGACAATAAGCTTTCTACCTCATTCTGCATGCTTGTTGAAAAAAAAGAATTGAAGAACTCCTATGTATGTTCCGATTACCTTTCCGACGATCTTGTCACAGCCAGGTCGGAAGAGCTTACCCGGCTTATGGACAGATCGGCAAAACTTAACAGGTTGATGACTCCCGAAGCCTCCTTTCATTATCAGTCATTCATCCTGAGCAGGGACACAGGTGCGAAGATACCCTCATTGCTTCTTGCCATGGCCCTCTTCGCACTTTCTCTCCTGAATTTCAAAAAGCGGACGGGCATGATGTATTTCAGCGCGTTAGCCCTTGCCGGTTATGAAATAATACTGCTCCTGATACTTCAGCTTGCCATTGGCAACATGTATCAGGCGACCGGAATGGTAATTGCCGGGTTGATGGGCGGACTGGCGCTTGGTTCCGGGTCAGGTAATCCTGTTAATACCCGCCGGAATATGACGGCAAAAACTTTGCTTCTTATCTTTCTTTATGCATTGACAGGTCTCCTGGCAGGCCGTCTGGCAGATATCAGCTGCAAGCCGGCCGTAACGGGATTGTTGATTGCAGCCGGATTCCTGCCGGCCTATATAACAGGAAGTTTCTACAGGGATATCAGTTCAGGAGGACCGGCCGGACCTGAACCCTCAGTGGTATATAGTTCGGATCTCTCGGGATCGGCGCTGGGATTTATTCTGTTTTCAGGCTTTACAGTACCGCTGCTTGGCATAAAAGTCTCACTGTTCATTCTTCCGGTCCTGATCTCAGCAGGGTTTCTGTTCATCCCCCGGACTGAAGAATAGACGGTTTTTTCTTAAATTTGTGTGAATAAGATTCTCAATGGAACCCAAAAGAAGGACTATCGGCAAAAGGGAATTCATAAAGCAATGTGCCGCATTTTCGGCGGGCATGTTTTGCATTCCGGGCCATGGGTTCCGTTATGGTATCGAAGGGATCGGACAGACAGATTTCAGCAGGGAGGCCATGTTCCAGGAGAAGACGCCGCGCGGGATCATGTGCCGCATATGTCCGAATGAATGCATACTTAAGGAAGGAGAGCTCAGCCAGTGCAGGAACAGGAAGGTCTCCGGGTCGGTTCTTTACACTCTGGCCTATGGAAATCCCTGTTCGGTAAATGTGGATCCTGTTGAAAAGAAGCCATTATATCATTTTTTGCCCGGCACCCGTGCTTTTTCAATTGCCACGGCCGGCTGCAACCTTGCCTGTCTGAACTGCCAGAACTGGACCATATCCCAGACAGGACCGGACAAAACAAGAAATGTCAGTCTTATGCCCGACAAGGTTGTATCCGAATGCCTTGCAAAAAACTGCAGTTCAATAGCATATACTTATTCCGAGCCTGTTACCTTTTATGAATATGCTTATGAAACGGCTTTTCTTGCAAGACAGGCAGGCATAAAAAACATATTCAAATCGAACGGATATATCAATCCGGAGCCCCTGAGAAAATTATGCAAAGTGATCGATGCTGCAAACATCGATCTCAAGTCGTTCAGCGACAGCACTTACCTTCGTCTTTCGGGAGGAAGGCTTCAGCCTGTTCTCGATTCACTTGTCATATTAAGGGACCAGGGTGTCTGGCTTGAGATAACAAATCTCATTGTACCCGGATGGACTGACAATCCGGAAGAGATTAAAAAGATGTGTAACTGGCTTTCCGGAAACGGATTCAGAAATACCCCTATCCATTTCAGCAGGTTTCACCCCACATACAGGCTCGAACAGCTTCCCCCCACTCCGCTGGAGGTTCTGAACACTGCAGTGAAGATTGCCGCGGATGAAGGTCTGCAATTTGTTTACACCGGCAATGTCCCCGGACATGAGAAGTCGGATACAATATGTCCCGGCTGCGGCGCCGGGCTTATCATCAGACAGGGATACAGGATCGTTTCCATGGCCCTTTCCGGAAGCAGGTGCAGCAAATGCGGGAAGCTGATTGAGGGTGTCTGGAGCTAAAATATAAAATCAGATGAATCAGGAAGAAGCCAAAGGGCGCATCGAAAGGCTGCGCAAGGAGATTGAAGAGCATAACCACAGGTATTACATTCTTAATGACCCTGTTGTTTCTGATTTCGAATATGATCTCCTTATAAATGAGTTGCAGGTCCTGGAGAAAAAATTTCCTGAGTTGTCATCACCTTCCTCCCCCACCCTTAAGGTAGGAAGTGATATTACAAAGGAATTCCTTCAGTATGAACACAGGTACCCCATGCTTTCTCTGGGAAACACTTATAACTTCGATGAGCTCCGTGATTTTGATGCCAGGCTGAGGAGAGCAGTTAACGGTCCTGTGGAATATGTGTGCGAACTGAAATTCGACGGCGCATCAATAAGCATAACCTATGTTGACGGAGTTATGTCGACAGCTCTGACGAGGGGCGACGGAACCAGAGGGGATGATGTTTCAGCCAATGTAAGGACCATCAGCGCCATACCCACGGCAATCAGGAATCACGATATACCGGAAGAATTCACTGCAAGGGGGGAAATCCTGATGCCCAGGGCAGTTTTCCACAGGCTGAATGAGGAGAGAGAAAAGGAAGGTCTCAATCCCTTTGCAAATCCAAGGAATGCAGCTGCCGGTACGCTGAAGACACTTGACCCGGCTGTTGTTGCTTCACGAAATCTCGATTGTATTTTTTATTTTCTGCTTGGGGAAAATCTTCCTCACAAAACCCATTACGGAAACCTGAGGATTTTATCCGGATGGGGATTTAAGACCGACGGCAATACAGAGTTGTGCCGGAGCATAGGGGAAGTGATAGAGTATATTGACAAATGGGATAAACTCAGGGAGGAGCTGCCCTTCGACACCGATGGTGTTGTTATCAAGGTGAATTCGCTTGATCAGCAGGCTGAAGCGGGTTACACTGCAAAATCGCCCAGATGGGCCATTGCCTACAAATACAAGGCTGAACAGGCTCGTACCCGGCTGCTCTCAGTGTCATTCCAGGTGGGAAGGACAGGCAACGTTACTCCGGTGGCGAACCTCGATCCGGTGCAGCTGGCAGGTACAACGGTTAAAAGGGCATCCCTTCACAATGCCGACCAGATCTACCTTCTCGACCTGCATGTAAACGACATGGTATATGTTGAAAAAGGAGGTGAAATAATCCCCAAGATTGTTGGTGTCGATAGCGCTGCCCGTGATGAATCGGGGAAAAGGATCAGGTTCATTGAGAGTTGCCCGGAATGCGGAACTATGCTGGTCCGCAATGAAGGTGAAGCCAACCACTATTGTCCCAATTATCTGCATTGCCCTCCTCAGCTGAAAGGCAGGATTGAACACTTCATATCCAGAAAGGCGATGGACATTGACGGACTTGGAGAGGAGACTGTTGATCTCTTATTCAGCAACGGGCTGATAAGGAATGTGGCTGACCTGTACGACCTCAAACCTGAGCAGCTTGTCCCTTTGGACAGGATGGGCGAAAAAACAGCATCCAGAATAATATCAAGCATTAAGGGATCGGTCAGTATCCCCTATCATCGTGTGGTTTTTGCGCTTGGGATAAGGCATGTAGGTGAGACTGTGGCGAAAACCCTGGCTGCGGAATTCCCATCACTCAACCAGCTTATGTCGGCTGATATTGAAACACTGACCACAGTCAACGAGATTGGTCCGAAGATAGCCTCAAGCATTGTGTCGTATTTCACCGATCCTGAGAACATAATAATAATCAGCCGTTTAAGGTCGGCAGGCATAAAAATGACGGGGGAACCGAAAAAGACAGGTTCCGCCGGAATTCTTAGCGGAAAGATCGTTGTCGTTTCAGGTGTTTTTACCAGGCACAGCCGGGATGAATACAAGGAAATCATAGAAAAGCATGGAGGAAGGAACTCATCATCCATTTCCGGCAGCACCTCTTTCATACTTGCCGGCGACAATATGGGACCCTCGAAAAGGGCTAAGGCGGAAGAGCTTGGAATAAAGATCATGGGGGAGGAAGAATTTCTTGCTATGACAGGTGAATTATGACCATATCAGATAGCTTTCGTTTATAAAAAACTGTTAGGTTTGCACCATGGATATTTTAAGGAACCTGCGGATCAGGGCCGGAAGATCAAAGCTGTCGGGAAGGATGGCCAGGATCAAAAGGAAACCTCTGTATATCAATCTTTTTCATATCAAGACCATCGGGATTGTCTGGGATGCGAGCAGGCCTGAGGATTTCAGTATTCTTACAAGATTTCACCAAAAAATGGCCGAACAGAACAAGGATGTAAGGATTCTTGGTTTTTACCCCGGAAAAGAATTGCCCGACCGTTATACAGCAATCAGGTATTTCACCTGTTTCAGGAAGAATGAGGTGAATTTTTTCTATTGTCCGGTAAGTCCCGATGCGGAATCTTTTATCTCTGCTCATTTTGATCTGCTTATAGATATCAATTTCGGCAGCCAATTTCCGCTTTATTATGTAAGTTCACTTTCACAGGCAGATCTTAAGGTAGGCCTGACTGGCTGTGAACCGGAATCATCCCCCTTCGACCTCATGATCTCGATGACAGGCGAGGTAAATACCGAAAAGTATCTTGAGTATGTGTTGTATTATCTTGAAATGATCAATTCCGAATCAGCAAAGAAAGCAGTATAAGTGCCATAAGATGAAAAGACTAAAAGGAACAGGAGTAGCAATAGTAACACCATTCAAAAGTGATTCGAGCATTGATTTCGCAGCTCTGGGAAAGGTTATAAACCATGTAATTGCTGGCGGGGTTAATTATATAGTTGTTCTTGGAACCACAGGAGAATCGGCCACTCTTTCGAAGGATGAGAAACAGGCTGTCATTTCTTATGTGGTTGAGGCTATCGACGGGCGAGTTCCTCTGATAGTTGGTATTGGCGGTAATAACACCCAGGAGGTTGTCAACAACATAAGGCAGTCAGATCTTACGGCGGCTGATGCAGTTCTTTCTGTAGCCCCTTATTATAACAAGCCAACACAGAGAGGGCTTTTTCAGCACTTCAAGACCATTGCGACCTGGTGTCCTGTTCCGGTTATACTTTACAATGTTCCCGGGCGCACGGGGTGTAATATATCGGCTGACACCTGTCTGGAACTTGCTCACAACTGTGAGAATATTACCGGGGTAAAGGAAGCCAGCGGTGATCTGGCCCAGATTATGAAGATAATAAAGGGCAAGCCGGAAAACTTCGATGTGGTATCGGGTGACGATATGCTTACAATTCCGGTAATTGCCGCCGGAGGTTCCGGTGTTATCTCGGTTCTTGCCAATGCTTTTCCAGCTGCCTGTTCCGAGCTTGTGAGCAATGCTCTCAGGAACAATCTGAAATCAGCAAGGGAAATTCAGTTCCGTTATCTCGAAATGATTGAGCTGCTGTTTACAGAAGGCAATCCTGCAGGGGTAAAAGCCATGCTTAATGTGTTGAATATTTGCAGCAATAATCTCCGGCTCCCGCTTGTTCCGGTCAGCAGACCGACAATGAGCAGAATACAGAAAACAATAGAAGAAGTAAGCAAAGCCTGATCACCTGGGAGGCGCCTGGCCTGCAGGCGCTGATTGCTGGGCGCTGCCATGGCAGTTTTTGTACTTCTTTCCGCTTCCGCAGGGACAGGGATCATTTCTTCCTACTTTCTTTTCAACCCTTACCGGTTCCGCTTTCTGGTTTTTTTCCTGAGGTGCTCCGCCTCCGGTGCTGCTATATTGTGAAAAGTCGCTCTTGGAAGTCCTGTATTTGCTCATGTCCACCTGGCGCCTTCGCTGGGCTTCTTTGACCTGATCGGGATCCTGGCTTGGGATCTGACCTTTCATAAGTGTACTTACGACATCCTTGTTTGTCCGGGCGATAACGGTCTTGAAAAGTTCGAAAGATTCGAACTTGTAAATAAGCAAAGGATCCTTCTGTTCATAAGTAGCATTCTGCACCGACTGTTTAAGCTCGTCCATCTCACGAAGGTGTTCCTTCCATATTTCATCGATGGTTGCCAGAACCACGGTTTTTTCATAAGCCCGTGCCAGTTCCCTTCCCTCCGATTCTGCAGTAGCCTTAAGGTTGGTTACAACCTGGAATACCCTTACGCCGTCGGAGATTGGAACCACAACATTTTCATAAACATGTGCCATTCTTTCGTAGACGTCCTTCAGAACCGGATAAGCCTGATTGGAAATAACCTCGACTTTTCTTCTGTAAGTATCCAGGACTTTGGCATAAACTGCATCAGTTACCTCCTGAGGGCTGTTTTTCACAAAGTCCTTTTCCGGCACCGGAGAATCCATTGAGAATGACCGTATCAGGTCGAACTCAAAATTTTCAAAATCGCCATCCTTGTGGTATGTCTCGACAAGGTTTTCGGTAACATCATACATCATATTGGCGACATCGACCGAGAGTCGTTCTCCAAGAAGGGCATGTCGCCTTTTCTTATAGATAACTTCTCTCTGGGAGTTCATCACATCGTCATATTCCAGAAGCCTTTTTCTGATTCCGAAGTTGTTTTCCTCCACCTTTTTCTGGGCGCGCTCGATCGATTTCGTAATCATGGGATGCTGGATTACCTCGCCTTCCTTAAGGCCCAGCTTATCCATAATGCCTGCAATCCTTTCCGAACCGAAGAGCCTCATCAGTTCATCCTCAAGTGAAACGAAAAACTGAGAAGAACCGGGATCTCCCTGGCGGCCTGATCTTCCCCTGAGCTGACGGTCGACACGTCGTGATTCATGACGCTCGGTACCGATGATAGCAAGACCTCCTGCCTCACGCACTTCGGGAGTCAGCTTGATATCGGTACCACGGCCCGCCATGTTGGTTGCGATTGTAATAGTGCCTGGTTTTCCAGCTTCAGCAACTATCTCAGCTTCACGCTGGTGGAGTTTTGCATTAAGCACATTATGCTTAAGTCCCTTCATTTTCAGCATTCTGCTGAGCAATTCGGATATTTCGACCGAAGTTGTACCAACCAGGACAGGCCGGCCTTTCCGGTTCAAATCCTGAATCTCGTCGATTACAGCATTGTATTTTTCCCTTTTTGTCTTGTAAACAAGGTCTTCCCTGTCGCTCCTGATCACCGCCCTGTTGGTCGGAATCACAACCACATCAAGCTTGTAAATATTCCAGAACTCTCCCGCTTCGGTTTCAGCTGTACCTGTCATACCTGCAAGCTTGTGATACATCCTGAAATAGTTCTGAAGGGTTATTGTGGCATAAGTCTGGGTGGCCTCTTCCACCTTCACATTCTCCTTTGCTTCGATAGCCTGGTGCAGTCCGTCGGAGTAACGGCGTCCCTCCAGTATCCTTCCTGTCTGTTCGTCTACAATTTTGACCTTGTTGTCGATAACCACATACTCTACATCTTTGTCAAAGAGTGTCCAGGCTTTAAGCAGCTGAGTCATTGTATGTACACGCTCCGATTTTACGGAGTAATCCTGCAGGAGCTCGTCCTTCTTTCTCAGTTTTTCCCTGTCATCAAGTCCTGCTTTTTCGAGGTCGGCAATTTTCGATCCCACATCGGGGAGAACGAAGAAACTGGCGTCCTGTACCGAATCGGATATAAGGTCAAGCCCTTTTTCTGTAAGTTCAATGGAATTGGCTTTTTCGTCGATGATGAAATAGAGTTCATCAGTAATCTTAGGCATCTCCTTGCTGTTGTTCTGCATGTAGAAGTTTTCGGTCTTCTGAAGAAGAGTCCTGTTTCCTTCCTCGCTCAGGTATTTGATAAGAGCGTTGTTCTTTGGTAAACCCTTGAAGGCTCTGAGGAGCAGCTTCCCGCCCTCCTCATTGTTACCATCGCCAATCAGTTTCTTTGCATCAGCCAGTATCTGGGTTACAAGGCGTTTCTGGGCGCTGACAAGCTTGTCGACCTTTGGCTTGAGTTCATCGAACTGCTGGGTATCGCTTTTCGCCGTGGGCCCCGATATAATAAGAGGTGTACGGGCGTCATCAATAAGCACGGAGTCGACCTCGTCGACAATGGCATAATGGTGTTTTCTCTGGACAAGGTCCTCCGGGTTGATTGCCATGTTATCCCTGAGGTAGTCAAATCCGAACTCGTTGTTTGTTCCGAAAGTGATGTCAGCATTGTATGCCTTGCGGCGGGCGGCTGAATTAGGCTGGTGTTTGTCGATGCAGTCCACCGTCAGCCCGTGGAACTCATATATGGGCCCCATCCATTCGGAGTCACGTTTGGAGAGATAATCATTTACAGTAACGATATGGACTCCTCTTCCGGCGAGAGCATTAAGGAACACAGGAAGTGTTGCAACCAGCGTTTTACCTTCACCTGTTGCCATTTCTGCTATTTTCCCCTTGTGAAGAGCCACACCACCGATCAGCTGTACGTCGTAGTGAACCATATCCCAGGTGATCTCATTTCCGCCGGCTATCCATTTGTTGCTCCAGATTGCCTTATCACCCTTAATGGTTATGCTCTCCCTTGTTGCAGCCAGATCCCTGTCGTACTGAAGGGCTGTCACTTCAAGATAATCATTCTCCTTAAACCTCCGGGCAGTCTCCTTTACCACTGCAAAAGCTCTTGGTAGAATTTCAGTGAGAGTATGTTCTATTTTTTCGTCAATAAGCTTTTCATGCTTGTCAATGAGGTTGTAGATCTCTTCTTTTTTGTCCACATCCTCCTCTTCCTCGGCTTTATGCCTGAGTGATACAATTTCTTTTTCATCCGCTTCCAGGGCTTCGGCCAGTTCTTTTTTGAGACCGGAGGTGTACTCCCTCAGCTGATCATTGGAGATATCTCTAAGTTTGTCATAAGCCTGAAGTATCTCCTTTACGTAGGGAGAGATCTCTTTAATATCTTTTTCATACTTGTTACCGAGGAACAAGCCAAGCACTTTATTGACGAAATCCATCTATAATAATTTTTTCGAATCAGGAAATTATGCCGCAAAATTACTCATTTTCACAAAGGTTGTCAACAAGACGGCATTTAATTGGCCGGGAAAGCCGGGTTAAGGTACTTTATTAATTGAGAAAGCCTGTCAACTATAAGAAAGCAAATCAGTTGACAGGCTTGTTTTTTCTTTGTCGGGATCCTTTTGCATGTTCAATTTTGAGTGGGACTCCGGATGAGTTCACTATTTTTCTTCCCTTGAACGAAGCAGGTCTCTGTCGAAAGGATAAAGATTATGTTTGCCAACAAGGGTGATCTTGTCAAGGATAGCTTTTGCATTTGATTCTTCCTCAATCTGTTCCGCAACATACCACTGAAGGAAATTATTAGTGGTATAGTCTTTTTCCGACAGAGTCAGATCGACCATTTCGTTAATGCTGGCAGTGATGAATTCTTCATGTTTCAGGACCTCTTCGAATAACGACTGGATGCTTTCAAACTCAACCGGAGGTTTTTTAAATTCCGGAACAACAGCCTTCCCTCCCCTGTCGTTAACGAATCTAATAAATTTCAGCATGTGCCCGCGTTCTTCATCTGCCTGGGCATAAAGCCATCCGGCTGTACCTGAGAAACCTTTGGTTTCGGCCCACGACGCCATTGCCAGGTAAAGGTTTGAAGAGTATCCTTCTCTTTCGATCTGACGGTTGCAGATATCTTCTACTTTTTTCTTCAGCATATTATTCAGTTTTAAATTTATTGATAAAACAAAGCATATTTCCTAATGTTCGATCATGAAGAGTTCCTTAAGCGGAACCATCTATGGGAGATCCAGATTGAATGTTTTTTTAAAATCTTTCAAAACCGGATATTTTGAAAGCATGTGGTTAAATTTTTGTTCGTCGGAATATAATATTTCATTGGTTTCGGAAGAATCGACAGTGGCCGATATCCCTATACCTTCCATCCTGAATTTTTTCTGAAGGAAGGCAGTCAGCCTTGTTTTATAGTTCAGAACGAACAGGTCCTTCTGGGCGGCATTTGAAAGACGGATGCTTACTCCTTCCTGTTCATCCAGTTCTGTCACTGCCGATTTGAACATGCTTAACACCCTTGCTCCCTCCCCTTTCAGAGAATCTGTAAATTCCTTCCAGGCCTTATCGAGTGATCCTGCAGTCAGTGCCTCTTTTGCGCCGGCATCCTGGGGCTTAACTTCCGGGATGATTTCTTCGGACTTCCCGACTGCCGGTAAGTTGTCATCCTTTTTATCTTCCTCCATTAATTCCCTGATAGAGAATGATCGGGTTTGTTTTTCGATTACAGGGGTATGTTTAGCTTCCTGTCTTTCGGTCTGCACCTGTCTGAAAGCTGCCGGGTGTTCCGACGATTCTCTTATTATCTCCGATTTTGAAGGATAAGGTATTTCCTCTTCCTTCCGGGCTAAGTCAGGCTTTTTTTTTTCTGTCGTTCCGGCTGCGGTTTCATTCAGGCGGCTTAGCCGGATAAGGAACAATTCAACATGAAGGCGCGGGTTTTTGCTTGCCTTGTACGAAAGCTCACAGCTGCTTCCCAGTTCAAGCGCCTTAAAAATAAAGTCACCGGGGCAGTTTCTGGTCTGTTCCAGATATCTCTGCCTTATGGCAGGTGTAGCTTCAAGAAGTTTAAGGGTGACCTCATCCTTGCTGACCATAAGGTCGCGGAGATGACTGGAGAGGCCGGAAACGAAATTATGTCCGTCAAAACCCTTTTCAAGTATCTCGCTGAAGATTGTAAGGACAGAGCCTATATCGCCCGTTAATGCAGCGTCGACTGTTCTGAAATAATACTCAAAATCAAGGACGTTCAGGTTTTCGATCACATCCCTGTAGGTAATGGTTCTGCCGCTCAGGCTTACAATCTGGTCGAAGATAGAAAGGGCATCCCGCAAGGCTCCGTCGGCTTTCTGGGCTATTATATGCAGAGCTTCCTCCTCAGCAGCCACGCCTTCATTCGAAGCAACGTATGCAAGGCGGGCGGCTATGTCTTCGAGCCTGATCCTGCTGAAATCGAAAATCTGGCAGCGTGAAAGGATCGTTGGAATTATTTTGTGTTTTTCCGTTGTGGCGAGAATGAAGATAGCATGAGAGGGAGGTTCCTCGAGAGTCTTCAGAAAGGCGTTGAATGCCTGGGCAGAGAGCATGTGAACCTCATCTATTATGTAGATGCTGTATCTGCCTACCTGGGGCGGGATCCTTACCTGGTCGGTAAGGTTCCTTATGTCTTCCACCTTGTTGTTTGAAGCCGCATCGAGTTCATGTATATTGAATGACCTCAGGGTGTTGAAAGAAAGGCATGATTCGCATTCATCGCAGGCTTCACCGTTTTCCCCCAGATTGCTGCAGTTTATGGTCTTGGCAAATATCCTTGCACATGTAGTTTTACCTACACCGCGTGGTCCGCAGAACAGATATGCCTGTGCGAGGTGCTTTCCCTTTATGGCGGCTTTCAGGGTTTTTGTAATTGAATCCTGCCCCACCACCATGTCGAAGGTTGCCGGCCTGTATTTTCTTGCTGATACTATGAAGTTTTCCATAAACCGAATGACTCCAGCCCTAATGAGATTTGATGAAATACAAATATAATCAAAAAGCAATCTGCCTGAAAAGGGAGCAGCAAATTAAGGTCCGGCAGGCGTAGCCGGGGCGATCCCCGGTTCATCCATTTCTTTCAGTATTAAAATCATGCAAAAATTTTTCTTTATTCAAAAATATTGTACTTTTGCGAGCCAAAATCATTCTAAACAAAAAACAGTTAATTATTATGTTGAATCAGTACGAAACCGTTTTCATTGCAACTCCCGTTTTGTCTGAGAACCAGATGAAGGAAGCGG
>ERZ1645192.36-NODE-36-length-74343-cov-13.340190_pt1 | contig 74343 bp, 57 predicted proteins | sample MGYA00575354_ERZ1645192 | MGnify/ENA primary metagenome ERZ1645192 (study PRJEB40844, sample SAMN11349763) | freshwater sediment metagenome | isolation source: river sediment | host: Sediment | place: India: Faizupur Khadar , New Delhi | collected 2017-02-21 ... | reverse complement strand
ACCGGGGTGTTGGTCTGCAGGGTGGCGCACATCACCTCGCCGAGCAGGTTGAACCGGAACAGCGCCTCGCGGTCGATCCTGAGCAGGCCGTCCGTGGCCGCGCGGATGGACGCCTTGCCCTCGACGATCTCGCGGTCGAACTCGGTGCCGCCGCCGGCCAGGGCCTCGGCCAGGCACAAGGCTGCCTCGTTCTCGTGGATGTCGTGTTCGCCCAGTTCGAGCACGTAGATGTGCTCCTTGCCGAGCCGGCGCAGGTGGTCGATGTCCTCGGCGCGGATGATGTGCCCTTTCTTGAAGGCCCGCCCCTTGAACCTGTCCTTGACGATCTCGGTGATGTCGTGCGGCAGGACCATGCCCACCGCCTCGGCCACCGGAACCACCTGCTGCCTCGATTGCTCGGTCATGTGCGACTCGTCTGGTAGTGCGTGTCCCGAACCCGGGCCGGCCGGCAAGAATCTTTACCGGGCAGCACCGATACGGTATAGGGACGGAGAAAAGGCGGCCGGTCGGCCGCACAGGAAGAGGCGCCACGCGCCGTGAAACCATCAAGCCCAGCCCCGGAACCCACCCATGATCAAACAGGAACTGCTGGACATCCTCGCCTGCCCGAAATGCAAGGGGCCGGTGGAACTGCACCCGGCCCAGGACACCATCCTCTGTCGCAACTGTCGCCTTGTCTACGAAATCCGCGACGGCATCCCGGTGATGCTCATCGACGAGGCCAAACCGGCGGACGAGGACCCGGTCCCGGCCCGGTGACACCGCCGACGGGCAGGGCGAAAGCGCCCTGCCCGTCGGGGATCTGTGCGGATCACGGCGTGATGCCGAGTTCCTGCTCCTTTTTGTAGATGGCCAGCCGGGTCTTGACCACGGTGTCGGACACCAGGCTGATCGAGTCGATGCCCTGCTCCACCAGGAAGGTGGCGAAGTCCGGGAAGTCGGACGGCGCTTGGCCGCAGATGCCGATCTTGCGGCCGCGCCGCTTGGCCGTGGCGATCACCATCCTGATCAATGCCTTCACCGCCTCGTTGCGCTCGTTGTAGATGTGCGCCACCAGGTCGCTGTCCCGGTCCAGGCCGAGGGTGAGCTGGGTGAGGTCGTTGGAGCCGATGGAGAAGCCGTCGAACACGTCGCAGAAGGCGTCGGCGGCGATGACGTTCGACGGGATCTCGCACATGACGTACAGCTCCAGGCCGTTCTCGCCCTGCACCAGGCCGTTCTCGCGCAGCACCTCGACCACCCGGCGCCCCTCTTCCGGGGTGCGGCAGAAGGGCACCATGAGCTTGATGTTGGTCAGGCCCATGTCGTTGCGCGCCTTGAGCAGGGCCTGGCACTCCAGGTCGAAGGCCGGCCGGTAGCGCGGGTCGTAGTAGCGCGAGGCGCCGCGCCAGCCGATCATCGGGTTGGATTCTTCCGGCTCGTACAGGTGCCCGCCGATCAGGTTGGCGTATTCGTTGGATTTGAAATCCGACAGGCGGACGATCACGTCCTTGGGGTAGAAACCGGCGGCGATCCGGCCCACGCCCTCGGCCAGTTTGTCGATGAAGTACTGGCGCTTGTCGTTCGGGTAGGCGGCGGTGCGGTAGTCGATGTCGTCGATGATGTCCTGGATGTCATCGTCCTCCTCCGCCTCCTCGCGCAGCTTTTCATAGTTATACAGGGCCATGGGGTGGATGCCGATGTGCGAGTTGATGATGAACTCCTCGCGCGCCAGGCCGACGCCCTCGTTGGGCAGCTGGCCCTCGACAAAGGCCTTTTCCGGCAGGCCGACGTTCATCATGATCTTGGTGCGGGTGGCCGGGATGGTGTCCAGGTCGAGTTTCTCGACAACAAAATCGAGCTTGCCGTCGTAGATGTAGCCGGTCTCGCCCTCGGCGCAGCTCACCGTGACCATCTGGCCGTCGCCGATCTTCTCGGTGCCGTTCTCGGTGCCGATGACGCAGGGGATGCCCAGCTCGCGGCTGATGATGGCCGCGTGGCAGGTGCGGCCGCCGCGGTTGGTGACGATGGCGCCGGCGGTCTTCATGATCGGCTCCCAATCGGGGTCGGTCATGTCGGTGACCAGCACCTCGCCCGCCCGGAAGTCATGGATCTGGCTGACGTTGCGCAGGATGCGGGTGACGCCCTGGCCGATCTTGGCGCCCACCGCCTGGCCCTTGGCCAGCGGGGTGGCCTTCTCCTTGAGCACGTAGGTCTCCATCACCTTCTTGCTCGCCTGCGAATGCACCGTCTCCGGCCGGGCCTGGACCACGAACAGCCGTCCCGAGCCGACCTTGACGCCGTCGCCGTCCTTGGCCCACTCGATGTCCATGGGCCGGCCGTAATGGTCCTCGATGATGCAGGCCCAGCGCGCCAGCTGGAGGATGTCGTCGTCACCGAGGATGTAGACGCCGCGCTCCTCCGGGGTGGTGGGCACGTTCTTCACCGGCTCCGAAGCCCCGGGGTCGGTGTTGTAGATCATCTTGATTTCCTTGGTGCCCGCCCGCTTGCCGACGATCGGCCGCTTGCCCTCTTTCAGGGTCGGCTTGAAGATGTAGAACTCGTCCGGGTTGACCGCGCCCTGGACCACGTTCTCGCCCAGGCCCCAGGAGCCGGTGAGGAAGATCGCGTCCTTGAAGCCGGACTCGGTGTCGATGGAGAACATGACGCCCGAGCAGGCGGAGTCGGAACGGACCATCTTCTGCACCACGATGGACAGGTAGACGTCGAACTGGCCGAACCCCTTGTCGTGGCGGTAGCTGATGGCCCGGTCGGTGAACAGCGAGGCGAAGCAGCGCTTGCAGGCGTCGATGAGCGCCTCCGGGCCGCGGATGTTCAGGTAGGTGTCCTGCTGGCCGGCGAACGAGGCGTCCGGCAGGTCCTCGGCGGTGGCCGACGAGCGGACCGCCACGTCCACCTCCGGGCCGTACTCCTTCTCCATCGTGCGGTAGGCGCTGAGGATGGCCTCGCGCAGGTCGGCCGGGAACTCGGCGGTGCGGACGATGTCGCGCACCTTGGCGCCGCGCGCCTGCAGGTTGCGCAGGTCGTGGGTGTCCAGGTCGGCCAGGGCGTCGCGGATGGCCGCCTCCACCCCGGCCTCCTTGAGCAGGTACTGGTAGGCGTAGGCGGTGATGGCGTAGCCGTTGGGCACCTCCACGCCCTTGGAGGTGAGTTTCTGATGCATTTCCCCAAGGGAGGCGTTCTTGCCGCCGACCATCGGCACGTCCTCGATCCCAATTTCGTCAAACCAGAGAATAAGCGCTTTGTCATGTTTGGTTTCCATCTCTGACTCCCTTGTAGAATGTAGCCGCCGACGGGCGGGTTCGCTGGACCGGAACGCCGCCCCGGCTGGGGCCGGGCGTGAACGGACAAGCACCACAATAGAAAAAAATGCGGGGCCGGTCAATTGAAACGTCGGCGCCCCTTCCGGCCCGGGCGAGGCTGTTGCCATTTGTTCCGTACAGGGCTATATTGACGACAAGTTTTCGCCTTTCCCCGCCCCCGATTTCCCCTTGCCCGACGGAGCCGACATGAGCAGCCAACACGAGATCGAGCAGATCCTGAACCGGTACGCAATTGCAGACAACCACAGGGAGAGCGACTATTTCGCGGCCATCCGCCAGCTCGTCGCCGGCCGCGGCCGGGCGGCCGCGGGTGCGGAGCGGGCGGCCTGGCAGGGGGCCATCGACCGGGTCTACACCCTGGTGCGGGACGAAATCCTCACCAACAGCGACCGGCCGCGCAAGGCGATCGCCTTCGGCACCTCCGGCTGGCGCGGCACCCTGGGCAAGGACCTGTTCGTCCGCTCGGTGGCCACGGTCACCGCCGCCATCCTCAGCCTCTACCGGGAGGCGGAAGGCAATCCTGAGCTGCGCGCGGCCCTCGGCGTGGCCTCGTTTAAGGAGATGTGCGCGCGCGGCTGCGTGGTCGGCTTCGACAACCGCTTCGGCGGGCCGCTGCTCGCCCTGGCCGCGGTCAACGTGCTCGTGGCCAGCGGCGTCAAGGTCTTCTATGCCGGCGAATCGACCACCGGCGCCCTCTCCGCCTCGGTGCTGGTGCGTCGCGCCGCCTTCTCGATCAACCTCACCCCCAGCCACAACCCGCTTGAGTACGGCGGCTTCAAGTACAACGCCGCCGACGCCGGCCCGGCCGCGCCGGTGCTCACCGACACCATCACCCGCCTTTCGGGCGACTACCTCGAGCGGGACGAGGTTCCCTGCCTGCCGGCCGATCTGGACCTGCAGCGGCCCCTGGACAGCCTGCCGGGCATCGTCCGCGAGGACGCCCTGGCCAGCTGGCAGGCACTGGTGCGCCAGGGCGCCGACCGCCACGGCCTCGACTATCCCGGGGTGACCGCGCGCCTGGCCGAGAGCCGGGAGGCGGTGGTCTGCGTCGACGCGGTCCACGGCGCCGCCCGCGGCTACCTCCGCCGCCTGCTCGCCGACCCGCCGGCGGAGCGGCTCATGCTGCTGCGCGACACGGAGGATCCGACCTTCGGCGGCATCGCCCCGGAACCCTCGTCGGCCAACATGCAGCCGGTCATGGCCGCGCTGGCCGGTCGGAGCGAGCCGCTCAAAATCGGCGCCATCATCGACCCGGACGGCGACCGCATCCGCTTCACCGACGGCAAGGTGGAGATCTCCATGAACCAGTTCGGCGCCATGGCCTACCATTTTCTTCACGAGATCAAGGGGAAGAAGGGCATGGCGGCCAAGACCGTGGCCTCGAGCAACCTGGCCAACGCCGTGGCCCGCCAGTTGGGCGAGGAGGTGTTCGAGCCCAGGGTCGGCTTCAAGGAGTTCAAGCCGGTGATCGACCGGGCCCTGGTCTTTTTCGAGGAGTCCGACGGCATCTCCATCACCGGCCACACCCCGGAAAAGGACGCCTTCATCGGCCTGATCCTGGCCATCGACATGGTGCTCACCCTCAGGAAGAACCTGGGCGACTACCTGCTCGAGATCGAGGACCGCTTCGGCCATTACTACCCGGACCGGGACGGCGTGACCGTCAGCCAGCAGGGCGCGGAACTGCTGCAGACCCTGGACCGGCTGGCCGCCTACGGCCCGGGCAGCACCGTGCGCGTGGGCGAGGCCACCCGCACCATCGCCGAGGTGATCACCATCGACGGCCGCAAGATGCTCCTCGACGACGGCTCGTGGATCATGATCCGCCCGTCCGGCACCGAGCCCAAGGTCCGCTTTTACGTGGAGGCACGGAGCGCGGCCGAGACCCCCATGCTCGTGCAAAGTGCGAAATCCATGCTTGCCGAAATAGGACTCCTGCCATAATGTTGCACCTGTCGGCGGTTGCGCCGGCCCATCGCCCGACCTTCGGGACCATCCATTCATCAGGGACAGAGAACCGGCCATGTGGGATTATACGGAGAAAGTGCAGGACCATTTCATCAACCCGAGGAACGTCGGCGAGATCGAGGGGGCGGACGGCGTCGGCAATGTCGGCTCCATCGCCTGCGGCGACGCCCTGCGGCTGACCATCAAGGTGGACGAGAACCAGGTGATCACCGACGCCAAGTTCAAGACCTTCGGCTGCGCCTCGGCCATCGCCTCCTCCTCGGTACTCACCGAGATGCTCAAGGGCATGAAGCTGGAGGACGCCAAGAAGCTGACCAACGACGACATCGCCCAGGCCCTCGGCGGCCTGCCCAAGGAGAAGATGCACTGTTCGGTCATGGGCCGCGAGGCCCTGGAGGCGGCCATCGCCGATTACACCGGCGCCATCCTGCCCATGGCCCAGGGCGAAGTGGTGTGCGAGTGTTTCGGCGTCACCGACCTGGAGATCATCCGCGCCATCCGTGAAAACTCTCTCACCTCGGTGGAAGAGATCACCAACTACACCAAGGCCGGCGGCGGCTGCGGCAAGTGCGAGGGCAAACTGCGCCAGTTGCTGGCGGAATCCTCCGAGACGGCCACCGCCGTACCCGCCGGCACGGTCCGCCCCAGGCGCATGACCACCCTGGAGAAGATCAAGAAGATCGAGGAGGTGATCGAGCGCGAGATCAAGCCGGGCCTGAAGAAGGACGGCGGTGATATCGAGCTGGTCGACGTGGACGGCGACTTCGTCACCGTGTCGCTGCGCGGAGCCTGCGCCAACTGCTACTCGTCGCGCACCACCCTCAAGGAATACGTGGAGAAAAAATTGCGCGAACAGGTGGTGGACACCCTGATCGTCGAGGAGGACCGCTGATGGCTGCGCCCGACCAGGTCATTTACATGGACAACAACGCCACCACCCGGATCGCCCCCGAGGTGCTCGAGGCGATGATGCCCTACCTGAGCGACTACTACGGCAACCCCTCCTCCATGCACACCTTCGGCGGCCAGGTGGGCCGGGCCGTGGCCCGGGCCAGGGAGCAGGTCGCCGCCCTGCTCGGCGCCGACCCCGGCGAGATCGTGTTCACCAGCTGCGGCACGGAGAGCGACTCCACCGCCATCCTCTCCGCCCTGCAGACCTATCCGGAGAAGAACCACCTGGTCACCACCCGGGTGGAGCATCCGGCGGTGAAGAACCTGTGCGACAACCTGGAGCTGTTCACCGGCCGCAAGTATCACACCACCCGGCTGCACGTGCACAGCGACGGCACCCTGGACGTGCAGCGGTTCCGCGACAGCCTCACCGACGAGACGGTGATCGTCAGTGCCATGTGGGCCAACAACGAGACCGGGGTCATTTTCCCGGTGGAGGAGATGGCGCGCATCGCCCGCGAGCGCGGCATCCTCTTCCACACCGACGCGGTCCAGGCGGTGGGCAAGATCCCGATCAACCTGCGCGACTCGGCCATCGACTTTCTCAGCCTCTCCGGCCACAAGCTCCATGCCCCCAAGGGCGTGGGCGTGCTCTACGTGCGCAAGGGCACGCCGTTCGTGCCCTTCATGAACGGCGGCCACCAGGAACGCGGCCGGCGCGGCGGTACCGAGAACGTGGCCTCGATCATCGGCCTCGGCCGGGCCTGCGAGCTGGCCGCGGCCAAGATGGAGGAGGAAAACACCCGGGTGCGCGCCCTGCGCGACAAGCTCGAACACGGGCTGCTCACCTCCGTACCCAAGGCCCTGCTGAACGGTCACCAGGAACTGCGGCTGCCGAACACCGCCAACATCAGCTTCGAGTACGTGGAGGGCGAGGCCATCCTGCTGCACATGAACCAGCTGAACATCTGCGCCTCGTCAGGCTCGGCCTGCACCTCGGGCTCACTCGAGCCGAGCCACGTGCTCCGCGCCATGGGCGTGCCGTTCACCGCCGCGCACGGCTCCATCCGCTTCAGCCTGTCGGTGTACAACACCGAGGAGGAAATCGATTTCGTGCTCGCCCACATGCCGCCGATCATCGAGAAGCTGCGGGCCCTGAGCCCCTTCTGGGAGGAGAACAAGTAATTGTCCGCCATGCCGGCGCCGTCCTCCCCGGGCGGCGCCGCCCTTTTTCCCTGCCCCGCCCCGGTCCCGCCATGCACATCATCGATCCCAGTTTCCGCGTCCTCGACGACCTCGACCAGGCGAGCCTGCCGGTGCGCATCGAATACTGCGGCCGCATCTGCTACAAGAGCGAGCACCGCATCGACCCCCAATCGGCCATCCCCTTTGTCCGCAAGATGGCCGAACACGGCCACAACTCGGTGCTCGAGATGGGCGTACTCACCCTGCGGGTGGACTGCGGCCCCGAGGCGGTGAGCGCGCTGTTTTTCTGCCAGCCCAGGTTCCTGCAGATCGACCGGCCGGCCGCGGACCGACTGCTGGTCAGCGGCTCGGTGCGCGCCTTCCGCGAGATGCTCATCGAGCACCCGGACGACCCCATCTCCCGCGCCATCGCCCGGTTCCTCGCCCTTCGCCACCCGTACTTCTTCGAGGGTCTGCCGGTCGATGCCGATGCCCCCGCGGCCGATGGCATCACCGTCGCCAAGGTGCCGCTCGCCGAGGTGGAGCGGTTCCCCGTCGACCGCCTCGCCCGGCACCGCCACCTGGCGGTGAAATTCATCGTCAACCGGGCCGTCACCCACGAACTGGTCCGCCACCGGCCCTGCACCTTCCTCCAGGAAAGCCAGCGCTACTGCCGCTATGCGGACGACAAGTTCGGCAACGAGGTCACCTTCATCAAACCGCTGTTCTTCGCCGAGGGCACGCCGGAATTCGCGGTATGGAAGGAGTCCATGGCGGCCATGGAACGCCAGTACCTGCGCCTCCTGGAAACCAGCTCGGCCCAGGCGGCGCGCACCGTGCTGCCCAACTCCTGCAAAACCGAGATCATCGTCTACGCCAACCTCGCCGAGTGGCGCCACATCCTCGCTCTGCGCACCTCGCGGGCGGCCGAACCGTCCATGCGCGAGGTGATGATTCCCCTGCAGGCCGAACTGCGCCGCCGCTACCCGACCGTCTTCGCCTGACCCCCGCCGCCCGGCCCGCCAGCCCCGCCCTGCCGCTCCCCGCCGCTCGCCGGGAAACAGGCGCGGTGCGGAGTCTTTCCCGGTTCTTTTTTGACCACCTTTTTTTTTTGTAGTACACTGATCGAAAATCTCGCGCCTCGCGGGCGCACATATTCCCTCGACCACGATCTTTTTGATACGCCCATGGCACTCAGACCCGGACAGCAGCCAGAAAGAAGCTCCACCAAACGGACCGTCAAGGACCAGTCCGGCGCCGGCAAGCTCAAGATCGGGGAACTGCTCAGCAAGGCGGGCTACATCACCGCCACCCAGTTCGAGGAGGCCAAGGCGGTCCAGAAGAAGACCGGCGAGCGACTCGGGCGCATCCTGTTGGAGAGCGGTGTCATCGAACGCGACACCATCGCCAACTTCCTCAGCCGGATGCACAACTTCACCATGGTCTCCATCGAGCAGGAGCCGCCCAGCCAGGAGGCCCTGGCCCTGCTCCCCTACGAAACGGCCAGGCAGTTCATGGCCTTTCCCCTGCGCCTGGCCGGCAACACCCTGCAGCTCACCATGAGCGAGCCCACCGACTCGCTCGAGGTCGAGCAGCTGCAGGACATCGTCCAGCGGGAGCTGACCGTCTGCGTGTCCACGGCCAAGGACATCATCGACGCCTACCGCAAGTACTACGGCATCAGCGACGAGGAGTACCACTCCTTCTTCACCTTCGAGTCCGAGAAGGAAGAGACCACCGTCACCCAGGTCGAGGACTTCGGCGCCCTGGTGTCGGACGCGGCCGATGAATTCGAGATCGAGAGCGGCGGCGCCGACGAGGGCGCCTACGAGCAGTTCTCCGCCTCGGACGCGCCGATCATCAAGCTGGTCAACGGCATTCTGGTCAAGGCGGTGCAGGACGGGGTGAGCGACATCCACATCGAGCCGTTCGAAAAGACCATGCAGGTCCGCTACCGCAAGGACGGCTCCCTGTTCAAGTCCATGAACCTGCCGCTGACCATCAAGAACGCCATGGCCGCGCGCATGAAGATCCTCGCCGGGCTGAACATCACCGAGCGCCGTGTGCCCCAGGACGGCCGCATCAAGATCCGCCTGGGCCGCAACCGGGCGGTGGACTTCCGCGTGTCCACCCTGCCGCTGCTGCATGGCGAGGGCATCGTTCTGCGTATCCTCGACAAGGAATCGCTCAACGTCGACCTGACCAAGCTCGGCTTCACCCCGGACACCTTCGCCTCGCTCAGGCGCTGCCTCAGCCGGCCGCAGGGGCTGCTGCTGGTCACCGGCCCCACCGGCTCGGGCAAGACGGTCACCCTGTATTCGGCGCTCAACTCGCTCAACAAGGAGGACATCAAGATCCTCACCGCCGAAGACCCGGTGGAGTTCAACTTCAAAGGCATCAACCAGGTGAATGTCAACCCCGAGGTGGGCATGACCTTCGCGGCCGCCCTCAAGGCCTTCCTCCGCCAGGATCCGGACATCATCATGGTGGGCGAGATCCGCGATATCGAGACCGCCGAGATCGCCATGAAGGCGGCCATGACCGGTCACCTGGTGTTCTCCACCCTGCACACCAACGACTCGCCGGCCACGGTCAGCCGCATGGTGGACATCGGCATCCCGGCCTACATCCTCGCCTCGTCCCTGACCATGGTCCTGTCCCAGCGGCTCGCCCGCCGGCTCTGCACCAAGTGCAAGACCCCGGCCCAGTACGACCGCCCGTTCCTGCTCGGTGCCGGCTTCCGCGAGAGCGAACTGGACAGCCTGCACCTCTACAAGGCCAGGGGCTGCCCGGAATGCAACGGTCTCGGCTACAAGGGACGGGTCGGCTTCTTCGAGCTGATGGAGGTGACCGAGGAGGTGGCCAAGGCCATCCAGGCCGAGGTCAGCGAGGAGCAGCTGCGCAAGGTCGCTGTCCAGGAGGGTATGTACACCCTGCGCGAGGCCGGGCTGCAGAAGGCGCGCGAGGGCGTGACCAGTGTGGAGGAGGTGCTCCGGCGGACCGTGGCCCACGAGGAGAGCCTGCCCGCCTACCTGGTCAACCCGGACGTGGAGGAGTACGAGGACCTGGACATCATCATCCAGGAAGGCAACAAGGATCGGGACTTCTTCAAGCTGGTGCGCGGCAAGGTGGCGGTGCTCCGCTCCGGCAAGAAGATCGCCGAGATCACCGAGCCGGGTGAGTACTTCGGCGAGATGGCGGCCATCCTCGACGAGCCGCGCTCGGCCTCGGTGATCGCCGCCGGCCGCTGCACGGTCAAGCGGTATCCCGGCGAGAAGCTCGCCGAGCTGATCGAGAAGTACCCGGACGTCTCCCGCCACCTGTTCCGCACTCTGGTCGAGCGGCTGCACAAGACCGACCGCATCGTCGTCCAACTCGCCGGCGCGGCCAAGGCCCGTCCGCCCCAGGTGATCCGCCAGGCATGAACAGGGTCTCGGTCTACATCATCGCCTACAACGAGGCGGAAAAGATCCGCGACGCGATCCATTCGGTCTTGTGGGCGGACGAGATCGTGCTCGCCGACTCGCACAGCCAGGACAACACCGCGGCCATTGCCGGGGAACTGGGGGCGCGGGTGGTGCAAATCGATTTCCGCGGCTTCGGCGACCTGCGCAACCGGGCCATGGCCGCCTGCACCCACGACTGGATCTTCTCCCTGGACGCGGACGAGCGCTGCACCCCGGAGGCGCGCGACGAGATCCTCGCCTGCCTCGCCGACCCGCGGGCCGACGCCTACTACATCCCCCGCCGCAACTTCTTCATGGGCCGCTGGATGCGCCACTCGGGTTTCTACCCGGACTATCGCCAGCCGCAGCTGTTCCGCAAGGGCGCGCTCGTCTTCAAGGACGACGACCCGGTGCACGAGGAGTACCGGATCGTCAGCGACCGACCGGTGGCCTACCTGCGCCAGCCCATCTGGCAGTTCCCGTTCAGGAACCTGGAGGAGGTGGTGCACAAGGCCAACAAGTACTCCTCGCTCGGCGCCCGCAAGCTCGCCCAGCGCGGCCGCACCGGCTCCATGACCACCGCCCTGCTGCACGGCCTCTGGTCCTTTGTGCACATGTACCTGCTCAAGCGGGGCTTCCTCGACGGCTGGCCCGGCTTTGTCATCGCTCTCGGCAACTTCGAGGGCACCTTCTACAAGTACGCCAAACTCCACGAACTCCAGTCCGACTGGAACCCGCCCCCCTCGCCGCAGCTGCATCGCTGAGCCGGCCTCATCCCAGGTACTGATCCACCCCCCGCTCGCACCGGCGGAGCTTCTCGTCGATGGTCCGCCTGAGGATCGAATCGTTGATGGCCAGCCGGTCCCGCTCGTTCATCGAGTGGTGGAGATGGTAGCCGAGCGCGCAGAACTTCAGGTTCTGCCGGCGCACGCCGGTGTTGAGCAGCCGGGCGGTGAATTCCGAGTCCTCCCGTCCCCAGCCGACGAACTCCTCGTTAAAGCCGTTGATGGCCAGCGCGTCCTCCCTCCAGAAGGCGAAGTTGCAGGTCTTCACCCCGGGCAGTCGCCGGCTGCGGAAGGAGAACAGCCGCGCCAGCAGGAGCGAGCGCACGCAGTTCTTGCGGTTCTCCACCCCGCGGGCCAAAAGCGGCCAGCGCAGTTCGCCGCTGGTCAGCACCCGCTCGGTGAGTTCCGGGCCGAGCAGCACCCGGGTGCCCTGGACGAAGTGGCCCATCCGGGCGAAGTCGCGGTGATCCTCGACAAAACGGCGATCAACGACGATGTCGCCGTCGATGAGGATGATGTAGGCCCCGCGGGCGCGGGCGATGGCCCGGTTGCGGCTCATGGCCAGGCGGAAGCCCAGGTCCTCCTGCCAGGAATGGATCACCGGCACAGGGGCGGTGGCGGCGAGCCGCCGCACCAGCTCGCCCGTGTCCGGCCGCGAGCCGTCGTCGGCGACGATGATCTCGCAGGGCGGCAGGGTCTGGGCAAGCACGCTTGCCAGGGAAACCCCAAGGGCCTCCTTCCAGTTGTAGGTGGTGATGATCAGGCTGATGTCCATGGCTGCCCCTCCCCCGGTGGGCCGCTGCGGACAAAGGCCATGACCTGCCGGTAGACCGTTTCCGTGGCGATGGCGCGCATGCAGCTCAGGTGGTCGCAACTGCGTCGCCGGCACGAGAGGCAGTCGAGCCCCTCGGCGCGGACAACCGCATGGGCCACCCTGTAGGGACCGACCCGTTCCGGGTGGGTCGGTCCGAACAGGGCCACCACCGGCGTGCCGATCATGGCCGCCATGTGCATGGGCCCGGTGTCGAGGCCGGCGTAGACCGCGGCTCGGCGCATGAGCGCGGCCGATTCGGTCAGGCTCAAGGCCCCGGCGGCGACACTGGCCCGGCCGTGCATGCGGCCGGTGATCCCGCCGATGTAGGTCACATCCCCGCCGCTGCCGCCGAACACCGGGCGGATGCCCTCGGCCAGCAACCGGTCGGCGAGTTCGGCCCAGCGCTCCACCAGCCAGAACTTGGTGGCCCAGCGGGCCGTGGGGTTGACATAGACCACCGGCTCGTCCGCCGCGATCCCCTCGGCGGCGAGGAACTCGGCCACCCGCCGCTCGTCCGCCGCATCCGTGCACAGATGGAAATCCGCCGCCTCCGGGGGGCAGCCCAGCGCCTCGGCAAAGAGCAGGTTTTTCTCCACCGCATGCACCCGGCCGGTGGGGTTCTGCACCAGTTGGTGCTGAAACAGGGTGTTCAGCTCGCGCGCATCGGCAAAGCCCATGCGCCGGCCGCCCGGGTTCATGAGCGCCAGCAGGCCGCTGCGAAAGGAGGCGTGCAGGTCGAGCACCAGGTCCCAGGGCTCGGCGTGGAACTCACGCCGCAGCCGGCCGAGCACCCTTAAGGTGGCGGTGAAGGCCCGGAACCAGGCCCGGCGCCCGGCCGAAGGGTCGCTGGTCGAGGGGATGTGGATGGGGTAGACCCCGGCCACCGCCGGGTCACGCTGCACCAGCGGCGCAAAGGGCTGGTTGACCACCCAGCCGATGGTCCAGTCCGGGTGGCAGCGGGTGAGCGCATGGACCACGGGCAGGGTGTGGACCACGTCGCCCAGGCTGCTCTGCTTGACGATGAGGACGCGCTTACCCCCGGGTGCCATGCCCGCCTCCGCCATCACCGTTGCCACCGGTTGCCGCCACCGCGCCCCGGGCGAGCGCCACCAGGGTGCGCACCGCGTCGTCGAGCAACACCGGCCCGGCCGTGGCTGCCCGCGCCCCCGGCGCACCCGCCGCGTGGGCGCGGAGCAGGGCCGCGAGCTGGTCGCAGACCGGTCGCGGGTCGTCGGCCCGGGCCACCCGGTGGCCTCGATCCGCCAGCATCGCGGTCAACTCCCGGTTGTCATGGACCAGGCCGAGGATCGGCCGGCCGCTGAGCAGGTACTCGTACACCTTGGAAGGAATGGTCTCGGTGGAGAAATAGGTGGTGTTCTGGATGAGCAGCAAACAGTCGGCCCGCTGCATGGCCGCGACCGCCTGCCGCCGATCGATCAGGCCGTGGTCGGTCACCAGCTCCGCCAGCCCCAGCTCAACCATCAGCTGCCGCGACGGCTGATCGAGGGAGCCGTAGAGGTCCACCCGCACCACCTGGCGCAGATCGGGCTGTTCGGCGAAGAGCAGGCTGAGCGCGCGCAGGAACACGAGCAGGTTGCGGCTGCCGGCCAGGGTGCCGAAGTGGGCGAAGTGGCAGTGCGGCCCGCGCACATGGGCAACCGGCGGGGTGAACAGGACCGGTGAGGCCCCGGGGTGGATGACCACCCCCGGGAAGGGGTCGCCCACCCGTTGCCGTGCGTTCTCCCGGGCCTGGGCGGTGAGGAAGATGAAGGCCGTGCAGGCCGCTGCGATGCGGCGCTCCAGCCAGCAGTAGAGCCGGAACACCGTCCGGCTGCGCTGCCATTCGCGGTCGTGGACGAGCGGATCCTGGGTCTCGGCGAGCCAGACCACCCCACTGCGGCGCTGGATGAACAGGGCCGCCGCGTGGGCGGAGGCGGAACCGCCGGTGGAATAGAGCACCTCCGGCCGGTGGCGGCGTTCAAGGAGAAGGCCGCGAACCGCCGCGGCCAGGCACCAGGACCACTCGCTCTCCAGGTTGATGACCATCTTTTCGAGCAGGTACAAGGGCATCACCGGCAGCAGCAGCAGGGTCTCGGCCAGCTTGAACTGCCAGCGGCGCGCAAGGCGCCGGCGGAGGAAATGGCGCACCTCGAAACGAATACCCGAGGGCGCCAGCGACCAGGCGCGGTAGTGGCGCCAGCGGTCGGACCGCTCGCCCACCGGGCCGGTGAGCAGGATGGGGGTGATCCCCTCGGCGGCGAGCAGCGGCAGCCGGTCGTCGATGTGCTGGGCGCAGGCCGAACCCGCGATGTTGGCCCGGTAGGAGAGGATCAGCCACGAGCGTGGGCGCACGGCCGGCGGCCGGTCGCGGCCGACCCGCGCCTGCCACTCGGACGTGCCCCGGTAGAGCACGGCGCTCATGAGGACAAAGAGAAAGCTGGTCTCAAAGACCATCAGGTACGACTCGGTGGCCATGATCACCAGGAAAAAGAGCGGGAAGGCCATCCCGGGCCGCGCCCAGCCGCCCTCCAGCCGCCGCGCCTGAAAGAACTGCGCCGCGAACATCGCCAGCAGGAAGAAGAGCCCGAACGCCCCCAGCTGCACCGCCGTGTACACGTACTGGTTGTGCGGGTTGTCGGTGAACGGCATGTGGCTGGAGAACTTCCAGTTGATCCGGGCGTAGGCGGAAAAAAAGTCGCCGGTGCCGACCCCGAGCCAGGGCTCGCGGCTGATGATCCGCCAGCTGTGCTTCCAATAAAACAGGCGCAGGCCGACCGAGGTGTCCGGGTGGCGCCTGAACTCGGAGATCTCGAGCATGGCCTGGTCGACCCGGTCGCGGAACATGGGGCTGCCCCGGTAAAACAGCACGAACACCAGCGGCAGCAGCACCAGCGGCAGGAGCACGGCCGCGAGCAGGTTGCGGCGCAGGAAGCACTGGACCAGCAACAGTCCCATGAGCACGAAGAAGACCATCTGTCCGGCCCGGCCCTCGGTGATGAACATGTCCACGGTCATCAGGCCGACAAGCAGCAGGAGCAACCAGCGCGCCACCCCCCGCACCCCGCCCAGGCAGAGCCGGTGGAGCAGCAGGTAGATGGCCAGGGCGAGCATGGGGTTGAAGAACACGTGGGTGGTCTTCTTGGTCAGGTGCGCGGGGGTGACGTCCGCGTACGACAACAGGCCGAACAGGGCAAGGTAGGTGGACAGCATGATCACCGTCACCCCGGCGATGAAGGCGCCGAGATAGCGCCAGCGGTGCTCGCTGCGCACGGTGGTGAGCATCACCGGCAGGATGAGGATCTTGCTCTGCTCGTTGATGACCTCCCAGCCGGTGTCCAGGTGTTCGCTCCACAACAGCCCGACCAGGTGGGCGCCGATAAAGGCGAACACCGCCAGGCAGAGCGGATTGGCGAGGATGTCGCGGAACTTCTCCCGAAAATTGCCCTCGACCAGCCAGCCGACGAGCAGCAGCGAGGCCAGGACCGTGACCGCGGTGGTCGACAGGGGCAGGCAGAAGGCCAGCAGGCCGAGCAGCCAGCCGTTCACCCGGCCGGCCCGCTCCCCCATGGTGTGCTCCGCCGCCATCGTCCCCTCAGTCGGCGAACTGCAGCCGGTAGAGTCCGCTGTATTCACCGCCCAGGGCGAGCAGTTGGCTGTGGGTGCCCTCCTCCACCAGCCGGCCTTCCTTGAGGACGATGATCCGGTCGGCGTTCTTGATGGTCGACAACCGGTGGGCGATGACAATGGTGGTGCGGTTCTGCATCAGGTTTTCCAGGGCCCGCTGCACCTCGCGCTCGGACTCGGTGTCGAGCGAACTGGTGGCCTCGTCGAGGATAAGGATGGGCGCGTCCTTGAGCAGAGCCCGGGCGATGGACAGCCGCTGCTGCTGGCCGCCGGACAGGCGGGCGCCGCTCTCGCCGATCACCGTGTCGAAACCCTGCGGCAGGGCCTCGATGAAATCGAGCGCATAGGCGGCGCGGGCCGCCTCGACGATCTCCTCGTCGGTGCGGTCCTGGCTGCCGTAGGCGATGTTGCTGCGCACGGTGTCGTTGAACAGGATGGTCTGCTGGGTGACCAGGGCCAGCTGGCGGCGCAGCGAGCGCAGGCTCACCCGGCGGATGTCGACCCCGTCGATGCGCAGGGCGCCCTCGGTGACGTCGTAGAACCGGGGGATGAGGTTGGCCAGGGTGGTCTTGCCGCCGCCGCTCGGCCCGACCACGGCCAGCACCTCGCCCTTGCGCACCCGCAGGTCGAGGTCGCGGAGCACCGGCTGACCGGGCTCGTAGGCGAAGCCGACCCGGGCGAGTTCGATGCTCTCGCTGAACGGCTTCAGGTCGACGGCGTCCCCGGCCTCGCGGATGTCCGGCTCGATGTCGAGCAGGTCGAAGATGCGCGTCGCCGCCGCCAGCCCCTGCTGGATGGTGGCGTTGATCCTGGTCACGCCCTTGACCGGCTCGTAGAGCATGATCAGGGCGGTGAGAAAGGACATGAAGGTACCGGGCGTGGAATTGCCCTGCAGCACCTGCATGCCGCCGAACCAGATGATCAGGGCCATGCCGATGCCGCCCATGAACTCGACCAGCGGGTGGGCGAGGCAGCGGTAGCGGGTCTCGGACATCTGGATATCCATGACATCCTGCATCGTCCCGGAGAACCGTTGCTTCTCCGCGTCTTCCATGCAGAAGGCCTTGACGATGCGCATGCCGGCGATGGTCTCGTGCAGCTGGTTGGTGGCCTCGCCGATGCGGGTCTGGTAGTTGGTGGAGATGCGCCGGAACTTCTTGCCGAACACCACGATCGGCACCGCCGCCATGGGCAGGAAGACGAGCGAGACCAGGGCCAGCCGCCAGTCCATGTAGAAGATGACCGCGAGCAGGCCGATCACCGAGAAGAAATCGCGCAGCAGGTGGATGAGGGCGTGCGACACCGCCCCCTGGAGCATGCTCACGTCGTTGATGATGCGCGAGATCAGCTCACCGGTGGGGGTGCGGTGAAAAAAGCTGAGCGGCAGGGCGTTGAGATGGGCGTAGACCTGGTTGCGCAGGTCACGGATGACGCTCTGCCCGACCTTTTCGAGCAGGAAGGAATACATGAAGTAGAACAGCCCCTTGACGAAGAAGACGAGCAGCAGCCCGAGCGGCAGCAGGTTGAGCATGCGGGCGTCGTGCTTGTAGAAGATCTCGTCGAGCAGCGGCTGCACCATGTAGGCCTGCAGGGCGTTGAAGCCGCCCACCGCCACCATGCCGACCATGGCGAGCGCAAGCCTGCCGGTGTAGGGCTTGAGGACCGTGCGGATTTTCGCGTAGAGTTCGGAATTGTTCATGAATTGTCTGTCTGGGGGTTCCGTGCCGGCGGACTGCGCCAGAACAAGCGGCACGGACGGACTGCCGGCCACGTCACCCTGTACCGTGTTTCAGGCCAGGATGCCATCATAGTTGCCGGAAAATACCTCGGGCAGCGTGCCCCGGCCGCTGAGCAGAGCGGTGACCTCGGCGCATTCCCGTTTCAGCTGGCCCTGGCTGATATCGACGACGAAATAGTCCACCCCGGCCCGGGTGAGGTCTCCCGCATGCTGGAGCAGGGAAAAGGCCTGGTGGGGTCGGACGAGCAGGCTTTCCTCCTGCCGGTCCAGGTAGTAGCGCTCGCCGCGCGGGCTGGCCAGGGAGCGCTGTCCCTGGAAATGGGGCGCGTCCAGCCGGGCGGTGAACAGCGGCGGCCGGCCGTAGACGGCCAGGCCGACCCGCATCCGGCCGGGTTCGCTGCCCGGCGTTTGGCCGGCGGCAAAGGCGGCCAGGGCCGCCACCAGGGTCGGCCGGTCGGTCTCCAGGGAGAACTGCACCGCCCGCAGGCCCTGGCGGGCCGCCTCCCGCAGAGCCGCACTGTTTACCATGTTGAGCGTGGAATCACCAGCGAGTTCAAAACCATGCCCGGCCGGGTCGGTGCCGGGGGAAGTGAACAGGCCGATCTGGGTGATGTGACCGACCTGGAAGGACCGCTCGCCGGCCTGGTGCAGCCGGCCGATGGCCTGGGCGTACCAGGCGAGCCGCTCCTCGACGATCACCGGCGGCAGCACCCAGACCAGCGGCGCCGGCCGATGCCGCGACCGGCCCCTCCCCTGCAGAAACAGCTCCAGGTTGCGCCGGTCCAGGTCAACCAGCAGCCGGGCCACCGGGAACGGCAGCCGCGGCACGATCACCTCCGGCCCGGGGATGCGCAGCCACCACTCGGTCGGCGTTGCCGGTGCGCGGCTCCGTCCCCGCGGCGCGCCCCTCCGGTCGCCCCGAACTGCGGGCGCAAACTCGGCGAGCAGCCGGTCGATGCGTGCCGGGTCAGCCGGAACAAAGCGGACCGAGGCGACCCGCCGCGCCGGCGTTGATCGCCCCGCCCCCGGCCGATCACCCACGTCGACCCGGAAGAGCAGGCCGGAAAAGGGCTGGCGCAGGCCGGCGGGGTCGACCCCGGTGAGGGCGATGCGCACCGTTTGCCCCGGGCGGGCCTGCTCGACCGGTCGCCCGCCCGCCTCGATCCGCCGCAGGGTGAAGCTCCAGCGGCCGTCGGTGCGCTCGTCGTAGAGCCGCAGCCGGTCACCGAGCCGGACCGCGGCCTTCAACTCCACCTGGGCCGCGGCCGCGCCCTTGCGGCCGCCGGACAACTCCAGCCGCACCACCCGGCCGACCACCTCGCCGGTGTTGCCGGAGAGTCGCGGCACGATCAGCCCCGCCTCTGCGCCGGGCACGAAAAAACCGGGCGAGCGCTTCCGCCCCATGGACTCCTCCAGGCAGCGGTGCGCCTCGGCGAGCAGTTGGTCGCGCCGGCCGGGCGGAGCCTCCAGCGCGTCCAGGGCCAGCCGGTAGGCGCGCACCGTGCTGCGCACGTATTCCACCGACTTGAGCCGTCCCTCGATCTTGAGGCTGACCACCCCGGCCGCGCGCGCCCCGGCGAGGTGGTCGATGCCGCTCAAGTCGTTCATGGAAAAGAGGTAGCCGCCGCCCCGACCGCCGGCGGCCGCGGCCCGCTTGCCCGACGGCAGCCAGTCGTAACGGCGGCGGCAGGGCTGCACGCATTGGCCGCGCAGGCTCGACTTGCCGCCGTGCAGGCTGGAGAAGCGGCACAGTCCGGAATAGCTGAAGCACATGGCCCCGTGGATGAAGATCTCCAGCTCAACCCCGCTCCGCTCGCCGATGGTGCGGATCTCGGCCAGGCTCAGCTCGCGCGCGAGCACCACCCGGCGGAACCCGAGCGAAGCGAACCGGCTCGCCGCCAGGCTGCTGGTCGCGGTCATCAGGGTCGAGGCGTGCAGCCGCAACTCCGGAAAGAAGCGGCGGGCCAGGTGGAGCAGGCCCAGGTCCTGGATGATGAGCGCGTCCGGGCCGATGCGCGCCAGCGCCTCCAGGTTCTCCAAGGCCAGGCGCAGTTCGCCCTCCTTGACCAGGCTGTTCATGGCCACGTACAGCCGCCTGCCCTGTTCGTGGGCGTGACGGGTCATGGCGGCGATCTCGGCAAAGGTGAAATCGCGCGCCAGCGCCCGCGCGTTCAGGCCGGGGGCGCCGACGTAGACCGCGTCCGCGCCGGCCTCCAGCGCCGCCGCGAAGGCGGCCAGGGTGCCGGCCGGGGCGAGCAGTTCCATGTCCGTGGCCGGGGCGGTGGTGGTCATCGGCAAAAGAAAAAGGGGGAGCGCAAGGTGCGGCGGGAAATCGCCTATTCGGCCGGGGACGCGAGGGCGAGCGGGTAATCCACGGGCGGCAGCGGCAGGATGAAGTAGAAGTTGTTGCCTTCCTGGGTCGGCTCGTAGCCGACCCGGCCGCCGTGCATCTCGATCACGTGGCGGATGAACGACAACCCGTGGCCGGTGCCGGGCACGTCGCGGTCGTTGTCGCCGCGCATGCCCTCGGTGAACAGCCGGCCGGCCTCCTCCTCGGACAGGGTCGGCCCGGTGGTGAACACGTTGAACTTGATCCCCTTCTGGCCGGGCCGGAGGAAACCGTCGACGATCTCCCGGCCGTAGGCCATGGCCTTGCGCGGGTTGCCGCGGTGGTCGATGATCTCCCGGGTGTACTTGGCCGCGTTGGAGAACAGGTTGGCGTACACCTGCGCCAGCAGGCCGATATCGACCATGATCGGGAACTCCTCCTCGTGCATGTTCATCGGTCGGTCCACGGTGATGCGGGCCGCGCTGAGCCGGCTGGCGTAGTGCTCCAGCTGGGGGATGATCACCTCCCGCTCGATGAAGCAGCGGCGCGGGTGGAGCACAAGGTGGCCGCGTTCGAAATGCTCGCGCCGGAACAGGCTCTCGATGAACAGGCTCATGTTGGCGTGGTGCTTGACCAGTTCCTGGTAGTACTGGAGCAGATCCTCCTGCAGGGTCTGCAGGCGGGCGCAGCACCGGTCGCAGCGGCCCGCTTCGGCCCGGCCGCCGTGGCCGGCCATCTCCCGCTTGAGGTCCTCGATGGTGCCGATCTTTTTCTTCAGCTGGTTGAACAGGTGCTTGAAGTACATGTTGGGCACAATCACGTTGTGCTCGATGTCGATCACCAGGGTGTTGATGAACTTCAAACGGTCGATGTTCTGCCGGGCGATGAGCCGGTTGTTCAGGTTGTAGCCGATGCGGTTGGCGTACTTGGTGAAAAAGAACCGGTCGGTCTCGGACAGCCCGCCCCGGCGGCGGACCGCGTACATGCCCAGGGTGCAGCCGTCGCCGCACAGGCCGCCCAGGTGCGGCCAGCGGTGCGGTTGCCGGTCGTCCTGGTCGAAGTTTTCCCGGTTGTGGATGAACTGCTTGCTGAAGATCGGGATGACGTAGGTGCCGTCCGCCTCGTAGGGGGTGTCGCGCATCCCGATGGGCTCCCGGGCCGGCTCGGGTTCGGCCAGGACGCCCCGTTCGCTCGAGCAGACCAGCTGCAGGCCGCCCTGTGCTCCCTGGCAGAGGTAGAGGGCGCTGGCCACGTTCACCAGGGCCAGGGGCACGGACACGCAGATCCGGTAGAAGTCGTCCAGGCTGTCGTACTCCTGGGCGAGGTCGAAGAAAGCCTTGAGGAAATCGTTGCGGCCGCGGGAGAAGTTGTACTTTTCGTAACTCTCCGCCTTTTCGCGGATCCGCTGGCAGACGGCCTCGAGATCCTCGGGGATGCGGGGCGATGTGCTCGGTTCGCTCATGGTTGTGCCCCTCGGGTCACCTGCTGTTCGGGTCGGGTGGAAGCCGGCCGGGGCCGGCGGGCTGGACCGCGTGCGGCGGCCGGGCGGATGACGCCCTCACCGCCGGGAAAGGACCACCTCGTCCCGGCCGTCTTTTTCGTCGAGGAGCACGTCCACCCGCTCGCCCGCCGAAGCGGCAACGGCCATGCCCACGTAGTCCGGCTGGATGGGCAGCTCCCGGCCGCCGCGGTCGATGAGCACCGCCAGCTGGATGGACAGGGGCCGGCCGTAGTCCATGATCGCGTCCAGGGCGGCGCGGATGGTCCGGCCGGTGAAGAGCACGTCGTCCACCAGGATCACCCGCCGGTCCTCGAGCAGGAAACCGATCTCCGACTTCTTGACGATCGGGTTCTGGGAGATGAGGCTCCAGTCGTCCCGGTAGAGGGTGATGTCCAGGTTGCCCGCCGGCAGGGTGACGCCCTCCCGCTCCTCGATGCGGCGCTTGATGCGCTGGGCGAGGAACACGCCGCCGGTGTGGATGCCGACGATGCTCAGGTCGGCCACCCCGTGGTTGCGCTCGACGATCTCCAGGCTGATGCGGTCCAGGCTGCGGTCGATGTCCCTGCCGATCATGATGGTGCGCGCGGTCATAATCCCACCCTCCTCCAGAAGTATTCGCAGCCCTTGGCGTCCACCAGGTTGATCGCCTCGGGAAAGGCCTCGCACTCGGCCGTGAATACCCGGGCGGCGATGTCGTCCGGGCTGTCGTTGTCGTCCAGGGTGACGCACTGCTGCAGGACGATGGGGCCCTCGTCGTAACGCTCGTCGGCGAAATGGACCGTGCAGCCGCTCACCGTGCAGCCCTTGGCCTTGACCGCCTCGTGCACGTGGTGGCCGTAGAAGCCGGCCCCGCAGAACGACGGGATGAGCGCCGGGTGGATGTTGAGCACGCTGCGGCGCAGCTGCGGCGGCGGCGTGTACAGCTTGAGGTAGCCGGCCAGGGCGATCAGATCGATGTCGTAACCGGCCAGGATGCCATTGATCTCCGCGTCCGAGGCGGCATGGAAGGCCGGGTAGCCGTAGCGCCGGGCCTTCTCCAGGCCAAGGGCCGAGGCCACGTTGCTCACCACCACCTGGATCTCGGCGCGGAGCGCGCCGGCCCGGATCCGCTGGTGGAAGTTGTCCAGGGTCCGGCCGCTGCCGGAGAGCAGTACCGCCAGCTTACGCATTCCGCCGGTCCTCCGCCAGGGACGCTTCGGCCGCCGGGTCGATGGTCTCGAGGTAGCGGCTGATGGCCGCGTCGTAGCTTGCTGTGAGCGCGAACACCTTGCGCGCCAGCCGGAAGCGGGTGACGAGGCGGGTATTGCCGTCTGCCTCGAGTTCGGCGAGCACCCGGGGGTAATCGGCCGGGTCGACGATCACGCTCACGTCGCGGTAGTTCTTGGCCGCGGCGCGCAGCAGGGTCGGCCCGCCGATGTCGATGTTCTCGATGGCGTCCGCCAGGGTGCAGCCGGGTTTGGCCACGGTGGCGGTGAAGGCGTAGAGGTTGACGGCCACGATGTCGATCGGTCGGATGTGGTGTTCGGCGCACTGCTGCAGGTGGGTCTGGTTGTCGCGCTGATGGAGGATGCCGCCGTGCACCAGGGGGTGCAGGGTCTTGACGCGGCCGTCGAGCATCTCCGGGAAGCCGGTGAAGGCGGACACGTCGGTGACCGGCACACCGGCGGCGCGCAGCATGCTCGCCGTGCCGCCGGTGGACAGGATCTCGATGCCGAGGGCGGCCAGGGCCGCGGCGAACGGCTCGCACCCCGATTTGTCGGTCAGACTGATCAGCGCCCGCTGGGCTCGTTGCATGGGCCTCTCCTTGCTGGGTTCACTCTTTTTTGAGGAATTGACGGATCTTCCGCCGTTCGTGCTTGTCCGGTCGGCGCTCGGGGAAGCCGCCCTGCTGCCCCAGGGCGCGGCGCTCCTCCTGCTGGCGTTCCCGCCTGGCGATCGAGGCCTCGGTTTCCGCGTAGAGGGTGCGGGCCACGGTGGCCGGTCCGCGCCTGTCGCTCACCGCCAGCACCTGGACCGTCCATTCGACCTGGTCCCGACGGATGGCCAGCAGGTCGCCCGCCTGCACCGCCCGGGCCGGCTTGACCCGGCTGCCGTTGACGTCCACATGGCCGCCGCTCACCGCCTGCGAGGCGAGCGAGCGGGTCTTGAAGAAGCGGGCCGCCCACAGCCATTTATCGATTCGTACGGAGTCCATGTGCCTGCCCGCGGTTTTCGGTATCTCGGCTGAATACCACAGTTTGCCGGTTCGATCAAACAAAGATGCGGACCGGCCCGCCGCTGTGCCCGGTTGCCGGCCGGGGAAAAATCGGGTATGGGGCGGGGAAACACTTCCCGGGGGAAACCGCCATGTCCATCCAAACCGTCGGCATTCATCATTTCGTCTGCCCGGTGCGCCTGCCCGAGAAGGGCGGCGGCCTGCAGCAGACCGTGGCCACGGTCGACCTGATGGCGCGCATGCCCGCGGACCGGCTGGAATCCTGCGTGAGTGCGATGACCGCTCTCTTGGGCGAACATCTGCCCGACATCCATGCCGGCCTGTTTCCCGCCCTGCTCGCCCGGGTGCGCGACCAGCTGCACGCCGACGAGGCCCGCCTGACCATGTCCTTCCCCTACTTCATCGCCAAGCGGGCGCCGGTGTCCGGCACGGTGAGCCTGATGGAGTACCAGTGCGGCTTCACCGCGTCCTCCGCGGACACGGGCGAGCCCATGCTCACCGTCACCGTGCCGGTGACCACCCTCTGCCCCTGCTCCAAGGAGATCAGCCTGGCCGGGGCGCACAACCAGCGGGCCGAGGTCACCCTCACTCTCCAACCCACCGCGCTCATCTGGCTGGAAGACCTGATCACCATGGTCGAAGGCTGCGGCTCGGCCGAGGTCTACGCCCTGCTCAAGCGGCCGGACGAGAAGTTCGTCACCGAGGCCGCCTACGCCCACCCGATGTTCGTCGAGGACGTGGCCCGCATGGTCGCCCAGCGGGCGCGTCGCCACCCGCTCATCGCCTGGTTCTCGGTGGGCGTGGAGAGCTTCGAGTCCATCCACAACCACAGCGCCTACGCCTTCATCGACAGCCGCGACCTGGACCGGGACGAGGCCGGCGGCTGAGCGGCGCTCAGCCGCCCGGCTGCTGGTCGAGACCGCCCAGGCAGAGGTATTTCATCTCCAGGTATTCCTCGATGCCGTGGCGCGAGCCCTCGCGGCCGATGCCCGACTCCTTGATGCCGCCGAACGGCGCCGCCTCGGACGACATGCGACCGGTGTTGATGCCCACCATGCCGTATTCCAGCGATTCGGCTGTGCGCCAGACGCGGCCGATGTCGCGGCTGTAGAAATAGGCGGCCAGGCCGTAGGGGGTGTCGTTGGCCAGGCGGACGGCCTCATGGTCCTCACGGAAGCGGAACAGCGGCGCCACCGGGCCGAAGGTCTCTTCGCGGGCGATGCGCATCTCCGGCCTGACGTCGAGCAGCACGGTGGGCTCGAAAAAATGGCCGGGCCCCTCGACCCGCCGGCCGCCGCAGGCGAGACGAGCCCCCCGGGCCAGGGCGTCGGCGATGTGCGCCTCCACCTTGCGCACCGCCCCGACATCGATGAGCGGCCCCTGGTGAACCCCCTCCTCGAAGCCGCAGCCGATGCGCAGCTGCCGCACCGCCGCCACCAGCCCGGCGGCAAATTGCTCGAAGACCGCCTCGTGGACGATGAAACGGTTGGCGCACACGCAGGTCTGGCCGGAATTGCGATACTTGGAGGCCATGGCCCCGCGCACGGCCGCCGCCACATCGGCGTCGGCAAAGACGATGAACGGTGCGTGCCCGCCCAGCTCCAGCGAGATCTTCTTCACCGTGGCCGCGCAGTCGCGCATGAGCAGCTTGCCCACCGCGGTGGAACCGGTGAAGCTGAGCTTGCGCACCAGCGGGTTGGCGGTCAATTCCGAACCGATTTCGGCCGCCGGGCCGGTGACCACGTTGAACACGCCCGGCGGGATGCCGGCCCGGTCCGCCAGCCGGGCCAGGGCGAGCGCCGAAAAGGGGGTCCGGGCCGCCGGCTTGACCACCACCGGGCAGCCGGCCGCCAGGGCCGGGGCCGCCTTGCGGGTGATCATGGACGAAGGGAAGTTCCACGGGGTGATGGCCGCGCATACCCCCACCGGCTCGCGCAGCACGAGGATGCGTTTGCCCTGCCGGGCCATGGGGATGGTTTCCCCGTAAACCCGCTTGGCCTCCTCCGCGTACCACTCGACGTAGCGGGCCCCGTAGCGGACCTCCTCCCGCGCCTCGGCAAGCGGCTTGCCCTGCTCCCGGGTCATGATCCGCGCCAGGTCGTCCAGGTTGGCGATGATCAAATCGTACCAGCGTCGCAGCAGCCGCGCCCGCTCCCTGGCGGTCAGCGCCCGCCAGGGAGCCCAGGCCGCATGGGCCGCCGTGATCGCGGCCGCGGTTTCGCTGCGGCCAAACGCCGGCACCGAGCCGATGCGCTCGCCGCTGGCCGGGTCGAACACCCGGAGCCGCCGCCCCTCCCGGCTCTCCAGCCACTGGCCGTTCACGTAGCACCGGGAGCAGAACAGCTCCTCGTCGCAGAGTTTCATCGATCCGCTCTCCCTTCTCCCTCACGAACAAAAAAAATCAGGCAGCGCGCCGTCGCAGGGCGCCTGCCGTGCTGGTCTGCAAGAAGCCTGTGCCGACGGCCGCTGACGCCCGCCGCCCAGGCGGCGCACTATACACCGGGCCGGCCGCTTTTTCACGGCGATTACCGAGGCCGCACCGGAAACGGGGGCGGCCGGTTCAGAGTTCGCGGTCGATGGCGAACACCCGGGTGAAGCCCTCGACCCCGCGCAGCCGCACCTCGCCCACCTCGCGCACCGCGAAGGCATCAGCGATCTCGGCCTGCACCGCACCGGTCAGGTACACCTGGCAGGCGGAAGATTCCGAGGCCAGCCGCTGGGCGATGTTGACCTCGTTGCCGACCACGGTGTAGTCGAGCCGCCTGGAGCTGCCGACGTTGCCCAGGAACACCCGGCCGCAGGTCACGGCGATACCCAGGTCAACGCCGCGGAAGTCCTCGTGGTCCACGGCCCAGCGGTCGCGCAAGTCCCGGAACCGGGCGCGGATCGCCCAGGCCGAACGCGCCGCCGCCAGGTTGGGCCGCTCCAGGGCCACCGGCGCACCGAACACCGCCAGCACCGCGTCGCCCATGAACTTGTTCACCGTACCCCGCTGCTGGAACACCTCGTCGGTGAAGAAACGGAAGAATTCGTTGAGAAAGGAGCGCAGGGCCGGCAGTTCCACCTGCTGCACCAGGCGGGTGAAGTTGCGGATGTCGGCGAACAGCACGGTCACCGGTTTGATTTCGCCCAGCCCCATCAGGTCCGATCGCTCGCGGATGAGCAGGTCCGCCACCTCCGGGGCCACGTACTGCTCGAGCAGGGTGCGCATGCGGGTGGTCTCGGCCAGCTGGTGGCGGGCGCGGACATTGTCCAGGGCGGCCGCGGCCTGGCTGCAGATGATCGCCAGCATCTCGATGTCCGCCTCGGAAAAGCGCTCGTCGGTCTGCCGCTGGCTGATGTTGAGCACGCCGAGGATGCGGCTGCGCAGCTGCAGGGGAAAGGAGATGGACGAAACGATGTCCGGCTGGCGCAGGAGGGGCGAGAAGATCGAGCCGTGCTGGTCCTCCTTGTTGAGCAGCACCGGCTTGCCGCGCTGGAACACCCAGCCGGCGATCTGGTCGCCGGGCTGCAGGCGGATGGACGCGGTCAGGGCCGGGTCCATGCCGCGGCTGGCGGCGATGTGCAGGCAGCCGTCCACGGGATCGTGCAGCATGACCGTGATCTGGCTGGCCGCGGTCTGCCGCTCCACCGCCGAAACCAGGTCGTCGAGGATCTCCTTTTCGCTCGCCGCCGAAAAGAACTGCTCGCCGAGCCGGTAGAGCGGCAGCAGGGTGCGCAGCCGGGTGTTCTCCTGCTGCAGCCGGTAGCGCTCCATGGCCTGGCCGACCACGCGCATGAGCCGGGCGCCGTCCACCGGCAGCTGGACCACGCCGGCGAACCCGCCCTCCAGGGCCGCGGCCAGCGAGGCGCTGTCGCTCCGGGGGGTGAGCAGCAGGCCGGCGATGCCGGGCTGGAGCGCTGTCAGCCGGGCCAGCACCCCGCACACGTCGGCACCCGCATTGTCCTCCACTATCAGGGCCAGGGCAATGCTGCGGCCGCGGCAGCAGGGCTCCAGTTCGCTCCGCTCACGGCAGCGGATCACCTGCGGCAGGCTGAGCAGGGCCAGGATCGACGCTGCCTGGGGGTCGTCGGCGGTATGAAGAAGCACAGTGGGTCGCATGCAGGGTCCGGTATAGGTCAGGAAGTCGCCCCATGGTAGCATCGGCACGGCGGCAGTGCAAGAAATTGGCTCCTCCGGGCCCGGCCAGCTGCCCGGCCGCTGTCCTTTCCCGGCCGCATGGGGTATAGTGGCCGGCCATGAACAACCGGAAAACCGTGCACAGCCCGCTGGCCGAACGCCTGCGGCCGACCCGGCTCGAGGACTTCGTCGGCCAGGAACACCTGGTCGGCGAGGGGCGACTGCTCCGCCAACTGATCGACAGCGGTCGGCTGCCCTCGCTGGTGCTCTGGGGACCACCCGGCTCGGGCAAGACCACCCTGGCCACCATCCTCGCCCGTGCCATGGCCGCGCATTTCGTCTTTTTCTCGGCTGTGCTCTCCGGGGTCAAGGAGGTGCGCCAGATCGTCGAGCAGGCGAAAACGCTGCAGGAGGAAAACGGCACGGCCACCATCCTCTTTGTCGACGAGATCCACCGCTTCAACAAGGGTCAGCAGGACGCCTTCCTGCCCCACGTGGAAAGCGGCCTGCTCACCCTGATCGGCGCGACCACGGAAAACCCCTCCTTCCAGATCACCGCGCCGCTGCTCTCCCGCTGCCAGGTGCTGGTGCTGGCGCCGCTCGCCGCGGCCGACATCCGCCGGGTGCTGGAGCGGGCCCTGGTCGACCCGGAGAACGGCCTGGGCGGACAGGGGCTAACGATCGACCCGGCGGCCCTGGACCTGTTCGCCACCGCCGCGGACGGCGACTGCCGGCGGGCCCTCAACCTGCTGGAGACCGCGGCCGCGCTCACCCTCGACCAGGCCGGTTCGCCCGGAGCCGTGAGCGGCGGCGCCCTGATCACGCTCGAGCGCGCCCGCGAGACCCTGCAGCAGCGCACCCTGCGCTACGACGCCCGCGGCGAGGAGCACTACAACCTGATCTCGGCCCTGCACAAGAGCCTGCGCGACAGTGACCCGGACGGCGCCCTCTACTGGCTTGCGCGCATGCTCGTGGGCGGCGAGGATCCGCTCTACCTGGCCCGGCGGATGATCCGCTTCGCCGCCGAAGACATCGGCAACGCCGATCCGCAGGCCCTGCAGGTGGCCCTGAACGGCCGCGAAACCTATCACCTGCTCGGCTCGCCCGAGGGTGAACTGGCCCTCATGCAGGTGGCCGCCTACCTGGCCACGGCGCCGAAGAGCAACGCCGTGTACGCGGCCTGGCACAAGGTGCGGGCGGACATCGAACGCACCGGCTCCCTGCCGGTGCCGCTGCACCTGCGCAACGCCCCCACCGGGCTCATGCGCGAGCTTGGCTACGGCAAGGGCTACCGCTACGCCCACGATGACCGGGACGGGCTGGTGCTGCAGGAGCACCTGCCGCCGGAACTCGCCGGCACCACCTACTACCAGCCGACCAACCGCGGCTACGAGGCGATCATCGGTGACCGCCTGCGCAAATGGAAACAGATTCTCAAGGAGCGAGCAGAGCAGCATGACTCAAAAACACCCAGGAAATAATCCCTTGCCCCTGCTGCTGGCCGTGCTGCTGGCACTTTTCGCCCCCTGCGCCGCCAGCCTGGCCACGGCCGCCGAACTGCGCATCGTCTACGCCAACGACCTGCTCGGCGAACTCGAACCCTGCGGCTGACGCCGCAACCGCTTGGGCGGTCTGTCCAAGAAAGCGCACCTCGTCCACACCCTCGCCCGCGAGGGCAAGCCCACGCTCGTGGTGGAGAGCGGCAACCTGCTGTTCGAAACCGATGCGGTCCCCCCGGCGGAACTGGCCGCGGCCCGGATCGGCGCCGAGGGCATCGTCGCCGCGGTCCGCCAGATGGGCGTCCGCTTCGCCGGCATCGGCTCCCGTGACCTGGCGGGCGGCATCGCCTTGCTCGGGAAGTTGCACCGGCCGCCGGATTTCCACTGGCTGTCGCTCAACCTGGTCGACCCGGCCACCGGCCGGCCGCTGTTCACGCCGCTCGTGCATCATCAGGCGGGCGGACTCCGCCTGGCCGTGCTGGCGGTCACCGACCATGCCCGGCCGCCGGCGGGCGGGGCACTCCTTCCCTGGCGCCAGGTTCTGCCCCAGGCCGTGGATCGGGTCGCGGGCCGGGCGGACTTCGTCCTGCTCCTGTCCAACTACTCCTACGCCGAGAACCGGGAGATCGCCCGCACCTGTGCGGGCATCGACCTGATCCTCCAGTCCGGCCACGTGGCCGGCAACATGCGGCCGATCATCTTCGACCGGACCCTGCTCGCCCAGACCGACACCCGCGGCCGCCACCTGGGCGTGCTCGACCTCACCTGGCAGGGCCACGGCCCCTGGCGGGAGACCACGACCGGACAGGCCAGCCTGTCCGGGCCGCAGTCGTCCACCTTCACCAACCGGTTCATCGCCCTCACCCCGGCCCTGCCCGATGATCCGGCCATGGAGGCCCTGGTCCGCCAGACCAAAGCCAGGATGCGCGGCCAGGCGCGATAACGTTCCTCAGGGTCCCCAACAAAAAAGGCCGTCCCCGAGGGGACGGCCTTTGTCGTGCGGCGGAAAAAGGTTCCGGCTCAGCAGCCGAACGCCTTCTGCAGGTTGGGCACGGTCTGCTTCTTGCGGCTCATCATGCCGTCGATCCACATGGAGTTGCCCTGCAGCTTTTTGCCGAAGGCGCTCTCGATCAGGGCCGGGTCGTCGGAGAGAACCATCAGGTCGGTGCCTTCCTTGACCACGTCGGTGAGCATGAGCAGCACGGAATGACGCTCGCTGCCTTTCTGCTCCTTCATGGCTGCCAGGAGGGCGTCACGCATGTCGGCGACCTGGTCCAGGGTGGCGAGCTCGAGCTGGCCCACCCCGACCTTCTTGCCCTTCATGTCGAAGTCCTTGTAGTCGCGATGGAGCAGGTCCATGGGCGGCACGCCGGCAACGGCGCTCTTGGCCTTGAGCATCTCCATGAAGATGGCGTCGGTGTCCTTCACGCCGGCGATGGCGGCCAGTTCCTTGACCGCCTTCTTGTCGGCCTCGGTGCAGGTCGGGGACTTGAAGTTGACCGTGTCGCTGAGGATGGCGGAGAGCATGATGCCGGCCACCTTGGGGTCGACCTTGACGCCTTCCAGATCGTAGAGGATCTTGAGCACGGTGCAGGAGCAGCCGACCGGCATGTTGCAGAAGAAGATCGGCTGGTTGGTGGTGACATCGCCGATCTTGTGGTGATCCACCACGGCCACGACCTCGCCGGCGCTCAGGTTGTCCGGAGCCTGGGTCAGGTCACTGTGGTCGACCAGGGCGATCTTCTTGCCGGTGGCGTCGGTCAGGGTCTCGGGGGTGGGGAAACCGAACTGCTTGAGGACCACCTCGGACTCGGGATTCAGCTTGCCCGACACGGCGGGAACGTAATCCTCGCCCTTGGCCTTCATCAGGGCGGCGTAGGCAATGGCGGCGGCGACAGAATCGGTATCCGGACTTTTGTGACCAACGACATACACAGACATAGCGTAATTCCTCCCAGAACTTGATGGATGGTCCATCGATTCGTGTGCGCTTCGCGTGCTTCCCGAACCGATGGCGGTTCAGAACAATAAAATTGAACGACAGTATAATGTTCGCTTATAAGCGTCAAGCAGAAAAACGGGAAATCCTCACCCCGCAGCGGCAGCCGGCAGGGCGGCGTCCGACGGCCCGGCCCGGAGGCTCGAAACGCCGCTCCACCGGGCGGTTGGCGATCAGTCGCGACTGCCGCTGGAGAACCGCAGGAGCATGAGGAACAGGTTGATGAAGTCAAGGTACAGGGCCAGGGCGCCGATGATGGCCCCCTTGTGGATGGCTACCTCGCCCTGCGCCATGATCCCCTGCTCGCCGATCTGCTTTATCCGCTGCACGTCGTAGGCGGTGAGGCCGACGAACACGAGCACGCCGATCATGGAGATCCCCCAGTACAGGGCCGGGCTCTTGAGGAAGATATTGACGATGGAGGCGAGGATGACACCGATCAACCCCATGAACAGGAACGAGCCCAGGCCGGACAGATCCCTCCTGGTGACCAGGCCGTACACCGCCATGGCGGCGAACATGCCGGCGGTGATGAGGAAGGTGCCGGCGATGGAGGTGCGGGTGTAGGCGAGGAAGATGGTCGACAGGGTCAGGCCGTTGAGGACCGAGTAGCCGAGGAACAGGCAGGTGGCCGTGGTTGGCTGCATCTTTTCGATCCGCGCCGACAGGTAGAAGACCATGCCCAGTTCGGCGAGGATGAGGACGAAGAACATGGGACTGGCCACCAAGCTCAGGGCCAGACCGGTGGAGGCGGTCAGGTAGGCGATGCCGCCGGTCAGGGCCAGGCCGATGGCCATCCAGTTGAAAACCTTGGCGAGGAAAACGGTCGAGGCCTCCTGCCTCGCTTTTTCGATGGTCAGGGTCGGTGCTCCGATCCGGGTCTGCATGATATACGCTCCTTGGTGTGTTCAGGGGACGAGAGTGTGGTGGCAACGACCCATACGATAACAATTCCGGCGGCAAAGGCAACGACCCTCACCCCGCCCGCGCACGATTTCCCGGCCGGGAGCCGGGCGGCGGAACCGCGCCCCTTCAGCAGGCGCCCTTGCCGGTGAAGATGCAGGCAACGGTTTTGGCGATGATCTTCAGATCGGTTTTCAGCGAATAGTTGAGCACGTACCAGTCGTCCAACTCCACCCGCTCCTGGTAGTCCTCGGTGTCGGAGCGCTTCATCACCTGCCAGGGCCCGGTGATGCCCGGCTTCATCGAGCAGTAGCGGCCGGCGCTCTCCTCGCCGTTGCCTTTGTAGTAATCCTCCAGTTCACGGCCGACCACGGGCCGGGCGCCGACCACGCTCATCTCGCCCTTGAGCACGTTGACGAACTGGGGCAACTCATCCAGGCTGGTGCGGCGGAGAAAGCGGCCGATGCGGGTGATCCGCGGGTCGTTCTTCAGTTTGAAATGCTGCGCCCACTCCTGCCGCAGCTCAGGGTTTTCCGCAAGCAGCCGTTCCAGCCGCTTGTCCGCGTCCACCACCATGGTCCGGAACTTGAGGCAGAAGAATTCCCGGCCGGTGGCCATGATCCGCCGGTGGCGGAACAGCACCGGCCCCGGGCTGTCGAGCTTGATGAAGAGGGCGATGAGCAGGAACAGCGGCGAACAGAGGACCAGCACCAGCAGGGAGAAGACCACGTCGAAACTCCGCTTCCACTCGGTGTCCGGGTTGAAGCTGAGCACGAGCATGTCGCCCAGCGACTGGATCTCCGCATGGTGCAGGCCGAAGATGTAGATGTCGGGCACGAGGAAGATCTGCGCGCCGAGGTCGCGGCACTCCTGCAGGATCTTGAAGATCTTGCGCTCCGCCCGCATGGGCAGGGCGATGTAGACGTAGTCGATGTCGTTGTCCCGGAGGAAATCCTGCACCTCGTCGGTGCGGCCGACCAGCGGCTTGTTGAGGCCGGTCAGCCGCTCCTGGGATTCGAGCTTGTCGTCAAAGAAGCCGACCACGTCAATTCCCGCCCAGGGGATGGACTCGATGCGGCGGGCCGTGCGCACGCCCAGGTCGCCGGCGCCGACGATCACCGCATGGCGGATGTTCCTGCCTCGGGCCCGGTACACATGGAGGATCTTGCGCACCAGCAGGTGGGTGAGGAAGATGAGGAAGGGCGTGGCCACGGACCAGACCATGAACACCACCCGCGAATAGGCCTCGGAGATCTTGAACAGGAAGAAGTAGGTGAGCAGCACGGCGATGACCACCGCCCAGGCCTTGAGGATCACCAGGAATTCGCGGTAGTACTTCCACCCCCGCCAGGAGCGGTAGAGCTGGAAAGAGTGGAAGCTGACAAAGCAGGTGCCCAGCACGATCCACTCCAGGCGGGTGTAGTAGGGACTCCACGGCACCTGGTAGAGGTTGACGCACAGCCAGAGGAACAGGCAGACCAGCGCGCAGTCGACCAGGTGGAGGATGCGGTAGATGAACGAGCTGCGCTCGCGCAGGTTCCAGGAAAGAAGAGGCGCCATGGCGGGGACGGGTCAGGGGGTCAGTCCCACCACAGCGGGTGCAGGCTGAGCGACCGGGCCAGCCGCCGCGGCAGCCGGTGGGCGCGCCGGCCGAGCAGGTAGGCGGTCAGTTTCAGGCCGTTGCGGACAAGACTCTCGGGGATGCGCATGGGGTGTCGTTCCTTCAGCAGGTAGGCGATCTCGGCGCGGACGTAGCGGCTGCCGGCGCCGGTGGGCGCGCCGAATCGGCCGAGCACGGCCCACTCACGGGCGTGAAAGGCGCCGATGTCGAAGTAGCGTTTGCACTCCTGCCAGAGGGTGTAATTGTGGGAGTGATACACCCGGGCGTCACTGGCGTAGGCGACACAGTACCCCAGTTCCAGGAGTTTTGCCACCGTGTAGGTATCTTCGCCGAAGAGCAGCTTTTCCGGGAAGCAGCCGACCCGCTCCAACGGCCCCCGCCGGTAGGCGGCGAACGAGTTGGAGATGAAGATGGTCTTGAAGCCGAGACGGTGCCGGTCGTCCAGCGAGCGCACCGCGCTCTCGGGCGGGTAGTTGAATAACCGCAGGTGGGCGGCGCAGGGGGTGGCGTCCGGGTTGGCCAGCTGGCGGCCGTAGGCGGCGGCGATCAGCGCATCCTCGGCCAGCGGCCGCACCAGCCGGGCGAGCGCCTCCCGGTCCGCCGGGATGGCGTCCTGGGTGAGGAAGACGAGCAGCTCGCCCTGCACGTGGCGGACCGCCAGGCTGCGGGTACCGCCGTGGTCGAAGCTGCCCGGGGGGATCTCGAGCAGGTGGACGCCGTGGCTGGCCGCGATCGAAAGGGTGGCGTCGGTGGAACCGGAGTCGACGACGAGGATCTCGTCGGGCTGCAGGGTCTGTTCACGCAGCCGGATGAGCAGATCGTCCAGCCAGCGGCCGCCGTTCAGGGTGGGGATGATTACCGAGACCGTCGGCCTGGTGTCCGTTGTCGCTCCACTCATAGCCGCGCCCACCGCACCAGCAGGTACTTGGCCAGGGCCCAGAGGATGTAGGGCGAAGGGTGCCGCTGGTACAGCCGGACCTCGTTGGCCGCGGCCGCCAGGCGAAGTGTGTGGGGCATGTTGGCGCGCTCGCGGTCCCAGCCGCGGCAGTGGTACACGGTGAGGCCGGGGTCGTAGTGGATGGACCAGCCGCCTCGGCGCAGGCGCAGGCTGAGTTCGATGTCCTCCTTGTACAGGAAAAAGTCCGGGGCGAACACGGCTCCGCCGGCCAGGACGGTCTCGTCCAGGGCGCTGCGCCGGCAGAAGAGAAAGGCGCCGCAGGCGGCCGGCACCGTTTCGGCCCGGTTGTACTGGCCGGAGAACACCTCGCCCTGGCCGCGGTCGTACCAGCGGCCGTACCAGCGGCGGAAGATGCCGGTCGAATCGATGCGACCGCTGGGCCGGTCGGCCTGCAGATCCCAGCCGAGCAGGAGGCCGGTCAGGCAGCCGACGCGCGGATGCGCCGCCAGGATCGCCCGGGCCCGGGCCAGGGTGCCCGGTGCGAGGAAGGCGTCCGGGTTGAGAAAGACGACACATTCAGTTTCTTCCGGGATGGCCCGGTAGCCCAGGTTGTTGGCCGCGGCAAAGCCGATGTTGGCGGTGCGGAGGAGGTGCGTTCCGGGCCGGGTGTCGAGGCCGTCCAGGTAGGTGGTGGAGCTGGAACCGGCGTCCACCAGGATGCACTGCACCTCTTCCTGCTGGTCGGACAGGCGTGCCAGGCAGCGGGCCAGGCAGCGCTCGCTGTTGTGGGTGACGATGAGGACCGCGATCCGGGCCATCAGAGGAATATCCGCCGATACAGCTGCAGGAGCCGGTTGCCCCTGCCCTGCCCGGCCCGCCGGCGCATGATCGAGTCGATCACCTCGCCCTCGGCCCGACAGAGCGACGCCGTCCACTCGGCCAGGTGCCGATTGTCCGACCGCGCCGCCATGGCGCGAAACGTGCCCCGCATCCGGCCGAGCCCGCGCAGCCCCTCGACCAGCCCCGCCAGGTAGGGACGCAGCTGCCCCTTCTTGACCGCGAACACGAGCCACAACCCCTGGTAGACGGCGATCACCGCGACCCAGCGCAGGAGCAGCCCGGCCGGGTAGTTCCTGGCCAGCACCCAGAGGGAGTTGCGGGTGGACAGGCGGATGGTCAGGTCGTTGAACTTGGAACCGCTGGTGGCGCTGCCGATGTGGTAGACCCGGGCCGCGGGTACGTACCGGCAGCGCAGGCCGGCGCGGCCGGCGCGCAGGTTGAGGTCCACGTCCTCCAGGTAGGCGAAGAAGTCGTCGTCGAACCAGCCCAGCGCGGCAAAGGGCTCCCGCCGGTAGAGCGCGGCCCCGGCGCAGGCGCCGAACACCGTCCGCGCCCGGTCATACGGCGGGCCGTCCGCCTCCATGGTGCCCAGCCGGTAGCCGGCGCCGCCGCGCAGGTAGCCCTCCCCTGCCCCGTCGAGCAGGTGGCGCTGGTGAAAGCTGAGCATCCTGGGAGCGAAGAAGGCGTGATCCGGCTGGGTTTCGGCGGCGCGGACGAGCTGTTCCAGGCAGTCCGGGGCGAGTTCGGTGTCGTTGTTGAGCAGGAAGACGAGCGGCCGGTTGCCGGCGCGGATGCCCAGATTCACCGCCGGGCTGAAGCCGGTGTTCTTCCCAAGGGCGATCAGCCGCACCTCGGGGTGGGCCTTCCGCAGCCACTCGGCCGAGCCGTCGGTGGAGCCGTTGTCCACTACGCTCACCCGCCAGTCGCCCCAGGTCTGCCGACGGATGGAATCGAGGCAGCCGGCCAGCATATGGCGGCCGTTGAGGTTGGGGATGATGATGTCGACCGAGAAGGGGCCGGAGACCATCGCTTAGGCTCAGCCTGCCCTTTCGACCGGCTCTCCGAGCACCTTGCGCACGTAGTAGATCGGCTTCTTCTGCGACTCGTGGTAGGTGCGCACCACCAGTTCGGCCAGCAGGCCGATGGTGATGAACTGGATGCCCATGAAGATGAGCAGCACCGCCAGGAGCAGCAACGGCCGGTTGGCCAGGCCGATGCCGAACAGCTGGCGCTGCACGGTCAGGATCAGGCCGATGGTCACGCCGAGCAGGGAGGAGACCACGCCCACGGTGCCGAACACGTGCAGCGGCCGGGTGGCGTAGCTGAGCATGAACTTGACCGTGATCAGGTCGAGCACCACCCGGATGGTGCGCGAAATGCCGTACTTGGAGGTGCCGAAGCGGCGGGCCCGGTGGTTGACCTTGACCTCGGTGAAGCTGATGCCCATGCCGCTGGCGATGGCCGGGATGAAGCGGTGCATCTCGCCGTAGAGATTGATGTTGTCGATCACCTCGCGGCGGAAGGCCTTGAGGGTGCAGCCGTAGTCGTGCAGGCCCACGCCGGTCACCCGGGAGATGAGCCGGTTGGCCAGCTGCGAGGGCAGCTTGCGCGACAGGAAGGGATCCTGGCGGTCGTAGCGCCAGCCGGTGACCACGTCGTAGCCCTCGTTCAGCTTGCCGACGAGTTGCGGGATGTCGTGCGGGTCGTTCTGCAGATCGCCGTCCATGGTGATGATGACACCGCCGCGGGCATGGTCGAAACCGGCGGTCATGGCCGCGGTCTGGCCGAAGTTGCGGCGCAGGCTGACCACGCGCACGTGGTCGTCACCGGCCTGGATGACCTCGAGCTTGGCCAGGGTGGTGTCGCGCGAGCCGTCGTCGACAAAGACGATCTCCGCCTGCTCGGCCATGGTGTCGAGCACGCCCTTGATCTCCTCGTAGAGCAGTTGGACGTTGTCCTCTTCGTTGTACAGGGGCACGACCACGGAAATATCCACGTTGTTTCTCCGTCAGTGGTTGGGTTTGTTCAGGAAGATATCGGGCCAGCAGTCGTTGCCGGTATGATGGGTCAGGCGGATGGCCTCGGCCGCAGGCCGGCCGATCGGCCAGAGAAAGATCTCGTAATCGGCGGTGTCGTGCTCGTGGCCGCCCGTGCTGGCGCCGTAGACGAGCCAGTCGCCGGTGTTGGCCACCCTGGGGAAGTATTCGTGACTGAACTCGCCGGGGGCGTCGAACCACAGCTCACTCTTCAGGGTGGCCGGGTCCGTGCGGTAGATGGCGTTCTGCTGGCGGCCGCCATGGTCCACGTGGAAGAGGTACGAGCCGTCGGGCGCCCAACCGAGCTGGCAGCCGTCGCCGACCCTGCGAATGGTGCCGTCGGCGTCGATGACCGCGGTCGCCCGCCGGCCGCCGCGGAAGGTGACCGCCACCGCGCCGCCCCGCGGGGCCACGGCCGGGGTCTCGAGCAAGACGTTCGCCCGCACCCCGAGATTGCGGCCGCTCTCCCATACCACGGCTTCCTTGCCGGATGCAACCTCAAGTTCCACCAACTGATTGCCGTTGCGCAGGAAATAGACCCGGGCGCCGTCCGCCGACCAGGTCGGCACATTGCCGTTTTTGGCCAAAAGCCGCTCCCGGCCGGTGTCCAGGTCCAGGAGGACCACGTCCCAGGGCAGCTTGTTGCGCTGCGACACCCAGGGCTGCTGCGAGCGGGCGAACACCACCCGGCGGCCGTCGGGCGAAACCCGCGGGTAATACTCGGTGTGCGGGTGGGTGGTCAGCTGGCGAGGGGCGCCATCGGGCAGGGAAAGCAGCCACAGGTCGTGGTTGCCGCTGCGGTTGGAACTCCAGACAACGAAGCCGTGCACGCCGGCCAGCCCCTCCGGGACCGTGTCTCCGGCCGGGGCGAGCGCATGGCCGCGGTCCGGCGGACGCAGGGCGCCCAGCTTCTGCAGGCTGCGCGCCTCCAGCACGAACAGGGCCACGCCGGCAAGGAAGAGCACCAGGGCGGAGACCCCGTACCAGGAAAAGCGCCCCGGCCGGGCGGCCGGAACCCGTTCGGCGGCGGAACGGGTGAGAATGGCGAAGGTGATCAGGGCCACACCTCCCAAAGCGTAATCGATGATCTGGCTGAGCACATGCAGGCTCAGCATGATGAGCAGGCTGGCCGCCCGGTCGGCGCCCAGGGCCATCATCGCCAGCATGCCGGCCGCCTCGTAGGAACCGAAGCCCATGAAGCTGGGCAGCGGCATGCTCGCCCCGGCCTCGGCGCTGATCAGGGCGATGAGGGCGTGCACCGGGTGCGTGTCCAGTTGCGGGAAGGCGACCGCGGCCACGCCGGCGAACAGGGTGTAAAAACCCAGGTACTTGGCCACGCGCACGCCGAGCGACAGGGCCAGCAGCCGGCCGAGGATGCCGGCGGCGCGGGTCTCCTCGAGCACCCCTGCCAGCTTGGCGCCGAACGCGCCGAGCCGGGCGGTCAACCGGCCGGCCACACCCGGCAACCTCGAGGCCAGGGTCTCGATCAGCCGGGTCGCCCAGCGCAGCCCGGGAAAGAGCAGCACCAGCAGGAAGGCAAACACCAGCCCGACCATGAGGAGGGTGCCGATCACCCAGGGTTCGACCCCCAGGGAAAAGAGCTGGTGGACGACGATGGCGGCGATGATCAGGCCGAGCGCGGCCAGGTCGAAGGCGAAGCTGATGACCAGGGACGACAGACAGGCGGGCAGCCCCACCCGGTAGCCCCGGTTGAGCATGGCCACGTAGCTCAGTTCGCCCAGGCGGGCGGGCAGCATGTCGACGAACATGTTGCGGCTCGCGGTCACCAGCAGCAGGTGGAAAAAACCCGGGACCGAATCCTCGGTGGCGCCCAGGATGAGGCGGTAGCGGAGCGCCTGGAACACGGTCCGTGCCCCGATGGCCGCCAGGTAGAGGAGCAGGCTGGTGGCGGAGATGGCGGTGAGGATGGCCACCATCCTCGGCAGCAGGCTGGTGTCCGCCGCGGCGAGGCTGAACCGGGCCAGCAGGGCGAGCAGCAGGCCGGATACCCCCAGGGCAAGGAGGGTGTGGGCCGTGTATCGTTGCCAGTCAAAGTGATGCATACCACCCGGGGGGCGAAAGAACGATCGGCGCGCGGCTCAGGCCCGGCCGCTTTCGGCCGCCCGCCAGGCGCTGTACACCCGGCCGAGATAGAGCAGGCCGCCGATCAGGGAGTAGACAAAGGTCACGGCGAGAAACAGGAGCGCCAGCGACCGGGTCTGGACATCGCTCATCCCGGCCATGCCGAAGAAGAACACGTAGCCCATGTCGCGGATGCCGATGCCGTAGACCGACACCGGCACGGCCTCCATCAGGGTGATGAGCGGCACGAAGGCGCCGAAATAGAGCCAGTGCACCGGGGCGTGCAGGCTGAGCGCCATCAGGTAGACGGCAACGATGAGCAGGAACTGGAACAGGAAGGAGATGGCCATCACCCGCACCACCACCTGCCGGTCCGCCCCGTACCGGGCAAAGGTGACGAAGAATTTCTCGGTGATGCGCACCACCGGCGCGAACCGGTCGAGCCGGCTGAGCCGCAGCAGAACGCGCACCCAGGTCCGCTGCCAGAGCAGGAAGAGGACGAGCAGGAGCAGGGCGAGCGCGCCCAACGGCAGCAGGATCAGGCCCGGACGCTCCAGCCGCTGGGCGACGAACACCGAGGCGACCAGGCTGAGCGAGACCAGGGCGATGAAGCCGGTGAGCCGGTCGGCGAACACCGAGGCGGCGCTGCGCACGCCCTCGCGACTTCGCTGCATCACGTCGACGATGCGGTACGAGTCGCCGCCGATGTTCGAGGGCAGGAAGATGTTGAAGAAGCCGCCGATCAGGTAGCTGACCACGAGTTTGCCCAGGGGGATGTCGATCCCGTCGCTTAAGAGCAGGATGCGCCACTTGAGCGCGCTCAGGCTGGTGTTGACCAGCAGGAGGACGAAAATCACCGCCAGCAGGCTCCAGGTGCAGTTGCGGAACACCGCGCCGATCTCGGCCAGCGGCGTCTGCCGGTAGAGCAGGGTCAGAAGGAGGCCGCTGACCGCCAGCTTGAGGACGAGCAGCAGGTGCTTGTTCGGCTTCATCCGCCTCCGCCGCTCATCGCCTGGAACGGACCACCGCGGCCGGGACGCCCATGGCGACGCTGTCCGCGGGCAGGGAACGGCTGACCACCGCACCGGCGGCCACCACCGAACCCCTGCCCACGCGCACGCCGCCGAGCACGCTCACCTTGCCGCCCAGCCAGACATTCTCCTCCAGGGTGACGCCGCCGTCACGGCGGATGGGCTGCTCGCGGATGAGCGCGTCCGGGTCGCTCAGGTCGTAGCTGCCACCGCCGATGATCAGGCAGGACTGGCCGATGATGCAGTCCCGGCCGATGGCCACCGGGCAGTCGTTGGTGGACTGGATGATGGTGCGGGCATTGACGCCCACGTGTTCGCCCAGGCGAATCGAGCCGTTCTTGCAGGACAGCATCACGTCGTTGGAGAGCATGGCATCGTCACCGACCACGATGGATTCGGCCCGCTGGTCGCTGCGACCGTCGAGGATGCAGCCGTCGCTGACGACCACCCGTTCCCCCAGGCGGATTCGGCCGGGCTGGCGCAGGACCACGTTCACGCCGAACACCACCCCGCGGCCGCAGGCGGCGAACAACCGCGGCCAGAACAGCTTGCGCAGCAGCAGGCCGACCGCGCCGGGCACGGGTGCAAGCCAGGCGCACCACTCGAAATAGAGCAGGTCGAGCCATCCCGGCGCACCGACGATCACCTCCCGGTAGGTGCGCAGCGGACTGCCGCCGGTGACCGAGGCGTGTGTTTTCTTCATAACCGTTCCTCGTTGAAGGTATAGCGCCGGCAGACAAACCGTCTGCCGCGGACGATTTCCGCATCCATCGGCAGCAGCAGGCGTGCATCCGCCCCCCGGTAGCCGACCAGCACCCGGGGCTGCATGGGCCGACCGGAAGGGAGTTGCAGGCAGACCGCCTGCTTTTTCTCACCCAGCCCCTGCTGTTCATAAAAACGGATGGTCTCGAGGTACGCCGCGAGCCCGGATACCGGTGGAACCCACCCCTTGTGCGGGTGTCGACGGTTGTCGAACACCACAAGGGTCAGCAGCAGGCCGGCGCAGACGAGCGGCCAGGGGCTGTGCAGGGGACGGTCACCGAGCAGCCGGTCCACGGTGACCACGAGGAACAGCATCCAGAAGAAGCTGGCCACCACCCGGTGGCAGTCGCTGGTGGTGATGTACTGGCCCAGCTTGACGCTCAGGAAGAACAGCAGGATCGAGGCGAAAACCAGCCCGAGCATGACCGCGGCCTGGAGCAGGTACTCCCGGTCCCGGCGCAGCAGCCAGGAGACGGCGGCGATCGCCAGCAGCAGGAGGAACCCATACCACATGGGCAGGTGCCGGGTAAAATCAAAAAAGAAAATCTTGTCGAACACGGTCTGCAGGTACTGGACGAGGATCCAGGGTCGGAGCAGATTGACGAGTTGCACGGTGCTGCCGCTGACCGTGGCAAAATAGGCGAGCGTGGACAGGACGGTGACCGCCAGCAGCACCCGCCGCGTCCGGTTGGCGGTGCAGACAAAGAGGAACAGGGCTGCCGGCAGGGCCAGGAGCGAGTACGGTCCGGACCAGGGCAGCAGCGCCAGCAGCAGGGCCTGGACCACGAACGAGCGCACTGACTGCGGCGGCGGGTAGAAGAGCAGCGCCAGCAGCATGAGCACGCCGGTGTACATGGTGTAGATGAGGGTGTTGTAGTAGTAGAGGTGGTTCAGGCCGGTGAGGCCGAGGGCCAGCGGGCAGACCAGGAGCAGCACCCGGTTGCGCACCAGCCCGGAGAAGCTGACCGTGGCCACGCTGGCCACGGCCAGCACCAAGCCGGTCCACTGGTAGAGCCACGGCTGCCAGCGGACATCCGCCCAGGCCCAGGCCCAGGCGAAGAAATCGGCGACCACGGTCAGGTAGCGCTGACCGATGTGGCTGGCGAAGATGTCGCTGACGGGCCGGGTGTGGCCATAGTAATGGCTGAACAGGACCGCGTCCTCGACGAACAGCCCTGGCCGGGTGAGGCTCGGCCAGGAACGGAGCAGCAGGCAGACGACGAGCAGCCCCACCCCGGCCAGAGCCCAGGCCGGGCGGAAGGGTTCCCGGCCGGACGGCAGCCTGTCCTGCCCGGCGTTCATGTGCTCACCGGCCGCGACCGGCGGCCGCGGCAGAACCGCTTGACCACCAGCAGGCGGAGGATGCGGAAGAAGGTCCTGCGGTTGCGGTACTTACGGTACAGGCTGCGACTGATGTTGCGGTAGTTGACCGGGATCTCGATCACCCGCATGCGCCGGTCGAGGGCCTCGACGATCATCTCCACCGCGAACTCGGCCCCGCGCGCCTGGAGGTCGCCCCGCATCTGCCGGTAGGAGGACATCCAGATGGCGCGGAAGGTACAGCCCACATCCGTGAACCGTCCCTCGAACCGCCACCAGAGCACCTCCATCAGCTTGGCGAGGAACACGTTGGCCAGGCGGACCAGTTCCTGCAGGTCGCTGCCCTGCTCGATGAGCTGGCGGGTGGTGCGCGTGCCCACCACCAGGTCGGCCTCGCGGATGTAGGCGAGCAGTTTGTCGATGTCCCGACCCGGGAAGGCGTAGTCCGCCTCGGTGAGGATGACCAGGTCATGGTCGATGCGGTCCAGGGCGTAGCGCAGCTTCTCGCCGTAGAGGGTCACCCCCGGCGGACAGGTGAGCACCTGCACGCCCAGTTCGGCCGCCTCGGTGGCGATGGTGTTGTCCGCCGGCACCACCAGGTAGATGGCGGCCAGGTCCGCGACCTTGCGGTAGCGCTGCAGGGAGAAGCGGACCCGCTGCTCGTGCCCCTCGGCGTAGACGAGCAGGGCGATGGAGCGGCGCGCGAACAGCACGGCGCGCTCATTGAACTTGGCCTGGAACAGGGAATCCCGGTCGTTGATGTTCACGTAGTTGGCCCGCACCGGAAAGGCGATGATCTCGCGCCCCTGTTGGCACATCCGGTCGAGCAGGGTGACGAACTCCACGTAGCCGTCGGCGGACTCGGCAAAGGCGCGCTCGAGTTCGGCGAAGATCTCCGGCGAGAACACGAAGGTGCCCAGGCCGAGCAGGTCGTTGTCCACCTGGCGCGGCTTTTCGATCAGCCGGGTGATGCGGTTGCCGTCGAGCAGCACCGCGTAGTTCTTGCGAATGAGGGCGACATCGTCCACCTCCATCACCCCGCAGGTGGCAAACGCGCCCCGCCGGCCGGGCTGGAGCAGTTCGTGGTGGTTGGAGGCCACGTAGCACTCGTCCGAGAGGATGACGCAGAACTCGGTGCGGATATGTTCGCGGCCGAGCAGCACCGACCAGGCCAACCCCCGGTCCAGGTCGGTGTTGCGAACGAACCGGATGTCCACCCCGAAGGCGCGGCCGTCGCCAAAATGGTCCTCGATCACCTCGGCGCAGTAGCCGGTGACGATGACGATCTCACGGATGTCGAGTTGGTCGCGCATCAGCTCGACGATGCGCTGCAGGTTGGGGATGCCGTTGATCGGCAGCATGCTCTTGGGCAGGTTGGCCGAGTAGGGCCGTACCCGGGTGCCCAGGCCCGCTGCCGGGATCAGGCCGACCAGCCGCCCGGCCATGTCAGCGGCCTCCCCGGTCGAGCGTCAGGGCGTAGCGGCCGAGGAAGTACATGTATTTGATCGTCTCGCTCAGGTGGGACATCTTGGAGACGCCGGTGGCGCGCGGGGAGAAGGTCACGTGCACCTCCGCGAAGCGGCGACCGGCGCGGGCCAGGCGGGCGGCCACCTCGAGCACATGCTCGAAGCCGTTCTGTTCCATCGGCAGCTCGGCCACCACCTCGCGGCGAAAGGCCTTGGCGCCGGTGTACAGGTCGGTGAGCTGCTGGTGAAAGAGCAGGTTGAACAGGCGGGTGATCACCCGGTTGCCGAACACCTTGAGCCAGCCCATGCGGGTCTGCTGGGGCTCGAGGAAGCGCGAGGCGTAGACCACGTCGGCCTGGTCGAGCCGACTGACCATCTCCGGGATGGCCTCGGGCGGGTACTCGCAGTCCGCGTCGATGATGACGATGCGCTCGGCCGTGGCCCGGCGGATGCCGTCCCGGAGCGAGGCGCCGTAGCCCTCGTTGGTGGCGTGCTCGATCACCACCGCGCCGGCGAAAGAGTGGAGCAGGCGCAGGCTGCCGTCGGTGGAACCGTTGTCGATGTAGATCGGCCGCACGGGGAGATCCAGGCCGGTCAGTCGGCGGTGGAAGGCCGGCAGGGCCGCCTCTTCGTTGTACACGGGGACGATGACGTCAACAGGGGCTGGGTGCATGGGCGGTCCGGACAGAGGGGGTGGCGCGTATAAAAAAAGCCGGCCCCGAAGCGGAACCGGCTTGTACTCGTTGCTGCGGGTCGTTCACGAAGGGTGCGCGACCAGGGGTCTGCGCCGGCCGAGGAGCGTCAGCAGCAGGCCCAGGCCGAGCGTCCCGCCGATGAGCACCGCCGGGTGCAGGTGGAGCAGGCACCAGGCCAGGCCGATGAGCGGATACAGGCAGAGCCGCACCAGGCCGCGCAGCCAGCCGTGCCGGGCGATGTGCTCGGCGACCGGCGGCGACCAGGTGTAGTAGAGTTCGACAAAGCGCTGGCCGAGGCTGTGCGGCAGGAGGATGCGGTCACGGAACTGGCGCAGCAGCTGTACCTGCGGCTCGAGTTGGGAGCCGAAGGCCGCGGTGGCGATGAAGCAGCCGCCCCCGCCGCCGCCCCCGTCGCCGCTGCTGGCGTAGGGCAGCACCCGGTAGAAGCCGTCGGCGATGAGGCGGGCGCCTTCATCGTTGGGATGGAGGCCGTCCGAGGTGAGCCCGGCCCAGTTGGTCGCCAGGGCGCTGTACGAGTCGACCACGGTCACGCCCATGCTCGCGCCCAGGTCGAAGATGGCCTTGTTGTAGCCGGGGATGTAGGCGTTGATGCCGGGGTCGCGGGTGTTGGGCGGCAGGGTGGAGAGGATCGGGGTGGCCTTGTAGAAGCGCACCGTGTCGATCGCCTTGGCCAGGTTGAACTTGACCGTGGAGAAGGCCACGCCAAAGATGGCGTCGTTGGCGCCTTCGAGGATGAGCACGTACTGCGGCTTGACCTCGAGCATGTAGCCGTTCAGCCGGGACAGGCCGCCGGTGGTCATCTCGCCGTTGAGGCCCTTGTTGACCACCGTGGCCTTGCCGCCGACCATGGACTGCAGCTGCGACGGATACGGTGCGGTGACGCCGTACCCGGCGGTGATGGAGTCGCCCACGCACATGATCACATCAGCGGCGACGGCGGGGCCGCACAGCGGCAGGAGCAGGCAGGAGCAGAGAACGGACAGCAGGAATCGTTTCATATCAGGACCATGCGATGAAAAAAAGCCGGTGGCGGCCGAACGCGGCGACCGCTTGTCTCATTGACCGTGGATGCGCGTGAACACCTGCCGCTTGTCCGTGACAAAGTCGGGCAGCGATTCAGCCGGGGTCTCGGATCTGGCTTCACGCTCGTCCTCGGCCTGGCCGTCAGCCCCGTCCGCCACCGTCTCAGGCTGCCAGCGGTCACCGCCCCAGACGCTTTGCAGGGTCAGGTAGCGGTCGCCGCGGTAGCCCTGCCAGGTGACCACCACCGTGTTGGTGTCGGTGATCTCCACGTAGGGATTGATGTCCGGGGTGTCGTTGTCGGCATGGACCCGCCGACTCTCCGACCAGGTGCCATTCTCGAGACGGCTCCAGTAAATGTCGTCGTCCTCGCCGTCGTTGCCGATGAAGACCACAAAGACCCGGCCCCGGTCGTCGACCGTGACAAACGGCGCACTGCTGGTGGCCGGCAGGGCGGGAAGCCGTTCGGCCGCGGACCATTTTCCGTTGACAAGGGTGGCATGCTGGATGGTCTGGCCGTATTCGTCGTAGCCGGCCCAGACAAGGTGACGGGTGCCATCGGCGGCCCGGTCGATGCAGGGCAGGTAATGGTCACCGTTGTCCCCGGTGACCCGCACCGGTGCGGACCAGCTGCCGTTGAGAAAGGTGCTGAAATAGATCCGCTGATTGTGCCCGTCCGAGGCGGACCAGACCATGTCCCTCGGGCCTTGGAATCCGGTGGCGGCCGCGGCGGCCGGGTGCCCCTGCAAGAGGACGCAACAGGCCAGTGCCAGCAGGCGGAGGAGCGTCCGCCACGGTATCGTTTTCTGTGTCATACCCGTGTCCTTCCCTTAAAAAATTTCATGCCGCCCAATGGCGCCCCACCGTCGTTTCTGCCGGTAAAAGCAGAACGGCGATTATAATCCGATCGTGCCAAAAGAAAAGACTCTTTCTCGCCGTTCGTGGGAGTTTTTCCGGGAAAAAACAGCATGGGCCTCGATTCGGCAGCCGTTTTCACCCGCCGGTTCAGGTGGGCGGGAAAAAGCAGTACTTGTCGATCCCGTAGAGTCCCACGAACAGGAAATTATAGAGCGAAAGCAGGTAGAGCGAGAGCAGCAGGAGCACAACCCAGGGACGGGTCAGGTGCCGTTCGACGTGGAAAAAAAAGATCGACAGCATGCCGACGATGGGCAGGAAATAGCGGCCCTGGGCCTGAAAATCCACGGTCCAGGCGTGGTAGAAGGCCACCGCCATCAGGCCCACCGCGCAGCCGCCGGTAATCCCCAGCAGGGTGGTCCCGGCCAGGCCGCCGCGCACCACCACGGTCGCACTCACGATGAACAGGAGCAGCAGGCCGACAAAGCGGACGTAGTCGTAATAGACAAACGGGGCGTTGATCGAGGTATACCCGTACACCCCGAAGGCGGTGCGGAAGGACTTCTCCCCCCAGCGGTCGAAATGGATGAAGTGCAGGAGCGACTTGCCGCGGTCCTTCATCTGCAGATGGATGTGCTTCTGGTCCAGCGGCGTACTCGGTTTGTACATCTCCAGGGCGTACTTCTCGCGGGCCTCGAGCAGGCGCGCGCTCTTGTCGAAATCGTTGAGCCAGAGATCGCCGCCGCGCACCCCGGCGAACACGCTCAAGCCGATGGCCGCAACCAGGCCGAGGCGGACGAACACCCGTCGGTCGAACACGGTCTGGCCGAACAGGATGCGCCAGACAAAATAGAGGAAGAGGAAAAGGCAGTAGAAGTAGAAATTCAGTTTCAGCAGCAGCAGCAGGCCGAGCAGCAGGCCGAGGCCGGCAAAGGTCAGCCACGCGCGGCCTGGCAGATCGTCCTGGCCGAGCAGCCGGTTGCAAGCGGACTCGGGCGCGGCCATCTGGTAGGCAACCAAAAGGACGATGAACAGCGCGTAGGCCTCGGAGTTGAAATAACTGAAGATGTACCAGATCTGCGGCGAGATGAGCAGTGGTACGAGCAGCACTCGGAAATCGCGACTGTTCACCGCCAGCAGGAGCAGGACGAACAGCAGGGCCACGTTGAAGGCGCGCAGCGACAGGTAGCCGGGTACATGGAAAACCTGGAGGACCCAGGCGAACTTGCCGGCAAAGAAATAGGCGATTTCACCAGAATGGAGCCGGGAGACGCCGTAATCGCTGTAGGACTCCACCGGGGCCTGGCCCACCGGCGGCGGCAGGTTGTGCTGGCGGTAGTATTCGCCCGCCTGCACGTGTACGTGCTCGTCCGGATGGACGGCAAACCGGCTGACCGCGGCCATGGCCGCCACCAGCATCAGGGCCGAAAGCAGCAGGAAGGGAACGAACCGGTACTCCGCGTGCAGGGGCTTGGTGGCGAACACCAGGGCAAAGACGGTGAGGAAGATGGCGACGATAACCGCCGCCTCGCCGACAAGGGTCGATGTTTTGTTCAGTTCCGGCACACGGTAGAGGAGCCAGGGGTCCTTGTTGGCGGGAATGATCGTGAGTCCCTGGTCGCCAAGGGTCAGTTCACGGATGCCGTCGAGCGGCCGCAGTTGGGCAAGCGCCTCTTGGGTGTCGATGCGGATGGGCGTCAAGCCGTTCTGGGTGATGGTCAGTGAATCGATGCGCACCGTGGTGATCCGTTCGGCCGGATCGATGCGCAGGGCATCGATCCGCTCGAGATTGCCGATGCGGAAGGAGTAGTCGCGGTTCACCGGATCGATCACCTGAGCCGCCATCCGCTCCTCCGACCACTCGCCGCCCGCCTCTTTCCAGTACACCTTGAAGATGGTGCGCTTGTCGGTGTGCACCTGCAGGTCGACGTGGGCCCGGTTCTCGACCAGAAAATGGTAGCAAAGCGCCGCGACCACGGAAAAAAACAGGGCCACCAGCAGGCGGTGCCGGTCGTGCAGGAGCGGGATGGAGTCGTTCATGGCGTGGTGGCTGCAGGGCTGGGTAAGGGGTGGTTTTTTCTTGACCCGGACAGCGCTCCCCGTCTATTAAGCGGCATTTCGCCGCGGGCAGCGCCCCGTGCAAAACAGTGACGACAACACATAATACTATGCATTCATTACAAAAAACATTGCTCGACTGGCGCCGCGCCCCCTTGTTCGCCACCTCGCCGGACTGGCGGCGGCTGTGGCCCTGGCTGGGGCTCGGCATCCTGCTCTACCTGGCGGCCCTGACCCTGCGCTCCTGGGCCAACCTGAGTCAGCCCGGGCTGTACATGGAGGACGCGGGCCACTACTTCAACAGCTACTACGGCGGCCGGCGCCAGCTGTCGTTCATCCTCCAGCACCCGAACGGCTACTACAACGTCCTCAACAACCTGGTGGCCTGGCTGGCGGCCAAGGCTGACGTGCGGCTGCAGCCGCTCCTCTACCACCTCTTCTCCCTGGGCATGGGCGTCGGCGTGGCCGTGTGCCTGGCCTGCACCGGGCTGGTGCGCAGCCGGGCCATGCTCCTGGTCACGCCGCTGGCGCTGGGCCTGTCCGGCATGAACCACATCTTCTACCACGTATCCCTGACCTTCCAGATGTACAACGTGGTGGTGCTGCTGCTCTGCCTGCTCTTCTTCCCGCCGCCAAAGACCTGGGCCGGAACCCTCGGGCTGGCCCTGGTGGCCGCGGTCCTCATCTGGTCCGGGCCCTATTCGGTGGTGGCCGTGCCCGCGGCCCTGCTCGTGCTGCTGCTCTTTCCCTGGGACAGGAAGGCGGTGCTGTGCAGCTGGATCGTGGTCTGCACCCTGTGGTACACCACCGCCCTCGAGGGCGGGTTGATCCGTTTCCGCAACATTCTCGACCCAACGATACAGGAGATGATCCTCTCCACCCTGTTCGGCCGGGTCCTGCTCTTCGACCTGCTGCCCGCGCCCATCGTCCTCCAGGTCCTGCTGCCGCTCGCCCTCGTCGCCGGCCTGTTCGTCCTGCTGCGGCGGGAGACCACCTACCTGAAGCTCAGCCTGGTGCTGTTCGCCATCATCGTGCTGTCGCTGGCGCCGCTTTTCCTCAGCCAGAAGATCCTGCTCTACCAGCGGGTCTACCCCTGCCACATCTACATCGCCCAGTTCTTCTGGGTGTTCTTCCTGCTCCACTCGCTCGACCTGGTGCTCCGCCGGCAGCGGACCGGCCAAGCGTTCACCGGGTTGCTCGCGGCCCTGGCCGTGGCCGTGTTCGTGTTCGCCGACAACCGGCGCCACCCGGACAAGGGCTTCATCCAGCCCATGGACAAGATCCCGGCCTATGTCCGGGCCGTGCATGCGGCCGAACAGTTGCGGCTCGAGGAGCACAAGCAGTACCTGGTGCTGCGCACCCAGAACATCGATCCGCGCGCCGCGCCGGCCTCGGTGCGCGTCGGCAGCCGCCGCCACAGCGCCACCATGGCCGATGCCACGGTCCTGCCCGCGGACGGTGGCCGGGAATTCATCGCCCGCTGACCGACAGCTCCTTCTTGCGCTCCTCGGCCACCTGCTCCGCCCGCCGGAGCAGGTAGTGGAGCGAGGGCAGGGGTTTGCTCACCACCAGGAACTGGTAGCCGAACAGCCCCTTCCACAGCCGGATCAGGCCGGCGTGCAGGGCGCTTGCCAGCCGGGCCAGGGGTTCGCTCTGGAAGAAGCGCTCGTACGGCAGGGGCACCCCGACGATGGTGACGATCTGGAAGCCGTTCTGGTTGAACAGCTTGCGCACCGAGCGCAGGGTGAACAGCCGGTGCTGGCGAAGGTTGATCACGCCCTGGCGCGAGTAGGAGAACCGGCCGAGCAGGAGCAGCAGGCGGGTGACGCAGAACGCCACGTTGGCCACGTGGAGGATGATGGTGATGTCCGGGGAATCGATGCACAGCCGCCGCAGGTCCGGGATCAGCTGCTCGGGCTGATCGCCCGGGATGCCGTCGCCGGCGAGCAGCAGGCAGTCGAAATCCTTGACCTCCAGGTTGGACGAGGCCAGCCGTTCCTCGTCGTGGTCCACCAGGCGGCAGTTGCGGGCCTCGAGCTGGCGCCGCAGGGGGGCGGCCAGGGTGCCGATCACCAGCACCCGGCTGTCGGGGGCGATCACCGCCAGCACCTGGCGGTCGAGGAAGCCGAGCCGGTCCGCGCCCACCGGTTCCGGGGTGACCGCGCAGTCGAACTTGCGGTCGTAGAAGATGTGGTAGCGCTGCACCCGTGCCTGCAGGGTGGTCCAGCAGACGTTCCAGGCGTAGTGCAGGCCGTTGACATGGCAGACCTCGTCCCCGTAGAAGGTCGGGATGGGCAGTTCGCGGATGCGCAGCCGGGCGATGACGAACTGGATGATGATCTCCGTGTCGAAGTGGAAGTCGTTGGAATTGAGGTCAAAGGGCACGGCTGCCAGGGCCCGGGTGCTGTACAGCCGGTAGCCGCTGTGGAACTCGCTCAGTCGGGTGCCGAGCAGCAGGTTCTGGAAGCGGGTGAGGATCTTGTTGCCCACGAACTTGTACAGCGGCATGCCGCCGCGCAGGGCCCCGCCCCGGTCGAGCATGCGCGAGCCGAACACCGCCTCCGCCTCGCCGCCGGCCAGCACCGCGACCAGCTCGGGCAGACACTCGGGCGCGTACTGGCCGTCGCCGTGCACCAGCGCCACCCAGTCGAAGCCGTTTTCGATGGCGTAGTGGAATCCGATCTTCTGGTTGCCGCCGTAGCCCTGGTTGACCGGGTTGAACAGCACGGTCAGCTTGAAGGGCACGATCCCCCGGCGGTTGGCCAGTTCGCTGCGCAGGAAGGTGTCGTCCCGGGAGGAGTCGTCGATGATGAGCACCTCCACCTCGTAGCGCGCCGCCAGATCCGTGGGGATCCGCCGGAGCACGTCCTCGATGGTCCGCTCGGCGTTGTAGGCGACGATGAAGATGAGCAGCCGGCCGAGCCGCTCCGGGGTCGGTCCCGCATCGACCGCGCCTGCCGCCCCGGTGATGGTGTTGTCCTGCCGTTCTGTCATGATCCGATCCTTGCCCTGCCCGGCAGCACCCCCTGCCCGTTCATTTCCGCCCCAACATCCGGTAGATCCGGGTCAGCCGCGCCTCGTGCGGGATGATCAGCCGAAACAGCCGCCGGCCGAAACGGTGGACCACGAACAGCACCGCCAGCTGGCGCACACGGGTGAAGCCGGCGAAATAGCCGAGCGGCAGCACCCGGTTGAGGGTGTGCAGGCGGGCGATGCGGAGGATCTCCCCGCGACCGATATCATAGCGTTCGGTGGTGATGGGCTCGTTCATGATGGGCTACTCGCGCAATCGGTCCCTGATGGTACGGGCGAAAAATTTCAAGCGCAGCAACGGGTTCCAGCGCAGGGCCGCGGGCGGGTAGTCCCACAGGTGGCGCTGGCCCCTGCTCAGCTGGGCCTTTGGCCGGTGCTGGCCGTGGAAATCGTCCAGGTGATGGCGGTGACGGATGTCGGTGATCTCCTCGACCCGGGGGAAGGCGAGCCGGCTGACCAGCAGGTAGTTCACCCAGGGCCGCAGTTCGTGCATGCGGAAGCCAAACATGGCCGCCACCGCCCCGTAGCGGGCCACCCCGTCGAGCACGCCCTGCTGGAGCGGCTGAAAATAGGCGTCCTGCTGCTTCTCGGCGGTGCCGATCTCGTCCTCCTGCTCGCGGAAGACCAGTTCGACCCCGTCTCCGTCCAGCCGGTAGCCGTTGAGCGTCGGGTGCGGCGCCCGGCAGGCCTCCTCGAACAGGTCGCGGGCGTAGAGGATGGTCGAGCCGGCCAGGTCGAAGCGGTAGCGGTCGTAGAGCACGCCCTCGACACTGTTCTTCGGGCAGGTGGGATACATCACCCCGCGGGTGGCGCCGAGCAGGAAGCCGCGGCAGGCGGGCGTGTCCGGTCGGTGCTTGACCGCGTCGTAGAGGAAACGCTGGATGGTGCCCAGCCAGCCGATGTCCACCAGGGCCACCTCCGGGTGGGCGAAGAACCCCTGCTCCTCCAGGTAGCGCTGCAGGGCGGCGTTGGCCGCGCCGGTCTGGGCGCGGACCTCGTCCTGGAAGGCCCGGTCCTCCAGGAGCACGTTGAAGCGCAGCCGGTTGTCCGGCTCGTAGCCCTCGTGGGCGCCGGAGAGCACGGTCTCGGCGGTCATGCCGTGGCGCTCCAGGTGGGAGGCGAACCCCTCGGTCTGCAGCCCGAACACCCGGCAGACGTCGCGGAAATCGCGGTTGCCGGCGGGCAGGAAGACGATGTCCGCGTTCTCGCGGATCAGCCCCTGGTGGGCGCAGCTCGCCCCGGCCAGCGCCATGCGGCTCACGTACAGGTACGAGGTCTCGGGCAGGGGCGCGGCCGGGAAGAGCGCGGGCACGATGGCGTGCCAGATGCGCTCGAACATCCACCCTTCGCGCGAGAAGAAGTAGAGCCGGCGGATACCCGCCTGCAGGCAGGCCTCGGCCACCCCCTGGATGAAGGCGGCGAGCAGGGGCGCGAGCACGGTGTAGCCGTAGGCGTAGAGCGGCGGCCGGGGGAGGTTCTCCGCCTCGAGCGGCAGGAGCAGTTGCTGCACCAGTCGCCCCTTCCAGAACGGCTGGCCCTGGGAGTAGCGGTGGTAGCGCTTGACGATGGCCTTGCGATGCTTCTCGTCGCTGTCGCGCAGCACCAGCGCCCTCATGCCCAGGCCGGCCGGCCGCAGCCCGTCCGAGTGCGGGTTGTCGCCCACGTGCAGCCAGCGGTCCCAACTGAGGTCGTAGCGGTCGCGCAGCAGTTCGAACCCCTTGCCCGAGGCCTTGGCCAGGAAGGTGTCGGCCGAGGAAACCACCGCGTCCACCTGGTCGCGGAAGCCGGCGTGGCTGACCAGCCGCTCCAGGTGGGCGGCGGGGAGGTAGATGTCGGAGACTACCAGCACCCGCTTGCCGGCCGCGTGCAGCGCCCGCAGCCAGTCCACCAGCCGGGCTCGGGGCACGAGCATGGCGTTTTCGATGGCCAGTTCGTAGTCGGTCACCTCGTCGAGCAGGGCGTCGGTGTACTGCTCGGCGAAGATGCGCTGCAGGGTCCGGCTCATGAAGTCCGGGTAGCGGGCCTCGTGGTCCTCGAACTGCTGGCTGGTCTCACGGCGCTGGCCCATCTCGACCCGGTCGCGCAGCCGCTGCACCTGCGGCCAGGACCAGGTGAGCCCGGCCTCGGCCGCACGCGCGGCGATGTAGCGGGCCACCGCCGGCTTGACCATGTCCGGGTCGTGGATACGGCGGATGAGGAGGGTGTCGAACAGGTCGAACGAGACGGTGTCGCAGTCGGCCGCCATCTGTTCGCCGGCCCGCAGCAGTTCGTCGAGGGTGTAGAAGGTCTGCCAGCTCATAGGCCATCACCAGCCAGGTTCATGAGTGTACCGCGGCGCGGGGCGCTGCCGGTCAGCGGCCCAGCCGCCGCCGCAGGGCGCGCGCCAGGGCCCGGGCCGACTGCCTGATGGAGGGTTCGGCCGGCGCCGGCGCCAGGGTCCGCCGCACCTCGGTCAGTTCCTGCTCCAGTTCCACCAGCCGGTCGCAGCCTGCGGCCACCCGGTCGCGCACCGCCTCCGGGACGCCGGCCAGCAGGTAGGTGCGGATCACCTGCCGGTCCTGTTCGCGGCCGATGATCGCCGCCTCGCTGAGCGTGTTGCCGCCATGGATGCGGTAAAACAGGAGTTGTTCGCGGTCGAGGTACCGCACCCGGCCCGGGCAGGCGAGCAGCACCCGGAAGATATAGTCGTAGTCGTGCAGGTAGCGCAGCGGCGCGAACGGGCCCACCCGGGTCGCGGCCTCGCGGGTGAGAAACAGGTTGGAGGTGGTGACCATGAAATTGCCCTTGAGAAAGGCGGTGTACAGGTCGCCACAGGCGAAGTAGAAGGCCCGGTTCTTCCGGTGCCAGAGATTCCAGCCGAATTCCGGGTCGTCGAGCGGCCGGCCGTCGTCGTCGATGGGCGAGACGTCGGTGAACAGACACTCGGCGCCGCTCTCCCGCTGGGCCGCGAGCAGCCGCTCGAGCCGGTCCGTGGTGTAGACGTCGTCCGAGTTGAGGATGGCCACGAACTCGCCGGTGGCCAGCGACAGCCCCCGGTTGATGGTGTTGTAGGCGTCCTGGTTGTGCTGGTGGTAATAGCTGAGCCGCGGATCCCTCACCGCCTGGACGATGGCGCCGGTTCGGTCGGTGGAGCCGTCGTCGACCACGATCAGCTCCAGGTCGGCGTGCGTCTGGGCGAGTACGCTGTCCACCGCGGCCTGGATGAACCGCTCGTGGTTGTAGGCGGGGATGACGACGGAAACCTTGGGACTCATGACTCCTCTCGGGATGGGACCGCCCGGCGCGCGGAGGCGGGGGCAACCGGCCGGCCGGTGCCGGCGGACAGGTGGCCTACCCTACAACAGGGCACGGCTCGGGACAAGACATAATTCCAGTCACATGCAGACGGCCGCGGCCACCCGGACCGGGACCGGTCACGGGCCGGACACATCGCTGCGCACCTCCACCGCGGCCACCGCGGCGCGGACCGGAGGCCGGCCTTTGGCGGCAACCACCTCCAGACCAACCGCCTCGTTGGGCAGCAGGATCTGGCACACCGGGCTGTCCGGGCGAACCCGGCAGCCGTCCGTGCCGACGTCCCTGCCCGCCCGGTCGAGCAAGCGGACATCGAGCCGCTCGCCGGTTTCGACGGCGAACGTCACCGCCGCCACCCGCACCTCGCCGGGCCGCCCCGCCGGCAGACCGGCCAGCGCCACCTTTCGTGCCGCCGGGGCCAGTTCGTTGTGCAGCAGCACCTTGTCCGCGTTGCGGCGGAACTTCTCCTCCACGTAGTGGGCGCCGAGCCGCCAGGGGTTTTTGGGCGGCGGCCGGAGGATGAACATGTTGAGGATCTCCTGGATGACGATGGTCGGCTGCTCGTAGAAGAAGATCTCCTTGGGAAAGTTGACCACGGTGCGGTGGTTGAGCACCCGTTGGGCGTTGGCCGAGAAGAAATAAATGCATTTTTCCAGGAAGGAATCTCCGAGCAGGGCGATGGACGGCAGCGGCGCCCCGGGGTTGCGCAGCAGGCGCACCTCCATGGTCGTGCCGTCCGGGCCGGTGATCGGCCGCAGCGGCGGGTAGTGGTCGTAAATGCCGCCGGGGGGCAGGTCGAGGGCGGTATCGTAGGGCCCGCCGGGCCGCGGCACCATGGTGATGTGGTGCTCGTTGCGGTGCAGGAACAGGGGCAGGCCGAGCATGTACATGAAGCTCTCGTGCGCCCAATGCCTGTCGATGCGCATGTCGAAATCCGCGAGTTCCGGGGCCGGGAACGGATACCGGGGGAAGAAGCGGGCCAGTTGGTCGACGATCGCCCGGTAGGCGACAAAGGCGCCGTAGAAATTCCAGTGGAAATCGGTCTTGTAAAAGAGCGGCGGGTAGTCTGCCCGGGCCTTGGCGGCGAGCAGCGGCGGCAGCAGGTCGATGAAGGGGATGTCCGCGTGCTCGCGCAGGTAGCTGGACAGCTGCTCGTAGCGGGAGCGGCCGCGCACCCGCTGCAGGCTGGCCGGCAGGTGTTCCGGGTAGACAAAGGCCTTGGTCGGCGCGAGCACGAACACGTACTCGCTGCCCCGCTGCTGCAGCCAGTAGCGCCGCTGCTCGAGGGCGATCTTCCACTGCAGCAGTTCGGCCTCGGTGAACGGCGCCTGGCCCATGTAGTCGGCGATGTTGTCGAAGCTCTCGACGAGTTCGCCCTCCACCCGACTGGTGCCCATGCCCTCGAAATAGAAGCCGTCGGTGCCGAGGGCGATGTTGTTGTTCGGCGAGACCCGCAGCAGGTGCACCTTGACCAGGGCGTTGAGCTGCACGAACCAGTGCGGCAGGCGGAACTCCCGCTTGAGGTAGTCTTCGTAGGCGGCGGGGAAGCCCCGCACCACGGCCAGCACCCTGGCCCCGGTGTCCTGCTCGGCGGCGGCGAGTTGGCCGGCAACCACGGTGGCGCTGCGGCCAAGGAAGGGGAGCTGGGCCGCCAGCGGTGCGGCGAGCACGAGGACGAACAGGGCGCTGAGCACGAACCGGCGCAGTCCTTCGGCCCGGGCCAGGGGATCCAGGTCGCGCAGCCGCCAGCCGAACAGGAAAACGAGAAAAACGACCACCAGCAGCCCCTCGCCGGGGGCCTGCCAGAGGGTTTCCCGCAGGCCGAAGATGCCCTGCAGGGAGAGGACCAGCACAAGGAAACTGATCGCGACCGAGGCGATCGTCAGCAGGCTGCGAAGCCGGTGGCTCTTCATGGCCCCTGCCCCCTAAAAGCGGAAATAGAGGAAGGGGTTGTGCGCGCCGCCGAGTACCGCGGCGATGCTGTAGACGAGCACGAAACCGAGCGAGCCGACCCGGGCCGTGGCCGCAAGCCGGCGCATCGCCGGGGCCGGCACAATCGGTCGTCCCGCCCGCCACCGCCGCAGCAGCGCAAACAGCGGTGCCGAGCCGATCACCGCCGCCCCCAGGGTGAGGGAAAACTCGTTGTTCAGGGCGAGGAACAGCTGCGAGTTGAACAGCGGCTCCCGGGAGAAATCGACCATGGCCTGCAGGTAGGCCAGGGCATGGGCAAAGGTGTCGGCGCGGAAGAACACCCAGCCGACCAGCACCACCAGGAGCACGTAGGCATGCTGCAGCGGTGCGGGCAGCCGGTCGAGCAGCCGGCGCACCGCCGGCACCCGTTCCAGCACCAGGAAAAAGCCGTGGTACACGCCCCAGATGAGGAAGGTCCAGCTGGCGCCGTGCCACAGGCCGCAGAGCAGGAAGACGAGCAGCAGGTTGGCGCCGGTGCGCACCGCGCCGTGCCGGTTGCCGCCCAGCGGGATGTAGAGATAGTCGCGGAACCAGGTGGAGAGCGAGATGTGCCAGCGCCGCCAGAATTCGCGGATCGAGCGGGCGATGTAGGGGTAGTTGAAGTTCTCGAGGAAGTGGAAGCCGAACATCCGGCCCAGGCCGATGGCCATGTCCGAGTAGCCGGAGAAATCGAAGTAGATCTGCAGCATGAAGGCGATGGCGCCGATCCAGGCGAGCGTTGCCGGCAGGGTCTCCGCCGGCGTGGCGAAGATGGTGTCCGCGGCCCGGCCCATGACGTTGGCGATGAGCACCTTCTTGCCCAGGCCGATGATGAACCGCTGCACGCCGCTGGCGAAGTCGTCCAGGCTGACCGTGCGCTGCTCGATCTCGCGGGCCACGTCGCGGTAGCGGACGATCGGCCCGGCGATCAGCTGGGGAAAGAGCGCCTTGTACAGGGCGAAGTTGAGCAGGCTCCGCTGCACCGCGGTCTCGTTGCGGTACAGGTCGATGATGTAGCTCAGGGCCTGGAAGGTGAAAAAGGAGATACCGATGGGCAGGTGCACCCGGCCGATGTCCATGGGCGCCAACCCCAGCACCGGGAGCACCTGGTTGAGGTTGTCGACGAAGAAATTGGCGTATTTGAAAAAGCCGAGCAGGCCGAGGTTGGTGGCCACCGCCAGGGCGAAGGCCGTCCCGCCCCTGCTGCCGCGCTCCCGGGCCCGGTCGATGAGCAGGCCGAACAGGTAGTTGGCGGCGATGGAGAAGAGCATCACCAGCAGGTAGACGGTCTCCCCCCAGGCGTAGAAGAGGAGACTGGCAGCGAGCAGGATGAGGTTGCGCCCGCGCGGACCGACCACGAAATAGGCCAGCAGGGTCAGCGGCAGGAAAAAGAACAGGAAGATCGTTGAACTGAAAACCATGGTCGAGAATCAGGAATCAGGGGTGCGGGGTCTGGACCGGCGGCACTTGGCGAGGGCGGGGCGATGGGGGGCTACGGCCGTCAGCCGCGGTGTTCGTGCCGGGAAAAAACGGTGAATATGCCGTACCGGGTCCGGGCTGTCAAGCCGCATATGGAGCGCCCCTGGTTCGGCGGAAGCACGGCCCGGCTCACGCCTTGCTCATGTCGACCACCAGCACCTCGCGCTTGACCACCCCGGCACTGCGTCGCAGGCAGGACAACTGCCCCCGCAATTGGGTGAGCAGCTCCCTGTCCGCCTCCTCACTGGTGGGCAGCCGCTCAATCAGGTCGAGCAGGGTCACCTCCAGGGTTTCGATGGCCGTGCCGGTGGGCACGGCAAGGAGAAAGCGGCAGGGGGCGATTTCGATCATCTCCAGCCAGGGGATGGTTCGCAGGCTCGGGCTCGGGCCGACGACAATGAGTGCGGCCTGGTCGGCGACGCGCACCAGTTCCACCCGCTGCGGACCACTCCAGGCCGAGCGGTCGACCACGTCCACGCACTTGACCACCGCTCGTGCCCGATCGCGGTCGATCCCGGCCAGGGCATCAAGGATGCGCACCGGCAGGGTCATGGTGACTGGGCGGCAAGGTTCTTCGAATTTCGGTGGCCGGCCGCTGCCGGTTCTGTTTTTGGTTGCGTCCGTCATGGTTCTAACGTAGTAATCGTTGCGGTCGTCCTTTTTAACAGAGAAAAGAAAAACCGGCCAGTGATTCCGACACCGACCAGGCGTCGGTTCCGGCCATGCCAGATATCCGCCACCTCAGCACCCAGCCGATGCGCGCACACCTCTTGACCCTGCACCTGCGAGCCGGCCTGCCCTGGCTCATCGCCGCCACCCTCGCCGGCGCGGTGTTCCTGTTCCTGTTCACCGTCCTGCCGGGCGTGCAGGCGATTGAATTCGACCTGGCGCTCGACCATGACGATTTTCTGCGGGTCTACTACACCAACACGGGATCCTTCGACGCCACCAGGGCCTCGGCTCCGGTCCTGGCCGGGCCGGCGCGCGCCCGCCACGCCCCGTACCCCAAGGCCGGCTCGTTCAACCGCATCCGCTTCGACCCGGGCGAGCAGCGCGGTACGGCCCGTCTCTACGGCATGCGGGTATCCAGCTATTTCGCCCCCACGCTCGAACTCGGTCCGCGGCAGATCGCGGACCTGTTCGTCGCCGGCAAACCCGGGGTCGAATTGCGGCTGGCCGGGGATCACGTGACGATCACGGCCACGGTGGACGATCCCTTCCTCGTCTCCAAGGACCGCCTCTATCCGCGCCTGGTGGCGCCGGCCCTGGCCGTGGCCCTGGTCTGGGCCACGGTGTCCGGTCTCGTGGTCCGCGCCTGGCTGGCGGGCCGCGACACGCCGGCGCGGCCGCGGCCGGATGAACCGGCCCGCATGGCCGCCCTCGACGGACTGCGCGGCTACGCTGCCCTGCTCGTCCTCGCCGATCACACCATGGGTTGGTTCCGCGGCGTCGGCACCTCGGGGGTGTACATCTTCTTCGCCCTGAGCGGCTTTCTGCTCGCCCGTCCCTACATCCGTGAGCCGCAGCGGGCCTGGTCCTTGCGGGAATTGAGCGCCTACCTGCTGCGCCGGTTCACGCGCATCCTGCCCATGTACTGGACCTACCTGTTCGTCGTCTTCGCGCTCACCAACCGGTTCGACGAAGCCCTGCTGCACGCCCTGTTCGTCGCCGGCAGCGGCCACCTGTGGGCCATCCCCCAGGAGATCCTGTTCTACCTGCTGCTGCCGCTCCTGCTGCTGCCGCTGGCTGCCTGCAACCGGTTGGGCCGCTGGTTGCCACCGCTTGTCGTGGGTGCGCTCATGCTCCTGTGGAACCGCTATGGCAGCACCGAAACAGTCTGGCTGCTGGGCATGAACTTCATTCGGCTGAAATTCCTGCTGGGCGTTTTCCTGGCCGGTGTGCTCGCCGCCTTTGCCCACGAACATCTGGAGAGCCGCACGCCGGCCCCGGGACAGGTTCTGCACCGTCTCTGGTCGCCGCTGGGCCTGGTGCTGCTCGTCTTTTTCGTGCTCTGCTCCACCGGCCGCCTCTACGGCGACGCCCTGGTCCTCGGCCAGCGGTATTTCGGCCTCTACGGCACGCTCGCCGCCCTGCTCGTACTCTGCAGCGTCCGAGCGGACGGCGCCGGCACCCTGCTGGCGCGACTGCTCACCATCACTCCGCTGCGCCGCCTCGGCGTCATCGGCCTGAGCCTGTACCTCCTCCACCCGCTGGTCAAGTCCCTGATCGACGCCCTGCTCTTCCACTACACCAGCCGACACCTGCACGGCCTGCCGCTCTTCCTCCTCACCCTGGCCGGCACGGCTGCCCTGGCCAACTGGACCCACGCCCGCATCGAGCAGCCCGCCGCCGCAGTGACCGGGCAGGGCCGGGGCCGAACGCCTGAAAGCACATCGCGCCCGGACGAAGAATCACAAAAGGGATGATACCTGCCCTGGGCCCGGCGCCAGTTTGCTCGATCCAGGCGCAGGTCTGTCCATGTTTCACCCCGTCGCCGTCCAACCGGGAAGGCCGACGGTTGCCTGCCTTCAGACGATGTAGCCTTCGCGGCGGTACCACTCGCCGGTGCGCTTCAACCCCTCGTCCAGACCGATGCGCGGGTTGTAGCCGAGATCGCGTTTGGCCTTGGCGATGTTGAAGGCCCGGTTCTGCCGGTACCAGTCCACCCGGCGGGGGAAAATGGGCGGGGTGATCTTGAAGGGCTTGCAGACCTTCTCGCAGAGGTGGCCGGCGATCATCAGCGGCAGGATCGGGAAATGCGGGATCTGCACGTTCACGCCGAGCGCCTGGCCGACCTTGCGCACCAGGGTCTCGATCTGCACGAACTCCTCGTCGGCGATCAGGTAGGCCTCGCCGTCGCCCTTGCCCGGTTCCATGGCGAGCATGAGCGCGTCCACCAGGTTGTCGATGTACAGCGGGTGGTACAGGGTCTTGCCCGAGCCGAACATGGGGAAGGTCCCCCTGCTCACCCGTTTGAAGATCATGGAGAACCGCTCCGGATCGCCCGGGCCGTAGATGGCCGCCGGCCGCAGAATCACCGCCGGCATGCCCTTGCGGTGGTACTCGAGCACCAGCGGTTCGGCCTCGTACTTGGTGCGCTGGTAGTAGTCGGCGGGCTGGATGGGCGAGTTCTCGTCGGCAGGCGGCACGTCGACGTTGCCGTGTACGCCGCAGGTGGAGGTGTAGATGAACTTCTTCACCCCCACCTTGAAAGCCTCCTCGAGAACGATGCGGGTGCCGCCGACGTTGACCTCGTCGTAATGGCTGTTGGGCACGTCCAGTTCGCGGAAGGCCGCGGCCATGTGCTGGACGATGTCCACGCCCGCCATGCAGCGGGCCACCACCTCGCGGTCGGTGACGCTGCCGATGACCACGGTGGCGCCCCACTGGCGGATTTCCTCGGTCTTCAACCCTTCCCGGTAATCGAGGCTGACCACCTCGTGGCCCTCGTCCAGGAGTCGCTTCACCAGCGCCTTGCCGGTGAACCCGGTGCCGCCTGTGACCAGTACCTTCATGTCGTTCTCCTTTTCCCGTCAGGCCGATCGGCGCCACCGCCGGCCATCTGCTGTTCATGGTTTCGATTTTACCCCTGGTGAATTCCCGGCAAAAAGATGGTGGTTATCACTTTTCATCGCAAGGCGCAATGCCCTTGCAGGCAGGCGAACTGACAAATAAACGGGGGAGTGTCCCCTGCGCGCCCTCTGCACCGAACAGAATATTCACTTTCTTTTCAAGCTATTCAGCACACAAGAGCAGGACAGCCCATATTGGCTGCAGTTTGGGCCGGGCCAACCGCGAGGAGGTTCCACACCAACGCCGCACCTCCGCCCCTCGCAATTTTAACGTTTAAACAAACATCTCTTCTCTTTTTGACACGAAAATTTTCTTGGCGGCCACCAGGAAAGCGGATATATACCACATCCGTGCAGACCGTGGAGAAGTAACGAAGAATTTCCGCCTCCTTCATTTCCCTTCAGCAGCGATCGGTTCATCGGCCATGCCCCTGCCAGACCCGCTACAATTCCTCAACCTGGACGCGCCCCATGATCAGCTCGGCAGCATCCGGAACGGACGGCCTCCACGGTGCATTCAGCCGCAGCCCTCCCGCCCCTGCCGGCTCCAGAACGTCACCCACAGCAAGGTGCTGGCCAGATGAAACGTAATCCGGCCGAACTGGTGGCGCAGACCTTCGACGTCATCGTCATCGGTGCCGGCATTTACGGGGCGACCCTGACCCTGCAACTTGCCGAAGCCGGACTGCGCACCCTGGTCATCGACCAGGGCGACTTTTGTTCAGCCACCTCCGCCAACAGCCTGAAAATCCTTCACGGCGGCCTGCGCTACCTGCAACACGGCAACATCAGGCGCATGCGCGAGACGATCTTCTCGCGCCGCAGCCTGATGCGCTGCGCCCCGCACCTGACCCAACCCCTCGCCTGCCTGATCCCGACCTATGGGCACGGCCTGCGGTCCCGCGCCGTCATGCGCATCGCCTCGGTGCTCAACAACCTGATCAGCGCCGACCGCAACCTCGGGCTGCCCCCCTCCCATCACCTGCCAGGCGGACGGACGGTGGGGCCGGCGGCCCTGGCCGCCGCGCTGCCCGGCCTGCCGGTGCGGGGATCGAGCGGCGGGGCCATCTGGTATGACGCGCTGGCGGTCCAATCCGAACGACTCGTGCTCGAACACCTGCTGGCCGCCCGCGAACAGGGCGCCTCGTTCTGCAATTACCTCCGCGCCGACACCATCACGGTGCGGGACAACCGGGTCACGGGCATCAGGGCCTCCGACCTGCTGGACGGCCGATCCTTTGATTTCTCCGCCCCATGCGTGGTCAACGCCGCCGGTCCCTGGTTCGACGACCTGCTCACCCGCTCCGGCATCCACGCGCCGCCGACCTCCTGGGCCAAGGCGGTCAACCTGGTGGTCAACAAGCCCCTGAACGAACGCTACGCCCTCGGCATCGAGGGCCAGGCCGGCTACCGGGACCAGGACGCCCTCGTCAAGCGCGACAAACGGTTTTTCTTTTTCGTGCCGTGGCGGGGGGGAACCATGATCGGCACCACCTATCAGGGGTGGCAGGGCACCAAGGACGACCTGCGGTGTGACCGGGCCGACATCGAGGCAATCCTCGCCGAAGTGCACACCATGCACCCAGGCTGGGGATTGACCTGGGAGGACGTTTCCTTCTGCCACTGCGGCCTGCTGCCGATGGCGGCCGGGACGGACGGCCATGCGGACACGGTCCAGTTGGCCAAACATTCGCTGATCATCGATCACGGCAGGAAAAACGGTCCCGAGGGGCTCATTTCCCTGCGCTCCATCAAGTACACCACCGCCCCGGCGGAAGCCGCCAAGGTCACCCGGATCATCACCAGTCATCTGCCCCGGCGGAAACCGCAGCTGTCCCCACGTCCCGCCGCCGTCCCCGCCTGTTCCCCGGAAATAGCGGCCCTCCTGCCGATGCTCAGCCGACGCTATGGCCGTTGGGCGGAACGGGTGCTCGCTTACGTGGCGGATGAGGATGGGCAAGACTGGTGGCTCAGCCGACAGCCGGAACTCCTGCGCGGTGAAATCCGCTATTTCATCCGCGAGGAGATGGCCGTGACCCTTGCCGATGTCCTCTTGCGCAGGACCGGCCTGGGCACCTTCCGCCGGCCTGCGGCCGATTTGGTCACCCGTCTCGGCGAGTGCATGGCAACCGAACTCGGCTGGGACGCGGCTCGGCGCGAGGAGGAAATCAGACGGGTGGAACGGCTGTATGCGCCGCTCACGCCAGTGCAGGAGCAACCATGAGTGCAGCGGACTTTCCGGAAACCGCGGACATCGAGACCTCCTCGGAGGACTACGCCAGCCGCTTCGCCGGCGGGGTCGGGCGGTACTTCCTGGACGAGCAGACCCGGATCACCCTCGAACTGCTGGGTGATGTCCGGGGCAGCAGCGTTCTTGACGTTGGCGGCGCCCACTGCCAGTTGGCGCAGCCGCTGAGCGAACGCGGCTGCACCCTCACCATCACCGGCAGCGACGATATCTGCGGCGTTCGCGCGGCGGCTCGCCTGCCGGCCGGGCGTTGTACCTACCAGACCTGCAACTCCCTGGCCCTGCCCTTCGCGGACAACGCCTTCCCGATCGTGCTCTGCTTCCGGCTGCTGCCGCACGTGGACGACTGGCAGGGGCTGCTCCGGGAACTCTGCCGGGTGTCGAGCGGTGTGGTCCTGTTCGACTACCCCGACATCCGCAGCAGCAACCTGCTCTACCGCCTGCTCTTCGATCTGAAGAAATCCATGGAAGGGAACACCAGAACCTACACCCTGTTCAGCCGGGGCCAGGTTGAGCAGGAGTTGGTCGCCAACAACTTTCACCGGCCTGCGTTCCGGCCCGAGTTTTTCTGGCCCATGGTGGTTCACCGGGCGTTGAAGCAGCCGCGCCTGTCCCGGCTGCTGGAAGCCCCGCCCAGATGGCTGGGCCTGACCCGCCTGCTCGGCTCGCCCATCATCGTCAGGGCCATAAAACACCAGTCCGCTCCCTGGCGACCGGGCAAACGTTAAGAGACGAACCCCATGCACACACCGCCGGCAACGCCCGCCACAACCGAGTCGCCGTTGCAGATCCTGGTGCTGGCGCCGCAGCCGTTTTTCCAGGAGCGAGGCACCCCGATCGCCGTCCGGGTGCTCGCCGAAGAACTCGCCGAAGCCGGCCATGGCGTGGACCTGCTTGTGTTCCATGAGGGCCAGCCGGTGGCCATGTCGGGCGTGACCGTCCATCGCACCCCGGCCCTGCCCGGCCTGCGCGGCATCAAGCCGGGATTTTCGCTGAAGAAAATGTTTTGCGACGGCCTGATGCTGCTCAAGAGCCTGCGCCTTGTCCGGCGGAAGCAGTATCATGTCATCCATGCCGTGGAAGAAGCCGCTTTCTTGGCCCTTGTCCTGCAGTTTTTCTTCGACATCCCCTTTGTCTACGACATGGACTCGCTGCTCTCGATGCAGCTGACCGACAAGTTTCCCCTGCTTGTCGGCCTGACCAGGAGCATGGAATGGTGTGAACAGAAGGTGATGCGCCGCAGCAGGGGTATTGTCGCGGTCTGCCAGGCCCTGGAAGAAAAAGCGAAGGCCGTCGCCCCGACCGTGCCGGTCGTCCGTCTCGAAGACATCAGTCTGCTCGGCGCCAGCACCGAGGCGGGGGAAGACATCCGCCGGGAGCACGGGATCGGCGGCTGTGTGTTCATGTATGTCGGCAACCTGGAAAGCTACCAGGGGATCGACCTGCTGCTGGAGGCCTTTGCCCTGTTCCCGGTCGAAGACAGGCAAAGGGCCAGCCTGGTGGTCATCGGCGGGCGGGCCGAGGATATCGCCGTCTACCGCGATCGAGCGAATCAGCTGGCTCTCGGCGGGCAGGTGTTTTTTCTTGGTCCCAGGCCGGTGGAACACCTCGGCCACTACCTCGCCCAGGCGGACGTACTCGTCTCGCCGAGGATCCAGGGCAACAACACGCCCATGAAAATCTACTCCTACCTCGATTCCGGGCGGCCGATTCTCGCCACCCGCATCCCGTCGCACACCCAGGTGCTCGATGGCAGCATCGCCCTCCTGGCCGAGGCGGAACCGCACGCCTTCATGCAGGCCATGACAACCCTGCAGGGCGACGAACCGCTGCGCCGCGCGCTTGCCCTCGCCGCCCGGGAGACGGTCCGCCGCAACTACTCGCGGGAAGCGTTCCGGGGAAAATTACGAGCCTTTTATCACAATCTCGACATCGCTTCGCACCACTGAAAAAACGCCGGACCCGGTCCAGGCCCCGGCCGGGGGGTGCCCCCTGCAGCCTGAGGCACGGCCGCGCCCACGGCGCGGCGACTGGTGCCCTTACCGCGCCATCCGCAGGAGCAGCTGGTTCCTGCAGAAGCGGTACGCTGTTTCACCGGCGCCATAAGGATGGAGGGCCGTCACCGGGTCGCGGAGAAGGGCCGCGACGCTCGCGAAAGGACGGTCGGCATCGACCACCCCCTCACACCAAAAACCGCACCTGCCGGCTTGCCCCTCCTCGCCGGCCAACGGCAGCGGGTCGCTGCCGGGCAGATTGCGGCATCTTCCCCGCTGCCCGGCCGCAAACACTGGCGGCAAGGGCCAGAAAAACGGACGGTTGCCGTTGTCGCCCAAAAAGAGCTGGTCGCCACGCCAACCGTCGACCGCATCGGCAATGATGCGTCCCCGTTGTCCCAGCCATTTCCCCACCCCCCAGGGAAGGATGAGGAGCAGGTCTTCCCGGGAGAGGTCCTCCAGCACCATTCCGAGCGGCCGGCCATCCGCATAGGGCCGGGTCAACCCGATTGCCAGCACCTCGATGGCCTCGGCGGTGACGATCTGCCGGGCCGCAATCAGCACCAGGGCACAACCGTCATGGAACGCCAGGCGGACCGCCTGCGCCTCCCGGGTGGGGTGCAGCGCGAAGGCATCACTTGGTGTGCGCCGTTCCTCCGCCAGGGAACGAATCTGGGCGAAGGTCGTCCCGTCGCGCAGGTCCGCCAGGAAAAGGCAGCGGCTGACCGCATCAGCCAGCCGATGACGTCGCTCCGCCCGGAGGAAGTTGCGGCGTGCCGATGTCGCCAGACTGGCAAGGTGTTCCACCGATGGCAGATGAACGTGGGCGTCCGCTATGATCCAGGACATGGCTCCAATCCGGGTTGATGAGAAAAAGTAAATTATTTCGAATTGTTGAATAACGACCCAGCAGCACCCATGGTGGGCTAAACACCGGCAGATTGATCAGAAAAAAGCCGCACCTGCCTGCCATGGGCTGGTGCGGCTGCAACTGGACGGCACGGGCAGGGCCCGCGCAACGGCTGTCGCCCGGGCCGCGCCGCTTTCCCCTCAGCGGAAGAAGCGGTCGTGCCAGATGGCCACGTTGAGCAGGGCCCAGAGGATATGGTTGTGGTTGTGCTTGAGGGTGTCGTGTTCGGCGATGAGGCGGTCGATGCAGGCCATGTCCATGGTCTCGCGCAGCACGGTGGAGCCGTGCAGCCGCTCGACCATGTAGTCGCGCAGCTCGCCGCGCAAGAGGTGCTTGACCGGCAGGCTGTAGCCCTGCTTGCCGCGGTGGACGATCTTGTCGGGCAGAAGGCCCTCGAGGGCGGAGCGGAAGATGTACTTGGTGGTCATCTTGTTGAGTTTCCAGTCCCCCGGCAGGGAGGCGAGGAACTCGACGAGCACGTGGTCGAGCAGCGGCACGCGGATCTCCAGGGCCGAGGCCATGGACATGCGGTCCACCTTCATGAGCACGCTGTCGGTCATCATGAAGCGCATGTCCAGGTAGATCTCGCGGTTCACCTGGTCCCGGGCGTCGCAGCGGCTGTTGTGCTCGCGCACCTGCCAGAAGGGGTCGGCGTTGATCTGCGCACGGAACCCGGGCTGGAACAGCCCCTGCTCCAGGGTCGTGTTGAGGAAGTACTGCCAGCGCAGGTGCTGGCCGTCCTCGGGCAGGGTGGCGCCCTCGATGAACCGCTTGAGCATGTTGATCACGCCCTTTTTCTGCGGCTGGTCGGGCAGCAGCCGGGCCATGCGGCCCACCAGCTGCTGGCGGACCACCTTGGGCAGCAGGCTGAAATACCTGGCGTTCAGCCGGCTGGCCTTGAACCGGTCGTAGCCGGCGAAGCTCTCGTCCGCGCCCTCGCCGGACAGGCAGACGGTGACATGCTCACGGGCCTGCTTGCAGAGCAGGTAGAGCGGCACCGTGCTCAGGTCGGTCATGGGCTCGTCCAGGTGGTAGAGGGTCTCCTCCACGTAGGCGGGCTTGAGCGAGTCCAGGCGCAGCACCCGGTGCTCGGTCTGGCAGTGGTCGGCGACGATCTGGGCGTAGTCGAGCTCGGAGAAGGTCTTGTCCTCGTAGCCGATGGTGAAGGTCTTGAGCGGGCCGCTGATGTGCCGCCGCATGAGCGCCACCAGGCAGCTCGAGTCGAGCCCGCCGGAGAGGAAGACGCCCAGCGGCACGTCCGCGACCAGGTGGCTTTTGACCGCCGCGTCCAGGTGCGCTCGCAACTGCTCCACCGCCTCCCCGAAGCTGGGCATGGGTGCGGCCGGGCGGAAGCTCAAATCCCAGTAGCGGGTGACCTCTGCCCGGCCGTTTTCCCAGACGAGCAGGTGGCCGGCGGGCAGCTTGCTGATGCCGGCGAACATGGTCTCCGGCGACGGCACGAACTCGAAGCCGAGGTAGTCGTACAGGGCCTGATGGTTGACCCGCCGCTCCACGCCCGGGTCCTGGAGGATGGACTTGATCTCCGAGCCGAACACCAGCCGGCCGTTTTGCTCCGTGTAGTAGAGCGGCTTGATGCCGATGCGGTCGCGGGCGAGCAGCAGCCGCTTGCGCGCGGTGTCGTACAGGGCGAAGCCGAACATGCCGCGCAGGTGGTTGACCACGTCGATCCCGTACTCCTCGTAGCCGTGCAGGATCACCTCGGAATCGGTGTGGCTGCGGAACCGGTGCCCCCTGGCTTCGAGCAGGGGCCGCAGTTCCTGGAAATTGTAGATCTCGCCGTTGAACACCAGGCAGACGGTGTTGTCCTCGTTGAACATCGGCTGGCTGCCGTTCTCGCTCAGGTCGATGATGGACAGCCGGCGAAAGCCGAGCGACATCCCATCGGTGCAGAAGAACCCCTCCTGGTCCGGACCGCGATGCACGATCCGGTCCGCCATCTTGCGAATCAACGCCTCATCGTTCCAGGAAAAACCACAGATACCGCACATAGTTACCACTCCGAAGGAACAGGGATTTCAGGAAAAAATCGGGTCAGACGCCGTCGATAGGGGCGAGGCGCCCGGAAAACGGGCAACAGCCGACCGGTCAGCCGCCGCTCGCCCCCCGGTCGCGCAGCCGCCCGTACCAGGAGGCGAGAATCGTACGGATACCGGCAAGGGAATGGGTGCGCGCCACCGCCTCGCGACCGGCGCGGCCGCGCGCCTGCCGGCCGTCCGGGTCATCGGCGGCCGCGAGAATGGCCGTGGTGAACGAGTCCCCTTGCGGCCGGGCGTAGTAGCCCAGTTCGCCGAGCAACTCGCGGTTGTTGACAGTGTCGAAGCAGACCACCGGCAGCCCGGCGGCCAGGTAGTGGAGCACCTTGCCGCTCGCCTCGCCGCTCACCTCTTCCTTGGGCTCCAGGGCGATGTCGGCCACGGCCAGCCAGCGGGGCAGATCGTCGTAGGGGACGCGGCCGACCAGGCGGACCGCATCGGCCAGCCCCCGGGCCGCAAGTTGGGTGCGCACCTCGTCCACCGGGTAGCCGACGAGCACGAACAGCAGGTCCGGCCGCCGGTCGTGCAGGGCCGCGATCGCGTCGAGCACGTGGCCCAGCCCCTTGCCCGGCAGCAGCGAGCCGGAGTAGAGCACCACGGTCCGATCTTTCGGCAGGCCCAGTTCCTCGCGCATGGCGGCCGCATCGCAGCTGGCGAAGAACCGGTCCGGCACCACGTCGTTGAGCAGCACCAGCCGTTCGGCCGGCACGTTGAAGTCCTGACGAAGCAGATCCAGGCTCCGCAGCGAGGAACAGAAAAAGAGCTGCGGTAGCCGGCAGATGCACTGCTCCACCCGGCGCACCAGCCGCACCAGCCGGCCCGTGCCGCAGACCGTGCCGTAGCCGACCAACTCGCCGCTGAGGCTGCCCTGGGTGTCCATGATCAGCGGCAGCCGCCGCCAGAACAGGCACAGGCGCACGGCCCAGCCGATCAGGGCGCCCTCGTGCAGGTGCGCGTGGAGTACGTCCGGCCGCTCCCGCCAGGCGGTGCGCAGCACGAGCAGGAAGAGCAGGATGTCGGCCGGAAACCTGAACGGCGAGAAGCCGGCGTCCACCCGGGTGTAACCCGGGATGCGGGCGGTCCGGCGGATGTCGATGCCCGCCGGGTCGGCGCCCAGATGGTAGGTGCAGAGAATGACGCGCACACCGCTGTCCCGCAGCGCCTCGATCTCGTTGCGGATGCGGATGTGGCAGCCCCGGTCGGCAAAGAAGGGGGTCGGGGCGATGTGCAGGACAAGCATGGTCCGCGTCGGGGCCGGATCGGTCACGGGTAGGCGTAGCGGCTGTTCACGGCCGCGACCTGGCGGGCCTTTTCCGCCTCGTCCCAGCCGAGCCGGGCGCCCATCAGGTCGGCGCAGCGCGCCACCGCCGCCTCGCCCGGGTGACCGATGGTGCCCAGGCCGGTGCGGCGGAAGAGCAGGTCGTCCAGGGTCAGGGCCATCTCACTCTGCACGGCGTGCTCGACCTCCACGGCCAGGGTCGGCCGGTCCGGGGCCACCGGCTGGAGCAGGTCCCGCTCGCGGCCCATTTCGACCAGCTCATGCAGGCCGCAGCCATGGTTGCGGACCAGTTCGTCGATGGTTGCCGGCTCCAGATCCTCGCGGTAGCGGCGGCGGCAGTCGCGACGAAAGGTTTCGATGTCGTCGATGGCGCCCTCGACCAGTTGCTCGACCGAGGTGCGGCACCCTGCCCCGCTCCGCCCCAGTCGGGTCGCGGCCAGATCCACCGCCTGCTCGGCCACCCGGCGGGCGGTGGTGTACTTGGCCCCCAGGGCGGTGATGATGCCGTCCACGCCGTTGGCCCGGCCGTGGTCGATCACCTGGTACTCGCCGGTGCCCTGGTAGGTGTCGGCCCGGACCTCGGAGGCGATGAGCGGGTAGATGCCGCAGAACGAGTAGCGCACGTCGTCGCGGGTGAGGCGCGCCTCGGGCAGGGCGCCGTTGATGTCCGCGAGAAAGTCGTCGATGTCCCGGGCCGTCACCCGCACCTCGTCGAGTTGCCCGTTGAAGGGCACGTTGGTGGTGCCGATGAGCGAGCAGCCGCGCCACGGGATGATGAAGAAGTGGCGGCCGCCGCGGCTGACGATGCCCTCGATCTTCTTGCCGGTGGTCAGGGCCAGGGCGTACTCCGGCTCGAGCTGGCGGACCACCAGGTGCACGCCCTTGGAGAAGCCGGTGAGCCGCTCCTTGAGGCGCAGCTGCGGCACGGATTCGTTGATGCCCTGCACGTACGGGCCGGCGGCGTTGACCGTCAGCCGGGCGCGGATGGCAAAGCGGTCGCCGCTGATCCGGTCCGTGACCCGGGCGCCGCTCACCCGGCCGTGCTCGGCCAGCAGGCTGTCCACCTGCAGGTGGTTGGCCGCCTCGGCCCCGTGCCGGGCCGCGCTCTTGACGACAGCCAGGGTCATGCGCTCGGAGCTGTGCATGTGCGACTCCCACAGCACCTGGGCGCCGGTCAGACGCGGCAGGGCCGTAAGCAGCGGCGCCCGCTCGCGAGCCTTCCCCGGCGCCAGGAAGGTGCGCGGTGGCGGCTGCTTGGAGCGGTCGGTGATCAGCCGGTCGAGGCCGGCGCCGCACAGGGAGTAGAGGAGCATGGCCGCGTGCATCGCCGCCCTGCCCTTCATCAGCGAACCGGACTCGGTGGGCACGAGGAAGGGCAGCCAGCGGGTCAGGTGCGGTGCGATGTGCTGGAAGATGGCGGTTTCGCGGTAGGATTCACGCACCTTCCACAGCTGGCCCTTGGGCAGGTAGCGGACGCCGCCATGGAGCAGCTTGGACGAGGCCGAGGAAGTGAACGCGCCGAAATCGCCCTTTTCCACCAGGGCCGTGCGCAGGCCGCGCAGCGAGGCGTCATGGGCGACAAAGGCGCCGGTGATGCCGCCGCCGATGACCAACAGATCGAACTCCTCGGCGGCAAGCGATGTGAGGTTGCGGTGCATGGGGTTTGGTGCGGGCGAAACGCCGAGGTCAGACGATGTAGCCTTCGCGGCGGTACCACTCGCCGGTGCGCTTCAACCCCTCGTCCAGACCGATGCGCGGGTTGTAGCCGAGATCGCGTTTGGCCTTGGCGATGTTGAAGGCCCGGTTCTGCCGGTACCAGTCCACCCGGCGGGGGAAAATGGGCGGGGTGATCTTGAAGGGCTTGCAGACCTTCTCGCAGAGGTGGCCGGCGATCATCAGCGGCAGGATCGGGAAATGCGGGATCTGCACGTTCACGCCGAGCGCCTGGCCGACCTTGCGCACCAGGGTCTCGATCTGCACGAACTCCTCGTCGGCGATCAGGTAGGCCTCGCCGTCGCCCTTGCCCGGTTCCATGGCGAGCATGAGCGCGTCCACCAGGTTGTCGATGTACAGCGGGTGGTACAGGGTCTTGCCCGAGCCGAACATGGGGAAGGTCCCCCTGCTCACCCGTTTGAAGATCATGGAGAACCGCTCCGGATCGCCCGGGCCGTAGATGGCCGCCGGCCGCAGAATCACCGCCGGCATGCCCTTGCGGTGGTACTCGAGCACCAGCGGTTCGGCCTCGTACTTGGTGCGCTGGTAGTAGTCGGCGGGCTGGATGGGCGAGTTCTCGTCGGCAGGCGGCACGTCGACGTTGCCGTGTACGCCGCAGGTGGAGGTGTAGATGAACTTCTTCACCCCCACCTTGAAAGCCTCCTCGAGAACGATGCGGGTGCCGCCGACGTTGACCTCGTCGTAATGGCTGTTGGGCACGTCCAGTTCGCGGAAGGCCGCGGCCATGTGCTGGACGATGTCCACGCCCGCCATGCAGCGGGCCACCACCTCGCGGTCGGTGACGCTGCCGATGACCACGGTGGCGCCCCACTGGCGGATTTCCTCGGTCTTCAACCCTTCCCGGTAATCGAGGCTGACCACCTCGTGGCCCTCGTCCAGGAGCCGCTTCACCAGCGCCTTGCCGGTGAACCCGGTACCGCCTGTCACAAGTACTTTCATGTCGGTTGTCTCTCCGCCGTCGCGCCGGTTGGTGCGGGCTCAGATGCTGTCCTGTCAATGATACGGGGCATGCGCAACCTGTCGGCCCGCAAGTCCGCAAAAAGGCTGTTTTCTAGCACAATCAGGAGGAAGTTTCAATTCCCTTGAGAAAGGCACGGCGAAAAAGGGAGATCCTCCCGGTCTCGCCCTTCAACCAGGCCGCGGCAGGGGCGGACAGACGCTCTCAACCGGCGGTTCGGCCAACCGACTCGATGCGCCGCAGGTAGTCTTCGCCATCGAAGTCGTGGCACGGCCTGTAGCCCTGCAGCATGCCGGTCTGCAGAAAATGAAGCAGCGGGCGCAGATCCTCGCCGCTGCCCTCCAGATACTGCTGCCGGTACCAGCGGGTATCGAACCACGGGTTGGGGTTGCGCCCCTGGCGTTCACCCTGGTGCAGAAAATGGAGCAGCGGGTCTTCGCCGCTGAGCGCGACCTCCGGGTACTGCTCCAGGTACCAGCAGGCATGAAAATGAGGCCCCGGGTTCCGCTCCTCGTGGAAACCGTGCAGGATGTAATGGAGCAGCGGGTCCAGGTCGTTTTCCGCGATGTCCGTGTAGACGCGCCGGTACCAGGCGGAATCGAAATACGGGTTGGGGTTGGTTTCGCCCCGGCAGCCGTGCTCGATGTAATGCACCAGCGGGTGCACCCCCTCGGCCTCCGCCTGCGGATAGGCCTGCCGGTACCAGCGGGTGTCGAAATACGGGTTGGGATCCGTACCCTCATCGAGCCCGAGCAGCAGGTAGTGGAGCAGGGGGATGGTGACCGCCCGATCG